>Ga0302046_10000125_pt1 | contig 80305 bp, 64 predicted proteins | sample RVTome_11_FD_200261 | JGI IMG/M metagenome (GOLD analysis project Ga0302046, IMG submission 200261) | Soil microbial communities from uranium-contaminated site in the Upper Colorado River Basin, Wyoming, United States - RVT147D111 (version 2) ... | reverse complement strand
CTGGCAGGGCTGGGCCCGCGCCGCCAGGGAGAAACTGGATCGACTCAACGCGACCGCGGCGTAGCGGCCGCGAGGTCTCTCACAAAATACCGTCCGGAGATTCCAGTTGAACTGTGAGCCAAGACAAAGCGGCTTGTGATTCTCCGCCGCTATCGGTGAATTGTCCCCTTTCGATTTGGGTTTCAAACAAATGCTGTCCGGTAGATCGTCAGCGCTTCGGCCGGACCGATGGGGCGCGGGTTGAACTGTGCGGTCCACTGTTCGGCGGCGGTTTCGGACAACGCCATCAGGGCGTCGGCTTCGACGCCGAGCTGGGAAAGTCGGGTGGGCAGAGTCGCCGCGGCCAACATCGCTTCAACACGGCGGGCCAGCGATTCGGCGTCGCAGTCCAAATCCGCGTACGGGTTCTCGCCGCTGGCGGCGTTGAAGCGAATCACCTGCGGCAGCAGCAGCCCGACCGCCACCCCATGAACGATTCCGTAGCGCGCCGTGAGCGGATTGGCGCAGGCGTGGGCCGCGCCGAGCATCGACATCTCGATGGCCGCGCCGGCGTGGTGCGCCCCGAGGAGCATCGCTTCCCGTGCCGCGGCGTCATCCGGGTCGCGAAACGCCATTTCGAACGACGGTTCGATGAGCCCCCACGCCTTTCGGGACAGCGCCCGCGACGCATCGGTCCGCTTCGTCGTGCCGGCGGTCTCGATGCTGTGGGCCACGGCGTCGATGCCGGTCGCCGCCGCCACGGCGCGGGGAACGGTGCGGATCAGGTCGGGGTCGAGAATCGCCGCACGGGGCAGCGCCTTCTTGTCGCCGCAGGCCATCTTCTGATGCGTCGCGGGGTCGGTGATCAGGGCGAACGACTGGGCCTCGCTGCCGGTGCCGGCCGTGGTCGGCACGGCGATCAGCGGGAGCATCGGCCGTGCCGCCTTTCCGACGCCCCAGTAGTCCTGCATCCGGCCACCGTTGGTGAGGAGAAAGTTGACGCCCTTGGCGCAGTCCATCGCGCTGCCGCCGCCCAGCCCGACGATACAGTCGATTCCCAGATCGCGCGCGATCTGCACGCCGGCGGCGACGTGCTCGGTCGTCGGGTTCTCACGGGTCCCGTCGAATACGGTGACTTCCACGCCGGCTTCGCGCAACCGCTCCGCGCCGTGGTCGGCGTGTCCGGCCGCGACGATGCCGGGATCGGTCACCAACAGGACGCGTGTCCCGCCCTCGTCGACCACGACTTCTCCCAGCCGGCGCAGCATCCCCGCGCCGAAGATCACTCTTGGATGCGCATGGGCGGGTGAATTCATGTGTCCGGTGTTCATCGGTCGCGCGAACGTCTGCCTTCCCTTCTCCCTACGTAACGGCCGGTTCGCGCTAACGCAACATCAAGGGGGGGCCGCGGCCATCCGACCGGTGAATTCAAGGCGGCAAGTCCAGATCGGATCGCCGGCTGATGCGGAATGCTCGATCGACGAAGGGTATTCTAATACTACAACGCTACATTCCTTCCTGCCCCGGAGGGGCAAAGGGCTGTAGCCACGGGTGCAGGTCGCCGCGGCGACCGAAACCCGTGGAAGCGTTGTCGTTTGTCACCTCTCCGCCCTGAAGGGGCGGCGGAAGGGTGGGTGAGAATGTCGATGCCCGCCTTTGCCGCCGACGCCTTCCTCCGCCCCTGCCGGGGCGGGGTTGAATGAGCGCCCGGTATCCACGGGTTCCACTCGTTCGCCTTCGGCGAACTCGCTCCACCCGTGGCTACAATCCGCCGCCCCTGCGGGGCGGAAATGTTATCAACGAGAACGTACCCCTTCGGGGCTACCGTAGAGGCCGGTTGTCGGGTTGTCGGAAAACATGGCGTTGTAGTACTAATTCGGCGCGAAGGAATCGGCGAACCGGTCAGCGCCGATCGGGTCCCGAGGGCGACCGGCCGGCGGACCGTGCCGCGCCGGCCTCGGCCAGGGGCTTGCCGGCGGATTCGCCGCCGCGCAGGTGCTTGAGGATCATCGCGATCAGCGACGCTCGATCGATGGGCTTGCGGATATATTCGTCGCAACCGCAGCTCAGGCAGTTCTCTCGATCGCCGACCATCGCGTGCGCCGTCAGGGCGGCGATGGGGGTTCGCACGCCTCGCTCGCGAAGTCGCGCCGTGGCGACGTAGCCGTCCATGACCGTCATCTGCATGTCCATGAGGATGAAATCGAAATCAGCGCCTCGGGCGGCGGCCTCTTCCACCAGCTCCATCGCCCGCTGCCCGTTTTCAGCGGTGCAAACCTCGGCGCCGTGCCCGCGAAGGATTCGGGCGATCAGCCGGAGATTGTCGGGGCCGTCTTCGGCAAGGAGGATGCGGCGACCTTTCAAGGCCCACGATCGTCCGCCGTCACCGGGCGGCGACGCGGCCGGGCGCCCCATCGGCGCCACCGCTCCGTCCGTTTCGCCGGCGGTCAGGGCGGGCACGCTGAATCGAAACGTGCTTCCCGCTCCCGGGCGGCTTTCGACCGTGATCTCGCCGCCGAGGCCCTCGATGATTCGCTTGCTGATCGCCAGCCCGAGCCCGCTCCCGCCGAATTCCCGTCGCTTCGCGGCGTCGGCCTGGACAAACGGCCGGAACAGCCGCCCCAACTGCACCGCGTCCATACCGATCCCGGTATCGACGATCTCGAAGCACCATTGCGGCGGACGTCGCCGATCATCATGGCTCACGACGACCCGAATGCCGCCGCGCTCGGTGAACTTGACGGCGTTGCCCACCAGATTGATCAGGACCTGCGTCAGCCGCGTGTCGTCGGTGACGATGGTCTCGGGAATCGACGTTTTTTCTTCGAACGACAGCGACAAACCCCTGGCACTCGCCTGGGCGCGAAACATCAGAAGCACGTCGCCTATCAATTCTGAAGTGCGGACCCGACGACGCTCGAATGCCAGCTTTCCGGCCTCGATCTTCGAATAGTCGAGTACGTCGTTGACGAGGTTGAGCAGGTGACGGCCATGGCGATGAATGGCGGCGACGGCTTCGTTCTCTTCATCCGTTCCGTCGTCCGCGGACAGCATCTCCGCGTAACCGAGGATCGCCGACAGGGGCGTGCGGATTTCGTGGCTGATCACGGCGAGCCAGTCGAGGCCTTTCTCGGCCGACGCATCGGTCGGGCATGCCTTTGCCATATTCGTCGTCGCCCCGTCGACCACGCCGACTTCATAACTCATTCAAAGGAAATTCGAGCTTCCGCATCCTCATCGGCGAACTTCAGGCCGATCGCGCACAGTTTCCTGACATTTTTGGCCCCGAAGTCTCTCGCCGCCCGACGGCCGAAATGGCGCGAATGGCGATAACCTTCTGTTTCACAAGACCTTCGTGGATCGCGGTCGCGCGATCAGTCGCCGAGGTACGGCGCGATCAAAGCCATCACCCCGTCGTGCCGTGAATCGGTGTGGTCACTTGCCGCTTCAGTGCCGCGTTGCGAATTTCGCACTGCGATTGCCGCATTCCGCACTTCAGGCGTCCTCACGCCGCCGACTCGATCTGAAACGCGCGCTGGCGGTAGAGATGCTCGAAAAGGTTGCCCTCATGCGGCTGGTCCCAACTGATCCGCCAGGTCGGGACGGGCCCGATGTTGAGCCGGTCGACGTTGGGCGAATTCATCAGCGAGCCGATCAGCGAATCGTCCCCGGTAACGGCGCTGACGATGAGCGTCGGGCCCATTCGTTCGGCCATCTCGGCGACGGGGCACTCGACGACCGAGGCGAACGGAAAGAGAAACTCGCGGTTGGCCAGGCAGTGCCCGGGCCCGTCGCAACGAACGACCGTCGGCAACAGGTAGGCGATCCGCCCGCGCGTCACCAGCCGCGGGCTGCCGCGCAGCCGTTGCGTCACGTCCTCGGCCCCCGGCTCGCGCAGCGACTGATCGATCGATGCGGAGATCATCTCGGCGAATTTCGGGTTGGCCAGCGCGGCGATCTTCGCGTCGGGATCGTCGATGGGCCGGGCATCGATGTTCGCCAACTCCGCGCCGAGGGCCTCGGCGATCGCCCGACCGTGCCGCGGCGTCCACACGCCGGACGCGTTGATACACGAGCGCCCGCCGTTGGCCACGATTGACGAGACCATCATCTCGACGTGGTCCCGCCAGCGATCGGCGGCGTCCTCACCCAGGACGATCTTGCTGTAGCCCGGGCCGTGCAACTGCACGCTGGGATCGCCCTGCCACGGCCTCGTCGTTCGGGCGTCGCCGAAGAGCATCGACCGGTCCACGGCCCGCAGCAGCGCTGCCGCCCCGCCGTGATCCGTCGGGTAAAAGCCGAACGCCTCGGCCGGCGCGCCGGCGGCGATGAACGCCTGGATGATCCGGTACGGCGACCACGGCTCCTCGCGGCCGGGCTTCAGCGCGATCGGCGTTTTCAACACGATGGCGGGTATCCAGAGCGAATGGACGCCCGGCGAATTGCTCGGCAGCACCGCGCCGAAGACGCGGGCGGTCCGCGACCAGCTCAACATGCGGCCGTCGTCGTCGCCGTAGCCGCGGTCGAGAATCGACAGATCGAATCCACGCGTCAGCCCGGCGAGGACGACGTCGACTTGGTGCATGACGCCGTGGATCTTCTGGGCGTTGGCGCGGCACAGCGGACGGGGCATGCCCGAGGTGGCCGAGAGCTGGCCGATGTAGTCGTCGAACGACTGCGCCGCGTCACCCAGCGGCAGGTCGGCGGTCAGGAACAGCTCTGCGGCCTTTCGCGAAATGTCCATGAGGCGGGCCATCGACAGGCCATCCAGCGCGCGGGGGTTCATTCGCCCGACGTCGCGAGTGATCAGCCCGCTGTTGGCCTGGCTGACCGTCGCGACCGGCTCTCCCGTCGCATGATGGACGATTTCGGCCTTGTCGACGCTTTCATACGGCGCACCGTTTCGCAGAATGGGGATGTGAAGCATGAGACCAACACCCGACTTTGCCGTTGGCTGACCCGGCACCGGACCGGTGCGCCAATTCAGGATTTTTCGCGAGAACGGCGTGAGCGTCCGTCAACCCAGGAATCTATTCCGGCACGCGAAATAGCCAGCCATGCGGATCGGGCGCGTCGCCGTGCTGAATGGCCGTCAGGGCTTGATAGAGCTCCAGAGTTCGCCGGCCGACGCGGCCGTCATGGCTGTAGACCATTTTGCGGTCGCGCCAGGTGATGGAGCCGATCGGCGTGATGACCGCCGCGGTTCCGCAACAGCCCGCCTCGGTGAAATCGAAAACCTCCTCGACCGGAATCGGACGCCTATGCGGGCGCAGGCCCATCGACTCCGCCAGCGTGATCAACGACTTGTTCGTGATCGACGGGAGGATCGATGGGCTCTCGGGCGTGACGTAATGGTCGTTTTTCGTGATCGCGAAGAAATTCGCCGGACCGGCCTCGTCGATATAGCGCTTTTCCTTGGCATCGAGGAACAGCGCCGCGGCGAATCCGCCCTTGCGAGCGCGGACGGTGGCCCGTAATCCCGCGGCGTAGTTGCCGCCGGCCTTGACGTCGCCGACGCCGAGCGGAGCCGCCCGGTCCACCGCTTCCTCCACGACGACGTCCACCGGCTTAAAGCCGCTCGGGAAGTACGGCCCCACCGGCGTGACGAAGACGATGAACGTGTATTCCTCGGCGGGCTTGACGCCGACCTGCGATCCCGTGCCGATGACGAACGGACGAATGTAAAGACTCGATCCCGTGCCATGGGGCGGGACGAACCGCCGATTGGCATTGATCACGCGGAACACGGCGTCGATGAACATCTTCTCCGGGACCGGGGCCATCAGGAGCTTTTCGCAGGACCGCCTCAGCCGCCGGGCGTTCTCGTCGACGCGGAAGACCGCGACGTCGCCGGCCTTCGTCTCAAAGGCCTTGAGTCCCTCGAAGCACTCCTGCCCGTAATGCAGGCAGGTCGCGGCGACGTGCACGGGAATCGACTCGTCCCTTGTCAGCGCGCCGCCACCCCAGTCACCGTTTTGCCAGGTAAAGCGAATGTTGTAATCGGTCCGTTGATAGCCGAAGGTTAGATGGGTCCAATCAGGTTCGATGATCGCCTCCTTCTTGCCGCGCAGGGCGGCGGCCCGCGAAGGGGGCGCTGCCTCGTCGAATCCCCGGCGTGTGTCTTCCGCATTGTTCAGACGCGTCATGGCACACCTCCTTGAAGATTTCAGTTCTCAATCGACCGAAGCGAATCGCGCCGAGATGCCCGCACCATTGGTCTTTAGTCTCTGTCAAAGCATAGCACAAGCGGCAGATCGATGCCAAGCGCGGGGCGGGGCGTTCGTCCGCGGGGCCGTCCGGAAACGTCCTGCGGCCGAAAGTCCGACCGGTCCGATGAATGCACATGATCCAAGGGAACTGCCGATTTTCGCCCGTTCGTGCATCCGCGCGTTTCAGCGGTCTGTGGATGGTTCGATCGCTCAGCGCGGCGCCGCGCGACGGGAAGGAGCCGGTCACATGAGACGTCCATTCGGGCCATGGGCGGCGGTGGCGGTGACAGGGTTCATCGCGTCCGGCTGCGCCGAAAAGGAAGAGTGCGTCCGCCAGCGCGGGCACCACGTTCGCGTCCGCGCGCCGTTCACGTCGGTCGACGTCTTCGTTCCCGACGAAGACGGACATGAAACCGACGTGGATGTGGACGCCGACGATTAGCCCGGGGCGCGGGGGACATCGACCTCTCGCCCGTTCGCCGCTCAGCGCGAGGGTCCGGCCGGGGGCAGTTTCAGCGTCATGCCAGGTGACAGCCGATTCGGATTGCCGCGCAACACGTCTGCGTTGAGCGTCAGGATCTCACGCCAGCGCGGCCCGCTGCCCAGCGTGCGCGACGCGATGGCGTATAACGTATCGCCCGTCCGGACAACGTACGATTGCCCATCCGTCACCGGCCGACGCGGATTCAGATCGTCGCGGGCCGCTGACGATGACGACCGGAGCGGCGCCGGAAGCGTCAGCTCCTGACCGATGCGAAGATGCCTCGGGCCCTTGACGCCCGGATTCGCCGAAAGGATGGCGCCGATCATGGCGCGATCGCCGTAGTGGTCCAGCGCGATTTCCTCCAGCGTGTCTCCCGGATCGACGACGTGCCGACGCGGCCACGGCCCGGACCCGTCGCTCGACGCCGACGGCCCGGAGACGTCGTCGGACAGACGCCGCCACAACGGCCGCTCGACGGGCGGCACCGCCGGTCGTCCCTGATCGGCCCGCCAGCGCGCCGTCACGTCGGCGACCGGCTCGTCACCAAGCGGCGCGCGGGCGCCCCGGCGAATGCGCTCGCTGACAGTTTCCAGATCGGCCCCGCCGGCCCGCCCAGCCGGTTCTTCCGCCCCGGATCCCACGAGGTTTTCCCATGTCGCCTTGACGAGGTCGGCGGACGGCTCCGTGCGAAGCTTGACCGGCGGCGGCGAATCGAGCGCCGGCGGCGAGGCATCGGCGGCGGTCGTTTCAACTTCCGGGGGCGGCGCATCGTCTCGCAATGGCAGCCGTTGCGGCATTGACGGCCGCGGCCGGGGAGGACGAATGGCCGGACGGTTCAGCGCCAGGCGGTCTTCGAGCTTGTTGACGGGCTGATTCGTCGCCGACACGCCGTGGCCGGCCTCCGGGGCCTTCGGCGCCGGGTCCGTCGCGGCCATCCTGTCGCCGACATCCCCCGCGTCGGTCCCGGCGGGGACGACCGTGATGCGCGACCCCCCGGAGACGAGCAGTTCATCGTCGCGCGAACCGCTCCCGCGGAAGAAATACACGCTGGCGATGATGACGATCAGAAGCCCGGCGACGATGCCGATTCGTGTTTCAGCAGCCATGAGGTCCTCCCTGACGCTTGGACGAGTCACCTGGACGGTCTTGCGTCTCGCGAATCCTTCCGCGACGGTCCCGGCGCGCCGGGATCGATCGACCCGGCAATCCGGCCGATCGACGCTCGACGTCGCCGAATCTGCGTATCTAGGCGACCTGCGCCGCCACGCGCGCCTTGCGCCCAACCAGTATCTGCGCGGCAATCGCAAACGAGCTATAGGTGCCCGTCAGGATGCCGATCACCATCACGAAGCTGAACCCGTGGATGCCGGGTCCACCGACGATATACATGGCAATCAGTGTCAGCAAAGTCGAGAAGCTGGTCAAGACCGTCCGCGCCAGGGTCTGGTTGACCGATTGATCCACCATCTGGGGGGTCACTTCGTGGAGCCGGCCGCGGTTTTCGCGGATCCGATCAAAGACGATAATCGTGTCGTTGACCGAGTAACCGACGACCGTCAGCAGGGCCGCCACCAGGGCGAGATCGACGCGGAAATTCTCCAGCAGCAGCGCGCGGCCGAACACCGAATCGGAGACGTAATGGCAGACCGCGATGGCGCCGATGGCGATGGCCACGTCGTGAATCAACGCCGCGACGGCGGCAAGGCCCCAGCGGACGCTTCCGAAGCGGAACCACACATAGAGGATGATCGCCAACCAGCTCAGGACGATGGCGATCAAGGCCGACGCCTTCGCCTCGCCCGATACCTGCTGATCGAATTGCGTCACCTGGCTTAGCGAGGTCTGCCGCTTCAGCGCCTCCTCGAGAAGCTTGACTTCGGGCTCGGCCAATTCCGAGACCCAGGCGGAGGCGACGGCCCCCTGATCATCCAGCAGCGGAAAGTTCTCGTCGGCTACGACGACCAGAACCCGCCGGTACCGGTCGCTCCCCGGCGCGGCCGGCGCCAGTCCGAACACCTCCGACTCGCGCCAGCCGTGGCTTTCAAAGCCGGGCTGCAATCGCATCGCGCGGAGGCGATCCTTGAGGACGTCGATGGGCTGCGGCGGGGCCAGTTGATCGAGAACGATCGCCACGCCCCCCTTCCATCCGGCCAGATCGAGCTGCGCGAGTTCCTGTTCGGTGATCGGCAGGCCCAGTCTTCGCGGATTCTCCTCGCTGATGGCGAAATAGGGCGCGCCGCCGGAGGACGCGTCGTCGAGCAATTCAAAAGTCAGCGCGGGCTGAGTGTCCAGATCGTCCTGGAGCGACTCCATGATCGCGCCGACGACGATGTCCTTGTTCGACTCCAGCGTGACGATCTCGAATGATTTTCCCTTTTCACTTTCGCCGCCCACGCCGGCGACGGCCTGAACCTGCGCATCTTCGATCGCGGCGGCGGCGCGTTCCATGCGCCGGGCGAAGGACTCCAGATACGCCTTCATGTCCTCGGGCGAGACGTTCGCATCGGTCCGCGTGCGGATCGTCACCTCCCGCGAGCCCGGTTCGGAGTATCGCACGCCGTCGATCTCGTTCAGCGCCCGATTGTCCGCCGTGTCCATCACGGACTTGATGACCGGCTCCAACCGCGATGCGGGCATGCCGATGTTCGACAGGGTGAACGCACCGGCGCCGCCGGCGACGGTCGCCTGTCGAATGCCGCGGGCGTACTCGATCAACGACGCGCCGGAGCGATCCAGTCGCTCGGCGATCTGACCCTGTTCCAGCGAACCCGTTTCCTTGAGATCGATCTGCGCCGCGGTGCCCCCGAGAAACTCGATGTCGTACAGGTCGTCCTGGCTCAGATTGAAGAAAAGGAAGATGCCGCCGAGGGTCAAGACCAGCGATCCGCCGAGGAATACGAACTTCAGACGCGTCCAACCGACGTTCGGCACGCCGACCAGGTGCATCATCGGCACGCGGGAATTCCCGCGCCCCAGCCGCGACCCGTGAACCGCCCGAATGATGATGATCAACAGCATCAGGCCGACGACGGCCGGCGCGATCTCCATGAGCGCCTCGCCGAACAGAATCATCACCGACTCGGCGCGCCGCGATTCGTCGTTGAGCATGTATCCCCCTCCCCAGAGCACGCCTCCGACGGCCGCGATGCCGGCGGCGGCGAGCAACGGATATCGCCAGACTTCGCGGGGGATCGATTGCAGCGACATCATTTCGAAGAAAATCCGCGTGACGAAATACGCGGTGAAGAGATTGAGCACCACGCCGATTCCCAAAGTCAGACCGAAGCCCTTGATCTCTTCGCTGCCGACCCAGTAGAGGATGATGCAGGTCAGCACGGTCGTCAGATTGGAATCGATAATCGCGCGAAAGGCGCGTTCGTATCCGAGCTTGATCGCCATCCGCAGGGTGTTGCCGCGATCGAGTTCCTCGCGGATTCGCTCGTTAATGAGGACGTTCGCGTCGACCGCCATGCCCATCGACAGGACGAGACCGGCGATGCCCGGCAGCGTCAGCGTCGCCCCGAGCGCGGACATGACCCCGAGCGTCATCAACAGGTTCATCATCACGGCGACGACGGCCACGAAACCGGCGTAGAAGTAATAGATGACCATGAACGTCATCACCAGCAGGGCGCCGATCGCGACGGAGCGCAGGCCCGCCGTGCGATTCGCCTCGCCCAGACTCGGTCCGATGGCCCGCACGCTGATGGGCGGGTCTTTCAGCTTGCGGGGCAAGCTGCCGGCATTGAGCTTCTTGACCATGTCCTGCACTTCGCGGACCGAGAAATTGCCCTGAATGATGCCGCTGGTGCGGATCACGGTGTTGATCGTCGCGTGAGAGACGGCCTCGTCGTCAAGGAAGATGCACAGTTGTTTCTTCTCGTGGCGGCCGGTCAGGCCCGCGAACTTCGCCCCGCCTCGCTCGTCCAGGGTAAATCCGATCGCGGGCCGGCCCAGCTCGTCCTGACTCTGCTGCGACCGCTTCAGGGTCCAATCGGGCTCCCCGAAGCGATGGGTCATGGTGTACGAATCTTCGATATGGGCCAGGACGTAATATCGATCGCCGAATCGGTCGACGATGATGTCGGACGATTCCTTGATCGCATCGAAATCGCGCTCCAGATCGGTGCCGCCCCGGCGGTTCAGAAAATCATTGGGGTCCTCGAGGGGAAACCATTGATGCTCGTCCTCGCCGGGCATGCGCCGCGGGCCGCGGGTCTTGAGCGCCTCGACGTACTTTTCGTATTTCAGGGGATCCCCCGGATCCCGCTCGGCGAGAATCCGGAATTCCAATACGCCGGCGCCGCGCAGCAGCCGTTGAAGATCGGCCGGATCTTCCAACCGTCCCTCGCCGCGCCGGCGCTGCTTCAGACGGTCCGTCGCCGCCACCATCCCGTCGATGAGCGGTCCCAGCTCCGGGTGGTCAGTCGTGAGCTGAGAGTAATTTTCCTCCCGGATCGGATCCCCGGGGTCGGCGGCGAGCATGGTCTGAAGCCGGCCGACGTCGATATTCGTCGCCAGCACCGCGCCGATGGCCGCGTCGCGCTTTTCTTCCAGGGCGACGACCTCGTCGATCGTGACGCCCTCGGCCGGTGCGTCGGGATCGACGTTCGTCGCCAAGACCTTGTTGACCGACTGATCGAACGCCGCCTCCTTTTCGCGAAACGCCAGCGTCGCCTCGGCCGCCGGCTCGGACCCGTCGGCCGGCTGAGTCGTCGGCCGCGCCGCCTCCAACTCGCTCCAGGCCTTCGCCGCATCGAGCAACGCCTCGCGGCGGGCGGGATTCCCGCCGACCAGGGCGTCGATCGCGCCGTCGCGCTCGCCGCCCGACAGGGCCACGACGCCGAGCACGTCCTCGCGCGACAGATTGCCTTCCTGAATTTGCGCGACGCGGCGGTCGTACTCCGCCTGCGATTGAACGACCTCGTCGAACGCCGCGGCGGCCGCTTCGATCAGGCCGCGGCGCTTTTCATTGGTCCCGACGACGTCCTCGACGGCCCGCTGGCGATTGGGGCCGCTCAGCGCCAGGGCCCGCATCACGTCGGTCCTCCGCACCAGCGTGTCCTGAATGTCCTCTTGGAGATTTTCGTATTCGCGCCGGGCCGCGACGACTTCCGGGCTCGGACGCGGCATCTGGATTTCGAGCCGATTGTTGCCGACGGGCCGCCAGACGAGATTGAAGACGCCCTTGGGATCGACGCGCTCGCGCAGGACGCGCATGACTCTCTCGGCCAGGCCCGCCTTGTCGGCGGCGTCCATTCCCGTGTCGTCGATCTCATAGAGCAAGCTGTAGCCGCCGTCGAGATCGATGCCATACTTCATCTTTTCGCGCGGCGGATAGACGGCCGCGAATGAAAGGGCGAGCAGCGCGCCCACCAGAACGATTTTCCACCACAAGTCGCGATCCTGCATGATGTCACCTGTTATGCGTATGCGTTAGGTCAGCGTCGAAGCGTGTCGATTCACCGCGGCGGCAGTCCCCGCGACCCATTCCGTGCGGTCGCAACGGCCTCCTGCCGACGAGATTTCCAAGAAACCATCAGACCGATCTGATGCGAAAACGCCAGCGCCGTCGCGCCGGGCTCAATTCATTGGCGGCCCTTGCGGGCGGTACGGGACATGGCGCGGTGTCGAAACCGCCTGGCACGCGAATAATTCCAGGAGCGGGAGTGAGGGAAGCGGAAAGTCGCCGACGCGCCGCAGTAGCAGCAAACAGGGAAGCCCGACCGACCCCTCCACGTCGGCGGCCTTGGCCGAGCGAACGACCGATGCCGCGGTCGACGGGAGGGTTTGCCAATCCGAGGGGTTCTGGGGCTCGTCGCCGACGGGTTGCGGCTGATCGCCGCTGACTGGTTCGGGGCGGGGCAATGATTCGGCGTCCGCCTCGGACCGTTCCTTCGCCAGGCGGGCGGCGCAGTCGAGACGCACCGCCAGGGCCCCGGGACCGGTCGATAGGACCACCACCGCCGCCGGGACGAACGTCCAGCTCAATCGATCCCACGGACAACGAAACATGGCGGCACACTATATCGACGGACCCCCGCCCCAGCAACGACGCCGGCAACCCCGCGAGAGTCGCTAATTCAGCAACACGTCCGTTATCGCCGCCGAGCCCAGGAGCAGACTGATGCACCCGTTGAGCGTGAAGAACGCCAGGTTGACGCGGGACAGGTCGTCCGCCCGCACGACACTGTGTTCCGCCGCCAGCAATGCGCACGTGACCGTCAGGGCGCCCCAATAGATGGGTCCCAGGTGGGCGGCCGTCCCCAGCGCGATCAGCAGGGCCGCCGTCGCGAGGTGACAGACTCGGGCTATCCAAAGCGCCCGGGCGACGCCCCAGCGTGCCGGAAGCGAATGCAATCCCTCCCGCCGATCGACGTCGACGTCCTGGCAGGCATAGATGACGTCGAATCCGGCGATCCAGAAGCAAACGGCCCCGCCCAGCAACACCGCGGGCACACCCACCGACGCGGGATCGATGGCGATCCAGGCGGCGACCGGGGCAAATCCGATGACGGCGCCCAGGACAAAGTGCGACAGCCGCGTCACGCGCTTGGCATACGAATAGCCCGCCAGCGCCGCCAGCGTGGGCAACGACAGGCAAAGCGGAATGAAATTGCCGAATGCTCGCGCGAAGCCCCAGCAGGACGCGACGAACACCGAGGCGGCGATCGCGCTTCCCACCACCGCCTGCCGCGTCGTCAAGCGTCCGGCAGGCAGGGGACGCAGGGCCGTCCGCGGATTGCGGGCGTCGATCGCCGCGTCGGCGATCCGGTTGAAGGTCATGGCAAAGCTCCGGCCCGCCACCATGCAACTGACAATGAGCCCGAGTTGACCGGCGGTCGGAGCGGCCGCCGATCCCGCGGACGCCGCGAGAAACGTGGCGATCAGCGCAAACGGCAGGGCGAACACCGAATGCGAGAACTTGACCATCTCGGCCCAGGTTCGGATGGCGGCCATGGCGGACATGACGCAGGCGTCACCTCGGAGGGAATCCCAGCAGGCGGGCGCCAATCCTAATCGTCGGGATGAATTTTGTCCGAACGGCGAACTGAAGACGCCCGGATGGGGAAGAAGTCCGGGCGTGCTATTCCCTGAGCCGAGTGAGCAGCTCTCGCAGTGCAGGAAATCGAAAATATTGATGACAGGGAGGGCTGTCGATCGGGCACATGACGTCGATGTTGTCAATGATGTCGAAGGATCCCCCCAGGGCGCCGCCCAGCCAACGCCGCGAGGCCGGGGACAATTCGGAGACGATCCGCTGAATATCAGCGTCTCCGATCGATACGTGTTGCTGCTTCACGATTGTCGGTCCAACCCAGCCCCGACGCCGAAATGCAAGCCCTCCCAGCGAAAGATGCAGTATCAGGCGAGTCCTCCAGGAAGGGTTGGAGGAACCGCCCATTGACGGTATCGACCTAGCGGGTCCGATGGCACCATCATTAGAGAAGATATCGATACTATCAATCCGAATTGATTGGCGAATGAAATTTACCTGTGCCATACGTAATGACACTGGGCCGCGAATTGGATGCGTAAACGGTCGAAGAGGGGCACGCGCGGGTTGGACTACGGATTGGATGCGCCCGACCGGGCCCGAAGCTCTCGAACCAGGGCGTTCAGTTCGTCCAGTTGGGTCTCAAGCCGATCGAGAACGCCGTCCGCGGCCGACCGCTCGATCTCCAATGCCTGGCGGCCGATGCGCGACAGCAACGGCGTGTCCGCGGTGTCCCTGATCGCCTCGGCAAGGGCCGCCAGGCGCTCGATGTCACCGGTGAGAAACGCCACCTGCATCCGCGCCAAATGGGCGGGCAGTTTCTTCACGAACTCGTCCGGCGGTTGGAGGGGACGGGTGGCGTCCGGGGCCACGGCATCGACGAGCGGATCGCCATCGGTGTCGGGACGGGGATCATTCGACAGGGCCATCATCGCCTCCGGCCGCGCCGAGGTCATGACGGCGCACGCAGGACATAGATCGAGACGATCGCCCCGCGGCTTGAGCATGAGTCTGCCGGTGAATGTGACGGTCCGGGAATATGAATGAAGGGCCGCGGCGCGGCGGCGCCGGGGAACTGCGGGAGTGAGGATCAGGGCTTGTCGGAATCGTCGTCGGGAATCAGATCCGATTCGTCGATTTCCTCCAGGTCGTCGATTTCCTCGAAGCCCCCGCCATCCGAATCGACGATCTCGTCAAAATCGAAATCGCTGAGGTCTTCGTCGCTCAACTCCTCGAGGTCCTCAACGGCCCGGTCGCCGGGCGAGGCGGACGGCGGGACCACCTTGGTCGCCGTGTCGGCCGCGGCCGACGATGCCGCCCCGCGAGGCCTCGGCTGGAAATCTTTCGGCACGCCGTCGATCTGCACGGTGAACTCCACCGGGCCGACGCGCATGGCGTCACCGGCATTGAGCTGCGACTTCTTGACCGGCTCGTCGTTGACGAAGGTTCCATTGCTGCTGCCGAGGTCGCTGACCGTCACGACGCCGTCTTCGACGAGGATCTTGCAATGTGAGCGCGAGACGTCGCCGATGGGAATGCGGATGTCGGCATCGGGATTGCGTCCCACGATGGTCGGGGATTTCTTGATCGTGAAATCCTTCCGCCCGCCCTTGCGTGTAAACGTCACCAGTTTAACGTTCATGGGTCCGTTCGACGATGGCCGATCACATGGGTGAGAGTGGTCTCATACGCCGCGGTCCACTGCGCCGGCGATGACTGTCAATTTACGGCAGTTTCATTTTTTCTGTAGCGTCCGCCCTCCGTGGCGGACGGGAAAGCGGCTGTCTGCTTGCCTATCACTCGTCGGCCCCGACGGAGCGGGGCCGCTACACAAATTCTGAAACTGCTCTAGCCCTTCGTCAAGAGCCGATCAAGACGACCGGCCTAGCTTCGCGCGACGGGCGCCGACCGTTCGAGTATTATGAGTCCATGAGCGGCCCCCGCGAAGCTCCCGCCGAACAAGCAATCGGCTGGTACGTTCACCTGCCGTTCTGCACGACCAAGTGCGGCTATTGCGACTTCTACTCCTTGCCCACGATCCCCACGCTGATCCCGCGCCTGGTGGACGCCCTGCGCACCGAGATCGACGGGCGTGATCCCCGGCGGCCGGTGGAGTCGGCATTCATTGGAGGCGGAACCCCCACGGTCCTGCCCGCCGAGACCCTGGACGCCGTCCTGCGGGCCGTGACGAATCGCGCCGGACGGCCTCGAGAGTTCACGGTCGAGGCCAATCCTTCCAGCGTCGACGAACTGAAGCTCGACCTGCTGCGGCGCCACGGCGTGAACCGAATATCGTTCGGGGCGCAGTCCTTTCAGCGGGCGGAGCTCGCCGTTCTGGAGCGCCTTCACGATCCGCGTCACATCGCCGAATCCGTCGCAGCGGCGCGGCGCGCTGGTTTCGACAACGTCAACCTGGACCTGATTTACGCCATCCCGGGACAGACGATGGTCTCCTGGCGCGATTCATTGCGCCGCGCGCTGGCGCTGGACACCCCGCACCTGTCCTGCTACGCCCTGATGTACGAACCCGGTACGTCCCTGACGCGGCTGCGCGCCGGCGGTCGCCTGACATGCTGCGATGAATCGCTGGAAGCGGACATGTTCGAGATGACGATCGACGAACTGACCGCGGCGGGATTCGAACACTACGAGATCAGCAACTTCGCCCGCCCGGGCCGGCGATGCGCGGCCAACGTCATCTATTGGGAAAACCGGGAGTATCTCGGCGTGGGCCCCTCGGCCGTGACCTATCTCGACGGCTGCCGACGACGAAACGTGCCCGACGTTCGCCGCTACGTCGAAGGAATGGAATCCGACCCGGAATCGATCGCCGCCGAACGGGAGCGGCTATCGCCGCGTCGGCGGGCCGGCGAGACGGCAATCCAGATGCTGCGCCTGATCGACGGCATCGACCGCCGACGGTTCCAGACCGTCACGGGCTTCGACGCGTTTCGGTTGTTTGCTACGGCCATTGACGAGTTCACGCAACTGGGCTTGTTGTGCGCCGATCAGGATCGCCTTCGCCTCACGCGGCGCGGCCTGTTGCTGGCCAATCGGGTCATGGAGGGGTTTATCCTCGACGACTCGCCGCGGGATCAGGCGGCAGTCGCGCCGTCGTGGCGATCCGCGTAACCGGCGTCGCATCAATCGACCGACTCGACCGGCTCGGCGTGATCGGCGCTGGCGGCCGTCGTGGGGGATTGGCGAACGGCGAGAAAAATCCCGAACAGGATCAGGACAGCGCCGACCAATTGCCACCCGTCCGGCGACTCGCCGAGCATAAAAAACGCGAGAACGCCCGCGCCGATCGGTTCGCCAAGGACGCAGACGGCCACGATCGTCGCGCTGACGTGCCTCAGTGCGTAGTTGAGCGACCCGTGGCCGACGAGCTGCGGCAACGCGGCGAGCAGTACGAAGTAGAAGTAGGTGCTCGGACGGTATCCGGTCCATTGAACGCCGGCGCCAATGCCGCAGAGCAGCAGCACAATCGCGGCAAGTCCGTACACCACGACCATGTAGGTCAACAGGTGGATGTCACGCCGAACGCGTCGCCCGACCAGGAAGTATCCGCCCGCCGCCGCCCCGCCGGCCAGCGCGAGGAGATTGCCGTACACCGAAGCCGAGTCTTCCGTCGCGGCGTCGGCGCCCCCGAGAGAGATCGTAACGCCGCCGATCATCGCCATGAGCATTCCGAAGATCAGATGCCGCGTGAGACGTTCCGCAAAGAAGAAATAGGAGCCGAGTCCGACGAAGATCGGGCTCGTGGTGACGATGACCACCGAGTTGAGCACCGACGTGTGGCGAAGCGACTCGATCCAGAAGTAGAAATGCGCCGCCAGCATGGAGCCGCCGAGAACGAGCAAGCCGACGTGCATCGGCACGAACCGGGCGCGCCGCCGCCTTGGCGCGTAGATCATCAGCGGCAGAAGGAGAACCGTGGCGATGCCGAGGCGTGCCGCCGCGATCACCAGCGGCGGCGCATCGTCGCACCAGCGAATCAGGATCGCCGCGAACGAAATCGCGACGATCCCGACGCCCAGCACCGCCGCGAGATGGGCTTTTCCGTCCAATGCCGCGTTCCGAACCGGACCGCGACGAGCCGGTGTGACCGTTCACCGCCGCGTCCGCGATGCCTCGTGAATTCACGCTCCGCCGAGTTGGGCAAATCTCGCCCCGGTCGGGTAATTCTCCCCGAAGCCATCCGGCATTATCGGCGACAACCCGCATCGGCTGGTAATTCGCCGGCGTAACTCGCTATTGGAGAATCCATTACGGACGCTGGCCGATTGGCCGCGACCGGCCTGGCACGAAAAGTGCTCGCTTGATTCGCAATCGCCTCGACGCATTCGGCGTGCGAGTCGATCGCCATCCGGACTCGGTGCTAGACCCACTCCGCCTCCCTCGCCCAACCGCAGGACGCCGCCGTTTCTCTTGCGCGGCCGATGGAACATGAAACAGGACAACGATATCGATGGCATTCTTCGCGAGACGCGCTACTTCACAGACCGCTGGCACATGTCTGCCAGCACCGTCGGCCTGGTGTGGTTTCGGCCGGTGGCGGCCAGATTCACTCCCGAAGACCTGGCGGGCCTGCTGGCATTGATGCGTCAATCATTCATAAACTCTTGCCGGGATAACATTAAGTTCGATTTCTCCGATTCCCGAGTGACCGGCGAACAGTGGACGCTGGTGGAGGCGCTGTTGAAAGATTTCGCGGAGACGATCGGCGCCGACTTGCGTCTTTCCCTTGGAAATAGCCGGCGATCTCCGGCGGCGTTAATCACATGGCGCCAAAGTACTTCCGACGATGGGCGTGGACGTGGTTAACGGGGCCTTTTCGCGAATCTACTTGCCCGCCGACAATTCGTCGCTCATACTGACTATTGAGAGCCGAAGCGGAAGAAGCGCCCCGTCCTGATTTCTCGAAAAACGATACGATTTGGGCGCCGAATCGAACTTGGATAAATTCAGTTCGCGCCCCCCGTGCGTTTGCGGCGCACGAGCGGATTCTTTTTTGGCGAGCCGAAATCCATGCGGAATGCAATCCGGCGGTTGCGTGCCCGCGGGGGGGCAGCGCCGGGGGTTCGCGCCGGCCATTTTACGCTTCGGCCGCCGCCTCTCGGCGCCATCTCCCATCGATTGAATTGTCGTTTTCGCAAGAAGTTCGTGGCGAACGTACCACGTGACCGCGCCAAGACCGGTTTTTTACCCGAGGAGGATCCGACCATGTCCGTCAAGCAGCCGTCCGTCAACGACTTGAACCCCGCCATTCACGGAATTCGTTTCGTACGTCGCGCCGCCGTCGCCGTCGCGGCGCTGGCCGCATGGCTGACGCCCAGCGCGTCGTCGCACGCCGTCCTCTTACATTTTGTCGCCGATCCGATCAACTCCGCCAACGAATGCCCGGCCTGCAACGAAAACGGCCTCGGCTGCGCGGCCCTGACCCTCGACACCGCTACCGGCGTCGTCAACTACCGCATCGCCCATACGCAGGCCGGCGAAACCATGGCCCACGTTCACGGCCCGGCCGGTCTGTGCCCCGCGACCGCCGGCATCCTCGTTCCCCTGCCGGTCGGACTGCTGAAGATCGGCGCCTACAACCTGACCCCGGCGCAACAGACCGACATGATGAACCAGTTGCATTACATCAACGTCCATACCGGCGTCTGCCCGTCCGGCGCCATCCGCGGCCAAATCGTCCGGGCCCAGAATCCCGAGGCCTGTTGCTTGCCGGACGGCACCTGCATGGATACCGATCGGGCGACGTGCATTTGTCTCGGCGGCGTCCCCGGCGGTCCCGGCAGCGTCTGCCTCGGCGACGCGGACGGCAACATGATCGACGACGCCTGCGAATACAAGAACTGGGTCATCGCCGACGACTTCTGCTTCAATCCCCAGTGCCCGGACTGCATCTGCGACTTCGACGGCGACGGGCAGTGCACGACGTTTCTCGATTTGCAGATGCTGCTCAATTGCTTCGGCCCGGTGACGCCGGCCTGTCAGTTCGCCGATCTGAACTGCGACGGCGTCGTCGATAACGCTGACGAGAATATCTGGGTATGCCTGGCCGGCGGCAACCCGCCGGACCTCTGTTGCCCGACGCCTCCTCCGCCTCCACCGCCCCCACCGGTCATCACCGACGTGCAGTGGTACGGCTCCTATCTCGATCCCGATTTCGATCCGCTCATCGCGCCGATGCCGCGCCCGATCGACGGCTGGCTGGTCGCACTGCACCGCGACATCCCGCCGATCCCCTGCCCGCCAGGCGCCAATTTCGACATGTGCGGCATCATCGCCAATATCGGCGCGGCGGGTTGCCAGACGTTTACGCCGAACGGTTCGGCGACGCCGATCCCGCTCGACGTATTCAACCTTTGCTGCGCCGTCGGCCTGCCGGGACCGTTCCCGCTCGGCGAATGGCGCATCTGTGGCATCTACGATCCGAACTGCGTCACCCCGTGCTCCCCGGTGCCCGGTACGCTCTGCGTGTTGGACATCAGGGATTGCCAGACCGGCATCAGCCGGCCGGCCAAGTTGATCGCCCAGTGGGTTTTTCCCGGCTTTCTCGTGCAGCCCATCGAGACGGGAAAGGTCGGCTGGGATGGACACCAGATTTATTGCTACGGACCGATTCGCCTGGAAAACGGATGCCTGGCCCACAACAACGCCGGTCTCGACGAGATCAATCCGCTCTTCCCCGGCATCTTCCACCCGCGGGCGGGAGAGGTTTATTGGATCAGCATTCAGGCGGAGGTCGGCCACTTCATTCAGCCGCTGCCGCAACCGTGCTGCCTGCCAGGCGGCGGTTGCGTGGAAGTCCTTTTCCAACAGTGCGTGGCCATGGGGGGCATCCCGCAGCCGGGCGGCCAACCCTGCCCGCTGGTCGACTGTCTCAATCCCGGCCCTCCGGCCTTGCCCTATTGGGTAGAAGAGCCGACCGGTCATTCAGTGGACAAGGACTTCTGGGGCTGGCACACGACGCCGCCCGGTTACCACAACAAGGATGACGCGTTCATGGGCTCGCTGGCCATGGGCTGCCGCGGCGGATGGCTCTATCACTGGATGAACGAGCTTCACTGGAGCCAACCGAACTATTTTGATTGCGCCGATGATCCAACGAAGTCGATGGACATGGCCTTCTACCTGATATGCAGCAACGGTCCCGCCGGCAAACAGGGCGAGATCGTCTGGTGCCAGCCGATCAATCCCGGCCCCCCGCCGCCCGGCGATCCGCCGGCGCCGCCGCGCGATTTTCCGGAGGGCGGCATCGATGAATTCGCTCGGACCGTGGCGGATGTTCAGATGAACATCTTTCAATTCGGTCCGGTGGCGGTCAACAATGCCATCGGTCCGACGCGAGTCTGGCGCGACAATCCGGTGGTCGTCGGGCCCAATGTGCAAATCCAGACCGAGCTTCTCTCCATGAATCTCGTCGGCATCTCGCCGCTGGGTCCCGCCACGATCATTGAGCGGCCCGACGCCCACAGCTTCGGCCTGACGCAAGGTCCGCTGGCCATGCCGTTCCCGGCGCAGAGCTTCTTCGACGTGTTCCCGGAGATTCTGATTCCGGGCGCGCCGCCCGCCCTGGATGATCTGATCACGCTGATGCCGGTCCCGGTGCAGGCAGTCGGTGGCATCTGGGAGATCCCGCCGTCATCGGCGGATTACCAGGGACCGCCCGGGCCGATCTTCCTCTACGACCGCGGCGATTTGATCAATCCGGTCGGCGAGTTGATCTTCGTGTCGCATCGCATCAACTATTTCGGCGGCATCAACGTCCACAGCGACGTCGACTGGGCCAAGGCGCCGATGGAGTGTACCTGCAAGGGCGACCTCAACACCGACGGGCTCTTGAACGCGGCCGACATCCACCAGTTCATCGATTGCCTGCTAGGGGGCGGCGGCGGTGGGTGCCCCTGCGACTGCGCGGACATGGACGACGACGGCGTTTTAGATTTTGGCGACGTCGACGCGTTCGTGAACCAGATGTTGCAGGTGCCCAAGGTGGTGTGCCCGCCGGATTGTTGACGGCGCGACACGGCATGCGATTGAATCCACGGCCCCCCGTCGAAACCGGCGGGGGGCCGTTTTTTCTTGCCCACGATTCGACCAGCGCCGCCGGCGGAATGCGACGGTCCACGACCACGCCGTTACAATTCCCGCCGACGAAAACGGACGATTGACCCCTTCGCGATCAGGGACCGTCGATTTGGCATCCCGTTGGTTCAAGAGCCGGCGCTTCCACCGACATCGCTCCGACCCGCGCGAGCCGGCGCTGGCCGGCAAGTGGCTCGCCGTCGGCGCGTCGTTGCTGTCGGTGGCGATCATCGCGTCGGTCTTTCTCGCGCTGGGCAGCGTGCGCATCGCCTCGATGCCCGGCTGCGGAGCGGGAAGCGGCTGCGAAAGAGCGGCGGCCAGTGGATGGGGCAAGGTCCCGGGCCTCGGCTGGCCGGTCTCGTTTTTGGGACTCGCCTACTTCATCGCCGTCCTGACGGGCTGGCTCGCCGCCCGCGGTGCGACGAATGTCGTGCTGCGCAACGCCATTCGCGTCGGCGCGGCGATCTCCGTCATATTCGTGATGGTCATGATCGTCGGTGGGTATTGGTGCATTTACTGCCTCGTCGCCCACCTGGCCAACCTCGCCTTCTGGGGACTCGTCGAGCGGCGCGCCCCGTTGGCCAGGCGCATGGGATACAGCACGGCCCTGGCCGCCAGCGGATTCGTCCTGGTGAGCGTCGTGCTCGGCATCGTCCAGGCCGAGGCGGATCGTCGTGACAAGGCCCGCGCCGAACACGAACTGGCCGTGTCGACCGAGAAAATCGTGACGTCCACGATGCAGAGGACCGACGCCGCCGCGCCGCAGCCGACCCAAACCGAAAATAGCGCCGACGCCGTCGAGCTTCAGTCCGCGCCGAATCCGTCGGGATTTACCGGCCGATACGCCCGGGGACCGCGCCGCGCGGCGATACGCATCGTCGCCATCAGCGATTTTCAGTGCCCGATCTGCCGGCAGCTCGACGACGAAATCGTTCGGTTGATAAAGACGCGCGACGACGTGTCGTTCTCCATGAAACACTATCCGGCCTGCGCCGATTGCAACGAGTCGTTCCGCCGGCAGAACGTCCATCCCAACGCCTGCCGCGCCGCCGAGGCCGCGGAGGCGGCCGGTCTCGTCGGCGGCGACGAGGCGTTCTGGGCCATGGCGGAGTGGATCTTCGCCCGGAATGGGGAGTTCGATTTCACGTCGCTCGTCGAGACCTCCGCCCAACAGGGCCTGGACACGCAGTCGTTTCTCAAGGCGCTGGATGCGCCCGCCACGCGCGAGCAGATTCAACGCGACATCGATGAAGCCCTGTCCCTGGGCATCTCGCATACGCCGATGGTGTTCATCAACGGCGTCGAGCTGGAGGGCGGCCGTGCCCGCGACGCGCTTCACCGGGTCGTGCGCGCCGTGGCCGAAGCGAATCCTCCCGCGTTGACGGCGGAGGCGGACCGGCCTCCAACCGCCGCCGCCCGCATCCTCGAACTCTGGCGCGCCGCCAAACTGCAAGACCTGCCGAGCGGTGGAGACCGTTTCGTCGTCGGCCGCACCGACGCGCCGGTAGGCGTCGTTCTCTGGGGCGACTATCAGGAGAAGACGACGAACGACCTCGACGCGGCCCTGCGCCGGATCGCCGCCGAAACGCCGGACATGCAATACTCCTACCGGCACTTTCCGCTGAACCCCGCCTGCAACGCCGCCACGAGCACGACCGTCAATCTCATGTCGTGCTTCGCCGCCCGGGCCTCGGAAGCCGCCGGCGTCATCGGAGGCCAGGACGCCTTCTGGCGAATGCACCAGTGGCTGATGGACCATTCCATGGCATTGTTTGAAGAAGCCCTGCGAGGCCAATGCGCCGAACTCGGCCTCGACGACGATTTGTTGATCAAAACGATGGACGGTCAGGAAGTCACCGACGCGATCGCCGCCGACGTCGAGGCGGCGCGGGCCCTGCACCTCGATCGCCTGCCCTGGGTGTACGTCAACGGGCGGCGCGTTCCCGTGTTTCACGGCGACGGCGAGCCCGTCCTTCGCGCCATCATTGAAGCCGAGGCCAAAGGCGGATAAACCACCGACACCCGTGACGCCGACCTCATCCATGTATCCTGCGGACAGCGGCGAATCGTCATGCCGATTCAGCCGGTATTCGCTGCTGTCGTTTCCCGTTCAGTCGCTCACGGTGCTGTTGCTGGCGGCGGCCGTTCGCTTCTGGCTCTGCTGGCAGCCCGCCTGCATCGATCGAAACGGCGTGCAGTTTATCGAGTATGCCCGGCAAATCGGCGCCGACCCCGTCGCGGCCATGCAGACCACCACGCGCCAGCCCGGATTCGCCGTGGCATTGCTCGCGACGCATGGCGCGCTCGGACCGCTTTTCGGCGGCGACGATCCCGAGTCTTATCAGAGATGCGGCGAACTGCTGGCATTCGTCGGCGGTGTCGCGACGTGCGGGGTCGTCCACCTCCTGGCGTGGCGATTATTCTCGCCGGCGGTGGCGCTCTACGCGGGACTGCTCGTCGTCCTCTGGCCGCATGGGGCGCACATGTCGGCGGGCGTCCTGTCCGACATGCCGCACCTGGCCCTGTATCTGCTCGGGATCGTCGTCGCCCACCGGGCGATTCAGCAGTCACGCTGGGGCCGCATGGCGCTGTTCGGACTCGTCGCGGGGCTGGCGTACCTGATCAAACAGGAGGCGCTGGGACTGCTCGCCGCCGGAGTGATCGCCTGGAGTTGGCCCGGTTCGCGGCGAACGGCGCGAACGCGCATCGGCGGAACGATCGCCGGGCTGGCGTGTTTCGTTGCGATCGTCAGTCCGCATGCGATCCTCGTCGGCGACCTGATGCCCAACAAGTCTCCGATCGACGCCCTGGAGCATCTGGCGCTCGGCGGCGGCGGCGCGACGGTCAGCGCCATGTTCGCCTACGTCGTCCCGTGGTGGCAGACGCCGGGACGCCTGGTCGAGGACTGGTCGCGCAGCGGACGATACGTCATCTCGACGTTGTTTCTCCTCGGGCTTTTTCTCAAATCCTCGCCCCGCGCCGAGCCGACCGGCAAACGCCTGGTGCTGATGGTGGTCGCCATTCACCTGCTGCTGGTACAGGCGCGGACCATCGCATACGGCGAGAGCAGCGAGCGCTACGCCGCCATCCCCCTGGCGTTGAGCATTCCCTGGGCGGCCGCCGGGCTGCAAACGATCCTCGGACTGGCGATGACCCGCTTCGGTAAGTGGGACGTCGGTCGAATCTCGATCATTCACGCGGCGGGCTTTGCGCTCGTCGTCGCCCCACTGATCTGGTATCTCGCCCAACCGGTTTACGGCCACAAGCTGCACTACCGACAGGCCGGTCTGTGGCTCCGCGGCGCCGCCCACGGGGATGACACGATTCTGGCGCATCGGAACCTCGAGCAGATCATGTTCTACGCCGGCCGTACCTATCCCGCGACAAGCTGGATTCGCTGCGAGCGATCGGATTCGATCGACCAACTCGCGTCGATCATCGCGGAGCGTCGTCCGGCGTGGTTCGTCGACGCCCGTTCGAGCCATCGTGACAGGGTCGACGAGGCCGAGCATTTTTCGCGACTCGTCGGCGGCGCGCTGCGGCCAATGGCGCCGGTGGAATCATTCGGCGACGACGCTACGAAGATTTTCGTCTTTCGCGCCACCCAGACGCCCCGGCAGGACGCGCGCCGAATGATCGGCCCTGACCCGGCCGGATTGCATCGTGACAATCGGTCATGAACTCGACGACGCCACAAACGCCCCGGAAGGCGCCCGCCCTGTCTCGACGGGCAAAGGTCGTCATCGCGGCGGTCGTCCTGGCCGCCTGCGTCGGCGATACCCTGCACTTCCTGCGCAACATGGAGCGGCGCACGCCGACGCTGAAACGATGGCTGCCGTTCGCCGAGGAGCTGGGCCGCGACGACGACCTCTACCAGCGGCATCCCGACTATCTCTATCCGCCGGTCTTTCTCGTTTTGCTTCGGCCGCTGACCCACGTCCCGCGGCCGGTGGCGGCCGTGATCTGGCAGATGAGCAAGTACGCCGCCATCGCGTGCCTCTTCGCCGCCGCGTGGTCGCTCGCGTCGCGCATCGCCCCGCTGTCGCTCTGGACCCGTATCGCGTCGATCATCATCTGCGCCCGTTTCGTCGTCTCCGATCTGCGCCACGGCAACGTCAACCTGTTCATCGCCGCGGCGGTCATCGGCGCGGCTTGGCTCTTCTGGCGCGACCGTCGATTCACCGCGGGCCTGCTGGTGGCGGCCGCGGCCTGCGTCAAGGTGACCCCCGCGCTGTGGGGCGCGTACCTGATCTACAAGCGGCAGTGGCGCGCGGTCCTCGGGGGCGTCGTCGGCGTCGTATTGGCGCTGGAAGTGGCGCCGCTGCTCGTCATCACGCCGTCGATGAATCACGCGCTGCTGGGAAAGTGGTACCACCACGTCGTGGGCTCGTTTCTGTCCACCGGCGACGTCGAGTCGATGGGGATGAACCAGTCGCTCACCGCGGTGACCAACCGGCTGCTGGGCCGTCCGGAGCTGGCGGCCGGCGAATCTCCGCCGCAGATCGCCGACCTGCCTGATTCGACGGTCCGATGGATTCAACGGCTGGCGGCGGCGGCGCTGTTGATCGTGCTCGCATGGTCGCTGCGAGGGGCCATGCCGAATGCCGGCGCCTTCGCCGTCGAGTGGTCGATCCTCGCCCCGTTCTCGCTGGCGCTGTCCGGCTACACCTGGACCGGGCATTTCTGCCTGCTGATCCTCGCGGTGTGCGTGATGATCGCGGCCCTGGCGCGGCGTCCCCGGACCGCCGGCGGCCGCGTCGCGGCCGGGCTGTCCATCGCCTCGTTCATCCTGATCCTGACGACGACGGACCTCATCACCCCCACCGGCCGGGAATTCGCCTCCGCGATCGGCTTGCCGCTGCTGTCGGCGCTGCTGCTCGCCGCCGGGCTCGTCGTGCTCCGGGAACGGATGCGACGCGACGAGCGTCAGGAGCCATCGGCCCGGGCCCGCGCGGAAATGCGGCCCGCCGCCGACCGCCCTGGGACCCATAACGACCCGTGAAGGGGCGGCGGAATGCCCGTTTGTCCCCTTGCGGCGCAGTCGGTTCGGCGTCACGCTTCATTGTCCCGTGTGATGGCGGGGCTAATTCGTCGCGACAGAGTGGATCGTGGACTGTCATCCTCGCCGGGGCCCGCAGCGCCCCCCAACGGGAGTCTTGTAATGAAGAAATTTCGATGTGCTATACCCCTGCTCCTGGTGACCGTTCTCGCCGCTCCGGCGGCGCCGGCCCGGGCGCAAACGGACCTGTCGCGCTTCGGGCTGGCCAAGGCGATTCCGGCGGACTGCTTCATCGCCGTCGCGGCCCGGGCCAATCCGGACCGGCAGTTCCTCGACGCCTACTGGGCGAGAGTGATCGATACGTTTCTCGAGAGCGGCATCCTCGACGACATCTGGGACATCTGCACCGAGACGATGAACGACGAGTCGCTGGAGGTCGCCGAGGACCTGCGCGAGCGATTCGGCACGCTTTGCGGCCAGGTGGATTGGTGCGAACTGTTCACCAAGGAGATGATCCACGTCGGTCGCTTCTCGATACCGACGGCCGGCGGCTCGCCTTACGAAGGCCTGATCATGGGCCGCATGGATCCGAAGAAAGCCGATGCGAACTACACGGCTCTCAGGTCGATCCTCTCCGAACTCGTCAAGTTTGCCAACGCCCAGGCCGGTGAACCAGTCGTTCAGGTCATCGAGTCCGAGGCCGACGGCGTCAAGTTGGCCGGCCTGGCGCCGATGGGCATGCCGACCGCCGTCGTCGCCGTCGCCCAATGGAAGGACACGGTCGCCGTGTCCTTCGGCGGGCAGGCGCTGATGGCCGAATGCATCGACCTTCTTCGCGGCGAGTCGAACATCGATCCGCTGATTCAGTCGAAGCGCTTTACGAAGGCCTTTGCCGAGCTGCCCCCCGCGGAGGACTCGCTCGTCTTTTTCGATCCGTCGCTGCTGTTCGAGAGAGTGGGCGGCATGATCAAGATGTTCGCCGGCGGCCATCAGGCCGGGCAGCCGGCCCAGGAGCCGCAGGGCGAAAATGGCGCGGCCGCCGCCGAGGAAACGCACCCGGTTGACGTCGTTGTTCGATTATTTGAGGACCTGGCCATCATCGACGTGGTCGCCGAAGTCGAGTGGACCGAGGGCTATCGCGTGTTCACCGAGAGCAGCGCCACGCTCCGACCCGGCGCCGCCGACAGGCCAATCGTCAAGTTTCTCGCCGGCGGCGAGGTGCGCGGCGGCTTCGAGCGCTTTATTCCCAAGGAGGCCGACAATTTCTCCTGCTCAACAGGCGTGAACTTAGTCAGTTTTTGCCAGTACATCCGCGGTTTGATCGCCGGCATGGGACCGGACGGCGAGGCGACGCTGGCGGAATTCGACCGAATGCAGAAAGAAGACTGGGGCATTGATCTGGAGAAGGACGTTCTGGCACTCTTCGCCGGCCCCGTCATCGCCGTCGAGATGGGGTCCGACTGGGTGCTTGGGCTGAAAGTGACCAACGAGGAGAAGGCCGTCAAGCAGGTCAACAATCTCCTCTCGATGCTCAACGGCGTGTTGGGCGAAGAGAACGCCCTGATGCTCTCGCCGGTCAAGGTCGCCGGTGATCACACGTTCACGCAGGTCACGCACCCGATGATGATGATAATGGGCGGCCTGTCCGCCCCGGTCTGGGGTTGCGCCGAGGACCACCTCTTTGTCGCCTCGTCCGTCAAGGCGGCGAGCAGGGTGCTGAAGACCGCCAGCGGCAATCATCCCAACATCACCGCCAACCAGCGATGGAAAGCCGAGGGCCTGCGCCCCGGCTCGGGCCGGTTGGATTCCATCAACTTCGCCGACGAGCGGACCACCGCCCAGGACCTTCAGGCGCTGGTTGGCATCTTGTCGATGGCGTCGGGCTTCGCCGGCATGGGCATCCAGGGACAGCCCGACCTGCCGCCGCAGGTGTCCGCTATCGTCAGCGGCCTGCCCACGATTCTCGCCAAGCTGGGTCCGGTCGTCGGGAAGCTCGATTTCTATCAGTCGTCGGCCGGCGTCACGACCTTCGACGGCCAACAGTGGCATACGAAGTCCGTCCAAAATTACAAGGAGCCCTCGGAGGTCGATTCGAACGGCGACAATAACAAGGACACTGACAGCGACGACGACAGCGAGGACGACGCGTAGGTCGCTTTTTCATCATTGTTCAGCGGTGCGGCGGGGCCGAATCTCGAGCCATGACTCGGGATTCGGCTCCGCCGGTAGTCTTTTTACACGCCTCAAGCACTTTGGGCCTGCCTGCCGATTCGCGGCGCGGCTCTTAGCGCGGTAGGTTATCCGCTGATCGGCCGCACTGAAATGCAGCCCGCCCCAGGAGATTACCACCGTATCACATGTCGCCCGCCCTTTACATCCTCATTGGCGTCTTGATCGGGAGCGTCGTCGCCGCCGCCGCAACGTGGATCGTCGCGCAGCGTTCGGCAGAGGCCCGACGGGGCAAGCTCGCCGAAGAAGCCGCCGCCGCCGGCGCGGCGCTGACCGAAGTCCGCACGCGGCTTTCGGCGACGGAACGCGATCTCGACGCATCGCGGCGCGATCTCGAGACGCAGAAAATCGCCCAGGCCGAATCGCAGGCCCGACTCGAAGCCGCCCGCGAGCACTTCGCCGAGCAGCGCAAGCAGATCGAGCAGATGGACGCAAAGCTCAGGGAGACGTTTGCCGCGCTCTCCGCCGCGGCGCTCAAGAGCAACAACGAGCAATTCATCACCCTCGCCGATGCGCGGATGAAACCGCTGCGCGAGCAACTGGGACGATACGAACAGGGCATCAAGGAACTGGAAAAGGTCCGGGCCGAGGCCTACGGCGGTTTGAGCAAACATCTGGAATCGCTGGAGACGCGCAGCGACCGCCTCGGCAAGGAAACCGGCCAGCTCGTCGCCGCCCTCCGCCAGAGCGGCGCCAAGGGCAAATGGGGAGAAGTCACGCTTCAGCGCGTCGTCGAGCTGGCGGGGATGAGCGAGCATTGCGACTTCGAGACGCAGGCCACGCAGGCCGGCGGTCAGCGCCCCGACCTGATCGTCTATTTGCCCGGTCGGCGGATGCTGGCGGTGGACTCGAAGGTCAACACCGCCGCCTACCTCGACGCAGTGAACGCGAAAGACGATGCAGATCGCGATCGCTTGATGGCCAAGTACGCCGCCGACGTGCGCAACACCCTCAAATCGCTGAGTGGAAAGGAATACTGGCGACTGCTTTCTCCCGCGCCGGAGTTCGTCGTCATGTTCATGCCAGGCGAGGCGTTTTTCGCGGCTGCCGTCTCGCAGGACCGCGACCTGCTGGTGGACGGAGTGGACAAGGGCGTCCTGCTGGCTTCGCCGACGACGCTGATCGCCTTGCTGCTGGCGGTGCGACACGGCTGGCAGCAGCAGCAGGTGGCCGAGAACGCGGAGAAGATCGCCGCGGCGGGGCGCGATCTCTACGACCGGCTCTGTACCTTCGTCGGCCATCTGGAACTGGTCCGCGCGGGAATCGAAAAGGCCGCCGAGGCGTATAACAAGGCCGTCGGCAACTGGGAAAGCCGAACGATGCCCGGCGTGCGCAAGCTCAGGGAACTCGGCGCCGACACCGGCAAAGACACTGAAGCGCTGACGACCATCGACATGCCACTACGGGCGATTCCCACCCAGGACGCAGCGCCACCTGCCGCGAAGCGACACACCGCCTGACGCCCCCCGATTCGCGCGATCGAGACATGCCGCTCCGTTGACGCGCCTGTCGCTTCGCTCGACACTCCCCGCCGTTACGAATTTTCGGTGAACGGCAACGGACCGGAGCCGGCGCGGCTGCGAATGAGGCAATCCAGTATCATCTACGGCATAGACGATCGCCCCCCGCCGGCCCGGGCGGTCGTTCTTGCCCTGCAACATGCCCTGACGATGTTCGGCTCGACGGTGGCCGTGCCGCTCCTGCTCGGGCCGGCGATGGGCATGGATCAGGCGCAGATCGCGATTCTCATCTCCTCGGTCATGCTGTGCAGCGGACTGGCGACGCTGATTCAGACGACGTTCGGCACGCGGCTGCCGATCATTCAGGGCGTCTCGTTTTCTTTTCTCGCGGTGTTCTTCGCGGTGATCAGCAAGGGCCAGGCCGACGACTGGACGCCGGCGGTCATGATGCAATACATCGCCGGAACGATTCTCGTCGGCGCCCTGGTCGAGATTTTCATCGGCTTCAGCGGCTTGATGGGCTGGATCCGAAAGTTTCTCTCTCCGGTCGTCATTGGCCCGGTCATCATGCTGATCGGCCTGGCCCTGTTTCAGCACGGCGCGCCGAAGGCCGGCGAGCACTGGCCGACGAGTCTGCTGACCATTGCGCTGATCATCCTGTTTTCGCTCGTGCTCTCGCGCCGCAGCCGACTGTTGAAAATCTTCCCCATTCTCTCGGCCGTCGTGCTTTCGTGCGGCCTCTGCTGGGTTTTGAGCACCGCCGGCGTCTATCCCGAGGGTCACAAGGCCCACATCAATCTCGATTTCGTCAGGCAATCGAGCTGGGTGCGGCTCAATCCCTCGGAGGTCGTCCTGCCGTGGGGCAGGCCGCTGTTCGCCACCGGCTTCGTTATTGCGGGACTGGCGGCGTACCTCGCCTCGATGATCGAGTCCTTCGGTGACTACCACGCCTGCGCGCAGATGGCCGGGGCGGGCGACCCGAAGCCGTCACAGATTTCCCGCGGCATCGGATGCGAAGGGATCGGATGCCTGCTGACCAGCACCCTCGGCGGCTTCAGCTCCACGTCGTACTCGGAAAACATCGGGCTCGTCGGCCTCACCAAGGTCGGCTCTCGTTACGTCGTGCAGATCGCCGGCGTGATCCTGGTGCTCATGGGCCTGTTCGGGAAATTCGGCGCGTTCGCCGCGACGATTCCCGGGCCGGTCGTCGGCGGATTGTATTGCGCCCTGTTCGGATTGATCTCGGCGATCGGAGTGCAGCAACTCGCCAAGGCCGACCTCTCGAGCGACCGCAATCTCTTCATCGCGGGCTTCAGCTTGTTCATGGGACTCAGCGTGCAGGCCTACTTTACGGGCCTCGGACCGTACGCGCCCAACTGGAATGATGCCGCCCGGGGCCTGAGCGAAAACGCCAAGGCCGTCATCGAGTCCATCGGCTCGACCGGCATGGGCGTCGCGGCGATCATCGGCATCGTGCTCGACAATTTCATTCCCGGCACGCCGCAAGAGCGCGGGCTGAGGATTCCAAGTCTATTGGCGCCCGAGGGAGCCGACGCGGTCGAGGGCGGCCCGCCGGGTCGGCGATGACGCCATGAGTGCCATAGGTTTGTCATTTCTTACCAATGGCAGGCGCCCGGCGCTGATCGGCATGATCCACGTCGGCGCCCTGCCCGGCACGCCGTGCTCGTCGCAGACCGTCACGACGATCGCCGCCCAGGCCGTCGCCGAGGCGAAGCTGCTGGCCGACGGCGGCGCCGACGCCGTCATCCTCGAGAACATGCACGACGTGCCGTATCTCAACCGCGGCGTCGGGCCGGAAATCGTGTCGGCGATGACCGCCGTCTGCACCGCCGTTCGCGCCGCCGTCACGCTGCCGCTCGGTGTCCAGGTGCTCGCCGGGGCCAACCGCGAGGCGATCGCCGTCGCCCACGCCGCCGCTTGCCAGTTCGTGCGCTGCGAGGGATTCGTCTTCGCCCACGTCGCCGACGAAGGGCTCATGCCGCAGGCCGACGCCGGGCCGCTGCTGCGCTACCGCCGGGCCATCGGGGCACAGAGCGTCGCCATCGCCGCGGACATCAAGAAAAAACACGCGTCCCACGCGATCACGGCGGACGTCGATCTCGCGGACTCCGCGCGGACTGCGGAATTCTTCGGGGCCGACGCCGTCGTGGTCACCGGTTCGGCGACGGGACAACCCACCGCCCCCGCCGACCTGGCCGCGGCCGCCGGGGCCGTGGCGATCCCGGTGTTCGTCGGGTCCGGCGTCACGCCGCAGAATGTGCCGTCACTCGCCGACGCCGACGCGCTGGTCGTGGGAAGTTTCATCAAGCGGGAGGGACGCTGGGCCAATCCCCCCGATCCCGCGCGTCTGGCCCGACTCCGCGCCGCCATCGACGCCCTGCCGGACCGCTAGCGCCACGCGCCGCCCCAAATCACAGGCGTCGGCGCGCCCCGATGTCAACGGCCCCGGCCCCCGACATTCGCGCCCTCAAGTCGTCTCCGACCGCCGCCCGATATGCAAGGGGCACATGCGCCCGATGCCATCGAATCCACTCTCAAGATGTTCGGGTCGATGCGCCGATATTGCGCGGTTCCGGAGAGCATGGGCGGTGAACGGCTTGCGAAGCGACGGCGTAAATCTGTAGGATGCTCGTTGCGGATTCCGCCGGCGCGGGGAAAGCACGGACGTTCGCCGCGCGGGGGCGGGCAAGCCGTGGATTCCAGGGGAGGGCGCCCGTCGCCGACCGATCTCACACGGAGGTGAGTTGGATATGTCGCATCTCGTCGAATCGCGCCGCTACGGGTCGCAGCCCGGCGTGGGCCTGACAGCCCGGAGACTGCACGACTCCAACGGCCAGCACTGGACCAGCCCGTACGCCGCCAAGCGCGTCCATCTCGTCGGAATCGGCGGGTGCGGCATGAGCGGCCTCGCCGGCGTCCTGCTGCGGTGCGGGGCGATCGTCAGCGGATCGGATCGTTGCGGCTTTTCGGCCCAACTCCGCCTGGAGGAATTGGGCGCCACCATCCGCATCGGCCACGCCCCGATCAACGTCCCCGGCGACTGCCACCTCGTCGTGGCCTCGGCCGCCGTCGATCCGAAGTTGCCGGAACTGGCCCGGGCCCGAGACCTGGGCGTCGAGATCGTCTCCTACGCCCGGATGCTCGGCCGCCTGATGTCCCTGCGCTCGGGCATCGCCATCGCCGGCACGCACGGCAAGAGCACGACGACGGCCCTGACGACGTTCATCCTGCGACAGGCGAAGAAAGACCCGACTTTCGTCGTCGGGGCCCAGGTCAAACAACTCGGCGGCGGCAGCGGCGTCGGCGACGGGCCGAATTTCGTCGCGGAGGCGTGCGAATTCGATCGTTCGTTCTTGAATCTTTCGCCGAAGCTCGCCGCCATCCTCAACATCGAGGAAGACCATCTCGACTACTACCGGGACATCGCCGACATTACCGACGCGTTTCGCTCCTTTGCCGCCCGCGTCCCCGCCGACGGCAAGCTGATCGCCAACGGCGACGATCCCGAGGTTGTCGCCGCGGTCGACGGCCTGGCGGTCGATATCGAACGGTTCGGTCGACTGCCCGACAGCGACTGGCGGGCCCAGAACATTCGCGCCTCAAGCGGCTGCTACCGGTTCGACGTGTCTTATCGGGGCTCGCCGTTCCTCGAGGCATCGCTCGATCACCTGCCCGGCGCGCACCAGATCGGCAACGCCCTGGCCGCGACGGCCCTGGCGCACCACGCGGGCATCGAGCCGGAGTCGATCGCGGACGGATTGAGGGACTTTCGCGGCGCCGATCGGCGGATGACGTTGCGGGCCGACGCCGGCGGCGTCCTCGTCTTCGACGACTACGGACATCACCCGACCGAAATTCGGGCCACGCTGCTGGCCCTGCGCGAAGCCCGCCCGGGCCGGCGCCTGTGGGTAATTTTCCAGCCGCACCAACATTCGCGCACGCGGTTCCTCCTGGACGATTTCGCATCGAGTTTCGAGTTGGCGGACCGGCTCCTCGTGCCGGACATTTACTTCGTCCGCGACAGCGAGGCCGAGCAACAAACGGTGTCCAGCAGCCACCTGGTCGATCGCGTTCGCGCCCACGGCACCGACGCGGCGTACGTTCCGGACCATGACCAACTGATCGAACACGTGATGGCCCGGGTTCAGCCGGGAGACATCGTCCTGACCCTCGGGGCGGGCGACGTATGGAAGATTGCCGATGCGCTTGTTCGACGACTTTCCTGACGGCGTCTGCCGCCGCGACGCGCCGCTGGCGCCCCTGACCTGGTTCGAGCTGGGCGGCCGGGCGGATTATCTCATTTCCCCGCAGTCGCAAGACCAGCTCGCCACCGTGATTCGGCGCTGCCGTGATGCCGACTTGCCGTTTCGTTTCCTCGGACTCGGGGCCAACGTCCTCGTCCCGGATGAAGGCGTTCGCGGCGCGGTCATTCGCCTCGACGCCGATGCGTTCGGACGTGTCGAATTCGGCGAGGCCCAGGTCTCCACCGGCGCCGGCGTCAACATGGCCAAGCTCGTCCTGCAGTCCGTTCGGAGGGGATTGGCCGGCATCGAAGTGCTGGCCGGCATTCCCGGCACCGTCGGCGGCGGTATTGCCATGAACTGCGGCGGTTGGTACGGAGACTTCAGCGGATCAGTCCGGTCGGTCCGGGTGATGGACCTCGACGGGGCGATCCATCGCCGGGACAGCGTCGAACTCGAATTCGGCTACCGGCGTTGCCGCCTGCGCGGGGCCTGCGTCCTCGAGGCCGAGCTGTCGCTGCCGCCGACCGACCCCCAGGCGCTGGACAGGCGCTATCGTGAAATCTGGATGTACAAGCAAGACACGCAGCCGCCGCTCGGCGTCCAGAGCGTCGGGTGCATCTTTCGCAATCCCGACGAACGGTCGGCCGGCGAGATCATCGATCGCGCCGGACTCAAGGGCCAGCGGATCGGCAGCGCCGTCGTTTCGCAGCGTCACGCGAATTTCATCGTGGCCGATCCCGGCGGACGCGCGGCGGACGTCATCGCCCTGATCCGCCTGGTGCAGCGGCGCGTGCAGGAGCAGTCCGGTATCCGCCTGGAGCCGGAAGTGAAAATCTGGGAATCGAACGTGGATGCCCGATCAGGCGGCCGCTGCGAATCGGCGCAACTTGCAGTCCCGTCCGGCAAGGAGGATTGACGATGGCCATGACGACCACCCGTTTCGACGCCACCCGTATCACGAAAGCGCCGGCCCGGCAGAAGCTGGCGATCACCGTTCTCTCCGGCGGGCCCGGCAGCGAAAGGGAGATCAGTCTGCAAAGCGGCCGCGCGGTGGCCGAGGCCCTGACAGAATCGGGGCACGAGGTATACGTCGAAGACATCCGCCCGGACCATCTCGGCGCGCTGGCGCGCAAGGTCGATTGCGTATTCATCGCCCTGCACGGCCTGTTCGGCGAGGACGGCCAGTTGCAGGAGATACTCGATCGTCGCTCGATCGCCTATGGCGGCTCGGGGCCGGAGGCCTGCGCCGTGGCAATGAACAAGTACCTCGCCAAGAAGAAGTTTGCCGATCTTGGGCTGCCGACGGCCCGGTATGACGTGGCGACGCCGAAAACGATCCACCAGGCGATGGCGGCCTGGACGTTTCCCGTTTTCGTCAAGCCCGTCAAGGAAGGCAGCAGTCTGTACTGCCACCTGGTTCGCGATTTCGAGCAGTTTCGGCCCGCCGTGGACGACGTCCTGAACCAGTACGGCGATTGCATGATCGAGGAGTTCATCCCCGGCCGGGAGATCACGGTCGGCATCCTCGGGGATCAGGCCCTGCCGCCGATCGAGATTCGCACACCGCGCGACTTCTACGACTATCAGGCCAAATATGTCGATGAAGATACGGAGTTCCGCTTCGACATTGATCTACCGGCCGATCTGCTGAACCAGATCGTGCGGATGAGTCTCGACGCGCATCACGGCCTGGGTTGCCGCGATTTTTCCCGCGTCGATTGGCGCGTGGACGACGTGAAAATGCAGCCGTACCTGCTGGAAATCAACGTGATCCCCGGCTTTACGTCGCACTCGCTCGTCCCCCTGGCGGCCGACAGGGCGGGCCTGTCGATGCCGCAATTGTGCCAGTTCATCGTCGACGCGGCAGTCAAGAGACGCTTCGCCAAACGATAGGTCGCCATCGACCGGAGGCGGCATGGGCTCGAACCCCTCGAAACGCGGCGCATCGACCCGGCGCACATCGAAGCCGGCGGACGCCCCTTCCGGCATCGTCGCGACGCTGCGTCGCCCGATCAGCCTGCGGTTGCTCGCCGCCGCAGCCGTCGTCCTGGCGCCGGTGGTAGCGTGGCTGGCATGCCATCATCTGGCGTCGCGCGTCAGCGCCATGCCCGAATTCCACCGGCCCCTGACGCTCAAGTGGGTCGATCTGCCGGCGTGGCTTCGCGAGGCCCACAATCGCCACGTCCTCGATGAACTCGCCCGGCGCGTTCGGCTCACCACGCGCGACCGAATGCTGGACGGAGAGCTCGCCACGAGAATCGGCCATGCCCTGTGCGATCCCGGCGTCGGCTGGGTCAAATCGGTCCAGCGCATCCGCGTTCAATCCGACGGCGACGTCCTGGTTCGGTGCTCGTTTCGCCGACCGTTCGCGTGGGTCCGCCGCAACGACGTGTGCTATCTCATCGACGAGGAGGCCGTGCGCCTCCCGGGGGTGTACGACGCGGCCGATTGCTCCCCGATGGCCCTGGCGATGATCGAAGGCGCAGCCGTGTCTGCGCCGCCCGTCGGGCGGCCGTGGCCCGGCGACGACGTGCAATCGGGCCTGGTCCTCGCCGCGTTGCTGGAGGCCCGGCCATTTCGCCACCAGGTCGCCAGCGTCAATCTCTCGAATTTCGGTGGGCGGCGCGACCGCAGCAGGCCGCACATCGAACTGGCCACCGACCGGCCCGGGGCGCGCATCTGGTGGGGTCGGGCCCCCGGCGCCGAAAACGGAACCGAGATCACCGCGAACCAGAAGCTCGTCCTGCTGGAAACGCTGTTTCGACAGTGGGGGCGAATCGACATGAATCGGGCATATGTCAACATCATGACCTGGCCCGACCGCGTCGCCATGCCCGCGACGATGCGGGCGCCGGTGCGAAGCCGCCTGATTCACGGCTGAGAGCCGTCTTTCCGGGTTCGCCTGGGGGCAACTGGCAGCGTCCGCTGATCGGGTCTACGCTGTCGAAGCCCGGCGCGTCGGGACCGCGGACGGGTGGTCCGTGATGCGGCCCGCGGCGATGCGTTAATTGACCTGGACCGATGAACCCCTCCGCCGACCCACAACCCTGGATCGAGACGTTTCGAGAATTGGTCCGGCACTACGCGCTTCCGCTGGAGCCCAGCGCGCCGCTGGGGATCACTTGCCTGCTGGCCGTCCTGGGCGGGCTCTTCCTGGTGTTCCGCGGCGCGAAGAGCGAGCGGATGATCGTCAGTTGCTTCGCCGCCGTGTTCGGCGGATACGTCGGCTGGCAGGTCGCCGAACTGGTCGGCGTTCCCGGGCCGATCGCCATGAGCGTGCTCGGCGTCGTGCTGACGCTGATCGCCTTTCGCACCTATCGCTATTGGCTGGCGGTCGGGTCGGTCGTTGTCCTGTTTGCGGCGGCCCTGATGTTTCAACTCGGCCGGGGCGATCTGACGCGCTACCTGCCGAAGGAACAGGGACTCCAACGCGATGGCGGCGTGCGCCCGCCGCCGTCACCGGAGGATCAGCAGCGCAATTTGCACGATCAGGCCGCCGTGCAGATCGAGAAGATGAAGGAACTCGTCGTCGGCGAACTGACGGGGCTCGGACCGCTGGGCTGGCTGGTTCCCCTCCTGGCGGCCATCGTCGGCGTCATGCTGGCGGTATGGGCCCTGCGGATCTTCGTCGTCATCTGGCTCGGACTGATCGGCGCCATCGGGTCGGTGCTCGGCGCCGTCACGCTGCTGACGTCTGCGTGGCCCTCGGTCCGCGACGCGGTCCTGAGCGATCCGCGCATCACGGCCGGGGCGATGGCCGCCCTCTGGATTCTCGGCCTCATCTTTCAAGCCAAGCAGGCCCGATTGCCGAAGCGCCTGCCCGTCCCGCTGCCAGCGGGCGCGCAGAAGGCCGGCGCCCCCGGCGCGTAACTGCCGCATCGGCCATCCGCACAATAAAGCCCCCGGCAAGCATGTCGGGGGCTTTCGCCCCGATCTGACAAATCAATTCCGCCACGCCGACACCAAAGCCCGCCGTTTCGGCCCCGCCCCGCGATCAGCCCCGGCCGGAGCGTCGGCATTCAATCACGGCGCAGATTCGCCGCGGAACGAACTTGATCGCGGCTTGCCACTGCTGTGTCAGCAGTGATCATTCGAAAATGAGACGTGATTCCGCCGGAGTCCTTTCCGGGTCCACGGCTTGGTCACGAATGGAGTCCTCGAAGCGTGGGTGCGAGAAGGGATTCACGCACCAGCGGCCAGAAAGCTCCGCAGGAGCGTCGCCCTCCCGCCCGTGTGCCACTGCTGCCTGCCCTTTACGTCGCGCAGCGATGTCAAGGGTTTCAGCAGTGGGCTCGGTGAGCGTTTTGCATTCCCCGTAAACAAAGAGCACTGCTCACAGAGCAGGGGCACACGAGCAGTGGCACGCCGATGCGAGATCAGACCGATGGCGTCGAGCCGCCGGGCGATCCCCACGATGAGAAATGGCCCGAAATACAGAAAACATGCACGGTACCTGCTCGAAATCGCGGCCCCCGGGGGATTAGAATGGTCCTCATTGCGTCGGGTCCTCGTCAGGCGCTTTGGGAGCGACGCTGACGGAACTGCTCGATCTTTCCTTATGCACGGGAGCTGTCGAGAGGAGCCGGAAAGGTGTGCGATGCAATGCACGGCAATATCGCCTTGCGAATCAACAGGGGCATTTCAACGTGCCGCGTCGGGCTTCGCGCGGCGGCGGCCGCGGCACTCGCGGCGGCGGCATGCTTCAGCGCGTGGTGATGCGAGCGGCGAACTAGAAAGGGCGAAGGGAGATTCAAATGTCCGCAATTTCGAATAAGGACCTAAGCGGCAGGTGTGCCCTCGCGTGGGCGGCGATCTGGGTGTTCAGCGCCGCATCCAGCGTCACGGCCCAGTCGATCCGACTTCTCGTCAGCAGTGCAAACAACGACAGCATCCTGCGCTACAACGGCGCGACCGGGGCCTTCATCGACGCCTTCGTCCCCGCCGCCGCCGGCGGGCTGAGTGCGCCCGAAGGCCTGGTCTTCGGACCCGAAGGCAACCTGTACGTCAGCAGTTTCAACACCAACTGCGTCCTGCGCTACAACGGCGCGACCGGCGCCTTCATGGACGCCTTCATCCCCGCCGCCAGCGGCGGGCTGGATGCGCCCTTCGGCCTGGTCTTCGGACCCGAAGGCAACCTGTACATCAGCAGTTTTTTCACCGACAGCGTCCTGCGCTACAATGGCGCGACCGGGGCATTCATCGATGCCTTCGTCCCCGCCGCCTCCGGCGGCCTGGTTGGGCCCGTCGGCCTGGTCTTCGGACCCGACGGCAACCTGTACGTCAGCAGTATCAACACCGCCAGCGTCCTGCGCTACGACGGCGACACGGGCGCATTCATCGACGCCTTCGTCCCCGCCGCCGGTGGGCTGGATGGGCCCGCCGGCCTGGTCTTCGGACCCGAAGGCAACCTGTACGTCAGCAGTTTTTCCACCGACAGCGTCCTGCGCTACAACGGCGTGACCGGCGCCTTCATCGACGCCTTCGTCTCGGTCGCCAGCGGCGGGCTGGATGGGCCCTTTGGTCTGGTCTTCGGTCCGGACGGCAACCTGTACGTCTGTAGTATTTCCAATGACAGCGTCCTGCGCTACAACGGGGCAACCGGCGCGTTCATCGACGCCTTCGTCCCCGCCGCCGCCGGCGGGCTGGATGGGCCGACGTTCCTGATCTTCGACAACGACGGCGACTTCGACGGCGTGCCCGACGCCGACGACAACTGCCCGTTCGTCCCCAATACCGATCAGACCGACAGCGACGGCGACGGCGTGGGAGACGTGTGCGACGACGATGACGACAACGATGGCGTACCCAACGGCGCCGACGAGTGTCCCAACAACACCCCGGGGTTGCCCGTTGACTGCGCCGGTCGCCCCCTGCGCGACTGCAACAGCGACTGTCTCTTCGATGCGGGCGACGTTCAGTGCATCGTCGATGAAATGCTGAGCCAGTAAGAACGCCGTGTGCCACTGCTGCGTCAGCAGTGGTCATTTGAAATTGAAACGTGATTCCGGGCATGTGATTCCACCGGAATCCTTTCCGGGTCCGCGGCATCGTCATCATGAATGGATTCCTGGAAGCGTAGCTGCGAGAAGGGATTCACGCACCGGCGACCAGAACGCTCGGCGGGAGCCATCGCCCTCCCAGTTGGCTCGGCGGGAGCCATCGCCTTAACCGTTGCCCATAGACACTGCTCACAGAGCAGTGGCACAGCCATTCGTTTCGACATCACACCGATTGCGTCGAGCCGTTGCGGATGCGGTCGATGAGATTCGTCGTGCTGCGGCCGTCGATGAAGGGGGCGAAGATCACGCGGCCGCCGCGGCGCTCGACGACTTCGCGTCCGACGACCACTTTGCCCTCCCAGTCCTGCCCTTTGACGAGGACGTCCGGCTCGATCACCTCGATCAACCGCTGCGGCGTCGGCTCGTCGAAGATCACGACGTGATCGACGTCGCCGAGGGCGGCCAGCACCCTTGCCCGGTCGTCCTGCGGAACGATGGGCCGGTCATCGTCCTTGTCCAGCGCCCGGACGGAGGCGTCGGAGTTCAGACCGACGACCAACACGTCGGCGTGCTGTTTGGCAAAGGCGAAGCCGTCGACGTGGCCGATGTGCAGCAGATCGAAGCAGCCGTTGGTGAAGGCGATTCTTTCGCCGCGGGCCCTGCGCCGCCGCAGCAGCGGAAGCAACGTTTCGAGCCCGGCGATCTTGCCGTTTTGCCGCTGGTGTTCGAGAAGAATCTCGCCGATGACCTCGTCGCGCGCGACCGGGATGCAGCCGAACTTCTCGACTTCCAGGCCGCCGGCCACGTTGGCCAGCGCCGCCGCCTCGGCCATCGAACCGCCGGCCGCCACGGCCACGGCCATCGCCGCCAGCACCTCGTCGCCGGCGCCGGTCACGTCGTACACCTCGCGGGTGCGCGTCGGGGCGTGGACGAATTCGTCGCCGGGGCCGATCAGGGCGCAGCCCTCCGCGTCGAGCGTGACGCAAACCTGCTCGGTATGGCACGCATCGAGAATGGCCCTGGCCGACTCGCGAACCGCGGCGACCGACGGCAGCCGTCGGCCGATCACGCGCTCGGTCTCGCTTCGGTTCGGCGTCATGACGCTCGCCCCGGCGTAACGGCGATAGTCCGCGATGCTGGCGGGATCGACCAGCGTGGGAATGTTCCTCTGCCGGGCGGCTTCAATCACGGCGCCGGCGATTTGCGATGTCACGACGCCCTTGTCGTAGTCCTCGATGCAGACGGCGCGGCACGCGCCTAACCGGGCCAGGGCGTAGGCGATGAGCTTCTCGGCGGCCTCGCCTTCGATTGGGGACGTGATCTCGTCGTCCATGCGGATGAGCTGCTGGCGGTGACGATGCTGGGCCAAACCGATCAGCCGGGTCTTGCGCGTCGTCGGTCGATCGGCCATCGCCAGGAGCCCGTCGGTCGCCGCGCCGAGATCCGAGAGACGCTTGACGAGTAACCCGGCGTCCGCGTCGGCGCCGACGACGCCCGCGCAGTCGGCGTTCGCACCGAGGGCGGCGATGTTGGCAGCCACAGAGCCGGCGCCGCCCAGCGATATTTCCTGTCGAACGACGCGCAGGACCGGGACCGGCGCTTCGGGGCTGATGCGCTCGGCGTCGCCATAGAGATACCGGTCGATCATGAAATCGCCGAGGACGAGAATCCGCGGGTTCGCTGATTTCTCAAGCAGGTCGATCAGTCGTTGCCACAAGGTCGCGATTCTCCGTCGAGAGATTGGGAGTCGCCGTCGCGCTACCCCTGCACGGCTGTCGGTCGGCGTTTGCGCCGCAACGGCAATCGGGCGATGCTAGGCCCTTGACCCTGTCGAAACAAGATGCGGCGAACTCGAAGATCGCCATTCCGTCGCATCGAGTGGTCGACGAGCGCAGTGTTAACCATTTATTGCACAATCAATTAGAACAGAAGTCGAGCGGCGGTCAACCCGGCCAGCGGGGGGTGCGTATGGGCGCAGATCGGGACGCGGCGCCATGCCGCGCTTTTCTTGCCGCCGCCAGCACTGATGTTGCCCCTTCGTCTGATAACTACTCAAGGAATCAATACTGGGAAGCCGAATTATCGAGTATCGCAAGCGGGAAATCCGCATCGCGCCTTCGCCGATACGGGCGCTGGCGCTGCGCCGGAATCGACATAACCTTCGAAGGGATAAGCATATGAGGATCATTGCCGTCGCGAATCAGAAGGGAGGATGTGGCAAGTCCACCATCGTCATCAATCTCGCGGCTTGTCTGGCGCGAGAAGGTCAACGAACGCTGGCCGTCGACCTCGATCCTCAGGGCCATTGCGCGTTGGGATTGCTGGTCCCCGAGGAACAGGTGGAAGTCAGCATCGCCGACATCCTTCGCGCCGAGAGCGGCAAGGATCGCATCGAGATGGGCCGCACGGCCTGGCAGATCTCCAGCCACTTCGATCTCGTCCCCGCCAAGACCGATCTGGCCAAGCTCGAAAGGGAACTCGCCGCGGATGATCAACGGCAATACCGCCTGGCCAAGGCGATGGAATCCGTCCGCGACAAGTACGACATCGCCCTGCTCGACACGCCGCCAAACATCGGCTTTCTCACTGAGTGCGCCATGATGGCGGCGGACGAAGTCCTCGTCCCCGTCGATACCGGGTATTTCTCGCTTCACGGCCTCTCGAAACAGCTCGATACCATTCGCGAAATCCGCGAGCGTTCCGGGCGCGTGCTCCACATTCGCATCGTGGCGAATCTCTACGACGTGCGCACCAAGTTGGCCCGGGAGATCCTCGCCGAGCTTCGCAAGCGCCACGGCGACGCGATGCTCAGCAGCTTCGTCAATTTCAACACCAAGCTCAAAGAGAGCACCAGTCTGGGGCAGCCGATTACCGAATACGACCCCGCCAGCGCCGGATGCCGCGATTTCGTGCGCCTGGCTCGCGAGCTGATCTCCCTGGGCGACGCACCGACCCCCGGCGTGTTGGCGCCGGCGAAGACCGGGGCGACCGTCGCCACGGCGTCGGCGTCTACAAGGGCGGTTCCTCCGATGACCACGACGCGCGGAGAGCCGGTCCTGGGCTCGGCCCCCGTCATGTCGTCGGAACACGAAGAAGCGCTGCTCGAACGCGCCGAGGCCTTGGCCGCCAACGCCAATAAGCTCCTGGCGACGACCGAAACGCTGCTGGGGCCGGGACGAAAATCCGGCAGGACCGACCCGATGACGAACCCCGCACCGACGCCTCGAGAGACCCAGGAGCGCATCGAGCGCATCTATGGCGTGCACGCGGTGCAGCACGGCGTCGTGTTCGTCGTGGCCGCGGCCGGGGCGCGAACCGTGCGCCTCGCCGGCGACTTCAATGACTGGAATCCCGACCGCACGCCCATGAACGCCCTGGGCGACGGCACCTTTTCGATCCGCCTGCCGCTGGGCCCGGGCAAATACCGCTACCGCTACGTGGCGGACGGCAACTGGTTTCGCGACCCGGCGAATCCCCGCATGGAGACGAATCCCTACGGCGAGATGAACAGCGTGGTGGAAATCCGCGAGGGAATTGCCGCCCACCGCTAGCGGCGTCGAAACTGGTCCATGCCCTATTGCGCGGTCATGACCCCAGGACGCGCCCGAGCTTCGCGCTGATCACGCTGCCTCCACCATGTAGCTGCGCCGGACCACGGGATTTCTACAGGCAAGAATGGGTCCGAGAACGAACGAATTGACGAGAGCGTTCCGCAATCATATGATTCCTAACAAGCGCTTGTTAATACCATGGCTCAGGCGACCCTTGACAGGAAGGCCCAGATCCATCGGGAGGCATGCCGCCTCTTCCGGGAGCGGGGATTCCACGGAACGAGCGTGCGCGATATCGCCGAACGGGTCGGCATGCTGGGCGGAAGTCTCTACGCCCACATGGAAAGCAAGGAAGACCTGCTGGCGGAGATCGTCGACGCGGCGGCGGATCGGTTCTTCGAAGTGCTCGAGCCGATCGTCCGCAGCGATCAGACATCATTGCAAGAGCTTCGCGCGGCGATCGTCGCTCACGTGAAAGTCATCGCCGAGGACCTCGACGCGGCGGCGGTGTACACCGTCGAGTGGCGGCACCTCTCCCCGGCGCGGCGGGAGGCGGTCACGAGACGCCGCGACGATTACGAGCGGATGTTTCGGGGGCTCGTCGGCGGGGCCATGCGCGACCGGCTCATTTCCACCGACGACGAGGCGACGGCGGCGCTATTCATTCTGTCAGCGCTGAATTACATGTTCACCTGGTACCGGCCCGACGGGCGGATGACCCCCGAGGAGATCGGTCGGATGATGTGCGATTACATACTCGATGGCCTGCGCCGTCGCACGGCCTAAGAGACCCTGCGGGAGCGATCCATGGTCCAACCGAATCCACTTTGCACGAACGATCGGCCGGGCGAGGCCGGTTACGAGGAGCGCCTGGCGGCATTCGAGCATCGCGTCGGCCGCGGAGAAAGGGTGGAGCCCGGCGACTGGATGCCGCACGACTACCGGCAGCAGCTCATTCGCCTGATCCAGGTGCACGCCAACAGCGAGATCTGCGGCGCCCTGCCCGAGGGCACGTGGATTCCGCACGCCCCGTCGCTGAAGAGAAAGCTCGCACTGGTGGCCAAGGTTCAGGACGAAATCGGCCACGGCCAGCTTCTGTATCGCGCCGCCGAGACGCTGGGCAAGCCACGCGAGGTGATGATCGAGGAGCTCATCGCGGGCAAGGCGAAATACTCCAACGTGTTTCATTACCCCGCCGAGACGTGGGCGGACGTTTGCGTCATCGCCTGGCTCATCGACGCCGCGGCGATCGTGAACCAGAAGATGATGGCGGAGGGTTCGTACGGGCCGTATGCCCGGGCGCTGCGGCGCATCTGTTACGAAGAGGCGTTCCACCTGACTCACGGCTACGACATGTGCATCTCGATGGCGACTGGCAGCAAGGTGCAGCGCGAAATGTTGCAGGACGCAGTCAATCGCTGGTGGAAGCCGATCATGATGTTCCACGGGCCCAGCGACAAGGAGTCCACGCACACCGAACAGCTCATGCGCTGGCGGATCAAGCTCAAGACGAACGACCAGCAGCGGCAGGAGTTTTTCCAGAAGTATCTGCCGAAGCTTTTCAACCTGGGACTGACCGTGCCGGCGGAGTGGGACCTGCGCTTCGACGAGCGGTCGAAGGAGTGGACCTATCGCGAGCCGGACTGGGAGGAGTTCATCCGCGTCGTCCGCGGCAACGGCCCGGTCAGCGCCCAGCGACTCGAGACGCGGCGGCTGGCGCACGAGCACGGCCGGTGGATTCGCGAAGCGCTGGCGGCCGCGGCGGCCGGAGGGCGCGTGCCTGTGCCGGCGATCAATTGAGACCAGCGATGACGGATACGCAGTGGCCAATCTGGGAAGTCTTTCATCAGTCGTCGCGCGGCGAGGCGCACGTGCACGTTGGGGCGATCCATGCGCCTGACAGCGAGACGGCGCTGGTGCTGGCCAAGGAGCAGTTCGCCCGGCGGCAGGCCTGCGTGAGCATCTGGGTCGTGCCGGAAGGCGCGATCGCCGCCACGGCCTATGAAGACGCCGACATCTTCGACCACGGGACCGACAAGAGCTATCGCGAGGCGTTTGGCTACGAAACGACGCGTCGGGCGAGGGCCGTCGGCGATCGGGGAGAAGCTTGAAGTGCGGAATGGGGAATTCGGAATTCAGAAAGCGGAATTCGCGACGCGGAACCGACGTGATAGGTGAACAAGGGACTGCAATGGGCGGCAAGGAGTTGACCCACGTCAAACTGGATCGCGCGACGACGTGCGCCCTGATCGATCTTCTCTATCGACTCGGCGACGACAGTCTGCTGATCGGTCACCGCAATTCGGAGTGGACGGGGCTGGGGCCGATTCTCGAGGAGGACATCGCCTTTTCGTCGATGGCCCAGGACAAGATGGGCCATGCCCTGGCGTACTACAACATGCTGCACGAGCTGGGCGAGGGCGATCCCGACGCGATCGCGTACCGGCGGGACGCGGCGGCTTTTCGCTGCTGCACGCTGGTGACGATGGAGTGTTTCGATGACGACTCACCCGGCGACGATGACGAATCGCTCTGCAACAATCCGCTGCGCGACGATCTCGTTCGCCGCGGCGATTGGGCGCTGAGTCTCGTCCGGCAATACCTCTTCTCCGGGGCCGACGCAATCCGCGCGGCGGAGATGGCGTCGAGCAGCTACGAGCCGCTGAAGCATTTCGCCCGTAAGATCCGCGGCGAGGTCAAGTACCACACGATGCACGACCGCGCGATGATGGAGCGGCTGGCCCGGGCCACCGACGAGAGCAGCAGGCGACTGCAATTCGCCGTGAACAAACTTTTTTCGCACGCGCTGGGCATGTTCGAGCCGACAGATTTCGACGCCGCGCTCGCCGAAGCCGGCATCTGCCCGACCGAAGCGCAGCTTGGCCATCAATGGCGCGGGCAGGTCGAAGCGTTCATCGATCCAATCGGACTGACGCTGCCGGATGCTACAAAGTCGACGATCGGCGGGCGCAGGGGGCGCAGCGACCCGCATTTGCAGGCACTGCTCGACGAACTTCAGAAGGTCCACCGCCTCGATTCGGCGGCCACGTGGTAAGACCGATGATCCGTTGTGAAACCAACAACCTGGCCGAAAGCGACAACCGGCGAATCTGGCGGGCGCTGGAGGGCGTGACCGATCCGGAGATTCCCGTGTTGTCGGTGATCGACATGGGGATCATCACGGACGTCGCTTCTGTCGACGGCCGAGTTAGGGTGTCGATGACGCCGACGTTTGCCGGATGCCCGGCGCTGGACGTGATGCGCGACAGCATCGCCGAGGCGGTCCGTGCCGAGGGCTACGACGACGTTCGCGTGGACGTGGTGTTCAACCCGCCGTGGACCACCGACCGGATCACGCCCGATGGCCGGCGGAAGCTCAAGGAATTCGGACTCGCGCCGCCGGGGAAGTGCGGCACGACGGGGCCGAGCATGGAGTCGCTGCGGCAGGTCGCCTGTCCGTATTGCGATTCGACGGACACGGACCTCGAGTCGATCTTTGGTCCGACCCTCTGCCGGGCGATCCACTACTGCAACGCCTGCCGGCAGTCGTTCGAGCAGTTCAAGCCAGTGGGATAGGATTCTCATGTAATCTGGCGAACTTGTTGCCCGTGCTTCACGGTCCCCAGGGCCGACGCGCAACCACGTAGGGCCGATTGTACGAAGGCGACATGGACAGCTTAGCCACATCACAGGCCGATCGCATTGACGACGATCTCCCGTGCGCTGGATGCGGCTACAACCTGCGCACTCAGCCGTCGGACGGGCGGTGCCCGGAGTGTGACAGACCGGTGGCGGAATCAGTTGGTGGCTGGGGCCCGGTGTTGACGTCCCGGGCGTCGGTCCTTCGGGTTCGCCGCAGGCTTGCGTTGTTAATCGCCGCCGTTTGCGCATATGAAGTCGTTCAAACAATCAGCCGCGTCGGCTTCTTCTACTCGCTCCAAATGGGCTGGTGGTGGAAACCGCTCATCTGGCTCTGGAGTTACGGCGGTGGTATTTGTTATTCAATCGAGTTGATCTTGATCGCGGCCATATGTTTTGCCTGCGTCAACAAGAGAAGCCGTCGTCAGGCAGCGCTCGCATGGATCACCCTTTTGTTAAGCACGGCGACGATTGCGGCTTTGGCGCTCGTTCATATTTCATTCCGCCAAACTCCCTTTTCATTTTTCTGGAATTTCGGTCTGTCCGCAATTGCGATCATCGTACCTGCTCCCCATCTGGCAAGGGTGATCATGCTGCTTCTGATAATGGGAGTTATCTCTCGCGCAGAGAATAGGTCGGTATGGAGATTGATCCTGGCAGGATTGGTTTTGTCCATGATCACATTGGTGTCGACCGTTCTTTGGGACTCTACACAGCAACTTGGCCTGAGACCCATCGTCAGTGAGAGCATTGCCATGGGCCTTCGACGCCGCGCCCACCGCGGATTCGGCGTGGGCGAGATCGTCGCAATTCTGCATCTTTGCATCTACTGGATTCTCTACCGTCGGCTCGGCGCGGCGCTGGCGGCGCGGACTGATCGCGAAAGACATTCTTTCATGTAGCAAGGCCGCCATTTATAATCAGAGCCAACCGATCGAACTCTTGGAAAGGCAAGGTGAGCCATGACCCCCGCGACGAAGACCGCACCGTCCCCCGCGAGTCCAACGAGCGGCGAGGACTTTCTTCCCCTGCTGGGCATCGACCACGTCGAGTACTACGTCGGTAACGCGCAGCAGGCCGCGCATTATTACCGCCACATGTTCGGATTCGACATCGCCGCCTATCGCGGGCTCGAGACCGGCGACAAGGAGCGGGCGGCATACCTCATCGAACAGGGGACGATCCGATTCGTTTTGACATCGGCCCTCGGGCCGGACCACGAAGTTGCCCGGCACAGCCAGCTCCACGGCGACGGCGTCAAGGCGATCGCCTTTCGCGTCAGGAACGTCGAGGCGTCGATCAAGGCCGTCCGCGAACGCGGTGCGACGATCGTCCAGCCGCCGACGACGCACGAGGACGACCACGGCCGGCTCACCGTCGCGGCCATCCGCACCTACGGCGAGACGATTCACCGCTTCGTCGAGCGCGAGCACTACAAGGGGGTCTTCGCCCCCGGTTTCGTGGAGCAGCGCGTTGCCGCGCCGCGCGGCGCGGGCCTGGCGGCGGTCGATCACATCGTCGGCAACGTCGAGCTGGGCGCGATGAACCACTGGGCGCATTTCTACGCCCACGTCCTGGGCTTTCAGCAGATTCTGCACTTCACCGACGAGGACATCAGCACCGAATACAGCGCGCTCATGTCCAAGGTCATGCAGAACGGCACGGGAAAGATCAAGTTTCCCATCAACGAGCCGGCCGAGGGCAAGAAAAAGAGCCAGATCGAGGAATACCTGGACTTCTATCGCGGGCCCGGCGTGCAGCACGTCGCCATGAACGCCGCGGACATCTGCCAGACGATGCGGACCCTGCGGGACAACGGGGTGCGCTTCCTCCGCGTGCCCGACACTTATTACGAATCGCTGGCCGACCGCGTCGGCAAGATCGACAAGGACTTTGCCGAGTTGAAGGAATTGGGCATCCTCGTGGACCGCGACGAGGACGGTTATCTCCTTCAGGTCTTCACGCAACCGGTGGAGGATCGCCCGACGCTGTTTTACGAGATCATCGAGCGCCATGGCAGCCGCGGCTTCGGCATCGGGAACTTCAAGGCGCTGTTCATCAGCATCGAGGAAGAGCAGAAGCGGCGGGGAACGCTCTAAAACACGTTGCGGCCGCGGCGCAGGTTCTTCCCGAGGCCGCCGTCTCTCGAACGGTCACGCATGACGAACGGCCGCTCCTATTCCGATCGCAGCGCCGAGATCAGCGGCGCGCGGAGGGTCGGGATCAGCGCCGCCGCGCCGGCGATCATGCCGGTCGCCAGTACGGCCGCCAGCGTCAACGACAAGCCGCCCCACGGCACGTCCTGCGGACTCTCGGCGGCGTGCGGGGCGATGGCCAGAAGCGCCGACAGCGTTCCCGCGGCCAGTCCGGCGACCAGCAGCGCCGCCAACTCGATCAGCACCATCCGCGTCAGCGACGCTTCCGAAAGCCCGACCGACCGCATCAGGGCCAATTCGCCGCGTCGCTCGACGACGTTGCGCAGCATGACCGCCGCTAGTCCCAGCGTGCCGAGAAGCAGGCCCATGCCGCCGAGCGTCTGAAACATTGAAAGATAGGTGTTCTCGACGGCGAGGTAGTCCGCGAGCTTCTCGATGGTCGACACGGCGTCGAAACCGAATCGCTCCAGATCGCGCTCCAGACGGTCGGACAGGGCGCGTGCGCCGTCGGCGTCGGACTCGATCAGGAACGCCGCGTAACCGGCCGTGTCGGGAAACAATTCGATAAAGCGCGGTTCGGCGATGACGAGTTCGCCCTGGAGTACGCTGCCGGCGAGCATGCCGACGATCCGCAGCTTGACGGTCCCACCGCGTCCGTTGGCGATCGGCGGGGTGTCGCCGAGTCCCAGGTGCAGCAGCCAGCGCACGGCGGATTCGTCGCCGATGGCGGGAACGGCGCCGTCGGTGAACTTCTGATGCAACAGGCGCCAGGGATTCTCGCGGTCTTCCGGCGATTCGGCGACGCACGCCGCGAAGCGAAACGCGCCTCGTTGGACGAACGCATCCGACGCGCCGAGAATGCGCGGCCGCGCCACCTTGTACAGATTGAGACAACTGGCGTCATCGCCGGGCAGGAGTCGAAAGGAATCGACCCTCGCGGACGCGAGCGCATTCGACGCGGCGCTCGACAGCCCCAGATTGTCGCGGCCGGCGGCGGAATTGAGGTCGTAGGGCAGGGCCGACGTCGCGGTCGCCAGAAGCGCGTAGCCGCCCGTGCCGCCGTGCAGTTTTCGGGCGTCGTCGTCCGGCGCGTGGCGATAGGCATCGACCGATACGATGACGAACGCGGCGTTGGCGACCAGCCCGGCCGCCAGCAAGCTGCGCCCCGGCCGCCGGGTCGCGTTGTGAACGGCGAGTCGACGGATTGAGAGGCGCGCCGCCGCGGCGGGCGTGGAACAGCCCGGCCTCGTCAGCCAGAGCCAGCCGGCCGCCCACAGTGCCGCCAGCGTGGCACTGCCGCCGCCGAAGAACGCCCCGGTCAGCGGCACGCGCCCGACGGCCGCGCCGCCGATGAGCCCGCCCGCAAGCATCAAGAACGCGGCCACCATCCACGCCACCTGCCGCCGCCGGGAATTCGCCGCCTCGGGGCGTCCCGACGTGACGACTCCGGCGAGCAATGCCCTCGGCGGCATGCGCGAAAGGCCGCGTACCGACCAGGCGACGGCGCCCGCCGCGATGACGACGCTGGCGACCAGCCCGACCGCAAGGGTCATCGCCGATACGTGCATGCGCAGGAATGGCGCGGTTGCCGCGGCAGACCACCACGACCTGAGCCCCGACAACATCAGCGACCCGTAACCCACGGCCGCCGCCAGTCCCAGCGCCGAGCCGATCGCGGACAGAACGACGCCCTCGGTGCGCAGCAACCTCGCGACCGATCGCGCCGTGTAGCCCAGGGCCAGGAGCGTGCCGATCTCTCGGGCCCGACGTTCGACGCCGAGGCGAAACATCAGCGCGACGAGCATCATGGCGGCGATGATGAGAAACGAACTGAATCCGATGAACAGCATGCCGAAGTCGGTGCTGCCGGCGCCGGCTTCCAGGGCGTCGGCCAGGACCGGACGAAACTCGAGTCCGAAGGCGGCGGGACGCAACGCCTCGAGCCACGCGCTTGCGAATCTGGCGGTCAGTTCCTCGATCGGTCCGTTCGCTTCGTTCATCGCGCGAACGGAGGTCAGGGCGCCGAACCTCGGCTGCGTCCAAAGCCGCACACCGGCATCAAGGGGCAAGTACGCCTTGGGCAGTGCCTTGTACGTGTCCCAATACGCTTCGTCCTGATCGCGGATGCGGCTCATGTCGACGGGAAAGGGCGGGTCCCAGTCGGAGATTCGTTTCGCGTCGGTGATGCCCTCGAATGTCGGCGTGAGGGTCGGATCGGCGGCCCAGCCCTCAATGGGAACGATGCCGACGACTGTCATTGTCGCTTCTCGCGTTTCCAACTCGCCGAAGGACTTCGTCATGTAATAGGCGATGTCGACGCGATCGCCGACCTTCGCGCCGAGCTGCAGTGCGGCCCATTCGTTCAAGTAGACGCGCATCTCGTCGGAATCGGCGCCGGCCTCGGAGCCGAACGGCGCGCCGGCCGCGTCCAGGTCCAGGGCCGCCATCGTCGAATACGGCACTTCACGCGGCGATGTATCGCCGCGATCGCCGCCGTCCGGCGACGGGTCCGCCAATCGAATGGAATTGGCCAGATAGGTCGACACGCGGACCGTCGGAAGGCCCAGCCGCCTCGCCGCCGCCATCGCTGCCTTCTCCGCGGGCGCTTCGAGAAGCAGGCCCGTCGACTCGGCCGCGACGAGATTCTGCTTTTTGTCGCCGCGCACGCGGAGCTTGAAATCCTCTAGGGCGACGCCTCTGCGCAGCGCGCTCCGCAGGGCGTCAACGGTCTCGCGCGATTCCGCGTCGTCGCGGACCAGCAGCGAATTGACGCGCCCCGGCTCGTCCAGAGCGCGCTGAAGGGCTGCCAGGGCAATAAAGGCGCTGCGCGGGTCAAGCTGTCGGCGCTGCAAACTGAAAGCGCCGGGGCCGGTCGCGGGAACGATCCGGGCGACCGTCACCCGCAACGCCGCAGTCGTTTCGTCGCGCCGGCCGAGCAGCGTCTCGACGTGGGCGGGGCCGCGCTTCTCGAATCGAACGAGCACGTCGTCGCCGACTTTCGCACCAAGTTCATCGGCCAGTGGGGCATTGAGGACGACGCTTCCCGATTCCAGTCCCGGCGTGCCGGAAACGGCGCTCGCCCCTTCGAACAGTGCGCCGAATTCGCGATCGACGCCGAAGAGCTGAATCCCGGAGACCCGCACGCGCTTCTCGGCATGCGTCGCCGCCGCGGTCACGATGATCGCCGGACACACCCGCAAACCGCGCTCGGCAATCCCGGCGTCGGCCGCCAGCTCCTTCGCGAGCCGTCCTCGAAAAAATCGCTGCCCCGTCAGCGCACAGGTCACGGGCCCGAGGCGTTTTCGCGCCAGTTCGCGCAGAGAAGCCCGCATCGAATCGCCGACCAGCATCGCGCCCGTCAATGCGGCGCATCCGGCCATCGCCCCCAGCACGACCGCCAGGTGCATGCGCCAGTGATGGCGAATGCCGTGCAGAAGCAAGGTGCGACGCGTCATCAATCCACCGGCGTCCGTCATCGCCACGTCAGACCGCTCCGGCGGCCAATTCGTTCAACCGCCCATCGATCAACTCGAATCGCCGCGGCAATCGCTCGGCCAATGCGGAATTATGCGTCACCAGCACGAGGATCGTGCTTTCTTCGCGATGCAGTTCGAGCAGAAGGTCCGCCACCGCCTGCGCCGAGTGCCGATCGAGGTTGCCCGTCGGCTCGTCCGCGAGAATCAGCGTGGGCCGGTTGATCAGCGCCCGGGCGACGGCGGTCCGCTGTCGTTCGCCGCCGGAAAGTTCGGCGGGAAGGTGATCGAGGCGATCGGCCAAACCCACGCGATCGAGCAGCGCCATGGCCCGTTCGACGGCGGTCTTGCCCACCGGTCCGGTCGGCAATCGAGGGATGAGGACGTTTTCGAGCAGGGTGCAGTGACCGAGCAGATGGTGGTCCTGAAAAATGAATCCGACCTGGTCGTTGCGAAACGCCGCCAAGGCATCCGACGAAAGCGCGAAAGGGTCGCGGCCACCGACGGTCAGCCGTCCGCGCGACGGGCGCTCCAGCGTCCCGAAGATGCTCAGCATCGTGCTCTTGCCGCAGCCGGACGGCCCCATGACCGCCGCCGCCTCGCCCGCCTGGAGCGTCAGCGTGATGTCGTCCAGGACGGTCAGGGGGCCGTTGCGCGTCGGGTAGTCCTTGCCGATCGAGCTGGCGGTGAGGGTGGGACTCATGGACCGCGTTATGCCCCGTCCGCCGCGGCGTTGCAAGCGGCAGCAGCGCCGACGAGGGCCGCGCACCGCTCGAACACTTCCCAGGCGCGGCTCGCCATCGCGTCGTCGTTGAACGATTCGTGGACGCTGGCTCGTCCGCGGCTGGCCAGTTGCCGCCGCAGGTCGGCGTCGTCCATCAGCGAGGCGATGGCGTCGGCAAGGGCGGCGTTGTCGCCCGGCTCGAACAGAATCCCCCCGCCGGTGGCCTCGATGAGTTCGGGAAACGACCCGTGGGCCGGCTGCACGACGGGCACGCCGCGCGCCAGGGCCTCCAGCACGTAGATCCCCTTGGCCTCGCGGTATACGGTCGGAACCGACAGGACGTCGCAAGACGCGAGGAATTCCATCTTGCCGCGGCGATCGACCTCGCCGTGATAGGTCACATAAGGATCGAGGCCGCGGCGACGCCATTGAACGCGAAGGGCCTTGAAATAGTCTTGGCTGCTCGCCGGAAGATATCCGGCCACCGCCAGCCGGCAATCACGCCCGCTCTCGCGGAGCTTGACGAATGCGTCGCAGAGCAGATGAAGCCCCTTCTCGGGGCAGATGCGGGCGAGGTAGCCGATGGTGAACGGCCTCGCCGCGGTCTGGTCGTCAACAACAGGATCCGACGCGGCGCCGTCGAGGGCCACGCCGAGCGGAACGTAGTGCAACCGGTCCGCCGCAATGCCGAACTCGGCTTCGGCGTATGCCGCATAATGGCGGGTGACGGCGAGGAACGCGTCCACGTCGCGCCCGCGCTGCCGGATCAGGCGCACGACTTCGGCGCGGTGCGGCTCGGCGAGCGTGTCGAGAAAGACGTCTTCGCCGGTCAGCGTGCAAACGACGGCGCATCGGAGTCGCTCGCGAAGCGTCCGCGCCAGACCGACGAAGAACGCGTTGGGCAGGTGAACGACGTCGGGGTTCCATTCGGCCAGACCGGCCACGAGCTTGTCCAGCTCCGCTCGTTGCGCGCCGTCTTCGCCCTTGAGGATCGACACCGTCAGCGGGCCGACGCTGTCGGAGGAATAGCTTCCGGCGCGGCGCATGGCGGCTCGCAGAAGGGCGGGGGCATCGAGGGCCCGCGTCAGCCATCGCGGGGCGCGGCGGAAGATCGCCGATTGTTGCTGCAAGAAGACGTTGATCCCGCCGTAATACACGCGCGAGGTGCTGACATCCTCCTCATCGGTGCGAATCGGTGAATAAACCGGAATCAGCGTGACGTTGCGTTTCTGGCGGATCAGGGCCCGAACCAGCGTGTTGTCGCGCATGCAGCTTCCACAATACATGCCACCGGCGCCGGCGGTGAGATAGGCGACTCTCATCGGATTCCCGTCGTTCGTCATCGCTCAGGCGATTGTAATGGGCCGGACCGGCGGCTCGCAGATAGGCGGCGAAGGCACGGTGATTAGCTGAGCGGCCACTGTTGCACGACGCACCCGCCGCCCCGACCGACCCGGGCGTGGCCGCAACCCGCCGTTCGGAGGCCTGATCGACGAATCGCCGGGTACTGGAATTGTTTGCGTCGAATCCAAGGGGAGCATCGCCGTCCCGGCGGTGCGAATGATCTCGTCGCACCGGCGGGACGCCGATGCTCCCCAAACGATACCTGTACAAATCGCCAGCCGTTACCGGACGGAGGCCCTGAAATCGGCTATGATGCGACTTGAGAGAAATGCCCCGCCGACCAACCCGTTGAACGTTGAGGAAGCAGCATCGGCCGGGACCGCGCGCCCAGCGGGCCGACCGGTATTGAAGCGGCGCCGTCAACCCCTATGATGGCCGGCCCACCCACGATCAGGAACCCAGTGGAGGGAAGTAGGATGCCACGATTCTCAGCCGTGTTGGTGATTCTGTATGTGGTCGCCCCCGCGGGGGCCACGCCGATCTCCGTGCCGAACTTTTCGTTTGAAATGCCGCCGGTCGTGCGCGACGAGATGAACCCCTTCGGCGCCCTGCCGTTCATCGACGACTGGGACGAGACGGCCGTCGGCCTGGCCGATGAGAACGATCAGAACACGGGCGTGTTCATCAATACCGAACCGAGGGAGCCCGACCACATCACGAACGCGCATCTCGACCGCCTCGCCTTCATCAGTTCGCTGATCGGCAACGACGTTCGACAGGAACTGACGGACACTTTTACGGTCGGCACGTCCTACGAACTGACCGTGGCCGTGGGGACCAGTGCGACGTTCGGCGTCGGCGCGACCGAGGAGCTTGAAATCGCCTTGTTTTATTTTGACGGCGGCGTCGAACAGGTCGTCGCCTCGACCCACGTGGCCGGCAGCGAAGTCGGAACGACGGTGCTCGTCGACGTGGTCGTCGAACTGCCGGTGGTCTCCGGGGGCGACGCGTGGGCCAATCTGCCGATCGGCGTGCTGATCCGCCCGTCGGTGACCGATCCGGACGACGCGGCCGGCGAGGGCTTCTGGAACGCAGACCACGTTCGGCTGGAGGCCGTCGTGCCGACGCCGCTCGGCGACGTGAATTGCGACGGCATGGTCAACGTCGCCGATGCCCAGGCCCTGGCGGACGTCCTGGTGGAGGCGGACACCGATCCCTGCCACGTCGCGGCGGCCGACGTCAGCGGCGATGCGCAGCTCACCGGGCACGACGTCCAGTCCCTGGTGGACGTCCTGACCATGCCGTGAGCAGGGAATCCGCGTTGCCGTTTTCAATCGAGAGCGGTGGAGCAGGCGATGATGAACACAGAGACGCAACGGCCGGCCATCTTCCTTCAGCGGCGTGGCCTGACGCTGATCGAAGTGCTGATCGTCATCAGCGTCATCGCGGTGCTCGTCGGGATTCTGATTCCGGCCCTGAGCGACAGCCGGCGGGCCGGACGCAAGGTCGCCTGCCTGTCGGGGCTGCGGCAGTTGGGCGTCGCCGCGTCCGCCTACGCCCTGGATCACGACGGGTCGCTGCCATACGGCCCCAAGGCCCCGCCGCCGTCGGCCACGAACTTCTATCCGGTGACGGGCAACGTCACGTCTCTGCTTTCGCTGGAAAGCGGCGCGCCGGTCGGGCTGGGGCTGCTGTTGGAGCGATACCTGGCGGACACGAAGGCGGTGCTGTTCTGCCCCGATGCCGATCAGGTTCAGGACTCAGGAGCGGCGCTCGCCGCGGTCGGCGTCTCTCAGGTCGAGGGCAGTTACTACTACCGCCACGCGTCGGTCGTATCGCTGAGCGGCCCATTGCCGCCGCCGCGGATGAACATCGACAAGCTCGGCAAGAACCGCAACGGCGCGGCGATCGAATGCCTGGCGATGGACACGCAGTTTCTCGCGCCGCCGATGATGGCAGCGTTCAATATCCGGCCCCGAACGCATCATCAACAGCGCCTGGTCAACGCTCTTTTTCGCGACGGTCACGCATCGAGTCATCCGAACACCGACGGCCGCTACACAACGGACATCGCGATCTCCGTCTACGACACGCTGGACCGGATTCTGGAAATATTCGAGTCGCTCGACGCCCAGTGAGCGCCGCCTATGGCGTCGGCTGCGGCCGTCGCGATTCGTCCGGCACGGGGGGCTCGCCGAAGCAATACACGACGCCTTCGTCCGAGCTGATCACCAACCGATCGTCGGCGATGGCCGGCGAGGCGAAGATGCCCGCCCCGGTCTCGAAGCGCCAGGCCTCCTTGCCCGATGAGGTATCCAGCGCGTAGAGATTGCCGTCCGACGAACCGACGAACACCCGGTCGCCGAGGATGACCGGCGAACTGTCGACGCGGGAACCGGTGCGGAACGACCAAATTTGCCTGCCGGTTCGGGCGTCGAGCCCGTGAACTTCCTTGTCGCGGCCGCCGATAACGACGATCCGTTCATTCACCGCGGGGGAGGAATAATAGGGAAATTCCCTGTCGGGATTCTGGTACAACCATTGACGGCTGCCGCTGCTCCAGTCGATGCAAAGGACCTGGTTGTTGAACGTCCCGACGAAAGCACGGCGTCCGGCGACGGCCGCCGAACAACCCGAAACGCCGCCCATCAGCACCTGGCGTTCGGCCACGCCGTCTGCGATCCGCACGACGTGCAGCCCCTCGTCGCAACCCGCCACGATGGCGAATTGCCCCACGACGGCCGGCGTTCCGTGAACGCGCCCCTGGGTCTCGAATTTCCACTGTAGCGCGCCGTCTTTCTCCGACACGCAATACAGATGGCCGTCGTACGACCCGAAAAGGAGCCGGTCCCCCGACGGATTGACGGATGAGACGATCTCGGCGTCCGTCTTGAACTGCCAGACGATCCTGCCGGTCGCGGCGTCGGCGGCGCGGAGGACGCCCACTTCATCGCCGAAATAGACGCGGCCGCGCAGCACCGTCGGCGACGACCGCACGGCGGCCTCTGCGTTCGCCTTCCATATCAAGGAGCCGTCCGCCAGGCGGAGCGCGTAGACGTGTCCGTCGTCGCTGCCGACGAAGACCGTGCCCCCTACGATGGCGGCGGTCGATTGAACGACGTCTTCGGTCTTGAACTGCCACAGCACGACGGGCTTGTCCGGCAGGCGTCCGCGGGCGACGCCGACCTGCGTCGGACCGCCGCGGAACATCGGCCAGTCGGCTGGCGGCTCGGCGGCGACCGACGAGCCCAATGCGATCCAAGCGCACGTGCCAATCACAAGTCGGGCGGCAAGCCGCCGATGTCTCGGTGTGGGAATCATCTTCGTCCTTCCGGCCGATCACGTGGGCTTGAATCTCAGGATCATCCCCGTCCCGACGGCGGCCAGCACGATGCCCATGACGAACCGCCAGTCGGGCATGGCCCACTTGCGGTCCCACGCCATCGAGACGATCACGTTGACCAGCGGGGCGCCGGCGAATACGAGCGGGGCGACGTAGATCGGCTTGCCGCCGCTTTTCAGGGCGAAGATCACGCCCAACGCCCCCAGTGCCCCGAACACGCCGGCCAGAAGCGACAGCTTCATTCCCTTGACGGGAAAAATCGCCGGCTCGGCCTTGGCGAGGATCATCGCACCGGGGCAGATGATGGCGACCAGCACGTACGCGATGCCGACGAACAGAAACGCGCGGAGCGGACCCTTGGGCTCGCCGAAGCCGACCTGCCCGTGGTGAATCGTCGGAACGTAGGCGCCCCAGCACGCGATGGTGCCGAGGATGCAGAGCATCGGGAGGTATTGTTTCATGTCGCGAGGGTCTCCTGTTTCGATCAATGGGAACGAGGGTCTGTCGAGGCGAATTGTAGGGGCGGGCGCGAGCGATTCAAACCGCCGCCGGGGCCCGGTTGCCCGCGTTGCGCGTCATTGCAGGGCCGTGCCGAGCAGCTTGCGGATCGACGGCGGGATGGGAATGCTGGTGAACTGACCCTGCTCCATCTTGCAGCAGACCGCCTTGGTTCGCCCGCGGGCGATGCGCGATGCGTCGCGCCAGAAGGTCACTTCGTAGGTCATGGACTTTTCCGTCAAGTCCGTGACCAGGAGGCGCATCTCAATTTCGTCCTCGAAGCGCGCCGGGGCGTCGTATTCGCAACTGACGGTCACGCGCGGCCAGCTTACCGTGTCGGCGGCGTGGGGCTGGACGACGCTCATGCCCAGCCCGCGCATCCAGGCGTGCTCGATCTCTTCCATCCAGCGGAAGTAGTTGGAGAAGTGCATCACGCCGGCCATGTCGGTCTCGGCGAACTGCACGCGACGCATTAGGACAAACTCATCGGCCATTTCATTTCGTCGTTCCAAAAAACTTCTCAATTGTGGCCTTCGACGGCGGTTGCGTCGCCAGCGACACGAGGATGAGCGCCAGCAGCGACGCGGCGGTGATGAACACGACCGGCATCATTCCTGCGACGAGAAATTCATGGTCGCTGACCAGCGTGCCGGTTCGATAGGCCTGAATGAAGAACGCAAGTCCGACGACGGCCGACGCGATGATGCATGCATAGGCGCCGGCGCGGGTCATCCGCCTCCAATACAGCGCACCGAAGATGAGCGGGGCCAGCGAGGCAAATCCCGAGAAACACCACACCCCAAGGGCGAATACGCTCGTCTTTGCCAGCCATTGGGACAGCGCATACGACAGGACGACGACGGCAACGATAAACCCGCGTCCGATCAGGACTTTCCGCCGGTCCGTCAGATTGTCGTGGCGAATATAGTGGGCGACGATGTCGTTGGTGAAAATGCTTCCGAGGCAGATGAACTGCGAATCGAGACTGGACATGATGGCGGCGAGGACGCCGGCCGTCAGGAGTCCGCCCATCACCGTCGGAGCGATCTTGTTGACCATGATCGGCAGCACGGCGTTCTGGTCGGCCCCGATGGGGACAATCAGTTTGCCGTCCGCGCCGACGGCCGACGTCGCCCAAACGCCGATCAACACGCAGGGCAGCCAGGTCAGCATCATCAGCAGCGGATGGGCGACGATGGACAATCGAAACGCCCTAGCGCTCTTTGCCGTCAGCCAATGCTGAAACAGGTGGGGAAACATCGCGACGCTGAACGGTATCAGAATGTAGGTGAAGAAGACGAGCGGCGAGATGTGATCCGGCTTTCTCGGCTGGAAGGTCGATCGGTCCGCCTCGAAATCCGCCATCTTATTCGCGTACAGGGCAAGGTCCTCATCGGAAGCAGCCACCTTGAGATAGGACGGATTATTCTCAACGACCGCCCGGGTCGCTGCCTTCATGCCGCCCAGTTGTTCGGCGATGACGAAGAAGGTGACGATGCCCAATCCGATGAAGAGAATGGTCTGCAGGGCATTGGCCCACGCCGCGCCGCGCACGCCGCCGTAGAAAATATACGTCAGCACCACGGCACACATGATCAGCCCGCCGAGCCAGTACGGCAGGCCTCCCTTCGTCGCCTCGAAGACGGCCGGAAAGGCCCCCGCGGTGATCTTTTCGATGGCGCGGGATCCTCCGATGATCCCCATCAAGACGTAGGGGACCACGAGTCCGACCAGCGCGGGAAACAGGATCAATCCGAGTTTGTCCGATTCGAACCGGTCGCGAAAGAATTGAATCTGCGTAAGGTATCCGTATCGTTTGCCGTATGACCAGAGCTTGACGCCCACCAGAAAGAAACAGACGGAGTGGAAAATACCCGACCAGGAAACCATCAGACCGTAAACGCCGATGCCGCTCTTGAACGCTTCGCCGCTGGACCCGATGATCGCAAAGGCCGTCATCGTCGTGCCGAACAGCGACATGAGCAGGACGAAGGAGCCGATGCCGCGCGAGGCGGCGAAGTAATCGGCGGCCGTGCCGCGAAAAACCCGGCCGGCGACCACGCCGAGCGCGATCAGCATTGCCATGTAGACGAGCAGAACGATGAAGGAAATCTGTCCGGCGTTCATGGCAATCGGCACGAAAGCACCCAGGACCGATGATGACGCCGGCATGACACTATGCTCCCGGAGCGGTGATTGTTGCGGCCGTTCTGAAAAACGGTCGGAGGAGTATGGGAGAAACGGTCCGGCGCATCAAGTCGCCGCACCCTCGCCGCCGCGCGCCGCCGGCGCCGCCTCGTCGGCGTCCAGCTCGTGCGGCCAGCAGAAGCGAACCGCCAGCAGCCCGAGCAGGCCCGCGGAGATCGAAATCCCGGCGTGCCAGGCGAGTCCGATGGGAATGAAACCGAACACCAGCGGCTCGTGCGTGTGCCACCACCAGAAGTCCTGGTGGGCGACGATCAGCACCAGCAGCGCGAGATAGACGACCTTTTTCATGCCGTGGCGGGTCCTTTCATGGCCGGGCTCGAGGCCTCCGACGAATGACCGTGCATCGTCTCGAACATTTCGTCGAAGCGGTCCTCGAAGACGTCGCCGATCAGGACGCGAACGATCGCGTCGCTGAATTGCGGATGCGTCTTGACGAACCGCCCGACCGAAAAAGCCGGGTCATAGAAAGCATGGACGAGTTGTTTGATCTGGTCCATGCCGGCGCTGAAATTCGCACCAAACCGACCGAGCCGCGGGCCCGACACGTCGCCGGCCGCCAGGGCGTCGCAGATGGCGTCGGCCGCCCACTCGCCGCTTTTCAGCGCCAGCATGACGCCCGAGGAATACACCGGATCGAGAAACCCGAAGGCGTCGCCGATCAGCACCCACCCGTTGCCGGCCACTTGGCGCGAGCGATAGGAAAAGTCCGCCGTGACATACGCCGGGCCGATCCGCGTCGCCGTGGTGAGCCGCTGGCGAACGCCCGGACACGCGGCGATCTCCTCTTCCAGTGTCGCCGCCGGATCGTCGCCCCGGCCCGCGCAAAGGTAGGACGGCGGCCCGACGACGCCGACGCTCGTCAGGTCATCCGCCAGCGGGATAACCCAGAACCAGCCGCGGTTCCCTTCGGTATGCAGGACGATGGTCGCCCCCGCGTTACGGCCGGTGTCGCGATGCGCGCCGCGAAAATGGGCGTAGATCGCGGCGTTTTTGAGCTCAGGATCGGGATCGCGGATCTTCAACTGCCGCGAAAGCAGCGAGGATTGCCCCGTGGCGTCGACGACGACCCGGGCCCGAATCTCCCGCGGCCGGCCGCCGATCTCCGCGCGGACGCCGACGGCGGCATCGCCTTCAAACAGCACCTCGCGCCCGTTCGCGCGCTCGACGACCTCGGCGCCGTGCTGGCGGGCATTATCCAGCATGAGCTGATCGAATTCGTCGCGCTTGACCTGCCAGGTGACCGACCACTCGTTGGGATCTCGGTCGCTGAAATAAAACGGCGCGGATTCCTGGCCCGATGCGTTGACGAACTGGACGCTTTCCTTGCGGACGTACCGCGACGCCTGCATCTTTTCCAGCATGCCGATGCGCTTGAACGACCAGTACGTCTGCGGCATCAACGATTCGCCGATGTGGTGCCGCGGAAACTGCGACCGCTCCAGAACGACGACGCGCCGGCCGGCGTCGGCCAGAACGGTGGCGCAGGTCGCCCCGGCCGGTCCGCCGCCGAGGATCACGCAATCGTAGGGACCATCGTTGATCATTGATGTCCGTCTCCGCCGCGCATCACGCTCGAACGATCTCCAGCAGCTCGATGGCCGGCTGGTCCTCGCAAAAGATCGTCCCGAGTCGCCCGAACGCGCGGAGCAACGACGGGTCGTCAAAGTCCTTCAGGAGCGGGGAATGTTGATCGATTTCGAAGAACCATCGCGGCTCGATCCGCCGAAGGACGTCGGCCTGGATCAGAATGTCGCCCAGCGGGGTCCTGCGCTCGAGAATCCGTTCGCGCACGTTCTTCGACGCGTAGCCGAGCCGGATGCGTACGAATCCCACCTCGACGATACGGCCGCCGTCCGCCAGCCGCAGGACGATTCGCCGTCGATACGCCTCGCCGTCCAGTTGCGCTTCGCGCACCTCCAGCGCGACCGGCGCGCCGTAATACGCGCGCAAGGTCGTCGTCATGTGATCGTTGTGAACCAGCAGCCGCCGAAAGGCGTCCGACATCGACCGCCCGTCTACGGCCCGCACCCCGGCCAGAACATCGACGCCCGGCAGAAACGGTTCGCAGAATTCGGCCAGCGCTTCGGTCGGGTCACAGTGGGTAGAAATCAGTTCGGACATCATGATCCTAAGTGTAACGGATTTCCCGGTACTGCTTTGCGAAGAATCGCGGCAACAGGGCATCGACGCGAAGTAGCGCCTCCCGCGTCAGGCGAACGCTGCCGTTTCCGCCTTCCAGGCAGCCGTCCGCCGCCAGTCCGTCGAGCGCATCGCCGAATCGCCGGCGCACGTCCACGCCGAATTTGCGCTTGAAATATTCCGTGTCGGCCGCACCGGTCTTCAGTTGCAGAATCCACTCGCGGGTCAGCAGGTCGTCCTTCGACACCGACAGGGCCCGGGCGATCGGCAGCTCGCCCCGGCCGACCGCCCCGACGTAGTCGTCCCACTGATCGTGATTTTGATAATGGACGCCGCCGAAGTGAGAGAATGACGCCACGCCAGTTCCGATCATGTCCGCCCCGTGCCAAAGCGAGTCTCGGTATACGAAGCCCGCCCGGCGGTCTTTCCTGACCAAGGTGTAGGCGCTGGAGATCTCGTATCCGTCGGCTTCGAATGCCGCGAAGGCCTCGGCCATCCACCGCCGCTTGGTCGCCCAATCGGCCACCGGCGGCTCGACGCCGCGCTGTTTCGCTTCGCGGGAGAACACCGCGTTGTGCGGAAGCTCCATCTGGTAGATGGTCACGCTGTCCGGCGCGAGCCGGATCGCCTTTTTCACCGTGTCGGTCCACTTCGCGTCCGTGTCGCCGACCATCCCGGCGATCAGATCGACGTTGATCTGCGGAAAACCGACGCGCCGCGCCCACTCGTAGGAGCGAAATATCTCCGGCGAGTGATGGGCCCGGCCGTTCAACTCCAGCACGTCGTCGTCGAAATGCTCGACGCCGAGCGACAACCGCGTCACGCCGATCGACCGAATCGTCGACAGCTTGCTCTCCTTCAGCGTGCCGGGCTCGCACTCGAAGGTGACCTCTCGGGCGGCGTCCCAATGCCAGTGGCGTCGAATCCGCTCGATAAGCCGTTCGATCTGCTGATTGCTCAAGAACGACGGCGTGCCGCCGCCGAAATACACGAACTCGAACTGGCGTCCGTCCAGCGCGGGACAGTCGGCGTACAAGGCGACTTCCCGCGCCAGCGCGTCGGCGTAGGCTTCGACCTGGTCGGCGTTCTTGTCGGTGTAGACGCGAAAATAGCAGAACTTGCACCGCTTGCGGCAAAACGGAATGTGCAGGTACAGGCCGAGGGGCGTCTTCGGGCGGGCGCTGGCCGCCAGGGCCCGCCGCGCCGCCTCCACGTGGTCCGGCCGCCAGACCGAAAACGGCGGATAATTCGCAACGAAATAGCTCCCGACCTCCGTCGGCTCCGGTCGCGATGCGGCGGGGTTGACCTGTGGTAACTGCATGAATCGCGCTTCTTTCGGTCGATCGAACCGCTCCGGCGAGCAGGGGTCCGCCCCGGCCGCCGGGACGCATGCCGGGCCGCGCCGATTTCTACCATGATAGTCGTTGGAAAAACGGCGGCCAAATCGCCGACTTGCGGCAACCGGCGGCGAATCGAAAATACCACGCATGGGCACGCGACCGGCGACATCCTGCGAATTGACGATCCGCGTCCGATACGCGGAAAGCGACCCCATGGGTTTCCTTCACCATTCCAAGTATTTCGAGTATTTCGAGATGGGGCGGACCGAACTGCTCCGCCGGGCGGGCTTCCGCTATCGCGACATCGAGGCCCGGGGGGTGCTGTTCGCGGTGGCGAAGGTCGAGTGCAGATTCCGCGCCCCCGCCCACTACGACGATGAACTGACGTTAACCACGCGGATCGAGCGAATGACCCGCGCCCGCATCGATCATTCGTACGAGCTTCATCACGGACCGACGCTGCTGTGCGAGGCCAGGACGACGCTGGCCTGCATCGATCGCGGCGGCAAGCTGATTCCCATTCCCGACGAGATTTACGCCGCGGCCGAGGGCTGACCGTCGCGCGGGAGCATCGAGAACCGACGTGCTGTGGGTCTTCATCACATGCGGTGTGTTCACCGGCGCGTCGGCGCTGCTGGCCTGGTTTGGCGACGCGGGGCCGCGACGGATCACCGCTTTCGTCGCCGTCGTCGTGCTCCTCGCGCTGGCCTGGATCATGGGGCACGCCGGCGTCTGGGGCTGGCTGCTGATGGCGGGGGCCGTCGTCGTCGAGGGTCAGCGCCGCTTCGCGATTATCAAGAAACATCAACGTCGAGCGCCGACTGTCGACACTCGGCCCCCGGCGATTGAAACGAAGCCGCCGGCCGAAGCTGACATCCGCGACGAGGCGACGCCATCGGAAGCGCCGAGCGAAATGCCCGTGGTTTTCCCGGACGAGCAGGTCGCGACGAACACTTCGCCGCAGCCCCCGCCGCCGTTCGAGTCAGTCGTTTTGTTGAGCGAGTCGCGCCGGCCCGCGGGGCACATCTTCGTCGCGTCGCTGAGGCGCGGGGGAGAGCGCCACGCGCAAATGGACGAAGGCGGCGACGAATCGCGGCTGAGCGTCGCGTTCGGGCCGATTCGCATGACGCTCGCCGTGCAAACCCTTCCGACGGCGGAACTCAACGCAGCGGCCAGCCAGAGCTGGGATTGGGCCGACGCCGCCGGCGCGATCCGGGCTTGCTCTTGTGGCGTGCGCGTCACGACGCACGTCGCGGAATTCGCCGGCGAGACGAGCCGGGAGCGCATCGTCCGGCTTCACTGCCGGGCGCACGCAGCCCTGGCGGAGTTCTTGCCAGTCATCGGCGTGAATTGGCCGTCGGCGGGCCGATTGACGTCCATCGGCGCGATTCAGGCGGCCATTGACACGGCGGACTCGTTCGAATTGGCTCGGGCAACCTGTCTCAACTTCCGAACATTCGAGCTGGACGGTGACGACGCCGGCATGTTTCTCTGCGACACGCTCGGCCTGACCGCGTTCGGCCTGCGCGATGCCGAATTGATCACCCGCCGCGAGCCCGACGAATCCGTTTCGGCCATCCTGTACCACATCGCCGGGGAGATGTTCCGCCGCGGCGCCGTTCCGGATGACGACTCGACCGTAGAACTGGACGATGCGAACCGCTGGCAGGTGACGCACGGGCAATCGCACATCGCGCCGCATCGCGAGGTCTGCCGTCTGGAGTCGCCGCAGGAGGCCGAGGAAGATGAAGCGCCGCCGCAGACCGTGTAATCCGCCTACGCGGCCATGAGAAAATAGCGCCACACGAACGCGACCTCGCCGCTTCCGACGGCCAGAATCCACAATCCGATCAGCGTCCAGCTTGACAGCGGATGGGACTGCACCCAGGTCGGCTGTCCCGCCTTGTGATAGAAAGTGCAGGCCACGTAGACGAGCAGGAGCGCGATCAGCATCACCAGCGAGAGGATGCCGTGCACCGCGAAGAGCGCGGCCATGGCGCCCTGGACCGATGCGTCGGCGTCCGCCGCCGCCGCCCGGTGAATCATGTACATCACGTTGACGCACACCTCGAACAGCAGGGCGACGCCCAGGAGCTTCCACCGAAACACACCGCCGCGGAGATTGGCGATCAGCGTGTAAAGCACGATCGCCGTCACGAACAGCTCGGCGACCGCGCTGAAAATCGAAAACGCAGGAACGTTCATGTCGCCCCTTTCCGGCGGCCCACCAGCCGGCGATAACCGTAGACGCTATGAAACCCGAGAATCACGACGCCCGCGGCGCTGCCGATGGCGTGCAGCCACCAGGCCGCCGTGTCACGCGACAGGGGAGCGAATTGCCCCCAGACGCCCGTCGCGGCGGCGACAACCCATGCGGCCAGCGCCGCCATCCCGGTCCACCACGAGAGCGGCCGCGCCCGGCGCAGTCCCCACGTTCGCGCGACGTGACGCGAGAGGTAGACGATCAGCGCCGCCGCCGCCGCGTTGCCGGTCCATTCGTGAATCCCGATCATCACCGGCCGGGCCAATCGCAGCGTCACGACGTAACAGTAAAGCAGCACGCCCGTCGTCGTGCAGATGGCGGCGAGCCACGCGAAGACGCGCAGCGACCGCGACAGTCGCGCATCGCCCAGGCCCCTTCGTCGCTCGGCGATCGCCGGCGACGCGCCGGCCGCTTGCAGCCGCGGCGCCGGCCGGACCGTCGCCTCCTCGACGATGTCATCGCCTATCGCCAATCCCGCATCCATCAATCGCCGATCGTTGTGAATGAGAATTCCTAGAATTGGACGCCGCCGCCGGCCGGCGCCAGGTCCTGCTGAATCGTCTTGACATCGCGAAACTCGACGCCGAATTCACGGTTTAGGACGTTGATTCCGCCATCGTGCGGGCCTCGGACCTTCGATCCCTCCCGCTCGACGAGATCGCGAACGTACGTGCCTCGGGCCCATGCGCGCCGCTGCAAGTCCATGATCGGATTCCCCGTGAAATGCACCCGAAGCTCTTCCATGGGACGACCGTCGAGAAATCCGAATGATTCGCGAAAATAGGTGCCCGCCGAATCGACGACGCCGTTCGGCTGATTGGCGCCCGCGTCTCGATAGGCGACGCGAAACAGCCCGCCGCCCCGCGGCCAGCCGCGCGTCGCCGCCGGACAGGAAAAGATCGCCTCTTCCTCCCCGAGATACATCGGCATCAGGACGTTCTGCAACGAAAGGGGCCATTTCTCGCGGTCGAAGGGATTCGCGTCGTCATTGGAAACGGCGGCGTTGCCGAACACCGGGTTGACCATCGGCGACTCGACATAGGGCACGCGCGAATCGTTGGCCACCGAATACGCCCACAGCGCCCGGCTGATCTCGTACAGTCGCGTCTGGCACGTCGTGGCGTATCCCTTGCGCCGCACCGCCGACATCGCCGGCATCGAGATGCTCACGAGCAGCGAGATGATCGACACGACGACCAGCAATTCGATCAGGGTGAATCCGTTCTTGCGTCTCATGACCGCTGCCTCCCGGCCGATGCGGCGCGCCCCCCCGACGCGCCGCCGGCCCGTCTTCGTCCGAATTCAGCGGCGCGTTCGCCGCCGATGACCCAGGACTGCGCCGAGCATCAATAGCGCCGCCGTCGCCGGTTCCGGGATCGGCGTCGATTGGGCCACGAGCACCATGTCGTATCCGTTCGTATCCCCGAAGACCGGATCGAAACTGTTGTTCATGCCGAACCCCGCCGACTCCAGAAACACGACGCGCTGCGACAGCGGATCGACCGCCGGCAGCACGACCGCGTCGAGATACGCGCCGAGGTCCGCGCCGAAGTCCGCCAGCGGCAGGCCGCCGTTGTTGGGCGCGGAGAACAGATCGCCCGCCGTCCCGCCGGCGATCGGCACCATCGCTCCGTTGGACTGCATGAAGTTCGACCCGACCACCGAGGTGTCGACCGCGGGCCACGCCGTCGAGCCCAGCCCGAGCCCGGCCAGCGTCGGAAAATTGCCACCGCCGTCGCGTTCGATGACCCAGCCGTCCAGCGCCCCGAGATACTGAAACGTGCCGAGGGTCGAGGCGGTGGACGAGGTCGGATCGATCGAGTCCTGCCACATTTCGTATCCCAGATCGCTGACACGCCAGACATGCGGCGCGTGCAGCGCCATCGTCCCCTGGCGCGAATCGACCGATGGGTTGATCGCCGCGCCCGACGTCGTGTCCGGCTGGGTGCCGGCCAGCGTGTTGACCGTGACGGCGATGCCGGGACCGAATCCGCCGAATCCCTGATTGGTGCTCGTCGCATCGAAGCCGGTCAGCGCGATCATGCCGCCGGTGGTGTCGAGACTCAGCCCGATGGAGCCATGGGAACCTGGGATTTCAACCGGCGTTTGCCCGGCCATCGGCGTCAGACGGCGCGCGCCGTTGCCCAGGTCGCCGTCGAGGTCCAGCTTCGGACCGCCGAGGAAGTCCACGGCGAGGACCGGTTGCCATCCCGCCGGCCCGATGGGGATGCTTCCGCGGCGATACATGAAGCTCAGCGCGCCATACTGGTTGGTGTTGACGAGAGGCGTTCCGGTGCCGAGATAGGGGGCCGCCGAAAAATCGCTCGTGCCCGCCAGCCGATCGCCGTCGTTGAAGAAACCGTTCGCCCCCGCCGGCGGTCCCGAAGGCGCCACCATGCGGACCGCGCCCGGCGCCAGGCCGGGGTCGCGGCCGATCAACAGTTGAAACTCCTCCGCCCCCGCGGGCATTGTGACGACCGACATCGCGGCGGGCGTCAACACCATGATCAATGTCAAACTGCGAATCATCGTTCTCCTCCCCTTGTTGGTGGTTGAATCAATTTTGAAATCAAGGCGGGCACGTCCTGCCCGTTCACGTCTTCGTCGCCGTTGACGTCGGCGCGCCCCAGCGCGCAGGGCGACGCGGAACCGGGATCCAGCAGCACGTCCACCAGCGCGGCGGCGTCGCCGATGTCGACCGCGCCGCTGCCGTCCACGTCGCCGACCGGCGCTGCCGCCAGGTCCTGCGCCACGAGAACGACGTCGTACGAGACGGTATCGAGAAACACCGGATCGCCGCTGTTGTTCACGCCGGCGCCGGCGGATTCGAGATACACGAACGCCTGCGCCGCGGCGTCGAGATGCGGCACGACGACGGCGTCGAAATACGCCCCCAGATCGCCGCCGGCATCGGTCAGCGCCACCCCGCCGTTCCCCGCAATCGCGAAGTCGTCTCCGTCAAAGGCGTAGTCGTCGTTCGTCGGACCGCGAATGATCGTCGCCGTCGGGCCGAAGACGTCGATCGCCGCGTTGACGACCGCCCCCTCGAGCGACAGATCGACCTCTGGCCACAGCGTCGTTCCCAGACCCTCGGCGGCCAGCGTCGGGAACTGCCCGGTATCGCAGTCGCGAAAGATCAGCCAGCCGCGAAACTCGCCCACGTGCTGAAACGACCCCAGGTCGGCGGCCGTCGAGGAATTCGGCGAGATCGAGTCGTACCAGACCTCGTACCCCAGGTTGTCGATCCGCCACACGCCGCCGAGCGTCTCGCTGACGCCGGTGAACGCGGTCAGGTTGCCCAGGCGGGTGTCGATCGACGGATTGATCGCGCCCGTTTTGCCGCCGGTCGGCGTGGTTCCGGCGATCGTCGTCAGCGTAATGGCCAACGACGCGTCGAAGCCCTGGCTGCCTTCGCTCGTGCCGGTCATGTCGATGTCGTTGAGGGCGACCTGCCCCGCGGTCAGATCGAACGACAGATCGATGAAGCTGCTCGTCTGCGGGATCGCAACGGGCGTCATCCCCATGACGGGCACGAGCATGCGCGAACCGTTCATCAGGTCGCCGTCGAGATCGAGCAGCGGCCCGCCGAGATAGTCGATGCCCTGGATGGGAACGTATGACCCGACGGCGGGCACCGATCCGCGACGAAAGAGAAAGCTGAATGCACCGACGTGGTTGGGCTCAAACAACGGCGTGCCGGAGCCGACGAACTCGACGTCGCCGCCGACGTCGCTGGTGCCTGCCAGGCGGTCGCCGTCGTCGAATGCACCCGTGATGCTGGGACCGGGAACGGCGTCGGCGCTCCTTCGGGCACCGACGTACTTGCCGACGTCGACGCCGGTCAGCAGGTCAAACGTCCCCGCCGCCGCGGGCGCGGCAGTCAACGTCAATGCGCAGGCCGCCAGTCCCATGGCCGTTTTTCGCATGTCATCTTTCCTGTTCGATAGAGCCGTCGTTCATTGCATAGGATGACCGGATCGTCCATGCCGCGATGCGCTTCGTGACGACGCCGCCCGCCAATCCCGCGATCGTTCCGCCGCAGGACCGCGGCGAGCAACTGCGGAAGGAACCGGCGCGCGGCATGGTCAAGTTGTGTCGGCGTGGAATCCCGCCGGAGAAGCGACCGCGACGAACCGCGCAGCGAAGCGCGCCATGACGCCGCGTCGATCGCAGGCGAGAAACGAAATGCCTATCGGGAAGGAGGAGCGCGGCACGGCCGGACGGTCAGGCCGAACAGCAGGGATTGAACATCGAGCGGCAGGATAGTCGCCGCATCGGGACATTGTGACAGGGTCGGCCGTTCAGGAGGCCCGCGAGACAGCACGCGCGATACGACGGCCCGCAGCTCGCGCATCAGAAACCGCCACGTGCACACTCCGATGACCGCCACGGTCAACCAGTCCGTCACGTCGCCGACGGCCAGCAGGACGGGCAGCGACCGCTCGATGAATCCTGCATGAAGCAGGGCGATGACCAGCACGAAGGCGACCATGCGCCGCCGATCCGACAGCAGCCGGAGCGAATAGGCGAACCAAATCTCGGTCAGGAAAAAGACGTTGCTGAGGGTCAGCAGCAGGACCGACGACCACCGGACCTCATCCAACCCGCCTCCCCACGACCGGAGGAATACGTTCGCGGTGATCGGGGCATGGAGAAAGAGTACGCAGACCCAGAGCAATCGCCAAAGCGACTGGCGCCGGCCGATGGCGGCAATGAATGCGGTCAGGCGATTCGCTGCTGCTTCCATATTCGACCCTATCCCGCGGATTATAGGTCCGCGGTCGACGCCGTCAATTCCGCCCCTGCCCCTCGTCTGGCATCTACCGTGCCAATCGCCGCTCATCGTGGCAATGAGCGATGGCGCCGCCTTATGATGCGGTGGGCGGCAGGCGCTCGATGCCGACCAGGCGGGAATCCCAGCCATATGGCGGAAAATTCCACACCATCCGGGCTTCGCATCGCCTATCGGCAGCACCGGCGCGACTGGGCCGACTTTCGCTATTGCTATCCCGTCGTGTCCCGGCGCAGCGGCGGCCTGTCCATCGGCATCAATCTCAACCCAGACAAGGCCTGCAACTTCGACTGCATTTACTGCCAGGTGGACCGCAGCACGCCCCCGGTGATCCGCCAGGTAGACCTCGACATCGTGCAAACCGAGCTCGAGCGGCTCTGCGATCAGTCCGCCGATGGGACGCTGTTCACCGCTCCGCCGTTTGATCGCATCCCGGCCGAGAAGCGAGTCGTTCGCGACATCGCCTTCAGCGGAGACGGTGAGCCGACGACCTATCCGAGATTCGAAGACGCCGTCCGGATGGCGGCGGCAGTCAAGACGTCCCGCCGGCTGGAAGCGGCCAAAATGGTGCTGATCACCGACGCCTGCTACCTGGCAAAGCCGAACGTGCGCCGCGCCCTCGAGATTCTCGACCGCCACCAGGGCGAAATATGGGCCAAGCTCGACGCCGGCACGCAGGCGTACTATGAACTGGTCAATCGGCCGAATTATCCGCTGACGCACGTCATGGCCAACATCATCGACGCCGCGAAGGTCCGGCCGATCGTGATTCAATCGCTATGGATGCGCGTCCACGGCGACGGCCCCGACCCAGGCGAGATCACGGCGTACGTTGGCCGGCTCCGCGAGATCATCGACGCCGGCGGCCGCTTGAAGTTGATCCAGACCTATACCATCGCGCGAGAAACGACCGAGTCGTACGCCACGCCGCTGACCGACGAAAAACTTGACGCCATCGCCCGCCGGATTCGCGCGGCCGTCGACTGCCCGGTCGAGTGCTTCGGCGCCGCGGGATAGGGCGGTCCGCTATTTCAAAGACACCAACACGCGAATCTTCGCGCTGCCCTCGTCGAGCGGTTCCATCGCCTTGCCGATGATGGCGCCGGTGGGATATATCGCAACGCCGTCTACCATGACCGGCCTGGCCTTCATCGCGCAGCCCGCGGTTGAAGACGTCACCAGCAGATCGCCCGGACGAATCGGTCCGTTCTCGTCGCACGCCTTCGTCGGGACGATCCCGACGATGGCCACGGGAATATCCCCGGCATCGACGCGGGTGTCGCCGTCCTTGTCGGCCCCGAGCAGGCCGGGCCGCGTTGAATACACGCCTGCCACGCGGGAATCGGCGGGCCGCGACGATCGGGCCACGGCCCCGGGCCGGTCCGGCGAAAGGACCAGCACGTCGCCCGGCTCAAAGTCCCGAACATTGCCGGCCGCCGGCATGGCCTCGGCGAAGTCGCTGCCGGCGACGAAGGTGCCGTTCTTGTTGATGTGAAACTTCTGGACGGGGTTGTTCGGCGGCGACCAATCGAGCCCCTGGACGAAGTCGTTGTCGCCGCTCGGAGCCCGGTGCATCTTGATGACCGGGATGGTGTCCTCGGGCAATCGCTGGCGAATCCACAGCGCCTCGCCACCGCCGTCCAGCTTCTCAACCATGACGGCCGCATTGCTCGTCGTGGTGCTCAGGCCGGACAGTGAATTGGCGCGGGTCAGACGGATGCCGCCGGCGGTCGCAACGAAAAACTGATTCGGACCGTAAGAGGGGGTGGACACATTGCCACGACCCAGGTCGCCCCAGACGAAGCTGCCCGAATGGTTGGCCCGCGTGCGATAGCCCGCCGCGAGGCAGTAGGCGGCCGTGGCCTGGTTGTCAAAACCACCGGGGACCATTGACTGGTTGCCGCTGGCCAGGTTGCCGACCCCGCCGGCGACGACCGACTGGACTCCGCTGGCCTCATTGTCCCAGCCGCCGCCGATGGCTGCAAAATTGCCGCCGGCGGCATTGCTCAATCCGCCGCTCACGGTGCCGTAATACTCGGCGACGTTGAGCTCTCCGCCTCCGATGACGCCGAGTTCGCCCGCTTCGTTGTCCCAGCCGCCGCCGATCGTTCCGCCCTTGGCCGTCACGACGTTGCCGTGCATTTCGGCGCCCATGATGTAGCCGCCGCCGGCAATCGTTGCGCAGTAGCTGGTCGCACCCTGTACGGCATTCGCCGGACTCCCACTTATCACGTTGATGGCATCGAATGCGCCATCCACGACGCGCTGGAAGCGCGCCGCTCGCTGGTTGTCGACGCGCAACTCCATTGGCTGGGCATCGGTCGTCCCCAGAAACTGAGTCGCCGGATCGGCGTTCGCGTTGCCGCCTTGCTTCCAGTAGAGGCCGTCGGTGAAGGCCGTATCGAGCGAGACCTCTCCGGCGCTGACGGCAATTCCGTCGCCGGCGGTGACCGACGCATCGGAGCCCGCCGCACCCGCCGGACCTGTCGCACCCGCCGCACCCGCCGGACCCGCCGGACCCTGCGGCCCCGGCAGGCCCTGTGGCGCCGGCACGTTGCCGTCCATACTCATCGGCCACGAGCCCCCGGCGAGGCACACGACCGAAGCGCAGGCCAAGGGCATCACCAAACGAAACATTCGAACCGACATGGCGACTCTCCGATCCGGGCGACACGAAGCCCACAAGAATTGATAGCAAAGCGCGAGCCGAGTCCCTCCATGATACCCGGAAACGAGCCGGGCCAGATAGGCGGCGCAGGCCCTCGATCAACAGATTCACGCGCGAGCCGTCGCGCCGACGCCACTTGAACCCGCCCGGCGGGACAACTACGCTATCTCCATGGCCCAGCGCGAAAAGATCACCCTCGCGACCCTTCGGGCCCGCAAAAAGGCCGGCATCCCGATCACGATGTTGACCGCCTACGATTACCCCATGGCCCAGATCGAGGAGGAGGCCGGCGTCGATTCGGTCCTCGTCGGCGATTCCGCCGCACAGGTCGTTCTCGGCCACGGCACGACCTTGCAGGCGACCATGGACTTCATGGTCACGATCGCCGCGGCCGTCCGCCGCGGCGCTCCGTCGGTGTTTCTCATCGGCGACATGCCCTACCTGTCCTACCACGTCAACACCGAGGAGGCGATCCGCAATGCCGGCCGCTTCATGGCCGAGGCCGCCTGCGACGCCGTCAAGATCGAAGGTGACGAACGAATGGCACCCACCGTCCGGGCCCTGGCCTCGGCGACGATCCCGGTCATCGTCCACCTCGGCCTGCGGCCCCAGGCGGTGCACCAGTTCGGCGGCTACCGCGCCCAGGCCCGAACGGCCGATGCGGCGCGGCAGATGATCGAGGCGGCGCGGACGCTGGAGGAGGCCGGCGCCTGCGGGCTGCTCCTCGAGGCCGTGCCGCCGCTGCCGGCGAAGATGATCGCCGAGGGGACGAGTCTGCCGGTCATCGGCTGCGGGGCGGGCCCCCACGTCGACGGCCACGTCGTCGTGCTGCACGACATGGTGGGCATGACCGCCGGCCGCCTGCCGCGCTTCGTCAAGCGCTACGCCGACATGCGCGAGCAATTCTCGAAGGCGATCGCCGCCTACGTCAGCGATCTGCGCGAGCGGCGGTATCCTTCCGCAGAACACTGCTACGCCATGGACGACGGCGAAGAGGCCAAGCTCCACCAAACCGGACGGAACTGATCTACCGCCGTAATCAGTGTCACCGGGGCCACGTGATTGCGGGATTTCACGCAAAGCGCTGTGTGAGAATCCGCCAGGGTCAGAAGTCCGACGGCGATTCTTGGGGGCTCGTTTCGCGAGTACTTATTACCGCAAGCCGGGCACGGATCATGCGTTGCGAATAACAGCCGGGCGCCGGTGGAAGGTACGCGTGTTGTGTCGTGCAGGTGCGCGGGGGCAGACTCGCCTATCGGACGCACTGGCACGGGAATGGCTTCCTCAAGGATCGATGCAGGCGCGGTCGGCGGCGGGACAGGAGCAGTCCGGCAATGAGTAATGACGCGGTCGCCGGTTCGGGGACGGGGGTGATGGAAAAGTGTATGTTGCCGCTTCCGTCGCCGTGGGTGCCGGGCGGCGTTTCGTCGAAGAGATCGGTGAGGGCTGAAATGATGATCTTATACTGGCGGCGCCGGCGGCGATGCCGGGGGATTCGGGAATTTCGGGCGGATCTGGGAATAGTTTCGGACGGAAGATGGTTATATAGGATGGGGTATAATGGTCGACGGGCCGCGAGTTGGGGGCGGGCGGTCGTGGCCGGGGGATTTCGAATTCTGGGAGGTGCATCATGCGTGTGGGTCTGGGTCTGAGATTCAGCGTGGTCGTTGGACTCCTGTTGTCGGCGGGCTCGGCGTCATCGGCGGGGCTGGTCGAAGTGCCGCCGTTCGTCGGCGACCTGACCGAGGATTGGGAGTCGTTTCCGAGCCCGCCGGGAGAGGAACCGCTTCTGCTTCCAAATCCCACGACCATTATGAGCGGTGGCGCGACGATTTCTGCTCCCCTGATGTCAATCTATGAACCTGGTGCACACGATTTTGGGTTGGGAACATCGGGCGTGGCCCAAGTGGCAGATGGTGTGCAAGGCATGGGAATCAATGCCTTCTCCGCAACTGGGAGTATAGAATTCATGACTCCTGTCACCCGTTTTGGCTCATTCTGGGGAGCGGCTACGTCCACCCACCCCGCACAAAATATTGGCGATCCAGCAATTTTTGACGTTCGATTCTTCGATGAAATTGGTTCATTGATTACGAATGTCTCCTTTGAATATAGCCGGTCCCTGCCAGGAGGCTTGCCAGGTGATGGATTTTTAGAGTGGCATGGGTGGACCAGCGATGTTCCAATTACGCGGATTGAATTCTCCGAAGATGGCATGGTCATGGATGGATTGCAAGCCACGCTCATTCCCGAGCCATCGTCGCTCATGCACTTGGCGGTCGTCGCCCCAGCATTGGTGATATGGATCCGCACGAGAAAATGCAGGCAAGGAAGAATTACAAAACGGCATGTGTTGAATTGAAGGATTTCTAGGAACTTATCGGTACTTCTATTCATGTCGGGGAGGGCTCCTTGCGCACAACACCGCAAATTCCGAGCAAGACTGGCAGCTTTGTAAGACCGTACGCTATCCTCTTGTGGGCTGGGTTTGCCCAATACGCGCTAGGCCAAGTGCAAACGGATCTTGTGTTTCTCATTGACCGTTCTGACAGTCTTCCCCAATCCACTGAGCAATGTCTTTATGATTTCCAATTGGCCGTCGTGGCAGAGCTCATCTGTGGCGGAGATTGCTCACCAGGATCGTGCTCCAATGCTAATCTTCCGCAAGATGGGAGTATTGCGATTAGTGCAGTAACATTTGGTAGAACTGCTGGTTTAGAAATAATAATGGATAAGCAAACTTTAACGGTGGAAACTGCGCCTCAATTATGTTCGGATATTCGCACATTTCCGCGATTACTGGCGGACTCCGGGACGCCGCTTGGACCAGCAATGGATCAAGCGCGCTCAATTCTCGAGGCGAGACCGGGTCCCCTTCCCCCGGGATTTGAGCGTCTTGTCGTTGTTCTTTCGGATGCTACATCGCTGGCTGGACTTGCTGGCGATCCCTTCGCTCCCGCCGAGGCACTGCGCACGCTGGACCCGCCGGCGAGAATTTCGTGTTTCCGATTCAGCGACAATCCATTTGGCACAGATCCGGACTGTAGTCTGGCGCGGGACCAGGAGGTCCTCGTCGCGGTGGCCAATGCCTTCGACTCGCCGACTTTCAATATCAACCAGCCGCGCGGCGAGTTCGCCTGTCGGACGATTTGTCCCTGTGACCAGCCCTGCCCGGCATCGCCGTGCAATCCCGGCGTCCCGCCGAACTGCCAGTACGCCCAGGGCGACATCGACGCCTTCGTCGATCTGGTGCGGCGCAGCATCTGTTCGTTCGGGCCGGCGAGTCAGCTATCGATCACCCAGCAGACTGTGCAATCGCCTTCGCCCGCGACGATACTGGATTCCGTCACCCTGTCGGTGCAGGCCACGAGCAGCGGCTTCGGCCCTTATTTTCAATGGCGATTGGATGGAACACCCATCGTTGGGGCGAGCGGCAACACGCTTGCGGTCGACCGCCTGAATCTTTGTGATACAGGACAATTCGATTGTCTTATTCTCGGCGGACCCTGCGATGAACTCACCAGCAACGCGCTCGTCCTGAACGTCGATGCCGGCGGCGACGACTGCAACACGAACGGCATCCCCGACACGTGCGAGCTCGCCCTTGGCTACGACTGGACCGGGACCATCGGCGGCGGCGACCACGACACGACGGGTGGCACAGAGGGCGGGAGCGGGTCTGATCTGGATTTCGCATTCGGCAACAGTGTGGCCGTGGATGCCAATGGAAACGTGATCTATACGGGAAGCGTGCGGAGCAATTCAAGTGACATCGATCTCGATCCTACTGACACTGTTTTGAATTACAACTCCGGTGAGCAACAAAACGAAGACTGGTTTGTCACGAAGCTCGCGCCGGGCGTTGCCGGCGCGCCGGCGTTCTCGTGGAACGTGCTGGCGGCAAGCGAGTTTCCGGGTGATCCGAGCTTCGGGGCGTCGGAGCGCGGCTATTGTATCGATGCCGACCCGGGAACGGGCGCAATCGTCGTGGCCGCCACGATGCGCGATGCCGTAGACGCGGAATTCGATTTCTTCTGTAGCGGCGGCGGAGGCATCTACGCTTTCGAGGATACCACCTCCGCCAGTTCCATATCGCTGTTGATCGTCAATAGCGATTTCACGGACAACCTCGCCGTCGGCGACGGGACAGGAGCAGTCCGGCAATGAGTAATGACGCGGTCGCCGGTTCGGGGACCGGGGTGATGGTGAAGTGGATGTTGCCGGTGCCGTCGCCGTGGGTGCCGGGGGGCGTCGGAGTGAAATGATCAATGCGGGCGCTATAGCCAATCAGATAATCGCGGCCCCCAAGCAAAAGGGCCGATCCATCGAGGGCAAGCGTACCGAACGGTGCACCGAGATCGAAGTTGCCACCGGAATCCGAGTTGCTGCTGATCGGCTCGTCCATGGCTATGTCAAAAATACTGAAGCCGAGAATGGAACCGCCGATGGCGGCGCTGGGCCAGGAGAAGTCGAAGAAGGCGTCGAATGCGATGATCGAGTCGACGGCGGGATGGACGGTGATGCGGCCTTCGGTAATCGTCCGACCGTCCAGTTCCATCAGAAAATGAGTCGTGTCAATGTGGAAATTCGCGGTATCGGCGGTCCAAGTGAAGTCGTAGCTCGCGCTTGTCCTGGATTGCCCAAGAAGGACTTCGTGGGAATCCTGAAAGGGATTGACAACGTTGTCCTCGAATACGGCGAATTCAGAAGGGTCATCAGAAGATTGCGTGTCGACGATTCCGGTGATGACGCGCCAGGATTCAACAGTTATTTCAGCACCGGCGTAGCTGCCGGCCGAAAGAACGAATGCGGCTTGCACGAAAATGTAGGTCACGCTGCGCGGCATCCGAAGTCCCCGTTCTTGCCCCCGATTTTCGCAGATTGCATAACCGATTGTATCCACACACGTTGTGACGATCAAGCTGTCGGCAATCTGGGTTTTCGTTCCTTGACGGCAAGAGAAATCGGACCCATGATTGTACCCCCCTCCGGGGCCATGCCGAAGTCGGGCAGCAAACCAGGGTCACTTTTCTGTGAAGGGATAAACTCATGTCACGTCAATCACGCCCCGCAATCGCCGCCGTTTTCTATTGCCTCTTGTGCGCGTCGAATCATGCGCGGGCCACGACTCGCTTCGTCAAAGAAGGGGCGACTGGCGGCGGCGCAAGCTGGGGCGATGCGTCGGGCGACCTTCAGGCCATGATTACCGCATCGTCAAGCAATGATGAGGTGTGGGTCGCCGCCGGAACTTACAAACCGGGCACGGCGCGAACGGATACCTTTTCGCTCAAGAGCGGCGTCCAGGTTTTCGGCGGATTTGCGGGCACCGAAACGATGCTCGGCCAGCGCGATGTCGAGGGAAACCTGACGATCCTGAGTGGAGAGATCGGCGATACGCAGGACCCAACGGACAACAGCTACCATGTCGTAACGGCCAACGCCGTGAGCG
>Ga0302046_10000124_pt1 | contig 80858 bp, 73 predicted proteins | sample RVTome_11_FD_200261 | JGI IMG/M metagenome (GOLD analysis project Ga0302046, IMG submission 200261) | Soil microbial communities from uranium-contaminated site in the Upper Colorado River Basin, Wyoming, United States - RVT147D111 (version 2) ... | reverse complement strand
AGAACCTGCTCTTCGGCGGCACCGAGAATGTCCTCGTGACCCGCGAGTTCGGCCGGATCGCCGACCGGAGCCAGAAGCTCGCTCTGGTGGACTGCCTGTTCGCGGTGTCCGCGGCCGACGCGTCGATCGTCTCGGCCGAGGACACGGTGGTCCGCAAGATCGCCAGCGAGATCGGACTGTCCCACGACGAGTTCGTGAACGTGAAGTCCCGCTATCGCGAGCACCTCGCGGCGCTCAAGAAGCTCCGGGAGCCGTCGGCCTGATCGCAGCGAGCATGGCAGGGGGATCCGGTACGGTGCTGTCGTTCGCTGGCGCCGCGATCCTCGGCTACGCCGTGGGATCGATCCCCACCGGGGTTCTCGTTTCGAGGCTTCGCGCCGGGACCGACATTCGGAAGCATGGCAGCGGCAGCCCGGGAGCCACGAACGTCTCGCGGCTCCTCGGATGGCAGGCCGGGCTGGCCGTGGCCGCGCTCGACGCCGCCAAGGGGTTTCTTGCCGTCCGGTTCGCGGCGATCGCGGGGCTCGGGGCGCCGGACGATCCGACGCTACCGCTCGTGGCCGGCTTCTTCGCGGCCCTTGGCCACGTGTGGCCGGCGTTCGCGGGATTCCGGGGGGGGAAGGCCGTGGCGACCTCTTCGGGAGCGCTCCTGGCCGTCGCCCCGGCAGCGCTTCTCGCTGCCGCGAGCGTCTTTGCGGTCGTGCTCGCGGCTCGGCGGATCGTCTCTCTGGCGTCTCTCGCCGCCGCGATCGCGCTGCCTCCTGTGTTGCTCGCCGTGCGCTGGACCGGCGCCTGGTCCGTGTCGGCGGCGCTCATCGTCTACGCGTTTCTGACCGCGGCGCTGGTCCTGTTCACCCATCGCTCGAACGTGGGCAGGCTCCGAGCGGGGACCGAGCCCACGCTCGACCCGCGCCGGGACCCCTAGGCCTTGGGCTCTTGGCCCTCGGCCAAGGGACTACTCGGGCAGGCTCCTCGCCTCGTGGCGCGGCGATTCCGGCGGGTGCGCGGAGGAAGCTGCGGCGTCCTCGCCCGCGAGCACTTCGGCGCCGTCGGGATAGAGCGCGCGGATGACCCCGCCCTCGATCTCGAGGGCGGACGGGTGCCCGCCGTAGGCCGGACCTGCCCCGGTGTCGATCAGGAAGACCCGTCCGTCCAGCCGGGCCTTGATCCGGTGGTCCTCCTGGGTGGTGTGGCCGGCGACGATGCGTTCGGCGCCGAGGGACCGCAGCATCTCGGCGACGGGTTGCGCGAGCGCTCGCTCGTCATCCAGGGCGAGCTTTCGGCTCCACAGAGGGCCGTCGGCGCGCGCGAAGAGCGCGTTGCGGAGCTCCAGGAATCTCATGGCGCTCTCGCGCACGCCACCGCCCGCACCGTTCTTCTCGCCGCCGGAGGCGAGCCGTTCCTCCGTCACGGCGAAGGCGGCCGCGAAAGGGACCAGCGGGGCGAGCCAATCCGCGGCGACCAGCTCGTCGCGCAGGCGCAGGTAATCGACGACCTCGCCGAGAGTCATATCGTTCACCGCATCCAGTCCCAGGGCGGCGACCGCCGGCTCGATGCCGCCGTGGACGAACACGGTCGAGTCGAGTTTCAGCACGACGGGCAGGGACAGGAGCCACGATCCGTAGCGTCCGTCGGGGGCGAATGCCCGCCGGTGTCCGAACCACCCCACCGGGAAGCTCCGCTCGAAGGCCTCCGTCCTCTCGGCGCGCGGCAGGTCCTTGGCCGCGCGGCTGCGAAGAAAGGCCTGGTAGCCCTGCCGGCGCAGCTTCGGGGTCTCCAGGTCCGCATAAGCGCCGAACTCGCCCGGCGTCACGTAGCGCAGGTCGCCGACCAGGTTCATCACCTCGTGGTTTCCGAGGAGGACGTGGACCTGCCCGGTGCTCATCTCCTGGAGCGACATCACGTAGTCGAGGAGGTCCCGCGATCGATCCCCTCGATCGACCATGTCGCCGACGATGACCAGGCACGCGTCGGGCGAGTTCCAGCGGCCGTCCTTGGAGATGAGCCGCGCGGAATCGAGGATCGTGACCAGGGAATCGTAGCCCCCGTGGAGGTCTCCGATGGCCACGATGCGGGAGCACGGCGGGGGCGCGGCGCGAGTCGCGACACCCGTCGCCGCGAGCGCGAGCGGCACGAGGATCGAAGCGGCCCGAAACCGCACTCGTCGCAGGGAATGACTCCTCCCGCCCGGGCCGCGAGATCGGCCGCGGACGTCGACCACGACTCGACCCAGCATAGCGCAGGATCGAACCAGGGCCAGCGGAGGCGGAGCCGATGCCCGGCGGACGATCCTCGAGCGGTGCACCGACCGTTCCGGGCTGCGACCAAGAGGCTCAGTTGCAACGGCTTGGAGGTCCCGAAGCCGTCGCTTGACATACGGAGGTTCGCGTACGATTATGGTGCCAGCGATGTTTCAATAGTTAGAATACATCAAGGCTGGGTTATGCGAGACAAGTCGGTCTTCACTACCTTCGAAGCGGCGAAGCTATGCCACGTCTCGCCGCTGTCCATCATCAACTGGGTCAACGCGGGGCGGCTTCCCGCATTCCGGACCCCCGGCGGTCACCGGCGGATCCGGCGCGAAGACCTGGTTCGGTTCATGCGCGACAACGGAATGCCGATTCCGGAGGAGCTGCGGGAGGGCTCCGGGCGCCCACGCGTGCTGGTGGTGGACGACGAGGCCAGCATCCGGGAGGTGCTCTCCGAGTATCTCGCCGGGAGATCGACCCCGTACGAGGTCATGACCGCCGCCGACGGCTTCGAGGCCGGCCGCTTGGTGGCTACGTTTCGCCCGGACGTCGTGCTGCTCGACCTCCGGATGCCCGGCATGGACGGATTCCAGGTCTGCCGGTCGATCAAGGCCGACCCCGAAACGTCGGGCACCGTCGTCATCGCCATGACCGGGTTCTACAACGCGGAGCACGCCGCGCGAATCCTGGAATGCGGCGCCGTGCGCTGCCTGGAGAAACCGATCGAGCCCTCGGCGCTCGCGGCGGAGATCGACCGCTTGTTCGCTCAAGGAACCGGATCCCCGCAGCGACGCCGGAAGCAGCCCGTCAAGGCCTGAGCCGGGGGGCAACCTGTCGGAATCTAGGGCGTGGTGATTTCGACCGCCCCGAGGACGCAGGGAGTCATCGACTCGAGATCGCAATTCACGAGCGCCGGGCCGAAATCGGCAGAGATGCTGGTCTGCGCCCCTTCGATGGAGAGCAAGGGCTCCGGGAGCTCCAGTACCAACTCCAGCAACGGACCGCCGAGGTCGACCTGCGTGCTGAGCGCACAGGCGTCGCCTATCCCGTCCTTCGGAGACGAAGAGTCCTCCTGCATCGGATTCTTGATCCACAGACAGTTGTCGGGGGCACCGTCGGCCACGCCGTCCCCATCGCGGTCCGGGATCGTCGGGTCCCCGATCACATTGGGCAGTGAGCAGGCGTTGCCGAATCCGTCGCCGTTGACGTCCTGCTGGCCCGGATTGTCGATCAGCACGCAGTTGTCGATGTCGTTGCGCTTGTCATCGCCGTCGAAGTCGCCTTCCGGGGGCAGGACGGGACGAGCGGCGCGACGGACCTGCATCTCGCTGATGCGCAGGCGCATCGAGACGGCGAGCGGTTGATCGGGCTCGAACGCGTAGCCGAGGACCCCGCACCGCACCGGGACGATGATCGCAGGCGAGAACTGCTGTTGATCGCAGGTTGCGGCGGTCGCCTTGTAGTCGAACAGGCCGAAACCCGCCACGTCGAGCTGGACCGCGTCGAGAGCCCAGACAGTGACCTGATTGCCCCGGGGCTCTGCGGACTGCGTCACCAGCGAACGGTCCACCACCGATACCCGTATCGTCCCGGTTGGGGTGAACACCTCCTTGTCGGAATCGCACGCTGCCGTCCAAGCGAGCGCGATGACCGCAAGAAGGATGCCCCTGCGAGCGTGCCGGAGTCCCAACTCCTCGCCTACGATATGGACTCGATGGTGAAGAACGGCTCGATCTGGCTCGATGAGGGTTCCGTGAAGCCCTGGAGGGGGATGCACGGCGGCGGCACGGTGGCCCCGGAGAAGTTGCAAGTCGTGAATTGACAAGCGAACTGCCGTTCCAGCATGTCGATGATGCCCGGACCGTCGATGAGCAGGCGAAGTTGGGTCGTACCGGGGCCGATCGTGAAGCGCACGGGCGGATCGAAGTCGAATAGCGCGTTCGCCAGGGGCTGAGTCACGTTACCGGGGTCAAGGGCCACCAGAGGCGTGGCCACTTGCTGCACACACGTTGCCCCGGGCATCAGCGGCGCCTCGTCCAGAAACGAGAATTGGACCAACTTGGCCTGGAACACTTCGTAGTCACCGGCGGTGAGGGGTTGGCTGTTTCCCGTCGGGAGGCCGACCAGGACCTGGATGACGTCGGTGCGCGAAAGGTCCAGGTTGATCGGCGCCGTTACCAACCCCATGCGCATGTCCGCGAATTGCGGGTCGGCAGGTCGATACTGGAGCGCGGTGAACTGCAACGTAGCGACGTCGTACCGGCCCGATCCGCCGACCACCTGGATGCTGAGCGAGACCGCCCCGGTCGTCGTTCGGATCACTTGCGTGTCGCTGCACGCCGCGAGCGCCGGCACCAGGATGGCCAGGACCATCGCGATTCGCAGCGAAGTTTTCCACAATCCCATGATGAAGCTCCCCTGGGGCCGCCCTTCCGGCCGCCGCAGCCTGCTGAGATTACGGTCACTCCAGGGACGAGATCCGCACTATAGACGAAGAGCTGCGGTGAGACAACCGCGAGCCCGGGAGCTCGCCGGGAAACGCCGGGAGCCCCGGATTTCTACAGGCAAGCGGGGGGATCTGCCCTGTTGACTCCGCTCGAGTCCGTCCCGAAGTAGCCGGCGCACGTCGTGTTCCAGGGTCGCACCACATAGTAGTAGCCGTCGTTCACCACGGGATCGGATCGAGGATCCTCCCAGGTCGGTGCCGAGATGCCCTCGCCGGGGCAGGTCGCGCTCGCGATGCCGCCCTCCGACCGCAGGGTCGAGATCGAGCCGCTGGCGACGTCGTAGACCGCCCCACCCTCCTGGGCGACCCAGGTGAGCGTCGTGGTCGCCGCCCCGGCGACGGTCAACGCATCGACATTCGGGAGCGTGTCCCCGACCGCGGCGTCGTCGGGGGCGCAATCGCACGGACTCCCCAGACCGTCGTCGTCGAGGTCCGTCTGATTCGCGTTCGGGAGGTTCGAGCAGTTGTCACAAAGATCCCCGACCCAGTCACCGTCCCCGTCGTCCTGGGTCGCGTTCGCGACCGCCGCGCAGTTATCGATGACGTCCGCGATCATGTCGAGATCGGTGTCGGCGTTCATCGCCCCGCACGACGCCGGCGAATGGACGCCGTCGGTCGATTCGCTCTCGCCGCAGGCGTTCCTGGCGCTCACCAGATAGTAGAACCCGGCGTTCACCGCGGGAACGCTCGTGTCGACGGTCGATCGTCCCGGGCTCTCGGCCAGCAGGCAGACGTCGCTGAAGTACGATCCGACCGAGCCGCGGTAGACGTTCGAAGTGTGGCCCTGGGCTCCGCGGTCCCACTTCAGTTGCGTGCCGGATCCGATCTCGCTGGCACGCAGGTTGGGAACGCTGCCCGGCGCGGTCGAGATCCCGGGAGCGAAGTCGCGGCAATCCGACACGTCCGGCACGCCGTCGTCGTCGTCGTCGTCGTCCTGCCAATCCGGACTGTTGTCCGCGTCGAAGTCCGGCGAGAACTCGTACGCCCCGATGTCGACGGCGGCGACCTCGTCGAAGTCGCCGTCCTGAACCCGCGGCACCGAGTCGAGATCCGTGGAGGAGACCTGCGCGCTGTTTCCGGCCTCGATCGCGGGACTGCCGCCCTGGAGGTGCAGGTTTCGACTGCCCAGGATGGTGCTCACGAACATCGGGTCGCTCGAGAAATTGCCGCCCACGTCGATGTAGTCGGCGTCGTCCTTCTGCCCGCCGACCTCGCCGGGGGTGTCCCCGAACAGCAGGTTGTGGGAGACCACCGGATCGGCGTACGCGACGTACAGGCCGCCCGCGGAGGTGCTTGCCATGTTGAGGGAGACGATGTTGTTCACCAGGGTGGCCTGGTCCGCGGGGTCGCCGGTGTCGTAGATGCTGATCCCGCCGCCCGTTGCCGCCATGTTGCCGACGACGGTGTTGTTGCGGAAGGTCGCGACCGTCCATCGAGCCGCGAGGCCTCCGCCGTCGGAGCCGTCGTTGTCCTCGACCAGGTTGTTCTCGATCCGGGCGTCGCTCGGCGCCAGGCTCGCGTCTCCGTACCACACCGAGATGCCGCCGCCCCGAACCGTGGTGGAGTTCGATTGGATCGAGTTCCTGGAGACGACGGTGGTCGCCCCGGCGTCCCACGCGGTGTAGATCCCGATCCCGGCCCCGCCGCCGATCTGGCGGAGCGTGGCGGCATTCCCGCTCGTGTTCGACCGAACGGTGTTGCCTTCGATCGTGGGAGCGGCGTGAAAGCCGACGTAGATCCCGCCTCCCAGCGAGAACGAGGGGTTGCTCTGGTTCTGCCCGGGGGGCGAGTTGTTGACGTTCCCCTCGATGAGGTTGGCCGTGATCACGGGCCGCGCCGGAGCCGTGTCGCGGCTCGACTGGACGTAGATCCCCGCGCCGTAGAACGAGTTCGAGCTCCCCTGGAGCACGTTTCCCACGATCTCGTTGTTGGTGATCGTGGGCGAGCTCCTCAGGATGAAGATGCCGGCTCCGGCCCGGACGTCGCAGCCGCCGCTGCAGGTCTGATTGAGCCCCCCTCCTCCGGTGAGCCGGAAGCCCTCCAGGCGCTCCGCGTTGGTCGACGAGCCGGTCGGGAAATACGCGACCGCGCACGGCGTCACGGTGGACGGCAAGCAGGTGGACAGATAGCAGGGCGCCCCGGTCGCGTCGATCGTCGTGACGGCGGGACCGTCGGTGGACACCACGCTGACCCCCGGGAAGAACCGAATCGCTTCGTTGTACTCTCCCGGATGAACGTGGGCCGTGCCCCCTCCCGGCTGGTTTCGCAAAAAGCAGATCGCTTCCTGGATCGCGCAGTACGGGTCGCCGGGGCTGCCGTCCCCCGAGCCGTCACACTCCTCTACGTCGACATGCACGTCGGTCTGCGCGAGGGCCGGGCCACGCGCGGTCACGGCGAGCGCAAGGACGGGGAGCGCCAGCAACACCCGCCTTCTGACACGCATTCGCCCCTCCGGCTGTCCTGGGATGAGGCCCCCCGCGCCGTTACTCTTACGCAGAACGGCGGATATCGGCAAGGCCGCCGTGTCCATTCCGGGTCGGTGCGCTCGAAGAACCCTCATTCCGTCAGGACGGCCCGTGCCTGCTCCCGCACAGGGCCGTCGGGAAGTCTCTCCGCTTCCGCGGACGCGCGCTTCATGTTCCCCCGACGGGCCCAGGCCAGCGCCAGATCCAGGCGGAGACGGTCGAGACCTTCGGGAGAGTCGGGACCCGCGGCGAGGTAATCGAGCGGATCGGCCACGAAACGTTCCAGGTAGGCCACATTCCCGCCCAGCGTATCGCTGTGCAGGGCGCGCGGGGCGGAGAACTCGACCCGCGCGTTGTCATCGGTGTTCCGGGGCGCGCCTTCGACGACGCGGTCGACCTCGGCGCTTCCGAGGCGGAACAGCGGCAGGACATCCGCCGCCGAACCGATGTCGATCCGTGCCAGGTCGATCCGCACCCTGAGCTCCGCGATCCGTGTGTCCATGCGGGTGAGGTCGAGCGCCAGCGGGCGAGCCGAGCCCAGGAGCAGCAGATCGGTGCCCTCGAAGGTCTCGAACAGCAGGACGTGGGGGAACGCCGACCGGAACGCCGAGATGATCGAACGCATGTCATCGGTCGGCAGGTGGTAAGTCTGCAGCCACTGGCAGAAGATCCCGTCCGGCCGCAGCCGGGCCCGGGCCAGGACGAAAAAGTCCTCCGTGAACAGGTTCGAGGCCACGGTCATCCACGGATTCGAGGGCTCGGAGGCGATGACGTCGTAGGTCTCCGTCCTGAACTCGAGGTCGTTGCGCGCATCGTTGATCGAGATCTCCACCCTGGGGTCCTCCAGGGCGTATCCGTTCCACTCGGAGAACAGCCGGGCTGCGGGGATCATGGCGCGCTCGACCTCGACGACCCGGATGCTCTCGACGGGATGCGCCGCGGCCGCTCCGACGGTGATCCCGCTGGCAAGCCCGATGATCAGGACGTCGGCCGGGTCGGGGTGCAGGAGCAGCGGGAGATGGGCGGCCATCAACTGTGTCTCCATGTCGGCGGTGGTGGAGGCCTCGACCTTTCCGTTCACGGCGAGGTAGCGGTTGGGGTAGGCCGGCTGGTCGGCGACGAGCACCGTCGCGGTCAGTCCCTCCTCGGCGTACAGCGCCACCGTGTTGTCCTGCGTGTAGCTCCGGAAATCCCGCCACGTCGAATCCGCCGGCAGGTCCTGGAGGTTGACGTAGACGCCGCTGTTCATCAGGAGAACGTCCCACCCCGGACGAAAGGACGCGATCGCGATCAGCCCCAGGATCATCGGCGCCATCAGGGCGATTCGCTTCGCGCGGCCGGCGGTCATCACGGCGCCGGCCACCATGAGGCCGAGCACGATCTCGGCGGCGGCGACCGCGATCACGGTATTCCGCACGCCGAGGTGCGGCACCAGGAGGAACCCCGCCGCCGCGGCGCCGAAGATCGTTCCCAGGGTGTTCGCGGCGTAGACCGTGCCGACGGAGTTGGAAACGCGATCCAGACGGCGGGCGTGCAGTTGCAGCACCGCCGGGAAGACCCCGCCGAGAGCCACCGTCGCCGGGAACATGACCATCAGGCTCAGGGCGAGCTGGATCGCGAACCAGCCCTCGGGAGGCGGGCGCCATGCGAAGTACGCATGGGCGAAGATCAACGGGAGCTTGTCGAACGCGAACGCGGTCACGTAGGCGAGAGCCCCGGCCGAGGCGAGCAGCACCGCCAGCAGGCTCGCGGGATCGACACCGGGTCGCCGGCGGAGCAACGCCGAGAAGCTCGCACTCCCGGCCGCCAGTCCCGCCAGAAACGCGATGAGCATCAACGAGAAGGCGTAGACCGAGCTTCCGAACACGAGTGCGAGCCCCCGCGTCCAGGCGACTTCGAGGGCCAGCGCCCCGCATCCCGAGACGCCGAACGCCACGAGCGCCAACCGCACGCGGCTCGGCGTCGCCGCGCGCGCCGCGGCCTCCCCGGGACCCTCCGGCGCGGTCTCCTTGGCGCGGGCACCACGGGCGGCGGCGCACGCACCGAGGCCGAGCGCGAGGTTCAGGGCCGCGGTCCACAGGACGGTGGACCGCACTCCGATTGCGGGGATCGCGACGAACCCGGCGAGGAACGTCCCCGCAACGGCTCCGAAGGTGTTGACGGCGTACAGGGTCCCGACCTTCCCGCCGATTCGAAGCGGATCATCGGCGATCTGTCGCGCCAGGACCGGAAGGCTGGCGCCCATCAGGACCGTCGGTGGGAGGAGAACCGCGGCGATGAATGCGAACTTCGCCGCGCTCAAGACGAGGAAGGAGTCCGAGGCCCCCGCCTCCCACATCGCCTTGTAGAGCGGGGTCAGGCCGTCCAGGAGCCACGGCACTCCCAGAGCGTAGATTCCGATCGCGATCTCGAGGAGTCCGTAGACCAGCAGCGGACGCACGGGAAGACGATCCAGCACCCGCCCGGCGCCGAATGCTCCCAGGGCAAGCCCGCCCATGAAGGTCGACAGGATCGCGCTCGTCGCGAACAGCGTCGATCCGAAGATCAGCACGAGCTTCCGCAGCCACACGACCTCGTAGACGAGGGCGGTGGCGCCCGACAGAAAGAACAACGCGAGAACGAGGAGGACCGGGGGTCCGGGGCGATGCTCGGACGTCACGTTCACCCCGAGAAACAAAACCGCCATCGCCTCCGAAGGCGATGGCGGTCAGCAAACTCAGTACCCGGCCGGCGGGGTCAAACGGGATCGTCGGGACTCCGCAGACCCTTCTTCTTTCCCTTGCCCTTCGTGAGCGGATCCGAGCCCTCGTCGGTACCGGCGCCACTCGCGTCGGGATCGCCACTCACCTGTCGCGAGAAGGCCGTGAAGTAGGCGTCGACCTGGGCCTCCCCGAACACCGCCGTGGGCTGGCTGGTCGTCACCCGGATCCCGATGCTCTCCGAGATCTTGGCGACATCGCCCTCGGTGAGCACGCTCTCGCAGTTCAGCACCGGCAGGTTGTAGCCCGCCTCGCGCAGAGAGCTCAGAGCGCCGTCGCACGACGTCGCAGGCAGTTGTTTCGCCTGGGCGATCCGGACGACGAAGTCCTTCACCGTGACATCGCCCGCCGCCAGGGTGGGGACCGACAAGCCCAACGCCGCAATCCCCGCGGCCGCCAAACCGATAATTCTTGTCGTCTTCATGAACATGACCTCCCCGCTTCCGTATCCTCGAGCTCGCCGTAGCTCGATGAAGCTCGGCAATGGGCTCGGGTATTTCGTGGTTTCACCGGCGGTTACGTTCGAAGCCTTCCGTCCACTTTCGCCTGGCTCGGCACGAACGCCATCGACCGCCTTGAGAGCATGTTATACCCCCTACTCCGCACCTTATCAATGCCGGCATCGCAAAATCCGTTGCGGGAAGCCAACCGGTGTTCTCCAGTTTGGCGAAGATCGCTCCGCCCTCAGCGGCGCAGGGGGGTTCGCGCCCACACCGCGAGGTGGACGCTCTCCGCTCCCGCCCCGAGCAGAACCGCGGCACAGCTCTCCGCGGTCGCGCCCGTGGTCACGACGTCGTCGATCAGGAGTACGCGCTCCCCCGACAGGGTGCGCCGGCAGCGAAACGCCTTTCGCAGGGTTCTCCGTCGTTCGGCGGCGCTCAGGCGCTTCGCGGGCACCATGCTCCGAAAGCGCCGCGACAACACTCCGGGGCGCAGCGGAATTCGTAACGCTCGCGCGACCGGACGCGCGACCTCGAGCGCCGGATTGAAGCCGCGGATCACTCTCACCCACGGGTGCGACGGGACCACCGTGACGAGCGAGCAGGATTCGCCGATGCCCGAATGGACCGCGACGCGCGCGAGATGCTCGCCGAGATGACGCAGGATCTCGGTCCGGCCTCCGAACTTGGCTCGCAGCACCAGGCGGCGCGCCACGCGATCGTATTCCACCGCCGCCCGAACCGCGGCGATCCTGCCGGGATTGAGCACGCACGAAGCGCACAGGCCCGAAGCGATGCCCAGGAGATCGGTTCCGGGCGGGTGAGGTGCGCCGCACCGCGGGCACAGGGGGGGCCGGATCGGGTGCAGGGCCGACCAGCACTCCGGACAGGCGCCGAGCAGATGGACCGGTCCCAGGGGTTCGTCGCACGACAGGCAGTCCGCGGGAAGCAGGCCGGCCAGGATCGGATAGATCGCGCGCCGATGGAGTCGACGAGCGCCGAGGGCGAGACGTGCCCCGAGCAATGCCGTGCCGTCCGATCCGTGGGAGGCGGGACCGACCCCTAGGAATCGCTGCGGCTGGAGTAGACCGGGGCGGGCGAGAGCCCCAGCTCCTCGAGCGAGATCTCCTCGCGCAGCGTGACCTCGACGGTGTTCCAGTCGCCGCAGTGCGTGCAGCGGTCCGCCCACTCCATGAAGCTCTCCTCACAGGTCGTGCAACGGTACTCGAGCTGCACCAGCTCCAGCTCCTTGATCACCTTGCGGTACTCGGCGGTCGCCTCGCGGAAGGTCTTGCGACGCTCGTGGATCCTCCCGAGGAGATAGTGCAGGGTCGGGGCGTAGGATGCCCGGCCCTCCAGGGAGGACAGCACCGAGAACGCATCGTCGAGCATCTCCAAGCGGAAGTACAGCTTGCCGAGGTAGAAGCGCGGCAGGGTGTCCTTCACCGCACGTGCGACACACCGCTTGAGCGCTTCGATCGCTCCCAGCGGATTGTCGTCGCGGAGGAAGTGCTCCTCGAGAACGGTCAAGAACACCGGGGACCCGGTGGCCTCGAACCCCTGATACCAGGCCTCGACGGCCTGGGAGCCCTGAACGTCCCTGCCGAACGCCCGCCCCATGAGCACGTACGCGGGAATGAAGCGCGGCTGCTCCTTCAGCAGCCGGCGCAGGATCCCGATCGCGTCCTTCGCGCGGTCGGTGTCCAACCTGGCCCGGGCGATCTCGTAGCGGATTCCCACGCCGATCCTGCGGTCGGCGGCGTTCCCGGGGTCGTGCGGGCTGGCGTACTTCTCGGATTTCTCGTGCGCATCGAGCGCGTCGTCCCAGTTCCCTTCCTTGACGTGCAGGGAGCGCAGCTTGCGCCACGCCGAGACGGAGTTCTTGTTGATGCCGAGGATCTTGCCGAGCATCGCGCGCGCGCGCGCCATGTCGCCCTTGGCCTCGTAGTCCTCGCACAAGGCGTACAGCGGCCGCGAGTCGTCTTCCTTGAGGTGCTGCGCCTTGCGGTGGAACTCGATGGCTTCGTTGTGCTTCCCCAGGCTCCGAAGGACCTCGCCGAGCTTCAGCAACGTGTTGAAGTGGCGGCTGTCGCGCTCGAGCACGGCACGGAAGTAGCCGAGGGCTTCCTCGTCGCGTCCCTCGAGAACGGCGACGAGACCTCGCGAGTACTCCTCCTCGATCTCCTCCGACTTCCGACGCGCTCGGTAGTGCCGCCAGCGATTGGTGAGGCGTCCGACCTCTCGCGACAGGCCGAAGACGAGCGTCGTCAGGGCGCCGAGCACGAACACGAGGAGCAGGGTGATTCCGACGGACAGCGAGGTCCCGTCTCCGAGATCGAACCTCTGCAGCAGGACGTCCCTGTTCCGGACGAACAGGTGCCCGATCGCCAGGACGAGCCCCAGCACCACGATGATCAGAAAGAAGGTCCGGATCTTCATCGCGCAGATCCCATGGGTCCCCGAGCCGTCCGGGCAAGGTTAGTTCAGCCCCCCGGCACCGTCAAGGCTCCTCACTTGTGATAGGGGAGGCGGCGCGAGAGGGTCAGCGCGCGGTACACCTGCTCCGCGACGATCACGCGCGCGAGCTCGTGCGGGTAGGTCAGCGGAGACAGCGACCACCGATGGTCGGCCGCCTTCAACAGGATCGCATGCAGGCCCAGCGGACCTCCGATGACGATCTCGGCCCGGGGGGTCAGCCACGTCTCGATGCGACTCGCCAGCTCCTCGGTCGTCATCGCCAGGCCACCTCGGTCCAGGGCGATCAGGACCGAGCCGCCGTCCCGGGCCTCGAGGAGCGCCCGGCTCTCGCGTTCCCGGACGTGATCGTCGGAGTACCGTCCTCCGGCCCTCACCTCGGGCACCCACGCCGTTTCGTAGCGCACGCCGAGGCGGCGGATGCGCTCCGCGTAGTCGTCGTGCAGCGCGGCCATCCTGCGCTCCCGAGGCTTGCCCACGCACAGCAGGCGGATCCTCACGACGGCTCGGAACGGAGCTTGTCGTGCAGCGTCTTGCGGTGGATGCCGAGGATCCGGGCGGCGGCGGACTTGTTCCCCCGGGTGCGGCGCAGCACCTCCCGGATGTAGGCCTGCTCGACCTGCGCGAGGGTCAGGCCCTCGGACGCGGCGACGGCGAGCATCGCCGGATTGCCCACCCCGAGCTCCTCCGGCAGCTCCGCCACCCCGATCTCCTCGCCGGATGCCAGGATCGCGGCCGATTCGACGACGTGCTCCAGCTCGCGGACATTCCCCGGGAACGGGTATCGCTCGAGGCGCTCGACGGCCTCAGCGGCCAGACGCTTCGGCCCCAGGCGGTGACGACGGATCGCCTGCTCCAGAAAACGAGAGGCCAGCAGGGCGATGTCGGGCCCGCGCTCGCGCAGCGGGGGGAGGTGGATGCGGACCACGTTCAAGCGATAGTACAGATCCTCCCGCAGCCGACCCTCGGCAACGAGACGGTTCGGATCCTCGCGGGTCGATGCGAGGATCCGGGCGTCGATCTCGAGGGTCTCGTGCCCTCCGAGCCTCTCGAAGCGCTTCTCGTCGAGCACGCGCAGCACCTTGGCCTGAACTTCCGGGACCAGCTCCTGGATCTCGTCGAGGAACAACGTTCCTCCGTCCGCATGCTCGAACCGCCCCGGGCGATCCTCGTGCGCGTCGGTGAAGGCGCCCTTGTTGTGGCCGAACAGCTCGCTTTCCAGCAGCTCCGCGGGCAGGTTCGCGCACGGCACCTCGACGTACGGCCCCGCGCTCCTGGCGCTGCGATCGTGGATGTGGCGGGCAAGGAGGTTCTTGCCCGTCCCGGATTCGCCCGTGAGCAGGATGTTCGCCTCGGTGCGGGCGGCTCGCTCGGCAAGAGCCAACAACTCCTGCACGTCGGGGCATCGCGTTACGAGGTGTGGCACGCGTGTGGACCTCGAAGACGGACGAGCCTCGGCCGCGCCGTGATCCTACGCGGACGACGGAGCTCCGGCGGAGGAACGGTCCGATGGGCTCGGATCGACGCGCGGCGCGTCGCCCCACAGTCGCTCCAGCCTGTAGAACGCGCGCTTGTGCTCGACGAACACGTGCACGACGAAATCGATGTAGTCCATGAGCACCCAGTCACCGACGCGTCGACCTTCGACGTGATCGGGCCGGAGCGCGTGGACCCGGGAGAGCCGCTCCTCGATCGAGTCCGCGATGGCCACGGTCTGTCGCTCGGAGGAGCCGTGGCAGATGACGAAATAGTCCGTGATGTCGCTCAGCCCGCGGAGGTCCAGGACCACGACGTCCTCGGCCTTCTTGTCCTGCGCGGCCGCGACGCAGTCGGCGAGTTGGGGGGTCAGCGCGGGTCCTCCTGTTCGTACAGCCGCTGCCGCCGAATATACCGAGCCACGCCGGGCGGGACAAGCCCGTCCAGTCGCTCGTTCCTCGCGGAGGCCGCGCGCACCGCGCTGGACGACACCGCGCGCAGGGGGATGGACAGGTGGTAGACGCGTCCGCCGGCGCCGGGCGGGGGGGGCGGCAGGCGCCGAGCCGCCTCCGGCTCGTAGCTCACCGCGACCAATCTCGTGACGACTTCGGGGTCGAGGTCGTCCCGGGCGCGCTCGAGATCGCGGCCCGGCCTGTCGACGGCCACGAGATCGAATTCCCCAAGCAGGTCGGCGTGGTCCCGCCAGGTGTGGATCTCGAACAGCGAGTCCATGCCCACGATGAACACCGGCGCGCCGACCGATCTCGCGAGCGATCGCATCGTGTCGATGGTGTACGACGGCCCGCCCCGGTCGATCTCGACGGTCGAGACCTGAAGGCCTTGGGTCTCCTCGACCGCGATGCGCAGCATGGCGAGGCGGTGCTCGGCAGGAGCGAGGTCCGACCTGCTCTTGTGCGGCGGGAGCGCGCACGGAACCAGGAGGATCGTGCGCGGCGCGAATACCCGGCGGACGCACTCCGCCGCATGCAGGTGCCCGAGGTGCACCGGATCGAACGTTCCCCCGAGGACTCCGACCATCGCGTTCTGCGGGTCGTGGGCGGCAGGATCGATCACGGTCCCGAACCTCCGTCCGCGGGATCGGAGGCTCGCAGTCTCTCGAGCGTGTCGGCAACGCTGCGGGTCAGCCCGGGAAGCCCCTCCCCGGTCACCGCGGAGATCACGTGCCACGGCGTGCCTTCGGCGACGGCCCGCTCGATCACGCGATCCTTCACCGCAGGGTCGCGAACCGCATCCGCCTTGGTAAGAACGAGGATCTGCGGCTTCGTCTCCAGCTCGCACCCGTAGCGTCGGAGCTCGTCTCGAACGGCGGCGATGGCCGCCACCGCGTCCCGCTCGGCGGTCATGTCCACCAGATGGAGCAGCAGGCGGCACCGCTCCAGGTGGCGCAGGAAGCGGTGTCCGAGCCCGGCGCCGCGATGGGCGCCCTCGATGAGGCCGGGGATGTCCGCGATGACGAAGGAGCGGAAGTTTCCCGCATCCACCACGCCGAGACACGGCTCGAGGGTCGTGAAGGGATAGTCGGCGATCTTGGGGCGTGCGGCGGACATCCGGGATATCAGCGTCGACTTCCCCGCGTTCGGGAAGCCCACCAGGCCGACGTCCGCAAGGAGCTTCAGCTCGAGGCGGACCGTTCGGACCTCGCCGGCGTGTCCGGGCTCGTGGCGCCTGGGCACCCGGACCACGGCGCTCTTGAAGCGTGCGTTGCCGCGCCCGCCGCGCCCCCCCCGCGCGACGACGAAGCGTTGCCGGGGCTCGCACAGATCGGCGAGGCGTTCCGCGCCCTCGGCCTCGGACACCAGCGTCCCGACGGGGACCGGAACGACGAGGTCGTTTCCGGAGCGCCCGGCCTTGTTCGAGCCCTGCCCGTGTCTGCCGCGCTCGGCGCGGAAGTGCTTCTTGAAGCGAAAGGCCAGCAGCGTGGAAACGCTCGGATCCGCGACGAGCACGACCGACCCGCCGTCCCCACCGTCGCCGCCGTCGGGACCGCCCTTCGGCACGTACTTCTCCCGCCGGAAGGAGAGGCAGCCGTCGCCCCCGCCTCCGCCGCTGACCGCAATGACGGCTTCATCGATGAACATGGCTCCGAAAACACGAAGACCGGCCGGCAACGAAGCGCCAGGCCGGTCGCAAGTGCGGCAAGGGCGATCAGTCGACGGGGCTGACGCTCACGAACCGGCCCAGCCGGCCGCGATCGCGAAACACCACCCGTCCGGCGAGCAGGGCGAACAGCGTGTCGTCCTTCCCGCGCGCGACGTTCTCGCCCGGCTTGATCGGAGTGCCTCGCTGCCGCACCAGGATCGTGCCGCCCGCCACCATCTCGCCGGCGAATCGCTTCACGCCGAGACGCTGCGAGTGCGAGTCGCGGCCGTTCCTCGAGCTGCCGCCCGCCTTCTTGTGAGCCATGGCGCTCTCCTACGCTCCTTCGATCGCCTCGATCTTCACCGCCGTGTAGTTCTGACGATGACCCATGAGCCTGCGATTCGCATTCTTGCGCTTCTTGTAGGTGAAGATGACGATCTTCTTGTTGCGCCCCTGGGAGACGACCGTCCCGCGCACCTTGGCACCCTGCACGACGGGAGTCCCGACGCGGACCGAGTCGCCGTCGCCGAGAGCGAGGACGTGATCGAACACGACGGCGTCGCCCGCCTCGCCCCCGAGGGACTCGACGCGGACGACCTCTCCGACCTGAACGCGATGCTGCTTTCCACCGGTCCGAATGACGGCGTACATCCTTGTGCTCCAAGCTGATGGAAACGCAGGATGTTAACGACCCACCGCGAACCTGTCAAGAGCGGGCGTATTGGCGGGTGCGTTGCATGATCCCGGGTTCCGTTGTCCCGCCAGCCCCTCCGTCGAGTCGGAGGCGTGCTACCGGCTCACGACCAGCGTAGCTTTTTGAGCAAGCGATCGGTGCGGCGCAGGGAGACCCCCTCCATTTGCCCGATGAGGCGGTCGAGGCGGCGACTGTTGGCGATCCATTCTGCGAGAAGCTCGGCCTCCTGCTGGGAGAGCCGGACGGTGACCGTCTTGCCACCGACCTTGCGGGTCCACTGGTAGTACGGGCCGTGCAGCCTCGGGGGTGCGCCCTGGCATCGGCAGGCAGGCTTGCCGCAGGGCATGAAGCGTCGCACCAGGCTCCCGCGACGGAAGAGGCCGAGATCCACCACTGAGCGCTTGAGAGCCTCGTAGCGATGGGCGTCCCGTTGATCCGCCTTGGACATGTCTCATTCCTCCTCTCTAGCAGTCTATATACTGCTAGAATACACGCCGGTCAAGTCGCGACACGCGCTGCGACTCCCGCACCGGAGGTGCACTCATGCGACGTCCGAACCCCCCAGGAACGGTACCTCAGGCGCTCGATCCGGCGATGCGGAAGCTGGAGGAACTCGAAGGGCGGGCCCTTCGCGGCGAGGCGGTGCCGCTGGTCGAGCTGGCGGCCTCGTTGAGCCAGTGCCTCCAACAGGTCGCCCGGGTCGCGATGGAGCGGGTGCTCGATCAGGCCGCGCGCGCCCAGCCTTGTTCCGTCCCGTGCGCATGCGGACGCGAGGCACAGTCCAAAGGGTTCGAGGACACCTCCTTCGTCGGCCGCTTTGGCCGCGTGGCCGTTTCCCGCCGGCGCTTCACCTGCGAGTGCGGATCCAGCTCGTTCCTCCTGGATGGAGCTTGGGGCCTGCCCGCCGGGGGGTACACCGACGACGTGCGTGAGGAGTGGGTCGAGCCTCGAGCCAAGGCCATCATGGACGGGAAAGTCGCGGAGGTCATTGCCGGGCTCGCCGACGAGCGCGAGCGAAGATGCGGCAAGTCTCGCGCCGCCGTGGACGATCTCAGGGGCTATCTCGACCGCCACAAGCACCTGATGGACTACCCCCGCTACCAGGCCGCGGGCTATCCCCTGGCGAGTGCTGCTGTCGAAAGTGCCAACAAGCGGCTCGTCGGCCGCCGCTGTAAACAGGGCGGAATGATCTGGAGCGAACCCGGCCTCGAGGCCATGGTCGCCATGCGCGTCGCCTTCATGAATCCAGGGGCCTGGCGCTCCCTCTGGCCCCACACAGAGGCACACCCCCGGTGAAGCCCGGGATCACGCAACGCACCCACCTTGAGGTAGAGTTCCAGCGCCTGCCGGTAGAGGAACACGACGGGGAACGCCGCGAAGTCACGATCCAGGCCCGTTCCGTCGTAGCGCCCCGCAAGAATGCGGCCCGCTTGGAGGAATGGCTCGGTGTAGAACTCGAATCTCTCGTCGGGCGTTCCTATCCAATTGAGTATGACCTCGGTCTTCGAGGACCGGGCCGGCACGAATACCATCGGTGCTTTCGAATCGCTCACCTCGCTCCGTCCTTTTCAAGAACCTATCTAACGCTCGCGCTTGAAGCGGCGGGCTGCGTGGCGCGGCCAGTGCCGTCCCCGTGCAGGGTCCGTGACACGCGCGAGACCGTCCGCTGCAGCGCGCTGTTGGACAACGAGCCTACTTTGCCGCTCAGCCGATTTCGGGAATAGACAGGCCTCGGCAGATCTTGCGCGCGAGTTGGTTGGAAATCTCGGTGTGGCGTGGAACGGCCTCGACCGCGCCAGTGGACGGGTTGCACCACAAAGAGTGTGAGCGCCCCTCTCGTTTCAGGTAGCAGCCGTGCCTTCTCAAGTGTTGAAGCAGGGCGCTTCGCTTCACTTGATCGTGACCGTCTCACGTAGGGCATCGGGTGGAGCACCTCTGAGGCCGTCTTCCCGCCGGTCCTCGAGGATTAGGGCGATGGCGTCCGCCAGATTCTCGCGGGCCTCATCCTTCGTTCGGCCCTGGCCGTTTGCGCCGGGAATCTCGGGGCAGTAGGCGACGTACCAGTCGCCATCGCGCTCGATCACGGCGGTGAATTCATTCCGCATCGCCTTCCTCGGTACATCTACGACGACGGTGGTACCTGGTTCGAGTAGAACATACGCCGAAGGAACACTCGGCGTCGAGTACGGATTCAGCCTGCCGGGCTTCGAGCGGGACACGGCGCACGACGTGGGCTCGCCGTGCCGCGCGGCCGTAAGGTCAGCGGCTCTTCAGGTCGAGCATCACGAGGCGGATGATCGCCTTCAAGGTGTCGAACACTCCCGAGCCCTTGACCGCCACGGCCTCGAACACGGGCTCGTCCTTGACGCGGAGCGCGGGCACGACGGCGTCCAGGGGCATCGCCGTGGGGAGGTCGCGCTTGTTGGCCTGGAGCACGTAGGGCATGCGGTTCAGATCGTAGCCGTTCTGCGACAGGTTCTCCTTCAGATTGTGGATGGACTCGGCGTTGGCGTCCATCCTCGACTCCTGGGAGTCGGCCACGAACACCACGCCGTCGACACCCTTGAGGATCAGCTTGCGAGACGCGTCGTAGAACACCTGCCCGGGAACGGTATAGAGGTGAAAGCGAGTCTTGAACCCGCGAATCGCCCCCAGTTCCAGCGGCAGGAAATCGAAGAACAGGGTTCGATCGCTCTCGGTCGCCAGCGAGATCAGCTTGCCCTTCGCACCGGCGCTGCTCTTGTCGTAGATGTGCTGGAGGTTCGTGGTCTTGCCGCCGAGCCCCGGGCCGTAGTAGACGATCTTGCAGTTGATCTCTCGCGCCGCGTAGTTGATGAAGGTCATGCGCTTGTCGAAGAAGTCTCAACTGAACAGGGCGTCGATGTCTTCGTCGGTGATCTCCCCGAAGGGCGACGATCCCAGGACGCTCGCCTGGGCTTCGGAGCGGGCCGCGACCTCCTCGAGAACCACGGCGAGATCGACGGTCGCCTTCTTCACCCGCAGGCGAACCAGACCGAGCGAGGACCGCTCGTCGAACATCACGACCAGGATCGTGCGACCTGCGACGACGTTGATGTGCAGGTTGTCGGTCTCTCCCTCGTGGAACAGGATCGAGAATTCCTTCTCGCCGATGAGCTTGGCGAGGCCGTCGGTGGCCGCGACGTTGCCGGCGGTCAGCGAGCCGAGGGACGTGGCGTCGAGTCCGTGGAGCTCTCCCGAATTCGCGATCTGCTGGCCGTTCTTGTCCACCAGGAACACGAGCTTCGCGTTCGCGTCGCGCCGCAATCGGTCCAGGATCTCCCCGAAGCGCTCATGGTCGCCTTCGAGGATCACGAGGTCGGACACGGACATGAAGTAGGCGCAACCTCCACCAACGCAGAACGATACGATCCCTCCCCGGGGAGTCAGCCGCCGCTAATCTAGCGCCCGCGACCTCGCCGGGGCAAGTGTCGCGCCGCGGAGGCCGTTCAGTAGTCGCGACGGCCCTCGAAAGCTCTCTGCAACGTGAGGTCGTCGGTGAATTCGAGGTCGCCGCCGGCCGGCAGCCCTTGGGCCAGGCGGGTCAGGTGCACGCCGAGCGGGGCGAGGAGGCGCGAAAGGTAGACCGCGGTGGCCTCGCCCTCGACGTTGGGGCTCGTAGCGAGGACCACCTCGCGGAACTGTCCATCGCGAATCCGTTCCACGAGCGGCCGGACGTTCAGGTCCTCGGGACCGACGTCGCGCAGCGGAGAAAGCGTCCCGCCGAGCACGTGGTACAGGCCTCGGAAGGCACCCGTGCGCTCGATGGCGAGCAGGTTGGTGGGCTCCTCCACGATGCACAGCGACGAGGGGTCGCGCTTCGGATCGAGGCAGATCGCGCACACCTCGGCATCGGACAAGTTGAAGCACCGCGAGCAGAAGCGGATCTTCTCTTTCAGCTCCAGGAGGGCCCGGGCCAGCGCCGCCGCGTCGTCGTCGGGGGACTTCAGCAGGAAGAAGGTCAGTCGTTGCGCCGTCTTGCGGCCGATGCCGGGCAGCTTGCTCAGCTCGGCGATGACGCGCTCGATCGGACCTGCCAGGGAACCCATCAAGACAGGCCGGGGATCTTCATGCCGCCCGCCATGCCCTGGGTGATCCGCTGGAGCTCCGCGTCCACCTTGCGGCCCGCTTCGTTCACCGCGGCGACGATCAGATCCTGCATCATCTCGGGATCGTCGGGAGTGACGGCGTCGGGTGTCAGGCGCAACGAGAGCAGCTCCTTCTTTCCGTTCATCCGGGCCGTCACGACGCCGCCGCCGACCGATGCCTCGATCTCGAGCGCTTCCATCTGGTCCTGGATCTTGGACTGCATCTTCTGGAGATCCTTCATCATCTTGCCGAGGTTCATCGAGGCTCCTCCGTCGTGGGGCTCCCGCCCTCCGGACCGGGCGCATCGAGAGGCCGGATCTCGACCACCTGCGCCCCGAACTCCAGCAGCAGCTTCTTGACTCCCGGTTCGCTCTTGGCCCGCTCCAGGAGGGTCGTGCCCGTGCCCTCGTCGCCGTGATCGCGACGGCGACCCTCGCCGCCCTGCCCGCCGGGCCCGGACGAGGACTCCCCCCGCGGGGCCTCGGTTGTCGTGCCCGGCTCTCGACCCGAGCCGGTGGAGTCGGAGATCCTCACGGTGATGTCGCGCCCGGCCACCTCGGCGGCGACTCGTGCGAGGAGCGTCCGGCTGTCCGCGTTCTCGAGACGCTTGCGAATCGCTCCCGCGCCGTCTCCGAACCGGATCAGGAGGACGTCCCCATCGAGCGTCGCACCCTGGGCCTCGTCGAGGATCGCCCCGAGCATCGGTCTTGCGCCGTGCACCGCCTCGACGAACGCCGCGTAGAAGCGAGGCGTCGATTCGGGCGCCGCGGGCGGGACCGCGGTACGTGCCGTCGCAGACTCGAAGTCCGGCGCGACGGCCTCGCTCTCAGCGAGCTTTTTTTTTCCGCGGGGCGCAGGGCGCGGGGCCGGAGCCTCCCCGCCGAGGTCGAACCGCGACAGCAGCTCCTCGATCGGCTTGACCGTCCCGAGGCCGGCGAGCCGGACGAGCGCGGCCTCGAACAGGAACCGCGGTTGCGCGGAGGTCTTGAGCGGCGCCTCGAGATCGGACACGATCTGGAAGGCTCGAACGAGGTCCTCCCGCGACAGGCCGTCCGACGCCCGCTCGAGGGCCGCTCCCTGATCCGCGGTCCGCGACAGCAGCTCCGAGCGCCCCGGATCCACCCGCAGCACGATCAGGTCCCTGAGTGCTGCGACGATCTCGCCCCAGAAATGCACCAGGTCGTATCCGTCCCGAACCAGGCCGTCGAGCACCCCGAGCAGACGGGCCGCGTCCCGCCGCGCCAGGCCGTCGACGAGTTCTTCGAGGACCTCGTGCCGCACCGCCCCGAGCACGGTCAGGGCATCGTCGTCACGGACCGCGGTCCCGCAGAACGCGAGGACCCGCTCCAGGATCGAGAGCGCGTCGCGCACGGAGCCCTCGCCGGCTCGAGCGATCCGGTCGAGCGTCGGGTCGGAAATCTCTACGCCCTCGGCGTCACACACCCGCCGGAGGTGCGCGGAGAGCTCGCCGGTCGCGACCCTGCGGAACTCGAAGACCTGGCACCGCGACAGCACCGTGGGGAGGATCTTCTGGATCTCCGTGGTGGCGAGGATGAACACGACCCCGGGGGGTGGCTCCTCCAGGGTCTTGAGGAGAGCGTTGAACGCGTTCTTGGACAGCATGTGGAACTCATCGAGGATCAGGACCCTGGAGCGGTCCCTCGCCGGAGCGTAGGACACGATCTCCTGGAGCTCCCGGATGTCGTCGACGCCGGTGCGTGATGCGGCGTCGAGCTCCAGGACGTCCATCGAGCGCCCCTCGGTGATCTCGCGGCATGACGCACACTCGTTGCACGGCGTCGTCGTCGGGCCCTGCCGGCAGTTCAGACACTTCGCCAGGATGCGGGCGACGGTGGTCTTCCCGATGCCCCGCACGCCCGAGAAGATGTAGGCGTGAGCGAGCCGGCCGGACTCGATCGCGTTCGCCAAGGCTCGCGCGACGTGGAGCTGCCCGACGAGCTCGTCGAACCGCTGTGGCCTCCAGGTGCGCGCCAGAACCCGGTACATGTCTACCTGCCGAGCGGCGGAGGGGCGAGCCTCGCGAGGCTCGCCCCGTCCATGATGGGGCCCAAGTGGACCTGCGGCACCTGCGGCGATCCGCTTACCGTTGCTCCCTTCCGGGCCTGGCGGGGTTCGCGGGACAGCAGTGCACAGGGCTCGAGCCCCGCAAGTGTACTCTCGAACCGGCATGGCGGAGAGAGTGGGATTCGAACCCACGGTACGGTTACCCGCACACACGCTTTCCAAGCGTGCACCTTCAGCCACTCGGTCATCTCTCCACGGTTGATCAAGCGACTCGACCGATGATGGCGGAGAGGGTGGGATTCGAACCCACGTGCCACCTCACGGTGACAAAGCGCTTTCGAGGCGCCCCCGTTACGACCACTTCGGTACCTCTCCGCAGGTTGCTTGCCGTCCTACCCCGGAGGCGCCGTCGCCCCGTCCGGTTTCACGCGCCGCTCTCGGAAGAACTCGAGCAGGTGGGAGGCGCACGGGCCCTCCAGGACGCCTCCCACGGCCTCGAACCGGTGATTGAGCCCGGCTCCGGACGACCACAGAGACCTGAGCCGGGATACGGCGCCGAGCCGTGGATCGGACGCTCCGTACACGACCCGCGCGACCCGGGCGTGAAGGGCCGCGCCGAGACACATCAGGCACGGCTCGACGGTGCAATACAGGGTCGTCCCCACCAGGCGGTACGTCCCCACGCGGGCGGCCGCTTCGCGAAGGGCCAGCACCTCGGCGTGGGCGGTGGGGTCGTTGCGCGCCACGGACTCGTTGTGGCCGCGCCCCACGACCGCGCCGTCCAGGACGATGACCGCTCCGACCGGGACCTCTCCTTCCTCCCGCGCGCAGGCGGCTTCCTCGAGGGCGAGGTGCATGAGAGCTTCGTGCCGCTTTTCGTCCATGGGCCACCTCGCGGGGGACTGGTCGGACCGGAGGGACTCGAACCCCCGACCTACTGGTTCGTAGCCAGTCGCTCTATCCAGCTGAGCTACGGTCCGAATACCCTGTCCGGAATCGCCGAGACCTCTCTACGGCAAGGCAAACGGGGATACTATCATTCGCACTCTCGGGGTGTCAACGAGCCGAACGTGCCAAAAGTCTCACCCTTTCGACTTTTTTGACACTCGGAGGACCCCGCGCGACTGGGCGCAACCGCGAGGTTGCTTTCGCAAAAACCCGCTCCTATATTCGGTTCAAGAAATCGCGGAAAACCCTGAAAGATGCAAGGAGCATCGTGGGAGGGTAGCGGGCATGGGTAGCGAAAACGGAGGGGGCCGGCGCTTCTTCACGACCTCGGAAGTCGCCAAATACTGCGCGGTGACCAACGACGGGGTCCTGAAGTGGATCAAGTCCGGAAAGCTCGGCGCCTTCTCGACCCCGGGCGGCCACTACCGGATCGCGGCGGAGGACTTCCGGAGCTTCCTCGACAAGTACGACATCCCCGTGGACGAGTCGTTCTTCCGTGGGCCGGACCACGAGCGCGCGGTGCTGGTCGTCGACGACGAGCCCGACATCCGTGAGATCGTGCGTCGCGTGCTCGAGGACATCGATCCGGGTCTGAAGGTCGAGGAGGCCTCGGACGGCTACGAAGCCGGGATCAAGATCGGCAGCCTCGGTCCGGACCTCGTGATCATGGACGTTCGAATGCCGCGGGTCGACGGGTTGTCATTGTGCAAGTCGATTCGCGACAATCCCGAGACGCGCACCATCAAGGTCCTCGCGATCACGGCTTTTCCGGAACAGGACACGATCAAGAAGATGTACGACGCCGGCGCGGACCTGTGTTTGATCAAGCCGCTGCAGTTCGAGCACTTCCGGCTCGAGGTGGTGCGGCTGCTCAACGAGGTCGACCCCACGCGCGTCGCCGCCGGGTAGCGGGCGGGCGGTCCGAGTCCCCGCAGCCGCGCTCCGGGAACCCGGAATGCGGGGGTTGGGCTCCTACTAGGTCGTCTCCGGGTCGATGTCCAGCGCGAACCCGATCCGGCCCCGGATCTCGGATCTCAGGGCGCGCGGGTGTGCCACGAAGCCGGGCATCTTGGGGCGGTCCCGGTTGAACCTCGGGGCGTTCCCGTCGAGCGTGTAGACCTCGCCGCCGGCCGCCAGCACCAGCGCCGCCCCGGCCGCCACGTCCCACTCGTGCTTGGGCACGAGCGTCCAGGTGGCATCCGCCAGCCCCGCGGCCACGAGCGACAGCTTGTAGGCCACGGACCCCATGGGACGGATGCGGAACGGGGCGTCCGCGAATCGCTCCCATTCCCCACGCTTGACCTCGCTGCGGCTGGCGAGCACCAGGGCATCCTCGAGGGTCGTGCGCTCGCTCAGCCGGGCCGGGACTCCGTTGACCTCGACCCCGCGTCCCTGCCCTCCGATGATCGTCTCGCCGGTCGCCGGATTGCTGATGCCGCCGGCGATCGCGCGCCCGTTCTCCACGAGCGCCACGGAGACGCACCATTCCGGGATCCCGGCCACGAACTCGCGCGTCCCGTCGAGCGGATCGACGACCCACACGCGCTCCTTCGAGAGCCGAGAGGGATCGTCCGCGGTTTCCTCGGACAGCCAACCCTCGTCGCCGCGCGGGAGGAGCTCCCGCAGCAGCGTGTCGACGGCGCGGTCGGCCTCGGTGACCGGATCGCCGCCTCCCTTGTCGTCGAATTCCACCGCGCCCGGGGTGAAGCGCCTCAGGATCTCGGTCGCCCGCTCCAGGGCGTGGGCGATTCTGGCGATGGGATCCGGTCCTGCGGGCGCAATCATTCTTCGGCTCTCCGTACGGACGGGGATCGCTCAGCCCCGCCGGGCTCCGATGTAGCCCTGGCGCTCGAGGTGCAAGAGGATCTCCTGCGCGGCCTCGTCCGGATTGAGGTCGGTCGTATCGATCGAGACCTCGGCGTCCTCGGGGACCTCGTACGGGTCGGAGATCCCGGTGAACTCCTTGATCTGGCCGGCTCGGGCCTTGGCATAGAGCCCCTTGCGATCGCGCTCCTCGCACACCTCGATCGGCGTGGCGACGTGGACCAGGATGAACCCGCCGACGGGCTCGATCATCTCCCGGACCTCTCTCCGCACGCGGTCGTAGGGAGCGATCGGGGCGCAGATCGCGATGCCGCCGTTCTTGGTGATCTCCGAGGCCACGTACCCGATGCGACGGATGTTGATGTCGCGGTGCTCCTTGGAGAAGCCGAGCTCGGAGGACAGGTTCTTTCGCACGATGTCCCCGTCGAGCAGGGTCACCGGGCGGCCGCCCATCTCCAGCAGCTTCACCAGAAGCACGTTGGCGATGGTGGACTTGCCGGCGCCGGACAATCCCGAGAAGAACACCGTGAAGCCTTGGTCGCGGCGCGGCGGGTGGCTCTTCTGGAGCTCCCTGGCCACCTCGGGGTAGGTGAACCACTCGGGGATGTCGAGCCCCTCGGCCAGCCGCCTGCGCAGCTCCGTTCCCGAGATGTCGAGCACCCTGGATCCCTGCGGGACCTCGTCCTGCGGCATGTAGGTGTCGCGGTCCTCGACGTACGACATCATGCGGAACGGCACCATCTCGACCCCCAGCTCGCCCTGGTGCTCCCGCAGCAGCTCCTGGGCGTCGTAGGGCCCGTAGAACGGCTTGCCGCTGGAGTCGGATCCGGGACCCGCGTGGTCCCTCCCGACGATCAGGTGCGAGCAGCCGTAGTTCTTCCGGATGATGGCGTGCCACACCGCTTCCCGCGGACCGGCCATACGCATGGCGAGCGACAGGAGCGACAGTTGCACCGTGGCCTGCGGGTAGCGGGGGAGCAGCGCCTGGTAGCAACGCACCCGGGTGTAGTGATCGACGTCTCCGGGCTTGGTCATCCCGACCACCGGATGGATGAGCAGGTTGGCCTTGACCTCCGTCGCCGCCCTCATGGTGAGCTCGAGATGCGCGCGGTGGATCGGGTTGCGGGTCTGGAAGGCCACCACACGTCGCCATCCCAGGCGCGAGAACTCCGCGCGCAACTCCTGCGGCCCATGGCGCAGCGAACGGAAATCGTGGTGCGAGGGGAGCTGAAGGGCCTCGACGCGACCCCCCACGAAGACGGGGTTCGTGCGGCGCAGCAGGTGCGCCACGCCGGGGTGCTCCGGATTCCGGGTCCCGTAGACCGCCTCGGCCTCGGCCTCGCGATCCGGCTTGAAGACATCTTCCACGTGCAGCGCGGCGAGCATGACGCCCTCGGGATCGCGCAGGGCGAGGGTGCTTCCGGTCCGCAGCTCGTTGCCCAGGGCCTCCGGGACGTCGAGCACGATCGGGATGGGCCACAGCGTCCGGTCGGCCAGACGCTGCTTCGCGCACACCGAGGCGTGGTCCTCCTGCCCCATGAAGCCCCGAAGCGGGGAGAACGCACCGCTCGACAGCAGCTCCAGATCGCAGATCTGGCGCTCGGTGAGGTCCCACGACCGCCACTCGCGGGACGCGCCCTTGAGCTCGGCGGCGCGCTCCGAGGAGACGAGCAGATCGACCAACGTGCCCCCGTGGGGGGCGATCAAATGATCCTTCACGGTTGTGATCTCCTGCATGCCCGACGTGACGTTCGGGGCGTATTGATCGTCGCCGGATCCCCCCGGACGCGTTCCCCGGCCGGTGAAGGTCTCCTCGGGGTCGACGCCGCGGGCTCCGGGCGAAAAGGATCGGTCACTATACGGGTTCCGTGCATTCCGCGCCAGGATCGGCGCCTCGCGGTCCCGCTGCGCCGGCCCCTTGTAAATCCATGCCGGGACGATTATCTATAGCCCTCGTGGCGCTCCTGACCGACCCATGGACCACGTGAGCTCGCCCGAAGTCTCGATCGTCGTTCCTCTCTACAACGAGGAGGACAACGTGGCCCCCTTGTGCCGGGCGATACGGGAGGCGCTCCGGGACTGGCCGGTGAGGTACGAGGTCCTGCTGGTGGACGACGGGAGCACGGATCGCACGGTGGAGCTCGCGCGCCGCGAGGCGAGCGACGATGCGCGGGTGCGCGTCCTCCGCATGAGCCGCAACGCCGGGCAGACCCAGGCCATGGCCGCCGGATTCGCCCGCTCCCGTGGAGCGATCATCGTCAGCATGGACGGCGACCTCCAGAACGATCCGCGCGACATTCCGCTCCTGGTGGCGCGTCTGCGGAACGGGTTCGACGTCGTCTGCGGCTGGCGCAAGGACCGTCAGGACGCGTGGCTGTCGCGCACGTTTCCCTCGAAGATCGCGAATCGCCTGATCGCCTGGGTGACGGGAATCCCGATCCACGACAACGGCTGCTCGCTCAAGGCCTACCGCGCATCCGTGATCCGCTCGATACGGCTGTACTCCGAGATGCACCGCTTCCTGCCGGCGATGTCTTCCATGACCGGCGCCCGCATCGACGAGGTCGTGGTTCGCCATCACCCCCGCCTTCGGGGTCAGAGCAAGTACGGCATCACGCGGACGTTCAAGGTGCTCAGCGACATCTTCGTGATCAAGATGCTCACGCGCTTCTCGAGCCGCCCCGGCGTGTGGTTCGCCCTGCTCGCGATCCCGTGTCTCGCGCTCGGGATCCTCAGCGCCGCCGTGTGGCTGGTCGGGCTGTCGGTGCACGACGCGCGACCGACGATCGTGCTGCCGTCGCTCGCGGTGATGTTCGTCTATCTGTTCGGCCACCTGATGGTCCTGTCCGTCCTGGCCGAGTTCCTCCTGGCGCGGGGCGACCGCGAGTATCTCAAGCGGCTGCGGCGCGTCCTGGCGGTCTCGGAGCGCGGAACGGCGGCGCGGGCTTCATGACCCCGCAGCGCCGGCCGGACCACGGCATCGAGATCAGCGTCGTGTGCGCGCCCGAGGAATCGGTCGGCGATCTCGCGGCGGTCCATGCCGAGATCCGCGAGCAGCTGATCCGGGCGGGGCGCCGCGCGGAGTTCCTCTACGTGCTGAATGGCCCGCAGCCCAAGGCGGAGGAGCGCCTGTCGCGCATCGAGGAGGATCGCTTCGAGGTCCACGTCCTGCGGATGGCCAGGGGATTCGACGAGGCGGCCGCGCTCCAGCACGCCTTCGACGAGGCGCACGGCCGCTACATCCTGACGATTCCGGACCGCATCCAGATCGACTCCGGGCTGGTTCCGGAGATCCTGGATCACCTCGAATCCGGGACCGACGTGGTCGTGACGCGCCGCGATCCGCGGCGCGATCCATGGCCGAACCGTTTGCAGTCGAAGGTGTTTCACTCGCTCGTGCGCCGGATCTACAATCAGCGCTTCAACGACATGACGTGCGGGTTGCGCGGGCTGACTTCCGAGGCGGCGAAGAAACTGGAGATGTACGGCGATCTCCACCGCTTCCTGCCGGTTCTCGCGGCATCGAAGGGGTTCCGGGTCGTCGAGATACCCGGTGCGCAGCGCGACGAGGACACGGGTCTGCGGCTGTTCCACCCGGGGGTCTACGCGCGCCGTCTGCTCGACATCCTGCACCTGTACTTCCTCACGCGCTTCACCCGCAAGCCCCTGCGGTTCTTCGGGTTGATCGGCATGGCGCTCGGCTCGATCGGCTTTGTGGTCTGTGCCGCGCTCGCCTACGCCAAGATCTTCATGGGTGCGGGTCTCGCCGATCGGCCGCTGCTGATCCTCGGCGTGCTCCTGATCGTTCTCGGGGTCCAGATCACTTCCATCGGGTTGCTCGGAGAGATCATCATCTTCCTCGCGCCACGACGCGATGCGCCCGAAGTCCACGAGCTGGGCTCCGACGAGCCGCGCTGACGACCAGGAGGCTCGCCAGGAGCACGGCTCCGGCGGCGCCGAGCCCGTCCCCCAGGCGCCGGGCCGGAGTGCGCTCCAGACGCACCTCGACGACGTGGCGCCCCGCCGGAAGGTGCAGCACGATGCGCCCCTCGTCGTCGTGCCCGTGACGCACCTCTCCGAGGCCGCGTCCGTTCTCGTCGATCAGCCTCGCCCGCCATCCGGGGAAGTCGTGGAGGTTGAGGGTGACCTCCTCCGGGCGCGCGGCGTCGTACGCCAGTCGCCAGCGCCACGAAGAGCGCTTCACCTCCAGGATGCGCGCATCTCGGGGAACGGCGTCGGAAGGGGCCGCGGCCCCCGCCGGGGGGAGGTACTCCTGCTGCGGATCCCGCGGCGGGATGCGGGCCACGGTGCGTGGAAGATAGTCGTCCCGCGCCGTGGTCCGGCGTATGCCGAGACGCACGCGATCCGGTGACAGGTCGGCCTCGCCGATCGCCACGATCGCGGGCTCGCCCCTGAGCGCAGCGTGCGCCGGAACGGCCGTCCACGGGACCGCGGTCGCGGCCAGGAGGAAGCAAACCGCCGGGGCTTCCATGCGCGCCGGCCGGCCTCGCGCGCGATAGGCGAGCCACGCCGCGCCGCCCGCCGCGCCGTACAGCAGGGTCATCAGGCCATACCAGCGATTGCCGGTCGCGATCGCGAAGCCCAGGGTCACGAGCGCAGGCGCGACGGCGATCGCGGCGAGCAGGCGCGGGCCGGAGAATCGCGAGAGCACCACCGCGAGCATCGCGGCGGAGCCGAGCGCCACGATCGACAGCAGCCGCCACGGAAACTGCACGAGGCGGAGCGGCCCCATCGATTCCCACACCGTTCGACTGGCCGCCAGCGTCATGAGCAGCGCCACGGACGACACGGTCAGGGCCCACGACGCGATCCGCCGCCCCTCCCCGGCGTGCAACCGCAACCATGTCGCGACTCCCACCGCCAGGGCCAGGGCGTGGATCGGGCCGACCTGGAAGGCCATGTCGTCCCGCGTGCCGGCGAACGATCCATGGTAGCCCCACAGCGGCGACAGCCACTGCCACGGAGCGAGGAAGTGCTCGCGGAAATCGAAGAACAAGATGCCCAGAGCGCTGTCGACGTGCACCAGCGGTTGCTCGATGATCGCAGGCAGCCACGAGAACGCGCTGAGCATGGCGCCGAGGGCGACTCCCGACAACACGCGGGCGCCCCCCGCGACGAGCGCCGGTCCGCGAAGCTCGAGGACCGCATAGAGCGCCAGCGCCGGGAGCGCCAGCAGCGCGGTGACCGAGTGCGATAGCACCAGTCCCGCGCTCGCCAGCGCCAGGAGCGCGGTCGCTCCGCGCTCCCCGCGCGCCGCCCGGCGGACGGCGAGCAGCACCAGCGGCATGAAAACGAAGGCCAGGGCCGCGGGAGGATCGCCCTTGACGTGGACCTCGACCGCGCGGTAGGGCGCGAGCACGTAGGCGACCGCGCCGACCGCGGCGGCGTCGACGGCCATCGCACCGCGCAGCCACCCGAACATCGCGAATCCCGAGAGCGCCAGCGAGAGCAGGAGCAGGGCCTTGAGCGAAGCGATGATCCCGAGCCCGCTCAGGTGCAGCAGCGAGGTCAGGTAGAACGCGAGCGGGTGGTAGTAGACGAAGTGCGGCAGCCCGCGTCCCCCGAACAGGTCGGGGAGCCAGCGCACGGGGAACTGGCCGTCGCGCAGCGCCACGTCGAACTGCGCGGCGTTGTACATCGCGTAGTGGCCGTCGTGGGTGTCGTAGATCGCCGGAACGAGCAACGGCCAGCCCACGACCAGCGCCGCGCCGACGATCGCGATCGGCACCCACCGCGGCGTACGCTCTTTCGAGATGCTCACGTGTGGTGGTTCGGACTGGCTGCCATGCGGGCCGGGCTCCTTGGGAGTCGAGGTCGGTTGCATTCTAGTATCACGTGACCATGTTTGAACGACGTGGATACGGGCATGCGGCAGGACCGCGCGGGTCCGGCGGAGCGGCTCGTGCTCGCCGCGGTCGTCGCGATCATCGCGTTCGTCGGAATCCGTCTGTGCATCGGTCCCGAAGAGACGCTGGCGTTCCTGTTCTACGACGACGCTTATTACTACTTCGGAGTCGCCCGGAATCTCGCGAGCGGCCTCGGATCGACGTTCGACGGCATCAACCCGACCAACGGCTACCACCCCTTGTGGTGCTGGCTCCTCGTTCCGGTGCTCGCGGTCGTCGACGGCCCGGGCCCCGCGCTGCGGGGGATCGGAGCGCTGTGGTTCGTGCTGGCGGCCCTGGCGCCCTGCGCGTTGTGGAGGGCGCTCCGCCCGCGGACCGGCGCGACCGGAGCGGTCATGGCCGCGGCGCTGTTCGGCCTCCAGCCCGTGTTGGCCGCGGGGCTGTCGAGGCCCAACGGCCTGGAGACGCCGCTGTACGCCGTGCTCATCGCGGTCGCCATCGGCCGGTTCGAGCGCGCGGCCGGGTCCGCCCCTTCACCTCCACCCCCGGCCGCGATGCTCGCGCTCGGCATCGCGCTCGGCGCCGTGACGCTGGCGCGACTCGACGGCGGCATGCTGGGCGTCGCGGGGGTGGCGCTGCTCGCGATGCACGGGTTCCGTGACTGGGGACCGCGGGCCGTGGCGGGCCGGGTCGGGATCCTGGTCGCGGCCGCGACCGTGGTCGTCGGGCCCAGCTTGATCTGGAACGTCGCGCGATTCGATCACCCGGTCCCGGTCAGCGGACGGGCCGTGTCGCTCGCCGCGGCCGACGAGCGTGCCGGGCTCGGAGGGACGCTCTCGACCGCCAACCTCAGGCGCAGGGCCGGCTACGCGCTGGCCCGGGTGCCCGCGCAACTGGCCCGGGGCGCCGTCAAGGGAAGCCCGATCGAGGGGCCCCTGGTCCGCAGCGGGTCGTTGGGAGGAGCGGCCGCCCTGGCGCTCACGGGGGGCCTCCTGACCCTGGGGCTCGCGAGGCGCCGCCGCGCCGGTCCGTTGCTGACCGACGCCCTGGCGGTCCTGGCGTCGTTCTGCGCCCTGCACTACGCCGCCTACGTCCTGTGGTTGTGGGCCTCGGGAGAGACCTGGTACCGGCTGTACTACTTCATGCCGGAGGTCATGCTGCTCGCGGCAGCCTGCGGCGCGGCGCTGGGCCCCTCGCTGGATGCGGTCCGAAGCCCGGTCCTTCGCTGGAGCGTCGCGACGGCCGGTCTGGCGCTGCTCGGGTGGCACGTGTGGGACCACGCCGCGAGGACGAGGTCGTCGTACCAAGCGCCCCCCGGTCCCGTCGCGGAGCGCCACATCTACGCCTGGGTCCGCGAGCGCACGGCGCCGGGCGAGGTTCTCGGCGCGCGCGACGCCGGCAAGCTCGGGTTCTTCTCGCATCGTCCGGTCGTGAACCTCGACGGGCTGATCAACGATCAGCGGCTCCTCGGGGCGCTGCGCGAGAATCGCGTCGCCGAATACGTGTGCCGCTCGCCGATCCGGTACCTGCTCTACGACCGGCCGCTGCTCGGCGGATTCGATCCCGCGTCCCCCGCGGTCCCGCCCCCGGACGCAGCCGACGTGGGGCTGACCCTTCACCGCCTTCACGGTCTTCCCGGGTGCTCGATCCGCGAGGTCCCCGGCGCCACCGACGACTGGGTGGTCATCGAGGTGAACAGGATGTGAGAACGGGGGTCAGACCCCTTTTCCGGCCTTTTCGGGAACCAGGCGCAGGCCTTCCTCTTCGGTGACGCGCTCGCCGGAGCGGCCCGCCTCGTGATACTCGGCGTCCTGATTGACCCGCCACACGTCGTAGACGGTCTTTCCGGCGAGGATGTTCTCGACCGTCAGCAGCGCGGTCATCATCGCGTGATCCTGATTGTTGTACTTGTGCATTCCGTTGCGGCCCACGAGGTGGAGGTTCGGGTACCGCGCCTCGATCTCGCGCCGCACGACCTCGACGTTGCGGGCATAGGCCTCGTCGTAGACGGGGTAGGTCTTGCGCTGCCGGACGACCGCGCCGTCGAGGATGTCCTCCGGCTCGGCGAGATTCAGCTTGACGAGCTCCCGCGATGCGAGGTCGAGGAGCCCCGCGTCGGGAGTGTCCCACAGTCCGTCGCCCTCGAAGCAGAAGTACTCGAGGCCATAACAGTTCCGCGCGGCGTCCGGGACCATCTCGGGCGACCACGACTTGAAGTTCTGGACGCGACCGACCTTGACGGACGGATCGTGGATGTAGATCCAGTTGTCGTCGAATCGACCGCGGTCCTTCAGGATCACGGCCACGGTGATGAAATCGCGATACCGCAGGGCCCGCGCCGCACGGTTCGCGTCGTTGCCGGGCGCCGGCCGTATCCCCTCGAACAGCTCCCGGATGGGCGCCGACGAGATCACGTGGTCGGCGACGATCTGCGCGCTCCGGCCGTCTTCGCATTCGCACGTCAGGGTCCACCGGCCGGTCTCGGCGTCGAGCGCCAGGCCGCGCACGGCGTGCCCCATGAGGATCTTTCCTCCGCCCTGCCGGACCTTGTCCGCGGTCGCCTCCCACATCATCCCCGGTCCCTTCCTGGGGTAACGGAAGGAGTCGATCAGCGTCTTGATGACGTTCCGGCCCCGCTCGCGGTTCTGCTTGCGACCGAGGGCGTTGACGATGGCCGTGGACAGCGACAGCCCCTTGATGCGCTGCGCCGCCCAGTCCGAGGAGATCTCGCGGCAGCTCATGCCCCACACCTTCTCGGTATAGGTCTTGAAGAAGATGCGGTACAGGCGCGCGCCGAAGTGGTTGGAGACCCAGTCCTCGAAGTTGGTGGGATTGCTGATCGGCGCGATCTTGGCCTTGAGGTAGGAGGCCATGCACAGCGCCGACTCGAGCACGCCGAGGTTTCGAAGGGCCTCGCCGGCGCGCAACGGATACGAGTAGAACTTGCCGCGGTAGTAAATCCTGGAGGAGCGCGGGCGGTGCAACAGGTCGTTCGGAAGCAGCTCCGTCCACAGATCCTCGACGATCTTCGACTTCGAGAAGAAGCGGTGCCCGCCGATGTCGAAGTGGAACCCCTTGTAGACCACGGTGCGCGCCAGGCCGCCGACGTAGCGCGGATCGGCTTCCAGGACCGTGACCGGAACTCCGTGGCGCGTCAACCTGTAAGCCGCGGTCAGTCCCGCGGGCCCCGCGCCGATGACCGCCACGCTCTTCATGGCGACGACACCGGGACGTAGAAGTAACGCGTCGGCTCCAGGAAGCGCCAGTGCTGGTCGATGGTGACGGTCTCGGCGAGCCGGTAGTTGTCCGCCAGGACTTCGCGAGCGGGATAGATCCAGAGCGTCGTCCACTCGGTCTCCTCGAGCGCCTCGAGGGGTCGATTGAGAACGACCGCTTCGTAGCGGCGCTCGCGGATACCCTCGACGAGGATGTCGGGTCGCCACGCGCCGTTGCCCGCCAGGATCGAGAACACCAGCGGGTCGGCCATGGCGACCGGCCTGTGCGCCGACAGCAGCATCCCGACGTCCTGGGCGAGAACCGGACCTCCGGCCGAGGTGTGGCGCCGGACCGCCTCCGCGAACTCGAGGCGCTCGTTGCCGTCGTGGAGCGTCAGGATCCGCTCGCGCACCAGCGAGCGCATCTCGTACAACTGGTGGGCCCCGAAGGTCAGCACCAGCGCGGCCAGCAGGGCCGCGCGCACCGCGGGTTGCGCGCGGACCGCTTCGAGCAGCATCGGGACGAGCACCGCCATCGCGAGCATCGGCGGGAAGAACCGCGGCAGGTTGGCGTCGAACGCGACGGCCGTCACCATCCCCAGGGCGAGGTAGATTCCCAGGAGCCGGTCCCCCGGGATCAGCCACGCCGCCGCCGATGCCAGGATCAACATCACCATGTTCCACGGCGATCCGAAGAACAGCTCCGCGTTCAAGAAGATCACCCACGGCGGGTCGGCATGACCGCTGACGGTTCCGTCCCACGCCGCGGTCCAGAACCCGCCGCCACTCCACACCACCAGCGCGGCGAGCACTCCCAGGATCGACGTCCCGCCGGCGATCGCGAGCCGCGCCGCCCTCGCGAGGCGCCCCCGGTCCTCGGCCGCCAGAGCGACGATGCACGCCAGCAGGCCGACGATCATCACCTGCTTGGTGGCCCATGCGGCGACGAACCATGGCACGGCACCGTAACCGACGCGGTCCCGCTGCCGGGCGCGCGTGAAGGTCAGCAGGCCGAGGGACTCGAACAGGATGGCGAGCGCGTCGACGCGCTGGATCGTGCCCCAGAACGTCACCTGATAGAACGACAGCCACAGTCCGGCGGCGGCGATGCCCATCGAGATGCTGCGGGTCTTGCGGTGCGCGATCCGCCCCGCGACCACCGCCACTCCGAGCGTCGCGAGGGTCGAAACCAGGCGCCCGGCCATGAACTCGGTCCCCAGACCCCGTACCGCCAGGGCCGTGACCCAGTAGTACAGCGGTGTGTAGTGCACGATGACGAACGGGGGAGCCAGCCAGCGCGACTCGTCGTACGGCGCGACCCCTTCGAGAATCGAGCGCACGGCCAGCCCCACCGCGCCCTCCGAGACCGCGACCTCGTGCGGATAGAGCATCGTCCGGATCGCGACGACGCCGAACAGGCCGGCGGCCGACGCCAACGCCACCCAAAACCCGACTCTCAGGACAGCCACTTCACCAGCCTCAGGATTCCCATCTTGGCCCCCTGGCGGTGGGCGGCGAGATCGTCCGAGCGGCGCGCATCGCGCGCGTCGAAGAAACGGTAGGCCTCGCGGAGCATCTCGTCGTTAGTGCGGGTCGGACGCCAGTCCAGGTTCCGCTTGATGAGCGTCGTGTCGAAGATGAACGTCCCCGCGATGAGCCGCGAATGGTACGGGCCGAGCGGCGACAGCCCGAGTCGATGCAGTGCCGCGAGCGCGGTCGTGGCGGGCCAGGCCGGCACGCTCACGAGCCGCGAGCGCGATCCCGCCTCGTCGATCACCGCGCCGTAGACCTCCCGCAGAGGCTTCACGTCGTCGCTCCCCACGTGGTAGATATGGCTCCCGCGGGAACGGGCGGCAAGGAGACAGGCCTCGGCGAGATCCGGGGCATAGACGAACTGATACCGGTTGGACCCGTCCCCGACGAGATAGACCCGGCGACCCTCCTTGACGAACTCGAACAGGATCGCGAGCAGGCCCAATCGTCCCGCCGACACGATCGTCGGACAGCGGATGGCGTCCGACTCCAGGCGGTCCGAGAACGACGCCAGGACCCGCTCTCCCTCGAGCTTGGAGCGGCCGTAGCCCTCGACCGGGCACGTCGGCTCGTCCTCCCGGACGGGCTCGGCGTACGAGCGCCCGTAGACGCAGATCGTCGACGTGTAGACGACCTTGCGCACGCCGTGGGCGACGCACGCCTCCGCGACGTTCCGGGTCCCCGTGACGTTGCACTCCCACAGCTCTCCGGGATCGGGTCGCTCGTGCCCGAGCAGCGTCGCGCAGTGGAACACCGCGTCGAACGGTCCGAGGCGCGCGAAAACCTCGTGAACCTCGCCGGCACGACGCAAGTCGGCGCGCACCACCCGCACGCGCGGGTCGGGCTCGGGATCGTCGAGCCGGTCGAGACCGATGACGGCGATGCCGCGATCCGCCAGGTACCGCGCCAGGAGCCCGCCGAAGTAGCCCGAGGCTCCGGTGACCAGGACGCGCCCGGGATCCGGGCCGAGGACGAGCTGCGGCGCGCTCACGAGTCGGTCCCGTCCCGGGCACCGCACCCGTCCGACCCGGCGGAGACGAACCGGATCGTGCGGAAGTCGTAGTCGAGGCACCCTTCCACGGTGGGCGCCGCGACATCGAGCGAGCGCCCCAAGTCGTAGGGCAGCGCGTCCAGCGGAAGGACGTCGGTGGGCCACACCGCCAGATAGTCCCCGTCGTACAGCACGATGTGCTCGATCTCCGGAGGGAGTCGCAGCGGATCCTCGGCCGGGATCGCGCCCGAGCCCGGCTCGAAGTCCAGAGCGCGGTCCCTGAAGCTCGGGACCCAGCTGTCGGCGGCGCGCTTGAAGACCGGGAACAGCCCCACGGTCCGGTAGGCCGGGAGGAAGTAGGCGACGTGAAACGTGTGATCGTACGCCAGCACCAGCGTCGAGCTCGGATCGAAGCTCGCCCGGATCGCCTCGTCGCGCCTGAACAGCTCTTCGTTGCGGGCCAGCAGGCGGGAGCCGCTGGGGAACGGCTCCGGCAGGACGAGCGGTCCGAGCTTCACGGGCAGCAGGAACAGCCCGAGGTTGAACGCCAGGCCGAGCAGCACCAGCGCCCGGGGGAGGGGCCCCGTGTCGTCGATCGCGCCGCCGCCTCGGCGCCGGCCGAAGATCCGGCGAGCCAGCGGGATCGACGTCGCGGCCGCCAGGAGCGCGCCCGGGGGCATCAGCGGCACGCCGAAGCGCGGCGCCCAATCGTAGGCCGCGTGGAAGGCGACGGTGGGAATCGTCCACGCCGCCAGGAAGACCATGGCACCCGGGAACGGCCACCTCCCGGTGAGGCCGCGGTAGATCCCGATCAAGCACGGGATCAGGAACAGTCCGAGCCCGAGCGCCGCGCTGACCAGGATGTCGCCCGCCTGTCTCGGAATCTTCGCCCATCCGCCTCCCAAGATCTTCGTGGCGATCACGACGTCCGACAGGAACGCCGCGGAGGTCTCGCGATAGGAGTCCCAGCCTCCCGACAGCGACGCCACGATCGCGGTCCAGCCGAAAAACGAGGCCAGGAGCAGCGCGGCGCCGAGCGCGATCCTGGTTCGCGGATGGCGCCACGCCGCGTAGATCCACAACGGCAGGAGCAGCACGGCGAAGGTCGAGCGGAATCCGAAGGCCAGGCCGAGCGCTGCGGTCATCGTCCAGAAGGCGGCACGCTCCATGGGCGCGCGCGCGCGCCGCGCGAGCCACGCGACGACGAGCGACAGCGCCGCCTCCCCGGTCGCGGGCATCCCCACCGCGCCGAAGAACCAGAACAGCGGGCTGACGATCAGGATGCCGGCCGCGAGCCAGCCCGCGGTCTCGCCCGCGAGGTCGCGTCCCAGCAGGTAGACGAAGAAGAACGCCACGCCGCTCAGCGCCGCGCTCAGCACGGCCAGCGCCAGGGGGGGATCGTCGAGGAACCGATCGAGCGCCGCGACCGACTCGACGTACAGCGGGTTGCCCGGAGGATGGGGCCGCCCGGCGGTCATGTCGTAGCGCTCCAGGGCGAGCGCGTAGCGCACCGAGTCGGAAATGAACAGCGTCTTGTCGCGAAACGGCAGGCGAGTCGCCAGGGCCACCGCGAGGAACGCCCCCGCCAGAACCGCGGTCGCGAGCGGCCCCCGCGCGGTCAACAACGCGCGCATCGATCGCGAATATACACCATCGACCCCGCGTCGAACGGCATCCTTGACAGCGCCGGGCCGAGCGGACCTATACTCGACGAGACGTTCGTCCGGAGCCGTTTTCCGACACAGCGGCCGCGCGCCGAACAGATTCCAGACGCCGCGAGGAGGACTCGGTCTCGGAGATGCCGGACGCAAGAGAGAGCAGCCGGCGCGCCCGGCCTCGTGTCTGGCATCACGACTACCTCCATCTCCGTCCGCTGTCCCGCGAGCTCGAGCGTGGAATCGCCGCCGCCCGGAGCGAGCGGTCGTTCCATGCGGTGCTCGACATCGGCAGCGGCGGCTCGCCGTACCGCGCGTGGTTCGGAAACGCCGCCCGCTACTACGTGAGGCTCGACGCGGACGCGGCGCACCGCCCGACCGCGGTCGGTCGCGCCGAGGCCTTGCCGTTTCGGGACGCGACCTTCGACGCGATCCTGTTCACCCAGGTCTGGGGCCTGGTGTCCGATCCCCGGCGCGCGGCGATCGAGATCGAGCGCGTCGCCCGGCCCGGGGCCCGCCTGTGGCTGTCCGGTCCGGCGGGCTGGCCCTACGATTCCGCCGCTCCCGAGCATCGCTTCGGAGTCCCCGACCTGCCGGCGTTGTTCTCCGGGCTCGAGATCCTCGAGATCATCCCGCAGTGGGGGATGCTCGTCGTGCCGTTCGCGGTCCTCAACCTCGTCGTCCGCGAGGCGGTGATCGCCGCCGGGCGTCGCGTGAGCGCCGCGGGGCGCGTGCTGGCCTGGCCCGCCGCGGCGCTGTACGTGCTGTCCAACCTCGCCGGACGAATCCTGGTGCTGCTGGCGCAACGGGGGCCGGTCGCGCCGTTCCTCGGCTATCTCGACCGCCGCATGCCCACGAATTTCGTGGTCGTGGCGAGAAAGAGGTGAGCGGCACGCATGGCCAGGTGCTTTGACCTCTCGGGGCTCGGCGTGCGATTCGCCGATCTCCCGGACGCGATCGCCCGCCGTTTCGGAGAGGCCTGGCCGCGGTTCGAGAAGCCGGATCTCGAGCGGCCGTTCCTCGACGTCCGCGTTCGAATCGAGGGGGATCCGGTGCCGGACGGGACCGTCGCCGCCAAGTCGATGCGGACCCGCTTCGACCCGCGCTCGGCCCGGTTCGACATGGAAGGAGGCGCGGCGCTCGCCCTCGATGCCGGCCGGATCGAGGTCACCCTGGCGCCCTCGGGTCCGGCGACGCAGTGGAACGCGCTCCTGAACCTCACCCTCGCGGGTCTGGCCTGGCGGCTGTCGCGCACGAGCGGTGCGATCCTCCACGCCGGCGGCATCCTCCTGGGCGATCGAGCCGTGGTGCTCGTGGGCTCGTCCGGATCGGGCAAGTCGACGTGGGTCAAGCTCGCCACCGAGGCCGGCGTGCGGAGCCTGAGCGACGACCTCGTCGTGCTGGACGCGTCGTCGGGACGGATCGAGGCGCTGGGCACGCCGATCCGCACCCGAGACTTCGGCTCGCCGGGCCCGGGACGCTGGCCGCTGCGCGCGCTCCTGTTCCCGCGCCACGGGAGCCCGGTGTCCCTGGATGCGATCGATCCGATGCAGGTTCACGCGCGGCTGCTCGCGAACCTGCCGTGGGTCGCCGAGACCATGTCGCCTCCGCTCACGAGGTTCGTCGACGATCTCGTGGCGTCGGTTCCGTGCGCCACCCTGACCTTCGCTCGCGACGCGACGTTCATCCCGCTGATCGAGAGCTTCCTGGCGCGCGACCGCCGGTGAGGCGCCGTCGCAATCTGACGGCGAGGGCCTGCATGCCGTAGCCGGTGAGGACCTTGAACGCGAACGTCGGGAGCACGTCCCGCGAGGTGATCATCGTCCGCCGGGTGCGGAGGGGATCGGTCCCGCGGCGGTTCAAACCCGACAGGTCGGTGACCGCGGCACGGAATCCGGCCTCCCGCACCATGGCTTCGGCCCGGGCGTCGAACGCGCCGTGGGGATAGGAGAACACCCCGGCGGGGCGTCCGAGCTCGTCCTCCAGCCGTTTCTTGCTGCCCGAGATCTCGTCGCGCACCCGCGCGTCCTCCCGCACGCGATCCAGGAACGGGTGGGTTCGGCTGTGGGGCTCGAATCGGAAGGTGGCGCCGTCCAGGCGGCGCGCGTCGTCCCACGTCATGAGCCGGCGCGGCGCGTCGCCGTGATGCAGGTCCCAGTCGTTGACGCCTCCCATGCGATCGGTGACCAGGAAGATCGTGGCGGTCCAGCCCGCGTCTTCGAGGATCGGGGCGGCGTTCTCGATGTTGTCCGCGTAGCCGTCGTCGAAGGTCAGGACCAGGCTCCGGGGCGGGAGAGTGATCTCGCCGCCCATGTGGCGCAGGAGATCCTCGACCGCGACGGCGCGGTAGCCCGCCGCCCTCAAGCGCGCCACCTGGCTGGCGAACGAACGCGGTCGCACGCCGTACAGCCGGAGACGGTTTCCCAAGTCGTCGCTCACCCAGTGGTACATCAGCGCCGGGATCCCGTCGCGCCTCGCGAGGCTCACGACGCCGCGTCCCGCTCGGCGCGGCGGCCGAGCAGGCCGCCGACCAGGCTTCCCGACATTTCCCGCAAGACGAGCCCGGGAGGAATGGGAGACACCCCGGCGAGCGACCGCGCGAGACGCACCAGGCGGTCCGAGTAGAACGACGCTCGATAGCGCGCGACGGCACCCCTTCGCGCCCCGGAGCCGCGCGCCGCGCGGAGGTAGGCCGCGTGCCCGACGCCGTAGCCGAACAGCACCCCGCGAAGCGCACCCGGCTCGGCGTGATGCGCGTGCCACGCCAGGGCGTCCGGCCGATAGACCACGGCTCCCCCCGCGCGGAGGATCGACCACAGCGCGAACAGATCCTCGCCCCCGCGCGCCGCGGTTCCGAGGCCGAGCGAGCGCCGGAAGCCTCCGGCGCGCGCGAAGGCCGCGGCGCGGATCGCCAGGTTTCCACCGCTCCCGATGCGCCACACGTCGAGCGGCCAGTGCACCGACTCGGCGACGCCGATGTGAAAGCGATGGGGCACGAAGCCGCGGCGGTCCATGTGCGAGTAGCGGAGAAACGACCTCTGGGCCTCGGTCCGGAGCTCGGCCGGGAGTAGCTGCCCCGCGACGGCCGCGACCGCATCGTCCGCGAAGCCGCGGCACAGCGCCGCCAGCCACCCGGGGTCGACCCGGCAGTCGTCGTCCAGGAACGCAAGCACCGCCCCGGTCGCCTCGCGCGCCCCCGCGTTGCGGGCCAGGGAGAGTCCTTTCTCGGGGAGGCGCACGACGCGAGCGCCGTGCGCGCCCGCGACGCTCGCCACCTCGTCCGGACGGGATGAAGCCGAATCGGCGACCACGATCTCTCCCGGTGCCGGCTGCAGCGCTCTCACGGCCCCGAGGCACCGGTCGAGCTGCGAGGGTCGGTCGCGAGTCGCGACGATGACGCTCACGGCCGAAGGCCGCAGCGCCGACTCGACGGGTCCGCCGAGGGCCCCGAACGGCGAGGCCGGGTTGGCCGCCTCGACCTCGGCGAAGAAGATGCCCGCCGACGACGCCTCGAGGGCGGCGCGGCGGAAGCCCGGGCCGTCCGGACGGAACGACTCGTCGAGGACGAGCCGGCCCACCGGCCGCCCATTCCAGCGCAGCAGGACGTAGAGCAGCTCCGAGCCGGAGAGGTCGGGCCCGTCCGGCGCGATCGAAGCCAGGTCCAGCTCGATCACCCGGCCCGTGTGCGGCGGCGTCACCGGCTTTCCGCAGGCATTACCAGCCGTCCACGTCGCTCGCACCGCTGATCTCGAGCGAGCCGAAATCGCCGATCAGTCTGGCGTCCGTGATGACGTTCGATCCGAGCGCCACGACCAGAGCGGTGCCCGCCAGCGCCCGGGCCACCATGATCCGGCGGTCCCGCCCCGGCAACGGCTCATGGCCGTGTTCGTTTCGCCCCGGCCAGGCCATGACGACGGCCGCCGCCACCGCGGGGGCGAGCGCGTTCATCAGGTGCTTGGTCTGACGCCAGTCCGTCAGGGTGTACAGGACCGAGCCGACCACGATCCACGCCGCGAGGACCGTGGCGACGTCCGACCGACGCCGTCCGAGCATCCACACCATGATCCCCGCCGCGGCGACGGGAACGAAGACGTAGCCGGTGTGGCGCACGAACTCGATCCACAGCTCCGCCATCGAGGGCGCGTAGCGCGCGCCGTCGTGCGCCAGCCGGAGGTCGTTCAGCAGGAAGCGGTGCGCGATGTGCATCCGGAGGTGGTCCTGGACGAAGGTGCGCGCGTCGATCGCCAGGGCGTAGCCCCACCACGCGAACGTCGCCGCGCTGAACCCGGCCCCCAGGGCGACGGCCCGGCGGTCGACCAGGCGCCCCAGGCGTCTCACCGACCACGGTCCGGGGAGGCGCCACGCGTCGCGGCCCGCCCGCAGCGCCGCGACGGCGGTCACGGCGAGCACCAGCACGACCGTCTTGTGGTCCACGAGCGCGGCGAACGCCCCGGCCGCCGCGAGCCACGCGAGATCCCCGGGCGGCGGCCGCTCGGCGCCGCGCCGGCGGTCGAACAGCAGGGCCGCCGCGAGCATGGCGAACACCGTGACCGAGAAGTAGCCGGCGTAGGCGGACCGGACCACCGTTTCCGGGAAGGTCACGTACAGCGTCGCGGCGGCGATCCCCGCGAGCCGGCTCGAGGTCATGCGGATCACGACGTCGCACAGCAGCGCGACGACCAGCGCCGAGAACAGCGCGGCCGGCGCCCGCGTGCCGGCGAGCGCCGGCCGCTCGACGAAGGCGCGGTGGTCGGCGTGCCATTGGTCCATCGAAGGGAAGGGGTCCCCGATCGAGAACGCTCTCTCGGCGCGCCGTGCCGAGTCGTACGACGGCCGGGTGTCGTCGATCTCGCCGGTCAGGATCAGGCTCTGCGCCACGTGAAAGTGGAACAGGGGCGGGTGGGCCATCGGGAGGAACACTTCGCGGTTGGTCAGGAAGTAGGGCTTGAAGTCGCTGACCAGCCCGTAGGCGGTGCCCCGCACCTCCATGTCGTGGTCCTCGAGCGGAGGGACGAGCAGGATTGCGGCGGTCGCGCTCGCGACGAAGGCGAGCGAGCCGGCGCCGGCGAGCACGGCCCACGACGTGGCCGCATCGAGCCGGCGCGGCGTGCCGCCGACCAGGAAACCGGCGTTCATCGCGAGACCGATCGAGACCCACAGCAACCCTCGCGACGGCGAGCCGATCGTGAGCGCCATCAGACCGGCCGTCGCGACGCACACCACGCTGGAGACTCCCACCACGGCCAGCGCGAGACGGGGAAGATCCAGGGTCGTGCGCCGGAAGGCTCCGAGCCATCCCACGCCGGGCGCCGCCAGCACGAGCAGCGCCGAGGCCAGCATCCGCGCCACCGGCGGCGCCGCGGAGCGACTCGCGATCCATGCCGCCGCCAAGGCCAGCGCGTTCGCCGCGATCACGAACCGCCACGACCGGAGGAGGGCGCCGGAATCGCGCGGGTCACCCATGGGCACGCTCCGAGGGAGCCGCTCCGCGGAATCCCCACGCCGCGAGCCCGACAACGAGCGCGGCTCCGATGAAATAGTGCGAGACCGCGAGCGCCCACGACAAGCCCCCCTGTGCCCCGGCGTCGAGCACGCGTTGCGGCGTGGGCGCCGCCAGCAGCAGGAACGCGACCGCGAGGGTCGCGACCGCGATCGGGCGAGCCAGGAGCCCGCGATTCCGGAGGCCCGCGGCGAGCGACGCGAGCCCCGGTGCCAACAGGAGGAAGTAGTGATCCCACGCCACCGGCATGGCCACGATCCCGAAGGCGAGCACGGCGGGGAACTCCAGCCGGAAGCGATCGAGATCGGACCCTCCTCGGGCACGGCCGGCGAGCAGGCCGCGCCACAGCGCCGCCGCGAGCAGGACGGTCACGATCAAGGTGGCGATCCGGTCCCCCCGGGGCAGGGGACGCGGCTCCCACGCGTACGCGTCGCTGGCGTGCGAGATGCGATGGACCACGGCGGCGATCGACTGGTTGTTGTGGCCGGTCATCACCGTTCCCGCGTGTTGAACGAGTCCGTCGGCATAGCGGCCGTGCAGCGTGGGTCCGAACGCCGCGACGGACGCGACCGCGGTGATCGCGACCACCGCGAGCCACGCGGCGAGCGTCCGGAAGCGCCGGCGGAGCGCCTCGAGCCCGGCCAGCGCCAGCGTCGGGAGCTTGACGACGCTCGCCGCGCCGAGGAGCACACCCGCGAGCGCTTCCCGCCGCTGCAGCCGCGCCGCCGCATAAGCGGTGAGGGCGAGCGTCACGACCGCCGTCGTCTGCCCGTGCCGCAGCGTCGTGTGCGCGGGTGCGAGCGAGCACATCCCGGCGACGGCCAGCGCCGTGCGCGTCCACCCGTCGCCGAGTGCCGCGGGGAGAATGGACCTTCCCGTCAACGCCGCCGCGGCCAGGAGCGACGCCAGGCCGATCCACCACAAGACACGCTTGGCCTCGAGGTACTCGAGCGTGGCGAACGGCACGAACGCGACGGCGACGATCGGCAGGTTCTTGAACTCGTTGGCCGGCATGGCGAGCGGAAGCCCGTCCTCGCTCCCTCCGCCCGGATCGTAGAGCGAGCGCGAGTCCCCGGCCGCCACGCGGCTTCCGGCCAGCCAGTAGACCTGGAAGTCGATGGAGTACGGATAGTCGATGCGCCACGAGCGCGCGAACAGCAGGACGAGCGACACGGCGGCCGCGGTGAGCGCGCCGGCCCGGATCCATCGACGTGGCACGGGAAGAGCTAGGACCGACCTGTCCTCGCGGATTGCACCGCCTGCCAGGCCAGCGAGATTCCGTTGCCGAGGTGGTTTTGGAGCTCGACCCACGAGCCGAGGCGCCTCAACCTGCGCGCCAGGTACGACGGCCGCAGGTAGAAGCGGCGGATCGCCTTCTTCTGGAAGGCGAGCACCTCCCTGGCCGAGAGCTCGGGGGTCGAGAACACCGGCAGCGAGCGCGACGAGTCGAGCGCGGCATCCTCGTCGTCCGCGATCTGCCCGCGCTCGATCATCTCCCGGCGGAGCCGGGTTCCCATCCGGGGGCTCGCGACGTTGAACGAGCAGAACGTCGGCTCGATCTCCAGAGCCAGGTCGAGCGTTCCCTGCAGGTGCTCCCGGGTCTCGCCCGGGAGTCCGAAGATGAAGGTTCCGAGCGTGGGGAGGTCGAGGGCCGAGGCCCACCGGAAGACCCGCCGCACCTGCTCGAGGGTGACCGCCTTCCCGTAGCGATCGTGCATCTCCTGCGCGCCGGACTCGACCCCGAACTCGATCAGATCGCAGCCGGAGGTCTTGATAAGCTCCAGCAACTCGCGGTCCATGAGATCGACCCGGGACAGACAGGACCACGTGAAGCCGAACTTGGCGTCGATCATCCCCTCGAGAATGCCCTTGGCCTGCCGCCGATCGACGCCGAAGGTCCAGTCGGCGAAGTGCACCTGGCGGATCCCCATGCGCCGGATGTGCTCGAGATTCGCTAGCACGTCGTCGACGTCGCGAACCCGGTAGGGCGTGCGCGCGAACGGACAGTAGGAGCAGCCGTACGGGCACCAGCTCGACGTGATGATCGTCGCGTAGGGGTGGTAGCGATTGTAGGGCATGCGATACCGGTCGAGAGCGAACAGGTCGTATCGCGGAACGGGGATCGTGAAGACCTTCGGGCGATGCGCCGCCGGAACGCGCTTGACCGTGGTGTCGGTCCGCACCGTCATGTTCTCGGCCTCGTCGAGACGGCCTTCGAGAAACGCCGGCAGGCCGTGCGTCACGAAGTCGTTCAGGCACGCGTCGATGGCGGGGTGCTTCATCAGCAGCCGGTCGCCCTTTTCGCGCAGGATGTCGCCGATCCCGACGGCGACGTCGACGCCGCGGCTCTTGGCCTGCTCCACGAAGCGCACGTCCTCCGCGAACGAGTCGCTTCCGGTGAGGAACACCATCGCGTGCGGCGCGAAGCGGCGGATGCGGTTGTGGGCTTCCTCGGGGGACAGACGCTCGGCGATCGCGTCGACGACCGCGAGCTCGTACCCCTCGGCGTCGAGCCGGGCGGAGAGCATCAGCAGGTCGAGCGGCTGCCAGTAGTACGTGCCCTTGGAGACGTGACTGCAGAATTGGTCGCGGATGTACAGCCGGTCCCCTGGGGGGTTGAGCAACAGCACCTTGCGCACTACGACTCCTGCCGGAACTGCCCCACCTTTTCTAGCAGCTATCATATGCTGCGTTCGGGTCCGAGTGTCAACGGGGGAATCCGGCCCCGCGGCGCCGTTTTTGTAAGCAGTCCGGAGTAGCGCGACTTCGGCGTCGCCACGAGGAGGATCGAGTCACGATCGGCGACGTCGTTTACGTCCTGAGGTTCCATCCGGAACCCTCCGAAACCTTCATCCGCCGCGAGATTCGCGGTCTCGTGGCGCTCGGCGTGCCGGTGACGGTACTGGCCGTCGAGCGCACCGCCGGGGCCGGCGAGGAGGACGCGGAGGAAGGGACCCGCGTGCCCAAGCCGGTCGTGCATTTCCTTCGAGGGGCCCGGCGCGAGGCGCCGGCGGGAAGGCCCGCCGAGCGCGGCGCGTCCCGCAGGCTGCTCGTCGAGGTGGGGCGCGACGTGGTCGGCCTCGGGTTTCGACCGCGGGCGTGGGGTCGCTGCGTGCGCCTGGCGCTCGACGCGTTGCGCGGGTACCGCTACGTGCCGACGACGGCGCGCCGCCTCCATGCCCACTTCGCCAACGACGCGGCCGCGCTCGCCCGCTACCTCTCGATCCTGTGCGGCGTCCCCTATGCCGTCACCGCGCACGCCTACGACATCTACCAGGACCCTTTCCTCATCGGCCCCAACCTGGCCGCGGCGGCGCGGGTGTACACGGTGGCGCGCGCGAACCTGCGGTTCCTGCTCTCGAGGCCCGAAGCCGCGCGCTGGGACGAGAGGCGCTTCGCGGTGCTGCGCTGCGGGATCGACCTCACGCGCTTCCCCTACCGCGATCCGAGCCCGCCACGGCGGCCGGCTCGACTGCTGTGCGCGGCGCGCCTCGTTCCCAAGAAGGGGCACGCGGTGCTCCTCGACGCCGTGGCGTCCCTGTTCGCGTCGGGTCCAGAGGTTCGTCTCGCCCTGGCGGGGGACGGACCGCTGGCGGCGTCGCTTCATCAGCGCGCCGCGGCGGCGGGTGTGTCGAGCGCCGTCGATTTCCTCGGGACGGTGGACTCGGACCGCGTGACGTCCCTGATGCGCGACAGCGATCTCGTGGTGCTCGCGTCGCGCGTCGCCGAGGACGGCGACCGCGACGGCCTTCCCGTGGCGCTGATCGAGGCCGCGGCCCTGGGGGTCCCGGTCGTGTCGACGGACGTCTCCGGCATTCCCGAGCTGGTGTCGCCGGAGACCGGGTGGCTGGTGCCGCCCGATCGCCCCGACCGCCTCGCGGAGGCGATGCGCGCCGCCCTCGAGGAGCCCCATGACGCCCGCGAGCGGCGTGCCCGCCTCGCGCGCCGCCGGGTGGAGGAGGAGTTCGACCTCGCCCGCCAGATCGAGAGACTGAGGTCGGACCCCCTTTTTACGACCGAGGGTGAGAAAGGGGACTGACCCTTCTTGTTCTCGCGGGACCCAGCAAGTACCCGGCCCCCATCCCGCAGTACCAGGTCGCCAGGAACAACGGCGCGTACCAGCGGTCCGGATCCCGGCCGTTGTCCGAGCGTCCGATCGTCCTTCCGGCGGCCTGCGCCATCTCACCGACGCGCCCGACCTGCTCGCCGGCCCGGATGCGGTACAGATCGGGGTACGCGCGCTTCATGAAGGCCACGCCGCGTCCGTGCTGGCAACCGTGGCGCCACAGGGCGCCGAGCGTCCGCCGGTGGCGGTGCAGGATCGCGGCCTCGGGCCGGAACAGGATGCGGCGGTCAAGCTCGAACTGCATCCGCCAGGAAAGATCCATGTCGCCGAAGAACCGGATGTCCTCGCGGAAACCGCCCAGGTCGCTCAAGACCTCCCGGCGCACCGCGACGTTGGCCGTGGAGAAGCACGCCACGGCCTTGTGGTGCATCGTCACCCCGTGCTTCATGATGCCGTAGCGCTCGGTCAGCCGCTGCACGGGGGTGCTCATCTCGAGCGCGTCGATCTCGCCGGCCACGGCGCCGACGTCCTCGGGGATCGGGGTCGAGAGCAACGCGGCCAGCCAGCCGCTCGGCGCCACGCAGTCCGCATCGGTGAACGCGATCCAATCACCGTTCGCGGCCGCAACGCCTCGATTGCGGGCGGCGTAGGAGCTTCGCACCCGATCCTCCCGGACGAGCGCGACCGGGTACCGCCGAACGACGTCGTCGCTGCCGTCGTCCGAGCCGTTGTCCACCACGACGATCTCGGGGCGGCCGTCGGACACCTCCTGGGCAAGGAGCGATTCGATCAGACGTCCGATCTCCGCCACGGCGTTCAGCACCGGAACGACGACCGAGACGCGGGTCACCTCAGGTACCCATGGTCCCGATACCAGGCGACCGTCTCCACGAGGCCCTCGTCGAGGGCGGTCGAGGGCTCGAACCCGAGCCTGTCGCGCGCGCGGTCGATGCGATACAACCGGTCCTCGGTCAGAGTCCGGACACGCGATCGCGACAGCGGCGGGTCGACCCCGAACGGGCGAGCGGCGTATTCGAGCGCCGTGCCCGCGGCCATGGCGAGGCCGTACGGCAGGCTCGGTCCCCGGACGCGGCGCCCCAGCGCCGCCGCGATCCTGTCCGCGAACTCGGCGACGGCGACGGTCTCGCTTCCGGCGACGTGAAAGACCTCGCCGTCGACGTCCTCGCATTCGGCCGCGCGCTCGATGCCGCGCGCCACGTCGGCAACGTGGATCGGCTGCCAGCGCGCATCGCCCCTCGCGATCGTTCGAAACAGCCCGCGATCGACGGCGCGGTACAGGCCGAGCAGGTGCAAGTCGCGCGGGCCGTAGACCAGCCCGGGTCGCACGACCACGACCTCGAGCCCCGATCCCATCGCCGCCAGGGCGGCGCGCTCGCCCTCGAGCTTGGTCTGCTCGTACGGCGTGGTCGGATGCGGCTCGGCGCGCTCGTCGATGGGGTCGGCCCCGGTCGGGCCCAGCACGCCCGTCGTGCTGACGTGCACGATGCGCCGGCGGCCGTTTCCCGGCGCCGATCGCGCCGCGGCGACGAGGCGCCGCACGGCGTCGACGTGCAGCTCGCGATAGGCTTCCTCGGGAACTCCGGGACGAAGCAGCATCCCGGCGAGGTGGATGATCGTCCGCGTGTCGCGCACCAAGTTCTCGAGGAGGGCTTGCCGCCCGCCATCTCGCAGATCGATCGCGTGGCACTCGACCCCCGGCGGAACGGGACCCCATTCCCACCGGCCCGAGCGCGAAGCCACCCGGACCGGCGCCCCCGACCCCGCCAGGCGCTCGACCACGTGGCTCCCGATCAAGCCGGTTCCGCCGGTGACCAGAACCGCCCGCGGCTCCGCGCCGGGAGCCGGACCCGTCATCGGCGCCCCACCTCCACCTCCGCGGCGGGCACCGCCTTGCGACGGCGGCGCGGGGCGATGAAGCGCAGGAGCGGAGTGCGCCAGATCGCTTCCCATACGACGGCGCGGGACAGCTTCGACGACGACAGGTAGTGCTCCTCGAACGTGATGGGCACCTCGCGGATCCGGAAGCCCAGCCGCCACGCTCGGATGGTCATCTCGACCTGGAACGAGTATCCGTTCGACCGGATGTTCCGCAGGCCGATCGTGTCGAGAACCTCGCGGCGGTAGCCCCGGAATCCGGAGGTCGCGTCGCACACCAGCTCCATGGGGAGCCCGGTCGTGAGGTTCACGTACGCGTTGGCGAATCGCGACAGCAGAAGTCTGCGGAACGGCCAGTTGTCCACCCTCACGCCGTCGACGTACCGGCTTCCGATGGCCACGTCCGCATCGCGCGACAGCCGGTCCCGCAGGGCCGGGAGGAACTTGGGATTGTGCGACAGATCGGCGTCCATCTCGACGATCGCATCCGCGCCCTCCGACAGGACCCTCTCGAAGCCGTCGCAGTAGGCGCTTCCCATGCCCAGCTTGCCGGGGCGGTGCAGGACCCCCACGCGCGCGCTGCGCGCCGCGTACTCGTCCGCGATCGCCCCCGTCCCGTCGGGCGAGGCGTCGTCGACCACCAGCACGTGAAACGGCTCGTCGAGCGCGAGCACCGCGTCGAGAATCCGGGGCAGCGTTTCCGCCTCGTCGTACGTCGGAATGACGATGACCGTTTTCATGATCGTGCCTACTCGGCGACCGCCATCCCGGTCTCCGCGGAGGCGGGAGGGGTGCCGGGCAACAGGTGCAGCGCCACGCGGGCCAGCGACCCGGGGTGGCACAGCATGGAAGTGTACGCCGCGTTCGCCAGCGGGCAAGCGCACTCCTTGCGCTTGATCGACAGCCGCTCCTTGCGAGCGGCTTCGGAGCGCCAGATGACATCGAAATCGAAGTCCGTGGCGCGCAGGTTGCCCAGCGGGATCGCCTTGGTGCAGCAGCCCCAGACGTCTCCATTGGGGGCGACGTGCGCCGAGGAGATCGCCGCGTAGCACGGAATCACCTGCTCCTTGCGCCGCAGCGTCTCTCGCGCCAGGCGGTAGTACACGAGCCGGATGGCCCGGGTCAGCGTGGGCAGCCCGCTCCCACGGCGCTCTCGCAGGCGGCGCTCCAGCGGTTCCATGGCAGCGTCGAACTGGTCGGGCGTGGGGGTGATCCCGGTGCCCAGGGTCTGCAGCTCGAGGCGCTCCTCGGCGGGCTCGGCGATGAACTGATCGGGACCCAGCGCCATCAGATGCTCGGCGATGGCCGGAAACTCGCCGACGTTGTGCCGCGAGACCACCGAGTGGATGCCGACCACGAGGTTCTCCGCCCGGATGGCCTTCAACCTCCGGAACGTCTCGGTCGCGAGACGATAGTCGTTCCGCGTCCCGCGAAGCACGTCGTTGCGCTCGCCGATCGCATCGAGCGAGACGTTGATGACCAGGCTCGTTCCGCGGAGCGTCGCCGCCAGGCGTTCGACGGCCCCGACGACCCGATCGGGGAAGGTCGCGTTGGTCGGGATGTTGATCACCTTCGGGCGGCACCTGCGATAGGCCGATTCGACGATCTCCGGCAGGTCCTTCCGCAGGAACGGCTCGCCTCCGGAGAACGTGAACCACGACACCGACCGTCCCAGCGAACGAAATACCCGGTCCCACTCGGCGGCGCTCAGCTCGTCCACCGGACGCTCGTAGACGTTGCACGTCAGGCACCTGGAATTGCACCGGAAGGTCGTGGAGATCGTGACGTTCACGGGTCTCAAGCGCGGCCATCCGACGGCGTGCATCAGGCGGTAGGCCGGGGCACGCAGCAGCACGCCGATCATGGCGACAGATCCTTGGTGGACGGGATCCGCTCCCAGATCTCGTGGCGGCGCCCGGCGACGCGCTCGTCCCAGGTTCCGAGGGCGCGCGCCGTCGCCTCGAGCGCGGCGGCCGCGAGCAGGGTCGAGAATCCGCTCGCGCCCCGGGGTCGGGCGCGCCACGCGATGCGCACCACCCCCGCCGTCGACAGCGTGCTCACGCGGTACGACTGCGTGCGGTACAGGCGCAGGTGTCCGGCATGGATGCGCCGCCTCTGGGCGAGGAACTCCGAGATCGAGCACGGTCCCTTCATCCGCACCCGCGCCTCGGGGACGTAGACCAGGCGCAGACCGCGGGCGCGCACCAGCGCCTCGACGGCGGCCTCGTCCACCGCCGTCGCGGACAGCGACGCGAACAACGGGCGGAAGGCCACCAGCTCGCCGAGCTTCGGATGCGTCAGCGCGACGGAATGGTGCAGATCCCACAGCAGGTGGACGATCCGTCCCATGGCGGTCCCGGGATCGTTGATCGGGACGGGGCGACCGCCGGTCATCCCGACCCGCGGGTCGTCGAACGGAGCCGCCAGGGCCTCGAGCGCCCCCGGTTCCGGCACGGTATCCGCGCCCGCGAGGACGACGACGTCCGAACCGCGGGCTTCCCCGAGCAGGACGCCGATCGCCGCGGCCTTGCCCTCGCGCCGGGATTGCTCGACGATCTTCAGTCGCGGGTCGCGCGCGCCGGCGGAGCGGGCGCGCGTCACGGTGTCGTCGGTGCAGCCGCTGGCCACGACCACGACCGACAGGTCGGTCAGGTGCGGCCCGTCTTGACTAAGGAGGGAGCGCAGCGAGGACGCGATGTTGGCGCCCTCGTTGTAGGCCATCACTCCGACGCACACGCGCATCGGTCCCTCGGATCTCGTGACTCACTCGACCCCCCACCAAACCCGCTCTGAATATCCCAGGACGCCGCCGCGCTGTCAAGCGAATGCGACCGGAGTTGCATCTTTCTAACCCAAGAGGTGCCAACATTTTACGGGCTTTCGGCCCTTTCGAGGCTCCGGTTCGGTAGCCGGCCGAGAATCCCTACCAGAATGATTCGGAGTTGTTCGCTTTCGCTCTTGACTTGCCCGCCATTGCCCGGTATCTGTTAGGCGCACTCGGTCCACGGGTAGTCAACATGAAGCAACGATCTCGGGACTGCGGGCGCAGGTGTCGGGAAAAACGTGCAACCGGGGCGCGAAGTACGGCGACGCGGGCACGGGCTCGGGTCGCACGGCGAGAGGTGGCTCGCGATGATGCTGGATCTCCGGTGCGGAAGGCTCGCAGCGTCTTTGGGCGCAGCGCTCTTGCTGCTCGCTCCGGCGGCAGCGCAGGAAACCGAGTCCGCCGGCACGATGCCCGCCAACCCCGCCGAGTACCGCATCGGGATCTCGGACGAGCTCCGGATCACCGTGTGGCGGGAACCCGACCTGTCGTTGCCGGTGATCGTGCGCCCGGACGGCAGCATCACGGTGCCCCTGGTCGGCGACGTTCGCGCCGCGGGACGAACGGCCACGGAGATCACCCGAGAGATCACCGCCGCATTGACCAAGTACATCAAGGAACCGATCGTCACGGTCATCGTCGAGCAGATCAACAGCAACACGATCTACGTCATCGGCGAGGTGAACCGCCAGGGCGGCATCGAGCTCCGGCAACGTACGCGCATCCTCCAGGCCCTCGCGATGGCGGGGGGGCTGACCGAGTTCGCGGACAAGTCCCGGGTCGTCCTGCTGCGCGAGGAGGGAGGACGCGAGGTCGTTCGCGAGATCGACTACCGCAAGCTCATCCGGGGCGAGGCGCCCGGAGAGAACCTCTATCTCCAGCCGGGAGACACGATCATTGTCTACTGACCCGCGCCACCGGCGGAGGCCCGTCGCGCGGCTCGGCGGCGCGGCGCTCGTCGTGTGTGCGCTCGCGCCGTCTCCGGCTCGGGCCGCCGCGAAAGTGGAGTTCCTGCCGTCCGTGGAGGCGTTCTACTTCCGCGACGGGAACCCCAACGTCATCGGGGTCTCCGAGGCCGAGAACGTCGCGCGCACCCAGCTCAACCTCGACCTCGAGTCCGAGTCGCCGACGACCCAGTGGCTGTTCAACTACTCGATCTACCGCGAGGTCTACGTCGACGTGTCCGACCTCGACAACACCGGCATGTGGCTCTCGACGAGCTACAGCACCGACGCCTCGCGGCGCGCGAGCTACGACGTGAGATTCTTCGGCGTGCGCACCGAGCGCCAGCACATCAGGCGCGAGACGATCGAGTCCCCGGACACCCTGTTGCCCCGAACCACGATCGACCGCTTCCAGCTCCAGGCGGACGGCCGTGTCGAAACCGGACAGCGCTCGTTCATCCGGTGGGCGGGCAGCGGCTCCATCCAGAACTACGAGGACCTCCCCGACGAGGGCATCACGTACAACGACTCGGATTCTGTGCGAGCGGGTCTCGGGTGGGGTTACGAGGTCAACCGCAAGGTGGACCTCGGCGTCGTCTACGGCTACGGCCGCTTCACCTTCGAGGAGACTCCCACCACGCAGACCAACACCCTCGACATCGCCGCCTCCGTCGAGCTGGGCCCCAGGACGGAATTGCGCGCGGCGGCGGGACTCCTGGTCTACGAGGAAGGTTCGTTCGACGACGCCACGCCGAGCTTCCTGCTCCAGATCGAGCGTGGGGTCAGCCGGGGGTCGAGCCTGCTGTTCGGCCTCCGTCAGGGCATTTCACCGGGGACCGGGCAGGGTGGGGCCACCGAGGACTACGGCGGTTACGTCCGCTGGAACTACCGGCCCGCGCGCGAGTATCGCATCGACCTGTCGACGACCTACTGGCATCGCGACCGCATCGGGCTCGATGCGGGAACCGGCACCGAGGGATTCCGGACCTTGTCCCAGTTGTGGTGGACGCCCACGGATTATCTGGAGCTCGGGGTCTTTCACATCTACAACGACCAGAGTTCCCTGGACGGCGGCAGCTCGTCGGGAGACACGAGCTACAACACCGGTGGAGTCAACATCCGCTGGGACGTCCGGGGACGGAACTGATTCGAGGGAGCGTCGTGGACGTCGAAGCGGCCGTTCGATTCAAGGGCTACCTGGACCTGTTCTTCCGCCGCAAGTGGTGGATCCTCATCCCGACCGTGCTGTCGTTCAGCGCGTCGCCGTTCGTGTACGAGGCCCTTCCGAAGTGGTACCGGGCTTCCACGACGATCCTGGTCACCCCGCAGACGTTCTCGTCGCGGGTCGGCGAGACCATGGTGACCGCGACCGTGGCGGAGCGGGTCGCGAACCTGGCGGTGCAGATTCTGAGCAACACCTATCTCCAGACGGTGGTCGAGGAGCTGGGTCTCGTCGGCCCGGGGGCCGATGCCGCCACGCTCCAATCCGCGGCGAATCGCCTGTCCAAGCAGGTCGAGCTGGAGCACGATCCGCTGCAACTGTCCTGGTTCCGGGTCGCGGCCCTCGACGAGAATCCGGAGCGGGCCGCACAGATCGCGAACCGCCTGGCCGAGCTGTTCATCGAGCAGAACAGCATCTGGCGGAAGGAGCAGGCCTCGGCCGCGACCGAGACGGTGGATACCTGGGTGCAGGAGAAGCGCAAGGAGCTGGCGGTCGAGGAACAGCGCATGGCGGCCTACCGCAAGAAGTACCTGTTCGAGCTTCCCGAGCACATGGACGCCAACCTCCAGCTCCTGAACGCCGCGAACCAGCGTCACCAGAGCCTGTCGCGCGAGATCCAGGGCAGAATCGATCAGTTGACGATTCTGCAGACCCAGCTCCAGAACGAGTCGAGCCTCGACCCGACGCTGGCCGGCAAGAGCACGGATCCGGGCATCCGCGAGCTCACCCAGCTCCAGGATGAGCTCCGCGAGCTTCGCGTGAGATACACGGAAGAAAACCCCATGGTCCGGAACAAGATCGCCGCGATCGAAGAACTGAAGAAAACGCGTCCCGATCTGTTCGGGGCACAAACCAGTGCGGCGCACGACGCCACGGGGACCAGGGGCAACATCGCCCGCATCGAGCAGGAGATCGCGTCCCTCGAGCAGGAGCGCAAGCGAGTCCAGACGGAGATCGTGTCCTACACGGAGCGCATCAACAAGACGCCCCTGCGGGAGGCGGAGCTGGCGGAGCTGACCCGCGACTACGACATCCAGAAGAAGGAGTACGAGGACCTGTCGAAGACCAAGGGGCTCGCCTCGCGCGGCGAGGACCTCGAGGCGGCGAAGAAGGGTGACCAGTTCCGGATCCAGGATCCCGCGATACCGCCCCTGAAGCCGTACCAGCCGGTCCTGATCCAGATCATCCTGCTGTGCACGGTCGTCGGGCTGGGTGCCGGCGTCGGCGTGGCCGCGCTGCTCGAGTTCCTCGATCAGACCTTCAAGAACGAAGACGAGTTCCGGTCGGCGTTTCCCGACATTCCGGTCCTGGCCGCGATCCCGACTATCGATGGGGGCGGGCGGGCGCGGAAGAAGGTCAGAAGGACCGGTGCCCGGCGATCCTCGGACGCCGCGACGTGGCTCGTAGCAGGACTGCTCTTCCCGGCGGCCATCGCCGCGGTTTCGGCATGGTGGATGTGATGAGCTTCATTCCTGGAACACGCAGACCCGCCACTCCCCCGCGCGTGCCGCAGCCATCCGGATCGACCGTTCCCGCCCGGCCGGGCCCCGAAGCCCATCCGGGAGGAGCGCCGCAGCCCGCTTCGGGAACCCCGAGGGTCATCGGGGTGCCGCTGGGCGCGATCATCCCCCGCAAGCTGATCGACGACGCGACCCTGGTGGTTCGCGACGCCCCGCGATCTCCGCTCGCCGAGCGTTACCGCAGCCTCGTGCAGCGCCTGATCGCCGAGCACGCGACCGGCAGGCAGGCCCAGCAGGTCATCACGGTGACCAGCGCCGCGCCGAACGAGGGCAAGACGACGACGGTCATGAACCTCGGTCTCGCGCTCGCCGAGCGCAAGGACCACTCCACCCTGTTGATCGACGCCGACCTGCGCCGCCCGTCGGTCTCGAAGTACGTCACTCCGGCCCCGCAGGTCGGGCTGTCCGACGTTCTGCAGGGGGAGGCGCGCGTCGAGCACGCGTTGATCGAGCTACAGGACGCGAAGCTGACGATGCTGCCCGCCGGATCCCTGGTGCTGAACCCCCAGGAGCTGCTGCGGTCGCAGTTCGTCAAGGCGTTGTTCGCCGACCTCCGCAGGCAGTTCGATTACATCCTGATCGACACCCCGCCGGTGGTTCCGTTCACCGATGCCTCGGTCCTCGGCACGCTGTCCGACGGGATCGTCCTCGTGGTCCGGGCCGGCAAGACCCCGCGCCCGCTCGTCGAGCGGGCCATCGATGCGGTGTCCAGCGGCAGGATGCTCGGCGTGGTCCTCAATGCCGTTCAGATCACCCCGGTCGACCGCTACTACTACAAGTACGACGAGTACAACCCCGACCGTTACACGATCAGGGACGAGGAATGAGCGAGCCCGCGGTGAAAGTGGCGGTGCTCGGAGGCGGCAACGGGATCTCCGTCGTCCTCGAGGGGCTCGCCCGCAGCGCACGCTCGGGCGCGGCCGTGGAAGTCACCGCCGTCGTCGCGACGGCGGATGACGGCGGGAGCTCGGGCCGGATCCGGAGCCAGCGCGGCGGCCTCCCGCCCGGCGATCTCAGACGCTGCCTCGTCGCGCTCGCGGCCTCGGCGGACGAGCCGCTAGCCAGGCTGTTCGCCCACCGCTATGGAGGCCGGGGCGAGCTCGGCGGTCACGCGGTGGGTAACCTCATTCTCGCCGCCCTGGCGGAGCAGCACGGCTGCTACGTGGAAGCGCTGCGCGTTGCGAGCGAGATGCTGCGGGTGCAGGGACGGGTCCTTCCGGTGAGCCTCGAGAGCGTGCGGCTCGTGGGCGTGACCCGTGACGGCCGGGCGCTGAGCGGCGAGAGCACGATCGGCAACGCGCCCGCGGCCATGGATCACGTCCGGCTGTCTCCCGCCGACGCCGAGCCGGCGCCCGGCGTCCTGGCGGCCATCGAAGGCGCGCACCTCGTGGTCGTGGGTCCGGGGAGCCTGTTCACGAGCCTGCTGCCGGTGCTCCTGGTTCGAGGCGTCGCGGACGCGATTCGCGCGTGTCCGGGCCAGCGGGTGCTCGTGGCCAACCTCATGACCCAGCCCGGGGAGACGCTCGGGATGAGCCTCGACGGGCATCTCGACGCCATCGATCGCCACGTGGGTCCGGGTCTCGTCCGCCACGTCCTGATCAACGACGAGCCGCTGTCCCCCGACCGGCTGCGACCCTACGCCCGCAAGGCCTCCGCACCCGTGGACGGGGCCATCGGCGCCCGGCGGGCGGAGACGCTGCTCCAGGCGCCGATCGCGACCGCCACGGGGAAGATCCGGCACGAGCCCGATCGGCTGTCACGGGCTCTGCTGGCGGCGGTGGACGCCGCCCGCGGGAGCGCGAGCCGCCAGGCATCGACGAGCGCCGTCATCGCCGACATCGGCCGGGAGGGAACCCGCTGACCATGCATCTCGTGCGCCGCATCGCCAGCCTCAAGCCCTGCATCCCCAAGATGCTCGCCGACGGCATGCTGTTCGCGGTGGCCTACCTGCTGGCCTTCACGGCCAGACTGGGAGTCATCGAGCCTCCCTACGTGGCGGCCCTGCTCCTGACCCTGCCGTTCGTGGTGCTGCTCAAGATCGTGATCTTCCACTTCTTCGGTAGCTACCGGAGCATCTGGAAGTACTCGAGCCTCCAGGACCTGGAGGGGCTCCTGCTCGGGACCCTGATGGCCGGCGGGGCGGTCATGGCGATCGCGTTCCTCTTGCCCCGCGAGATCGGCATGCCCCGGGCCGTGCCGCTCATCGACATGGCGCTGACCCTCGTGTTCGCCGGCGGCGGGCGGATGGTCGTGCGGGCGGTCAACGAGTCCTCCACGGTGCTTCGCAAGGGGCATCGTTTCCGAATGGGACTGCGCGGCACCTACCGCAGCACCTACCGTATGAGACGCACGCTGATCGTCGGCGCCGGGGACGCCGGCGAGATGATCGTCCGCGAGATGATGCGCAGTCCGCTCATGGACTACGTTCCCGTCGCGTTCGTCGACGACGACCCCGCGAAGCAGGGCCAGAGCATTCACGGGCTCCCGGTCCTGGGAATGCGGGCCGACATCCCGAAGATCGTGGAGGAGCTGTCGATCAGCGACATCCTCATCACGATCCCGTCGGCGCGCGGGAAGGCCATCCGCGAGGTCGTCGAGGTCTGCCGGCACACCGAGGCCGATCTGAAGATCCTGCCCGACGTCAGCCGCATGGTCGACGGACGGGTCCATCTCTCGGATCTCAGGAACGTCCAGGTCGAGGACCTGCTCAGCCGCGAGCCCGCGGAGCTCAACGTCAACCTGGTGTCGGCCTACCTGCGCGGCAAGCGCGTCCTGATCACGGGCGCCGGCGGCTCCATCGGGGCCGAGCTGTGCCGCCAGATCCTGCGCTTCGGCCCCACCGAGATCCTGTTGCTCGGGAGAGGCGAGCACAGCGTCTACGAGATCCACCGCGAGCTGAACCGCTCCGCGAGGTTCACGCGCCTGGTCCAGATCATCGGCGACGTGATCAACAAGAGGAAGCTCGAGGGCGTGTTCGCGATGTACCGACCGCAGATCGTGTTCCACGCCGGCGCCGACAAGCACGTCCCGCTGATGGAGATGAACCCCGACGAGGCCGTCCTGAACAACATCATCGGAACGAAGAACGTGCTCGAGGTCGCCGACGCCAACCGCGTCGAGCGCGTGGTGTGCATCTCCACCGACAAGGCGGTCGAGCCGACGAACGTCATGGGATGCTGCAAGCGCGTCGCCGAGCTGCTGGTGGGGAGCAAGTTGTACCCGGGGACCGTCCCCGTCGCGGTGCGCTTCGGAAACGTCCTCGGCAGCCGCGGGTCGGTCATCCCGCACTTCCAGCGCCAGATCGAGGACGGGGGTCCGGTCACGGTCACGCATCGCGACATGAAACGCTACTTCATGACCATTCCGGAGGCGGTCAAGCTGGTGATTCACGCCGGCGCCATCGGCACCGGAGGCGAGATCTTCGTTCTCGACATGGGCGAGCCGGTCAGGATCTGGGACCTGGCCGTCAACATGATCCGCCTCGCGGGACTCGAGCCCGGCCGGGAGATCGAGATCGAAGAGGTCGGACTGCGCCCCGGGGAGAAGATGGAGGAGCGCCTGTTCAGCGTCACGGAGACCCCGGAGCCGACTTCGCACCCGAAGATCACGTGTATCCGGGGCCTGCCCGTCGAGGATGCCTGGTTGCTCCAGGAGATCAAGGGCTTGACGGACAAGGCCCTGCGCATGGACTACGAGGGGATCCGCCACAGCCTGGCACGGCTGGTCCCGGAGTACCGCACCGCGGGTCCGCAGGCGTACGTGGCTCACGAGGACGAGGACCGGGTGACGCACCCGGACGATGTCGCGATCAGTGGGGGAGGTCGGGGATGAAGGCAACCGTCAACCGCCGAGCGGACGAGATCCTCACCGGACGGGAGGCCCGCGAGCTCCTCAAGATCGGACGCACCAAGTTGTGGGAGCTGACGAAGCAGAACGTCATTCCGGCCTATCGCGTCGGCTCGGGCAAGACCTCCAGTCTGCGGTACAAGAGAACCGAGCTGCTGGAATGGCTCGAGCGCAACCGCATCTAGGCTCGGGCCCGAGATACCCCATGACCCGCGAATCCAGCCCCACCGAGACGATCCGCCAGATTCCGTTTCACCGCCCCTCCCTGGACCAGCGCGACATCGACGCGGTCGGCGAGGTCCTGCGCTCGGGCTGGATCACCTCCGGCCCCAAGACGCGGGAATTCGAGAGCCGGTTCGCCGCGTACATCGGCGTGCCCCATGCGGTGGCCCTGAATTCCTGCACCGCGGCTCTGCACCTCGCCCTGGCGGCCGAGGATCTGCGGCCCGGCGACGAGGTCATCACGACGCCCTACACGTTCGTGGCCACGGTCGAGGCCATCTGCTATCTCGGCGCCCGCCCGGTGCTGGCGGACGTCGATCCCGCGACGCGCAACATCGACCCCGCGGCCATCGAGGACGGGATCACGGCCCGCACGCGCGCCGTGGTGCCGGTGCACATCGCCGGGCTGCCGTGCGACATGGACCCCATCCTCGAGATCGCGAAGCGGCACGGCCTGGCGGTCATCGAGGACGCCGCCCACAGCCTGCCGGCGTCCTACAGGGGGCGGCGCATCGGGACGATCGGCAAGGCGACGTGCTTCAGCTTCTACGCGACGAAGAATCTCACGACGGCCGAGGGCGGGATGATCACCACCGCCGATCCCGATCTCGCCGAGCGCTACCGCCGCCTGTCGCTCCACGGCATCGACAAGTCGGGGTGGAGGCGTTACGAGTTCGGCGGCTCGTGGCACTACGAAGTCTCCGAGATGGGCTACAAGTACAACCTCACCGACGTCGCCTCGGCGATCGGACTGACCCAGCTCGAGAAGCTCGACGACCTCGATCGCCGCAGGCACGCGCTGGCCGAAGCGTATACCCGGCAGCTCGACGGGCTCGAGGGGTTGGGCCTTCCGCGCTCCGCCGCGGACCGCCGTCATGCGTGGCACCTGTACATCGTCGACGTGGATTCCGAAGCGTGCGGGGTTTCGCGTGACGACTTCGTCGAGCGCTTGACGAAGCGCGGGGTCGCGACCAGCGTGCACTTCATCCCGGTGCACTGGCATCCGCACTACGCCGCGCGCCTCGGCTACCGCCGCGGAGACTTCCCCCGCGCCGAGGCGGCCTTCCGCCGCGCCGTCAGCCTGCCGCTCTACCCCGCCATGGAGGACGGAGACGTCGACTACGTCGCGGACGCGGTGCGCGGCGCCTTGCGCCCCGGCGGTCCCTAGCGACACGATGCGAGAGCCAGGCAGGGTGCCCGCGGACCCTGCAGCGTCAGGCGGACTCGACGCTCTCGGCGGAGGAACGGACGTCGAGGCGGCCGGTGGAGTTGTCGAATACGGGGTACCGCGCCAGACGCCACTTCTGCAGGCGGTACTTGGCGCTCGTGGCGAGAACGCCCAGCCCGTACTTGATCGAACGCCTGAAGTTTATCGACGAGGCTTCCGCGAAGTACTTCGTCGGACAGGAGATCTCGCCGATCTTGAACCCGAAGAACACGGCCTGCGCCAGGATCTCGTTGTCGAAGACGAAATCGTCGGAATTCCGTTCGAGCGGCAGGGTCTCGAGCACGCGCCGCGAAAACGCGCGATAGCCCGTGTGGTACTCGGAGAGCTTCTGACCCATGAGCAGATTCTGGGTAAGGGTCAGGCAGCGGTTCGCGACGTACTTGTACTTCGGCATGCCTCCGGAAAGCGTTCCGCCGACCAGGATGCGCGACCCGAGAACGACGTCGTAGACGCCGGAGGCGATCATCGACGCCATCGCGGGAACGAGCTGAGGCGTGTACTGGTAATCCGGGTGCAGCATCACGACGATGTCCGCTCCCGCGCGCAGTGCCTCGCGGTAGCAGGTTTTCTGGTTGCCCCCGTAGCCCTTGTTGGCGGGGTGGAGAACGGCGCGGATACCGAGATGCCGGGCGACCTGGACGGTCTCGTCGTTGGACGCGTCATCGACCAGCGTCACCTCGTCCACGAGGTCCTTCGGGATCTCGCTGTAGGTCTGCTCGAGGGTCTTGCCGGCGTTGTAGGCCGGCATCACGACCACGACTCTCCGACCGTTGATCATCGCGCGTGCCCGAAGGCGAGCGGGGCGCGACGCCGACCTCCACTCGTCGCGTTCACGGAGCCCCCCGCCACACGAAGTTGTTCTCCACGCCCGACAACGGCGACGCCGCGGCATCCTTGGGAGACAGCGACGGATCCTCGACCGGCCAGCGGATGGCCAGCGCGGAGTCGTTCCAACGAATGGCGCGCTCGTGCGCCGGGCTGTACTCCGCCGTGGTCTTGTACAGGACTTCGGCCACGTCGGTCAACGTGCAGTACCCATGGGCGAATCCCTCAGGGATCCACAGCATGTCACCGTTCTCGGCGCTCAACTCGGTTCCCATCCACTTGCGGTACGTGGGTGATCCCCGGCGGATGTCCACCGCGACGTCCCAGATCGAGCCGGCGGAGCAGCGGATCAGCTTCCCCTGAGCCATGGGGTGCAGCTGGTAGTGCAATCCCCGGAGGACGCCGCGCGCCGTGGAGCACGAGTGGTTGTCCTGCACGAAATCGACCGCGATTCCGTGGCGCTCGAAATCGCCGCGCTTGTAGGTCTCCCGGAACCAACCGCGGCCGTCGTCGAGGGTCCGGGGACGGACGATCACGAGGTCCGGAATCTCGTCGTGGTTGCGAAACTCGAACGGCACGTCCGACTCCCCGGATCCTCGAGCCCGTCGAGGAGTCCGCTGCGATCGGCGCGTCGCGGCCGACCGCGATGGCCGCCTCGGGGCGCCGCATGATACACCGCGCATTCGTCCGAGTGGGTCGCGCCGAGGTGACCCGCGTTCTCGGACCTATAATCTCCTCTCCGCCGGCTATGGAACGGGCGCGCGCCGCGGCGCGCGCGGGCCGTTCGCCGCGTGAACGGGGGTCTCCCCGGGATGGGCCGCTGCACCATGATTCTCGCCCCCGATAGGTCCGGTGACGCAAGGCCCGACGGGGCTCGGCGCGACGAGGAACCCGCCTCGACCGCGTCGTTCGACCGGCCGATCTTCATCTTCGGCTGCGGACGTTCCGGCACGTCGCTCCTGAGCCGTATCCTCAACCGGCACCCCCGCATCGCCATACCCTTCGAATCCCACGTCCTCAACACCTTCATGCCGTTGCTCGAGCGCTACGGGGACCTCGGGGACATCCGCAACCTGGAGCAACTCGTCACCGACATCCTCTCGACCTACTACTTCAGACACTGGCAGCCTCCTCCCGACAGGAACGCCATCCTGGCCGCCGTCCGCAGGCCCGTCTTCGCCGATGTCTTCGACGCCATCCACACGACCTGGGCGCGCGCCCAGGGCAAGGCGCGCTGGGGAGAGAAGAGCCCGCAGCACGTGGAGTACTGGCAGGTCCTGCGCGGCATGTACCCCAGGGCCCAGGTGGTGCACATCGTCCGGGACGGCAGGGACGTGGCGCTGTCGCTGCTGGGCGCGAGGTTCGGTCCCAAGACCGCCTTCATGGCCGCGCATTACTGGCGCGACTACCTGCTCCAGGTCGAGAGCGTCAAGCGGGAGATCGATGCTGCCGACCTGTTCGAGCTGACCTACGAGGACCTGGTGCGGGACCCCGACACGCAGGTGGCGGCGCTCTGTAGCTTCCTCGACGAACCCTACAGCGAGACGCTCCTTCGCTACTACGAGACCGAGGAGCGTTACCCCACGGACGCTCGAAACGAGCGGAACCTCCTGAAGCCGATCCTGAGCGACAACACCGGCAAGTGGAAGGACGCCTTGTCCCGCTCCGAGGTCGCGGCCTTCGAGGCGGTCGCGGGAGACATGCTCACGAAGTACCGCTACGAGCGCCACTTCCCCTCCGCCCGTCTCTCCGCCGCGCGGGCATGGTACCTGCGTTGGATTCAAAGTCCCCCACGGCGTCTGGTGGCGATGGCCAAGAACCGCAGGGGTTACGTCGAGACGTGGATCCTGCTGCGGATCCGCGGCCGGCTGTGGCTGCGGCACCTCCGGCCGGGGTTTCGCCGCGCGGCGTAGGATGCCGCCCGGACGCCGCGGACTCCACGCTCACAACAGATCGCGCTCGCGATACCACGCGGCCGTACGGCGCAGGCCCTGGGACAGCGTGACCTCGGGCCGATACCCCAAGACGCGCTTCGCCTTGGAGACGTCCGCCGCGCGGTCCTTGCTGAAGAACTCCACCCGGCGCCGGTAGAGCGGGGGCTCGATCCCGAGCGGGCGGCAGACCGTCTCGCACAGCGCCGCGGCGAGGAGCACGGGCCCGAGGGGGATGTGCCGGCGCGGGACCCGGCCCCCGACGGCCGCGGCGATCTCGGCCGCCAGCTCGTTCAGCGTCACGTGACCCTCTCCGCCGAGAATGAACACTTCACCTACCGCCTCGCTGCGCTCACCGCACAGCACGATGCCGCGGCACAGGTCCTCGATGTAGGTCAGATGATAGAGCGTCTCTCCCGACCCGATCATGCGGAACCGACCGCGACGGATGCCGCGAAACAGCTTCAGAAAGCGAGTATCACCGGGACCGTAGATGCCGAGAGGACGGAAGACCACGCCCTCGATGCCGAGGGCCTCGAACAGCTTTCGGGCCAGCAGCTCGCCCTCCAGCTTCGTGCGGCAGTAGTGATCGGGCGGCGAGAACGGGCTGTCCTCGTTGGCCGGGGTACGCCCCGTGTCGCCGTGGACCCCGATCGTGCTGCAGTGAACGACGCGCCTCGCGCCGTGCTCGGCGGCCGCCTCGATGACGTTGCGCGTGCCGCCGACGTTGACCTCGTGGTAGTCCACGTCCGACAGCTTCGCCTCCCGGAAGGCGGCGGCGATGTGGAACACGACGTCCACTCCCGCGAGCGCCGCGGCGAACGAGCCCTTGTCCCGAAGGTCGCCGGTGACCAGCCGGACGCCCAAGGACTCGAGCGCCGCCGTCCGGCTGCCGTCCCTGACCAGGGCCACGACGTCGTATCCGCCGGCCCGCAGGGCCGCGCACAGCGCCCCTCCCGTGAAGCCCGTTCCCCCGGTCACGAATGCTCTCGAGCCCATCGGTTCCCTACGCCTCGGCCAGACCTGCGCGTATGTCTCGAAACGCGACGAACGCCACCCCGTAAACGAGAAGCGCGATCAGCAGGGTAGCGCGAAACCCGAGGTACAGTCCCAGCAACACGCCGGCCAGACCGCCGATCACCGTGAACAGCCCGTTCAACCCCCACGCCCAGGCCACCGCGCCCGAGGGCCGATTCCGGATCGCCAGGATGCCGAGCGGGAACGGCATCCCGAGGAAGAACCCGAGCGGGGCGATCAGCGCGGCGGCCGCGAGCATCCGGATCCCGACCGGCGCCGCCAGCATCAGCTCGAACACGGGTTCGTGGGCCAGGCGCAACGCGAGCGCCGTCAGCAGGATGCCGAGGAACGGCACCGTGAAGCGCCGGCCGTCGCGCCCCACGACTCGCTCGGAGAAGTGGCTCCCCAGTCCCGCGGAGGCCAGCATGGCGAAGATCACGACGGAATAGGTGTACAGCGGGAAGCCGACCAGACGCATGAAGACCTGGATGAACGTCAGCTCGAAGATGATGAAGCCGGCCCCCAGACAGGCGAAGTAGGTCAGGGTGCTGGCCTTGTGCGGCCACGGCGATCGCCCGACCTTCGAGAACACGAGCGGCACCAGGACGAGCAGCGCCGCGTAGAACACCGACACGACTCCGATGACGATCAGGTGGATGAGGTCCATGGGGACGATTCCCCGGCGCAACTGCTCGTTCAGGAGCTTCGCCGTCGCGAGGTTGAGGAAGTTCGCGGGGTCCGGATCCAGTCTTGCGATCCGTTTTCGCAGGAACGTGAAGTACGGGCCATCGTCCGTGCAAGGGGTGATGCGGTAGGGGACCCTGTCGACGAGATCCTCGGACAGCTCGCCGGAGTAGAACTCTTCCGACAGGAAGCTCGCCTCGGGGCTGAGCGGATGCTCCACCAGCGCGTAGACCTCATCGTCCTGAGGAGACGGGCGGGAGAAGAGGTCTTTCAGGGTTTCCATCTCTTCCGGCGTCCACGGGCTCATCTTGATCAGCAGCGTGGGCAGACTGTGCCCATCCCTCGCGAACACGACGACGTGCCGTCTGAAATCGTCGCGCCCGAGCTGCTTCCAGGCCAAGGCCGCCGTGGTGATCATCCTCGGGTAGGCGAAATGGTTGATGTGGAGCAACCCGTCGTCCTTCAAGTGAGCGAAGTACTCTCGGTAGGCGTCCGCGGTCTGGAGATACACCGGAGACATGGCTCCGGCCCCCGCCGCCATGGCGGAGGTCGTGTGATTGCTGAAGATCTGGATGACGTCGTAGCGCTTGGCGGTGCTCCTGAGGTAGCTCCGGCCCTCTCCCTTCTTCACGGAGACGCGCGGGTCCAGGAACAACCGCCCGGTGTAGTCGGCGTAGCGGTCCAGCCCGAGGTCGACGACCGTGCCGACCATTTCCACCCCGTCGACGTGCGATGCGCCGAAGGCCAGGGCGGCCTTGATCTCCTGTCCTCCCGCCGAGCCGATGATCAGAGCCTCGTGCCCCTGGTCCCTCAGCAGGTAATGCGAGGCCGCCACGCCGCGCTGCCAGAAGTGCTCGAGCAGGTGGTCGAAGAAGCCGGCGCGCAGCGGCTCGTACCGGCCGTCGAACGGATAGAGCAGGGTGCTCTGCGAGCCCCCGTCGTACGCCACGTGCTTGATCTTGACGAACGGTCTCGCCGCGTCGTGGACGTCGATGCGCGCGACCGGGTCCCATCGCGAGAACTCGACCCTGCCCTCCTCGATCGCCTCCTTGACGCCGCGTTTGGCGTGATGCGGCCGGAAGTCGATGTAGTCGGGATAACGGAGCGCGGGCACCAGCACCAACCCGGCGCCAGCGAGCGACAGCCCGACGGCCCAACGCCGGTCGTTGACGAACAGCGCCGCCGCCGTCAAGCCGATCGCCGCCGAGACGAACAGCAGGCCTCCGGGCCCGATCTCGGGCAGGAACGGGAACAGGAACACGCAGCCGATCGCCGCACCGGCGAGATCCCAGGAGTACAGCCGTTGGATGTGGCCCGCGAATGCGGAGAACACCGTCGCGAAGACGAGCCCCGAAAGGAAGAACGGGATCACCAAGACCAGATACAGCCCCAGAAAGGCGAGCGACTGCACGATCGGCTGTTCCGCGAACAGCTCGAAGTCGAACGGCAGCACGTTGATCGCGGGAAGGATGGCCAGGGTCGCGAGCGAGAACCCGATCGTGGCGCGACACAAGAAGCCGTCGATGGCTCGTTCGTCCGGTGCCGGTCGAAAGACCCTGTAGATGCCGGAGAGGCCGAACGAGAACAGCGCACAGGTGATGATGAGGTACGCCAGGTTCGGGACGAGGATGACGTCGAAGACGCGCGTGAGCAGCAGCTCGACCATCAACGTGACGAGCGCCACGAGGAAGATCCCGTACGAGATGCGCCGCAAGCTGCCTCCAGGCCGTCAGCCTACCGTGAGCCGGTCGCGGCGTGGCTCGTGTTGCGGTTGTCCACCGATCCGAGGAACCGCGCGATCTCGTCGACCGTCCGAGCGATCACCTCGCGGTCGTAGAGCGCGAGACCCAATCCCGAGACGGTGTTTCCGTAGTGGTTCGAGCGCGGCACGGTGACGTACGTCTTGGGCTCGGCCATGCGCTCGAAATAGTCGCGAAGGTAAGCCCGGTCGGCTTCGCTCTCCAGCTCGCCGTCCATCAAGAGCACGGGCTTGTGCGGACTACGAGAGAGGATCTCGAGGTGCCGTTCCAGGTTTCTCGCCAGGCGGTCCTCCAGCCAGATCTCTTTCGTGTACCAGGCCGGGAAGTCCGTTTCCAGGACCCACTGCCTCGTTTGCCGGGCCCGCTGCCAGAAGTACTCGTTGTCGGCGGGGTCCTGGAACCGCTCGGGATTCCGTCGAGGCGGTCCGATGGCGACGATCGCCCGCACGGCCGGTTCGGCGAGTCCGACGGAGAAACCGGCATTGCAGCCCATCGAGTGACACACCACGTCGAGGGATTCGGTCCCTCCGTCGAGAGTCATCAAGTACCGCAGCGCGGCCCGAGCGTCGAGGTCCTGATTCACGGCCCCGCGGCTCCCGAGCCGGAAGGCGTCTTCGGACTCGCCGAACCCCGCGAAATCGACGGACAGCACGACGAAACCGCGGTCCGCGAGGCCCCGCGACAGCACGCGGTAGATCCCGAGGCGCTTCCCCGCCGGCGTGTTCCCGTGGAGCATCAGGATCGCCCGTTGCCGGTGAGCGGAGGGCGGCGGGCGGTCGATACTGCCCGCCAGGCGGATCCCGTCGGGGCGGACGATCTCGACGGCTCGACCGCCCGCGCAGCGGCACGCCGCCATGCTCCGCCATGGCACCTTGGAAAACCACGACCTGAACTTGACGGACTCTCCCCAGGACGGCGCGGAGACGTGCCACGCGAGGACCACCGAGGCGCCGAGAACGGCGAGCGAGCCGACGACCCAGGCGAACACGGTGCCCCGGCGATGGCGCTTCATGGGCCCGTCGCGCTCAACCCCTGATCCGCCCGCGGATCTTCGCCAGCCACAGCTCCGGGCTGTGGCTCCACGCCCACTGCATCGCGCCCTTGATCCCGCTCGCCCGCCTCGCTCCGAAGGCCGCGCTGTGGGTGTTGCGCGGCGGTCGAGGGCGGATCGTGCCGCGGCCAAGCTCCGTCAACGCCTCGTCGAGGACGGTGACGTAGCGGTCGATCTGGGGTTTCTGGACGATCAGCGGCGGGAGTACTCGGAAGCGATCGTGCTGGATGAACTGCGTGATGATCCCCTTGCTGCGGCAGTAGTCCTGCACCGCGCCGGCCGCCTCCGAGGCGGGACCCGGCCGCTCGGGGTCGCGGGCGACGTCGAAGCCGATCATCAGACCGCGGCCGCGAACGTTAGTGAGCCGGGGGTGCCGGCCGGCAAGGGATCGGAGGCTGTCCATCATGTAGTCGCCCATGTCCCGGGCGTTCTGGACCAGACCCTCCGCCTCGATGACCTCGATCACCGCCAGACCGGCGGCCGCGGCGAGAGCATCGGACTGATGGCTCGAGTACTGGTTCGCCCGGCCCAGGACCTCCGCGGCGATCGCGGGCGTCGTCGTCACCGCGGACAGCGGCATGCCCCCTCCCACTCCCTTGGACGAGACCATGAAGTCCGGCGTCACTCCGGCGTGCTCGACGCAGTACCAGCGCCCGGTGCGCCCCATCCCGGTTTGCGCCTCGTCGGCGATCAGCACGGCTCCGAGATCGTCAGCCACACGGCGCAGCTGCCGGATGTAATCGTCGGGCAGCACCACGAGACCGCCGGCCGACAGGATCGGCTCGAAGATGATCGCCGCGACGTTGTCGAGCAGGCCGCGATTGAGCTCGAGCGAGACCTCGAGCAGCTCCCGCGCCCAATCCTCGGGGCTCACCCCGGCGGGACAGCGGGTGGGGTCCGGCGTCAGCAGGTAGCCGGTTCCGGGAACGAGGGGTCGCGCGCTCCGGCCGTAGTTGGTCAGGCTCGCCGTCTGGAGCGTCAGGCCCGCGTACCCCTTGCACAGGCACAGCACGCCCGTCTTTCCGGTGTAGGTCTTGGCGAGACGCACCGCGTACTCGTTCGCCTCGGCGCCGGTGGACAGGAACACCGTCTTCTTCAGATCCCCGGGCATGATCTCGGCGAACTTGGCCGCCGCCTCGAGCACCACCGGGCTCAGGAACGACGTCGAGGTGTGAATGAGCCGTCCGAGCTGCATCTCGAGCCGGCTGACGAACGCCGGATGGTTGTGGCCGAGGGTGGCGCAGATCTGCCCGGAGATGAAGTCGAGGTACTCGTTGCCGTCGACGTCGCGCAGCACGCATCCCTGGCCGTCCGACAGGACCTCGTCCATGTAGGCGGTGGCCATGAGGACGTAGTCGCCGTACCGGTTCCACAGCTCGAGACTGGCGTCGTTTTTCACGTGGCTTCCGAAAGGGCCAGCCAGTAGAGACAGCGGCCCGCATGGTAGGAGCGCATCTCGCGCATGATCTCGAAACCCTCGCCCTCTCGCCGGATGCCCCGCAGGATGACGGCGTGGCGCTCGTCGAGCATCGACACCTGAAGCTCGTTGGCACCGAAGACCCACGGCAGCCCGCGGTGGGCCGCCTGCTCGTAAGCTCCGTCCCGGCCCGCCCTGCCGATCATGAGCAGCGCTGCCGGCATGGCGCCGTCTTGATTGACCGAGTAGATCGGGTACTCCTCCGCGACGCTTCCTTCGCGCACGTCGTAGGTCCACCACCACTGGCCCCGCGGGCCCTGCAGCTCGCACAGGCGATCGGCGCACTGCCGCGCCGCCCCTGCCGCGTCGCCGTCGCCGAAGGTCTCAATGTATTGAGCCAGTGCCAGTATTGCAAAGACCTGCGCCGACAGGGAAGCGGTCGGCTTGAGCTTCCTCAACAGACCGCGTCGCGCGGCCGAGGCGAAGAACAGCCCCGTCGCGGGGAACCGGTTCTGCAAGATCCTGTCGCGAAGGCTCCTGGCGAGCGCTGCAGTCGATTGCCGGTCCCCGCCCGCCCTCGAGTGCTCGCACACTCCGCACAGCGTCCACGACAGCAGCATCGTGTCCGACGCCCGTTCCGGCAGACGGCGCGTCAGCTCCGCCCACAGCCGGGCCGCGTGGGCTCGGCTGGCCAGAGCGTCCGCCCACAGCAGGAGGGCGATCTCGGGGAACTCGCACGCCGGCAGGTGGTCCGCGACGCACCGTGCCAGGATCCCGTCCGCATCCAGCGCGGACTCGATCCCTCGCGCCCGCAGTCGATAGAGGGCCAGCAGGACGTTGGCCGTATTGCGCACGCTGGGCTCGGTGGCCCGGTAGCGCTCGCCGTCCCAAGAGCGGCTCTCGGCGAGGATGCCCGCCTCGGGGAGGTAGAAGTGGGGGAGACTGTCGAGGCAGCATCTCAGCAGTCGACTTCTCATTCCGGGTATGTCGGCGACCTTCGGCTCCACCGTGTCCATTCCTGGGTCCGCGCCGGCTCCGCTCGACCCTGAATCGCTCGCGGACGCTCCCGCCATGCTGAATGGACCGCGACCCCGCCCCGGCCGGGAGGCACGGCGCGACGCTCAAGCGCCCGGTTCTTCGGTTCCGAGATAGACCACGACGTACAGCATGATGAACAGCGCGAAGTACAGCTCCCGCGCTTCGCTGATCTCGTTCCGCATCTCGGGGGCCAAGAGATAGCCGACGGTCGACAGCGTCAAGACGGCGAGCAAAAAGACGATGAAGCCGATCGTCGGCAGGGGGAATTTCAGCTTCCGTGCGAGTCCCGCGAGCCACTTCGCGTGCACGAGGACGGGGAAGACGAAAAAATAGGAAAAGAACCCGAGGTAGAACATCGTGTTCGGATTGAGGAACAGCTTGTAGTCGAACTTGCCGCTCCCGAAGGCCTCGTGCAAGCTTCCCCCCTCGAGGAGGTTGTGGAGATTGAACTCCTGCTGCACGTTGACGTCGCGTATCGCATCCGGCGTCCCGTATCCGATCATGTGCTGGAGCCAGCTCGTCTCTTCCCCGACGAACAGGAAACACGCCCCGGCCCACAGGACCAGGTACGGCCGGTTGTGGGAAGTCTTGGCGGCGAGCCTGTAGACGCACAACGAGAACCCGACCAGGTAGAACAGGGCGCTGAGCAGCTCGACGGGCCCGCCTTCGCGATCGAACGCTTCGACCACGTCCGGAGCGATGCGAGGGAGCAGCAGAAAGACGACGGCGGCGGACAGCACCGTCGCCGCAACGACGACGACCCGAATCGCGAGAGAGGGTTGCTTCACCGTGGCTCCAGCGCGCCTTCGAGCAAGGACGCGTCGACGAAGAACTTGGCGGCCCAGTTGAGCATCTGGAAGCGGTTGTACCCGACGTCGAACGGGTAGGGCCCGGCGATCCCGCCCCGGATCCCGTCGTCGTCGGACTCCAGATCCTGGGTCGCCCGCAGGTAACGGTTGGCAAGGACGGCCGCCACGCGGTAGCGGGCCTCTCCCGTCAGTCGATGGAGCTTGAGCCAGATGATGGACATCTGAGCGTTCCCGGTCAGGCAGCACCACGATACCGCTTCGGCCCAGTCCCGATCCAGCCTGCCCGCGAGGAAGCCGTCCGGGTGCAGCGTCGCGAGCACGGCGTCGGCCGTCTTTCGGGCCGCGTCCACGTAACGGCTCTCGCCGAGCCGCAGGCCCGACTCGAGCGTCCCTCGCGTCGCGTAGGCGATCGTGTGCGTCAGCGGTTGCGCATCGGTCTTGGGCTGCAGATCGTTCGACCGGAACCAGCCGTTCGGCTCCTGGAGCTTGAGCGTGAACTCGACGTTTCGGATCGCGGCCTCGCGAAACGACTCCGTGCCGGTGATCCGGTGGGTGTCGAGCAAGGCCCAGGCGACGCGCACGTCATAGGCGTGGACGGTGTTGACGCCGTCGCCCGTCGAGTACCGGCGCCAGCCGCCGTCGGGGTCCTGCGCCCGCACCAGGAACTCTCCCGCCCGCGCCAGCGCCTCGCGATATCGCGGATCGCCGGTTTCTTCGTGCGCTCTGCACCAACCGAGCATGACCTGTCCGGTGTTGAACACCACCGGACCCTTGCGCTCTCCGACGACGCCTCCCGGAATCGAGCCGTCGGGCGACTGGACCTCGATCTCCCAGCGCGCCATCCGGATCGCCCGGTCGCGGAGGTCCGGGCGCTCGAAGCGCTTCGCGGCATCGAAGAGCGTGGGGATGATGTAGCCCGTGGTCTCGGGATAGGCGGGTTGCCACCCGGTGGGGAACGGCGCCTGATCGCTCGTGCTGTAACCCCTCGAAACCCCTCCTCCGGGGACGGCATCCTGCGCGCGGCACAGCCATTCGAGCGCCGCCAGGGCGTGCGTCTCGACGTCACGCACCGGGAAGTGCGGTGCGGGCCGCCGGGCCAGCCGTGACGCGCGCAGGCTCCTCCCGGCGCGCACGGTCCTGCGGGCGATCCCCTTCGGCAGTCGCACGAGCGGCTGCGCCCAGTGGGACAGCAACGGTCCCGCGTCGTCCCACGCGAAGACCGCGTACTGCTTGGGTCCGCGAAGACTGCGCAACCACTCCGCGACGGTCAGCTCGCGATCGCGTATGTAGGTGCGAGCGGTCTTGAAGTCGTTCTTCCAGTTGACGTAGCGAACGGCCCGACGCGGCTTTCGCGGCTGCGGCGCGGGCATCCCGGCCATGTGACGGTAGCCGATGTACGGGAGGTTGACGCCGTTGGCCGCGGCCAGGGCGAACAGGTGCTCGGTCCTGCCGATCGACGGCTCGACGAGATAGTACTTCCCGTCGCGCTCGCCGATCTTGAACTCGATGGCCCCGAACCCCCGGTAGCCGATCTCCTTGAAGAACCGCAGCCCCTCCCGCGCCAGGGTTTCGTCGGCCCACGGCTCGGCGGAGCACGCCGTGCCGCAGTACGGGATGTACTGCCGCGTCTTGCGGCCGGTGAACGAGCCGAGCGGATTGCCGTCGTCGTCGAAGTAGTACAGGGCGAAGACCAGGTTGCGGTCGGGTCCCGGAATCCACTCCTGCAAGACCGCGCCGTGCTCCCACTGCAGCATCAGCCGGAAGGCTCGCCGCACCTCGTCCCGGGATCGCGTGAAGTACGCCTTCTTCGGCGAGTAGCGGAAGAACGCCGCCGTCTTGGACTGCGGCTTCAGGATGAACGGCGGCTCGAGACCCGCAAGACACGCCTCGAGCTCGTCCTCGGTCGTGGGCTCGAAGCTGCGCGGCATGAGGAAGCCGTGCGACTCCGCGAACTCGCGCGTCGCCCGCTTGTCCATCAGGACCTCGATGACGTCCGCGTCGGGGAGGGAATGGCGGTAGGGGGCGGCGAGCCGCTCGCGGTTGCGTGACAGCAGGGTCACGGTCTGGTCCATGGTCGGGATGAGAACGCCGCCGCCGGGGCCGAGCTCGGCGCTCAGCTCGCGCAGCGTCTCGAAGAGGCCCGTGCCGTGAAAGCCCTCGCACACGACGAGCCGCGCGTAGCGCGTCCTCGCGTAGACCGGGTGCCGCTTGTCGTCGATCGCCACGACGGGGACACCCTCCCGGCCCAGCGCCCGCACCATGCCGAGGCCGTTCTCTCGAAGACCCAGGACGATCGCCACCGGCTGGCTCATGATCGGCACGCCGGCTCAGGCCGTCCTGGAGGATTCGAGGGCGCGGAACAGCTCGCGGTAGGCCGCCTGGTTGGCCTCGGGGTTGAACCTCTCCCGAAGAACGCGGCGCGCCTCCTCGATCAGCCGCTCGACATGGGGCCGATCGACGAGAGCGCGCACGATCCCGTCCGCGAAGCTCTCCGCGTCCGGTCGAGTCAGGATCGCGAAGGAGTGATCCAGGAGCTGATTGTGGATGGGGCAGTCCGTGGCGACCACGGGTCGTTCCGAGCTGAGGTAGGAGAACAGCTTGCCCGGGGGGTTGATCCCCTTGATGCGCGGAGAGACCAGCACGTCGCTAGCCTCCATGAACGCCGGCATCTCCGACTGCGGCCGCGCGAGCAGCATCTTGAGGTGCGGTGTCGCTCCCACGTCGTCGGCCAGGGGCACCAGCGCGTCGATCTCCTCCTGGCGGCCGCCGACCAGGACGAACTGCACGCCGAGCACCCGGGCCGCGACCTTGGGGATCGACTCGATCAGCAGGTCGAGCGCCTGCAGCGCGACGAACGAGCCGGTATACAGGACCACCTTGCGATCGGGTCCGATTCCTAGCTCCCGTCGTATGCGCCGGCCGTCGTCGGGGGTGGCGCGCTCGTCCACCTCGAAGCGGTTCACGATCGTGATCACGTTGGCCGGGAAGTGCGCCTCCTTCGCGGCGCGCGCGACGCCGGGCGAGATCGCGATCACGGCCACCGCCCTGCGGATCGAAACCCGCTCGACCCAGCCGAACAGGTCGACCACGAGCTTGCGCTTGCTGAACTCCCAGTCGGAGATCTGCAACGGGAGGCTGGAGTGCATGTCGTAGATCAGCGGCAGGCGAAACAGGGGGGCCAGCAGGACGTAGATGAACGCTCCTTCCTCATGCGCGTAGACCACGTCGTAGCGCTTGCGCAGGAGCCGGTAGAGCAGATTCACGAACAGCAGGAAGTCGAACCAGATCTTGAGACGAGACGGGCCCTGCTTGATCCGTTTCGCGAAGTGCGGCCCCGCGGAGCGATGGACCGGCACGTCGATCCCCGGCGGGGGATCGCCGACCGGATAGGTCAGGATCTCGACCTCGTGGCCCAGCTCCAGCAGGTCCTTGGTGCGATGGTAGGCGCTCAGGGGAGTGCCCCGTGTCGAGTAGAACGCCTGCGGAATCACCATCAGGACGCGCATCGCTCAGCAGTCCCAGAAGCTCTTGAGCTCGGCGCCGGATTCATCGAGCAGCGATCGGAACTCCTCCGACTTCAGGAACCGCAGCTCCTCGTGGCGGACGCAGCTCCCCGGCTTCTCGCGATCGGCGAGCTCCGTGCCCACGTGACACACCATCTCGCTCAGGGCGAAGGGCCGCCGCAGCACGCGGAGGCGCGCCGACCGCTCTTGCGCGTGCATCAGCTCGCGCACGTCGAACACCCTCTCGGGGTGCCGCAGCCCGGCGCGGCCGAAGTGGCGGCGAGCCTGCGCGGCGAGGCGCCTCCTGAGCGCGCGGGACAACGCGGCCCCCAAGGTCAGACCCGGGGCCCACGAGCCCTCCTCCAGCGTGCAGCGGATTCGCTCGATGCCGAGCCTTCGCGCCAGGCTCGCGACGACCCGGCTGACGCCCGGGAGCTGATGGAGGTGCTTGTGGCTGTCGAGGTGCGAGATCTCGACCCCGCCGTCCCTGACTCTCGCGATCTGCGCCTCGAGCTCGGAGGTCACCTCGTCGAGGTCCACGCGCCACGTCATGGCCCTCAAGGCCATGCCGCGCTTGCGATGGAAGCGGCCATCCCGGCCGACGAGAGAGCGAGGACTCGTCAGGGGCCGGCCCTCGCACAGGTTCAGATGGACCCCGAAGCTCGCGCTCCGGCCGCGGCGCGCCGCTTCCGCGATGGCCAGCTCCGTCCCCGGCATGTTCGCAAGGATCGTGGTGCTCGTGACGACCGCGGCCTCGATGCCGTCGAGGATCCCGCGGGTGATCTCGACCGTCTCGCCGAAGTCGTCCGAGTTGATGATCAGGCCGCACACTTCGGTGTTCTAACCTCGATCCGCGGAATCAGCGCGAGCATGGACCGAGACGGCTCGACCGTTACGAAACGCCCCACGTGGCGAGATTATGGGAATCGGCCCGCGGGAAAGCAAGCGGGAGGCTCATCCCGGAAACCCCTGCGCGACGAGCGCTGCCGAACGAAGATGTTCTATGCTCACGCCGCCGTGGGAACAGAACCGGTTTGAACGCCGACCTGCCGGAAGACCGCACCGTCCCGGCGCGACAGGGCCCCTTCGGTCTGCTGCGGTCGGTCGTCGTGTCCCCGACCACCACCACGGCGCTGTTCTACGCCCTCATGGGGCTCGGCTTCTCCGGCTCCCACCTGCTCCTGGCGAAGTTCCTCCCGGCGCTGGAGTACGCGCAGATCGCGCTGGCCATCGCGGTCATCCAACTGGCCAAGGAGTTCTCGCCGCTAGGAGCGCAGGGTGTGATCGTCCGGCATCGCCTCGACCCGGATCGGCGCATGCTGATCCGCGTCTCCTGGACCTGCGCCGTGGTGGGCGTGGTCGTGGCCACCTGCGCCGCACCGGTGTACGGGCTCGATCCGACCACCACGCTGTTGCTCGGTGCGGGGATCGTGGCTTCGGGGGTGACCTACGTCGCCGCGGCGTTCTACCAGGCCCGTCAGGCCTTCGTCCCGGCCATGTTCCTCTCGCAGTGCAGCAATCTGGTTCTCCTGGCCGGGGCCGTGGCGGTGATCGTTCTTCCCGTCCGCGGCATTTGGCTCACTCTCGCGATCATCGTCGTCGGCTACGTCGTCTCGGCCGTGTGGAGCTGGAGTCGCCTCCTGAGCGGCGTTCATGAACCCCCTGAAGCCAGGGCTTTCTCGTGGAGAGAGGCGCTGAGCTACACGATCGTCAGCGGCGCCTCTCCCGTGCTCGTGCAATCCGAGCGGCTGTTCATTCCCAAGCTCCTGTCGCTCGAGGACCTCGCGACGTTCGGCGTTCTCGCGGCGGTCGTGCTGTCGCCCTACAAGACCCTCCAGGTGGGGGCCAGCTTCACCGCCTTTCCGAGACTCCGCGCCGCCGAGACCGTTCGGGAGCGCAGGCGCCTGCTCGCCAAGGAAGCCCTGATCCTGACGGTGTTCGTGGCGGGAGGCGGCCTGGTGCTCGCCTGGCTCACTCCGGTCGTGGTGGAGCTGTTCCTCGAGGGCAAGTACGAGCTCGGCGGTGGGCTGATCTGGGCCGGACTCGCGGTGGGCGCGTTACGGACCTACAGCGGCCTGGCCAGGGCGGCGGCGATGGCGCTGTGCACGACACGGGAGCTGGGGGTGGTCGGCGGGCTGGTCTGGGTGGCCGTGGGAGTCGCCCTGGCGGGGGCCGTCGTCGGGGCCTCGTGGGGTCTGACCGGCCTGGTGCTCGGCATCGCCGCGGGCTGGGTCACGCTCATCGCCGCCTATGCCGTCCCGGCCGCGAGACACCTCAGGGATTGACCTGCCGCCGACGGCCGGAGCGGAAACTCGATAGCGACGCCAGCGTCGCGTCGATCTCGCGGCGCTGCCTGTCGGCTCCCCAGCCCGATTCGTGCCCCATGAGCTTCACGCCTGCCTCGAGGTCGGCCGGGCCCAACCCCGCCGCCGTGCCGAGATCAGTCCTCCGGAACACGACGTCGTCGAGATGGAGTGCCATCTCGGCACGCACGGCGTGGACGATCTGGGCTCCGATGACCGCCGACCCTTCCACCACCGGGCGGCCCAAGGACGGGTCTTCAGCGGCGAGGCGGAAGATTTCGGCGGATGCGGTCCCGTAGCATCGCAGGACGTGCAGCGCCGATTCCCGGGGCAGGCCTCGAGGGGCAGCCGCAAGCCCGCGTTCCACGAACGTCACGACGTCCGCGCCTGGGCTGCCCGCCAGCGGGGGCGCCAAGCCGTCCCGTCCGTCGGCTCGACCCAGCTTTCGACAGATCCGGTCGACGGTCTCGAACGCGACGAGGCGCCCCGTGGTCCACTTGACCCCGACCACCGTCATCAGGCCCCGGATTCCATGGTCGCGCTCGTGGTCGATCACCAGGGGGTGCTTCTCGAGCTGGACCTCCTCCGTCGCGGAGGTGCCGGCGTCCCGCGGGAGCATGCCCCGATAGACACCCACGACGTCCGTCGCGCTCAGCCGCGCGGGAGGGTAAGCGGCGTTGATCTCGTCCAGAAACGTGTCGATCTCGGCGGCCGACACCTCCAGCGCGTCAGGCTCGGCGTCGCTCGGGAAGTGCCGCGTCCCGATGAGCGAGTGGCTCCTCCACGGCACGACGAAGAACAGCCGGAAGCCCTTGTCGAGCGCGGCATCGGTGTCGCGGAAGCGCGCCGGCCCCTGGAGCCCGAGCGCGACGTCGGGGAACAACTGCCGCGTGACCAGGTTGATCGCCTTCGAGCGGTGAAACGCGCGCGTCTCCGGGGACGAGGACAGCCGCCCCAGCACGTCGTCGACCCATGGCCCGGCTGCGTTCAGCACCATCCTGGATCGCAGCACGAGATCGCGGCCCGTCTGGGCATCACGGGCCAGGACCCCGGTCACGGTCCGGTCGCGCTCGACGAACCCCGTGGCCTCGATGTAGTTGGCCGCGGCCGCGCCCGCCCGAAGCGCCGACTCGAGAAAGGCGAGCAGCAGCCGCCCGCTGTCGTAGGACAGGCCGTCGTACCACAGGGCGCCCCCCGTCAGGCCGTCCTCGCGGATCCCGGGGAACCGCTCGAGCATCTCGGCCCGCGAGAGCATGCGGCCCGGCGGCAGGTTGCGCTCGCGGGCCAGGCCGCGATTGCGGTCCCAGCTCACGAGGTCGTTCACGCGCAGCGCCAAGCCGAGGATCTCCCGGCCCTTGACGCCGTGCCCGTAGGTCGGGATGACGAAGGGGAGGGGCGACACGAGGTGCGGGGCCATCCGGATCAGGAGGCTTCGCTCGCGAATCGACTCCCGCATCCGCCGCAGGTCGAGGTGCTGGAGGTAACGCAGCCCGCCGTGGATCACCTTGAGGCTGTTCGACGACGTCGCGCCGCCGAAGTCGTCCCTCTCGATCACGCACGCCGTCAGCCCGTTCAGAGCCGCCCGCCACGCCGCGCACACGCCGTAGACCCCGCCGCCCACGACGACGAGATCGAACTCCGTTTCTCCGAGGCGGTCGAGGTCGCGCACCATGGACCGATCCGCTCAGGGTCCGGACGGGCCCAGGAAGCGCTCGCGCCACAGCTGGAAGACCATCAGGCTCCACAGGATGTGGCTGTGGTTGGCGCGCTGGGCCTCGTGCTCGCGAATCCAGCGGCCGACGGTAGCCGGGTTCAGCCACCCGTCCCGCCGCAGGGCGCTCTCCGACAAGGTGTCGTGCATCAGCGGATTCCACTCGCGGTTCAGCCACGCCTTGAGCGGTATGCTGAAGCCCTGTTTGTCGC
>Ga0302046_10000123_pt1 | contig 81059 bp, 65 predicted proteins | sample RVTome_11_FD_200261 | JGI IMG/M metagenome (GOLD analysis project Ga0302046, IMG submission 200261) | Soil microbial communities from uranium-contaminated site in the Upper Colorado River Basin, Wyoming, United States - RVT147D111 (version 2) ... | reverse complement strand
CGCAGCAGGTGGGTCTCGTAGACGCGGTCCCTGTACCTACGCCGGGTGGTGGCTACGTGAACGGCTCCGCCTCGAGTGGCCATGCCGGTACTGTGCCTCGGCCGAGCCGTTCCTTCAAGGTCTGTCTATGTAAATTTAGTGGCTACATAATGAGGCCCCGAACACTCGCTAAGCTCCGCTGCTGCAACGAGTTAGGCTGGATCGGCCCTCGGAACTTCCGACTAGAGGAGCCATCCTCAACGACACACTCATTTGCGTCCCTGGAATAACTGCGCACTATGCATTCGGTCTAGCGCAACACCCAAACAATCGCGCCGTGCTCACCTTTGTGGACGCTACATTCTTGGACAGCCGGCTTGTCCGCGTCGATCCTTGCACTGGGATCGGTGCTGAAGTCGGAAGGACTGGCACGTTCTTAGAGGACTTGACCTTCGACGCATATGGAACACTTTGGGCGGTTTCTGACACGTCGACGGAGTTCTATTTCCCCGACTCCCTGTTTCGAGTGAGTGTGCTGGACGGTGCTGCAACGTTCGTTTCAGACTTGGGGGCGAGCCCCGCCATTGGGGAAGGAATCGCTTTCAACCCTCTGGATGGACTCTTGTATCGACAATCCGGCTTTCTAGATACCGCGGAGCAAATCTTCGAGTCGATTCATCCGGAGACACTGGACCGGCGTGAAATCGCCATGTCGGGAGACGACCTGCTTCTGGCGGGCGGGTTGGGACATTTAGAGGGTGAAAGGTTGCTCGTCGCACAGAATGGTTTCTCGACGATTAGCACGACTGGCGTTGTGGAACGTCTTGGCAGCATTCCGTTCCATACGACATCGGCGGCGCTCGTGGTAGAGGGGGGCGAGCCTCGAGGAACGACGCTGGTCACCGTGAGTGTCAGGGAGGCGCGCCTGCGGCGCGTCGATTTGGAGTCGGGGCGCACGCTCTGGTGCGTGCCGATCACGATGGCAGGCGCGACCGTCACCGGAGCGACGGGTCTCGCACAGAGCCCGGCCAACGGTAGGCTCTTCGCACTGCTGACGGTCTCCGGCATCGAGACCACTCGGCTCGCAACCGTGGACCCGCTGACGGGAGTGGCAACGCGAATTGGAGACACGGGTAAGTTCTTGGAAGACATCGCTTTCGTGGGCAGTGCATCCAGTGCGACGCTCTACGGTGTCAGCGCCGACGATGCGCCGGTGACGCCCGAGTGGCTGTTCGCGATGGACACGGGGGACGCGAGCCTCACGCCGTTCATGGCGCTGGGGGACGGTACGGACGGAGAATCGATCGCCTTCAGCCCGCTGGACGGCCGCATCTACCACGCCTCGGGCGTTGGGACGCCGGACGTGGATCGGGTATTCGAGCGCATCGACGTGGGGGCCCGCACCGTGACCGACGTGCCGCTGTCGGGCGCTCCCTTCATCAAGGCGACCGCCATGGCGTACCTCGCGAGCGGGGAACTGGTGCTTGCGGACACCGCCGACCGCCTCTACAGGATCACGCAGTCGGGCGAGGTGACCTTCGTTGGGGACCTCGACAGGGGCGTGAGCGGGATCGTGCTGCTGCGCAAGGGCGTTGGCGAGAACACCTGCCGGGCGACGGTGAACTCCACTGGGGCGCCCGCGAGCATGTCAGCATTCGGGTCGGACCGAGCGGTCGTCGGGAGCGAGGTGAGTCTGACGGCCGAGCCCGTGCCGGATCAGGTGGGCCTCTTCTTCTTCGGATCGACGGAGATCGAGGTACCGTTCGGGAACGGCTACCTGTGTGTGGGCGGCGGAGTGACGCGGGTTTTTCCTCCCGTCAGGGCCATCGGCCGTACCGTTTCGACGGTGCTCGGCACTGGGGCTTTTGTGCCGGGCGAAACGGTGTACTTCCAGTACTGGTTCCGCGACCCTGGGGCAGGCGGCGCCGCGTTCAACACCTCGGATGCGCTGCGCGTGACGTTCAAGTTCTGAACTCGGACGTCGGCTCGGCAACGGGTGCGGGAGCAGGAATCGGGGCTCGGCGGGCGCGACGATTGCGAGGTGGAAGGGGCAGAAGCTGGCACACTCGCAGGCTCCACCCGCTCCATCGACGTTTCCCTCGCGCCAGGGTCGGCGGACGCACGCTCGCCCTCGGGCGGTGCTCGCTCGCGCTCGAGACGGGGTGCCCCTACCCTCGGGGCTGGTGCACCGACTCAACCGCGTTGGCCCCCACGCGCGAGGTCGGCAGCGCCGCTCGCGCTACCGAGGCCGGTCGAGCCTCTCGCGGATCGGTTTCGCGAAGTCGTCGTGCTCCTTGCGCAGGAGCGCCAGCTCGTCGTCGGCGAGCCGCTGGCGGGTCTTCGTCAGCATGGCGAAGAAGTGCGCCGTCTCCTCGGGCGTCACCGGGCAGCCGATGTTCCCGTCCGGGCCGTCGGAGCCGATCAACGCCTTGCCCTGCGCGTCGAGGATCACCGACCACGGGTAGCCCTTGCTCTCTCCGCGCGTGAGACGGTTGCCGACCGCCGCGCCGTTCTTCATGCGGTCGGTGTCGATCTCCACGACGATCCAGTCCTTGGCCATCAGGGGGGCGACGCCGGGGCGCTCGAGGAACTCCTCGAGCTTTCGGCACCAGCCTCACCAGGGAGCGCCGAGGTGGACGAAGACGCGCGCGTCCTGCGCCGCGGCGCGCGCGAGCGCGCTCTTCAACACGTCCTCGGCGTCCAGCGGCTCGACGGCGTGCGGGGCGAGGAACCGTCCGAGCTTCGCCTCGTCCCAGCCCGCGTCACCGCGGAACTCCGACGCGACGCGGTTCGCGAGGGGCTTGCCGGCGGCGTCCAGCACCGTGAGCCGCGGCGCGGCGGACCCTGGCCCCGCCCCGAGCGCCTCGGCGAGCTCCGCGTTCTTCGCGCCGTCCGCTCCCGCGTCGACGGCGACGAGCTCGTACTCGTAGTAGAAGGGCCAGCGGTCCGTCTTGCCGCTCTTCAGCACGGTGTAGAGCTCGGCGTGGCCTTCGCTCGCGTCGTGGCCGAAGACCACGAGCACGCGCTTGTGCTTCTTGGTCGCGACCTCCGTCGCGCGCGACACGGCGGCGCGGGCGTCGGCCGCCGGGTCGTAGATCGGCTGGTCCTGCCCGACCTGCCGCGCAGACGCGGCCCCGAGCAGCAGGAGGAGCGGCGCAGCGAGGGCCGCGCGGGCGAGGCGTTCGACGGGCTGGATCATGATCGTCCTCAGGATAGGGGGACCTCAGCGCGCGGGGAAGAGCGCGACGAGCACGTCGTCGGTCCGCGCGCGCCAGCTCCCCCACCCGTGGCAGTCGAGCGCCTCGCCGCCGACGACCGAGCAACCGGCCGCCGCGAGCGCCTCGGCGAGCAGCGGGCCGTCGGCGCCGAAATCGTAGCCGCCGTCCGGGTCGCGCGCCTCGTAGCGGTTCCAGTCGACGTAGAAGAGCGCGTCCGCCGGCGGGCGCTCGGCGAGGAGCTCGAAGAACGCGTGCCGCGCGACGTCCCCCAGGGAGACGCTCTGCGCCGCTGCCTTGCCGAAGACGTCCGGGCGCGCGACGGCGCCGAGCGCGGCGGTGAGCCCGAAGCCGCGCACGCCGGCCAGCGCGCGATCGGCCGGATCCGGCGCGAGCCGGTAGCGCTCCTCGAGCCAGGGCAAGAGCTCGGTCGCCAGCATCTCGACGTACTCCTCGGTGCGGCTGCCCCCGGCCTCGAACCACCACTGGCCGAGAGGGGCGATGAACACGGCGACGAGCGGCCGCACGCGCTCCCCGATCAGGTTGTCGAGCGAGCTCGCCATCGCTCCCTTCTCGAGCCACTCGGGGCCGTCGTGGACGAAGAGCACCGGGTAGCGCTCGTCGCCGTCGTCGTAGCCCGCGGGCAGGTAGACCTGGATCGCGCGCGTGTTGCCGAGCTGCTCGCTCTCGAACTCGTGGCTCTCGAGCCGCCCGCGCGGGCCGCGCGGCTCGTCGAGGTGCGCGGCCCGCTCGTAGCTCGGCGTCAGCACCTCGGACTTCGGGGCCCAGCGTCCCGGCGCGGTGAGCGGATTGCGCGGGTCGGTGATCAGGCGCTGGTAGTCGATCTGGAAGTTGTAGTCCCAGCGCAACCCCGGCTCGATCCTGTAGGTCCTGTGGTAGAGATCGGTCCCGGCGATGCGCAGCATCGGCTCCGCGCGCTCGCCCCCCGTCATCGCCCCGACGATCGCCACGTCCTCGGCGCTGCCGGAGAAGACAAAGTGCACGAGGTCGCCCTCGAGGATCGGGAAGCTCTCCTGCTCGGCGAGGAAGGCGGCCACGAGCGGCGCCGGATCCGCAGCCGCCTCGACCTCGCGCAGAAACGCCCCGAAGGCGTGCTCGCCGCCGGCGTCCGGTGGAAGGGCGGTCGCTGCGTCCGCGACGGCTTCGGGGCCCTTCGGGACGACCCCCAGGCACGCGAGCTGCTCCGAGTTGCGCACGAAGACCCGCCCTGGAGAAGCGCTTCGCTCGAGGCTCGGCCAGGTGTAGCTGCTGTGCTCGAGCGCGCGCACGCGGCTCTCCTCGAGGTAGCCCTCCGGCGTCGCCCGCACGACCACCACCTCGCCGTCGGAACCGAAGACGACGAGCCGATCCCCGACCAGCACGAGCCCGCGGCCGCCCGGAGGGCGCGAGCGCCACACGCGCTCGCCGGTCGCGGCGTCGACACAGGTGAGGAACGTGCTCTTGAACCCGTACAGGTGTCCGTCGTGGTGCACCGGCTGGGCGTAGGTGTCGCCGAGCTCGCGCGTCCGGTAGCGCTCCTCGACGGCGAACCCCTCGTCCGACGCCGAGAGCTCGAACACGGCGAGCCGCCCGCTGACGTACAGGAAGAAGCGCGCGTCGTCGATCGCGCCCGCGCTGCCCGACGCCGCCGAGTCGCGCTCGCCGAGCGCGTGGGTCCAGAGCGGCTCGCCGGTCCTGGGATCGACGCCGAGGAGCTCCCTGCCGCTCAGCACGACGAGCTGGCGGCGGCCCGCGAGCTCCAGGACGGCGGGCGACTGGTAGGCCGCCGCGCCCTCGCCGAGCGCCCAGCGCAGCTCGCCCGTCGCGGCGTCGAACGCGACGAGGTTGCGGCCCTCGCTCCCGCCGGCCTGCACGACGAGCAGCTCCCCCGCGAGGACCGGCGTCGTCGTGAAGCCGTACTCCGGGGGCTCGGCGCCCAGGTCGAGCACCAGGTCGACCGACCAGCGCAGCTCGCCGCTCGCGAGGTCGAGGGCGACGAGCCGGCCGCGCGGTCCGAGCGCGAAGACGCTGCCGGCGCCGATCACCGGCGTGCTGATCGGGCCGTCCAGCGAGCCGTCGTGACCGAGGTAGGTCGGGCCGAGGGCGTGCCGCCAGCGCGGCGAGCCGTCCTCGGCGTCGAGGGCGACGACGCAATCGACCTCGCCGTCGGCGAAGAGCGTGAGCACGCTCCCGTCCGCCGCGGCGGCGCGCGAGTACCCCGATCCCAGGGGTCGCGTCCAGAGCGGGGCGAGCCCCAGGAGCTCGTCGGGCGGGCCGCCGAGCGAGGCGGAAGGGAAGCCGGCGGCGAGGAACGCCAGGGCGAAGAGGCGCGCTGCGATGGAGGGCATGGAGCGCAGTCGTAGCACGCGCCCCTCGTGGCGGCACGCGGAGATCCGCGGGACACGGAACCCGAACGCGAGAGCGCGCCGCGCGGAGTATCCTCCCGGCAAAACGCCCCCAGCCCGCCTTCGCCGTGACCCTCGCCTCCGCCGTCGTCCTCCTGTTCCTCGTGGTCGATCCCTTCGGGAACGTGCCCTTCTTCGTGGCTGCCCTGGAGCGCGTCGCGCCCCAGCGCCACCGGCGCGTCGTCGCGCGCGAGCTGTTGTTCGCGCTCGCCGTGATGGTCGGCTTCCTCTTCCTGGGACGGCCGCTGCTCGCGGTGCTCGGGATCTCCGAGCCGGCGCTCTCGATCGCGGGCGGAGTGATCCTGTTCCTGATCGCGCTGCGCATGGTCTTCCCCCCGCCCGGGCGCGGGGCGGCCGAGGAGCTCGAGGGCGAGCCCTTCCTCGTGCCGCTCGCGGTGCCCTACGTCGCGGGCCCCTCGGTGCTCGCGGCCGAGCTCCTGCTCATGAGCCGCGAGCCGGAGCGCTGGGCCACCTGGCTCCTCGCCGTGCTCCTGACGTGGCTCGCGACGGCCGTCATCGTGTTCTCGGGCAGCGCCATCGCCGCGCGCCTCGGGCGCCGCGGGCTGATCGCGATCGAGCGCCTGATGGGCATGCTCCTGGTGGCGGTCAGCGTGCAGATGCTCCTGAACGGCATCGACGCGTACCTGGCGTGACGCGCGCCCGGAGGGCGAGTAGACTCCGCGCCTTCCCCATCCGTGAGAGGACTCTTGCCATGAAGACCATAGCCCTGTTCGCGTTGCTCGTCGTCGGCGCCGCCACGGTCCAGGAGATGCAGCCGGCCGCGCCCTCGGACCAGCACGAGTGGCTCCAGCAGCTCGTCGGAGAATGGACCGTCAGCGCCGACGCCACGATGGAACCCGGCGCGGAGCCGATGCGGATGGAGAGCACGGAGAGCGTGCGCTCCATCGGCGGCTTGTGGATCGTGGCGGAGGGCAGAGCGACCTTCGGCGACACGCCGTTCACGTCGATCCTGACCCTCGGCTACGACCCCTCGAAGGAGGCCTTCGTCGGCACCTGGATCGACACGATGCAGACCCACATGTGGAGCTACGTGGGAACGCTCGACGACGCCCGGAAGGTGCTCACCCTGGCGACGGAGGGCCCGACGTTCGGGGATCCGTCCAAGACGTCCAAGTACCACGACGTGATCGAGCTCGCGGGACCCGACCACAAGGTGCTCACCTCGTCGGTCCAGGGCGAGGACGGGACCTGGACCACCTTCATGCGCGCCGACTACCGGCGCAAGAAGCAGAGCGGCTCCAGGTAGCCGAGCGGGCCGCTCGCGACGCGTTCCGTCGGGACGCCCTTTGACATCGGCTTGACGCGCGCTCGCCCAGCCCGGACGGGCTCTTGACGTGCGCGCAGCCGTGCACGGCCGAGGATACGGAGAAGGCGCGACGCCTCGCTGCGCGTCCACCGCGCCGTCACGCCGTGAACCGTCGCGCCATCGGATGGATCCTCGGGGGCCTCTGCCTGCTGCTCGCCGCCGCCCTGCTCGTGCCGGCCGGGGTCTCCTTCTTCTACCGCGAGGCCGCGGTCGCGCGCGCCTTCGGCGAGAGCGCCGCCCTCGCAGCCGTGGCCGGCGTCGCGCTGCGCCTCTGCAACCGGCACTCGATGCGGACTCCGGAGGGGAGGCCGGCATTCTTCCGGCGCGAGGGGATGGCGGTGGTCGCCCTCGCCTGGTTCGTCACCTCCGCCATGGGCGCCTTGCCCTTCCTCCTCTGCGGCGAGGCGCCCTCCTTGGTCGACGCGCTCTTCGAGTCGACGTCGGGCTTCACGACGACCGGCGCCACGGTCTTCAGCGCGGCACAGGTCGATGCGCTGTCCAGGGGGATCGCCTTCTGGCGCTGCTTCTCGCACTGGATCGGTGGCGTCGGGATCGTCCTCGTCTTCGTGGCGATCATGCCCACCGGAGGCCGCAGCCTCTACCGGTCGGAGGGCATCTCGCGCGAAGAGGACCAGCCTCGCGTCCGCGACATCGCCGTCGCGATCCTGCGCGTCTACGTGGTGCTGACCGCGGTCCACGTGCTCCTGCTCTGGGCCGCGGGCCTGAGCCCGTTCGACTCGGTCGTCCACGCCTTCTCGACGATGGCGACGGGCGGCTTCTCCAACCACGGCGAGAGCATCGCGTACTACCGCTCGCCCGTCGTGGAGCTGATCTGCGTCGTCTTCATGATCGCGGCGGGCACGAGCTTCACGATCTGGAACACGCTCTGGCGCGGCGGGCCCAAGCTCGCCCTCGGCAAGGCTCTCCAGTCGTCGGAGCTCAAGCTGTACCTCGGCCTCCTCGCCGGAGGGACCGCCTTCCTGTGGCTCATGCTCTGGTTCTGGGGCGGCAGCAACGGCCAGCCGGGCTCCGACCTCCCGGACTACAGCCGCTTCCTGCTCTGCGGCCGGGACGCAGCCTTCAGCCTCACGTCGATCCTGACCTGCACCGGATACGCCACGGCCGATTTCGACCGCTGGCCGGAGGTCGGCCGGATGCTCCTCGTGGTCGCGGCCTTCGTCGGCGCGTGCGGCGGCTCCACCGGGGGCGGTGTCAAGGTCTTCCGGTTCCTCATCGTGACGCGCGCAGCCTTCGCCGCGGTCCGCTCCTTCGTCTCCCCGCGGGCCGTCGTGCGCGTCTCCGCGGACGACAAGCCCCTGGAGCCGGAGGTCATCGCGTCGGCCGCGCGCTACTTCGTGCTGTGGGTGCTGGCCGCCATCGTCGGATCGCTCCTGCTCGCGCTGCTCGGATCGGACCTGGTGACGTCCGTCACCAGCGTCGTGAGCTGTCTCAACAACGTCGGACCGGGCTTGGCCGCGGTCGGGCCCAGCGCGAGCTTCGGGCACCTCGATGTTTGCAGCAAGCTCGTGCTGTGCGTCCTGATGGTCCTGGGGAGGCTCGAGTTCTACGCGCTCGTGGCGCTCTTCATGCCGAGCTTCTGGCGCCGGTGAGGGGCGCTCCTGCTCGTCCGCCAGCCGATGCCCGACGCCCGCCCCGGTCAGGAGGCAGCGCGGGCGGGCAGGGTCCACCTCGATCTTTCCTCGCGGGTCGGCGAGGTGCACTCGGAGGTCCCGGGCGCTCTCGAGGAGTCGAGCCGGCCATGCGGGCCGCGCCTCAGCGCCCGAGCTTCTCCCCTTCCCGGAACCAGTCGCTGGCGTCCTTCAGGAATCCCTGCCCGAAGTGCTCGAGCAAGAGGCGCCGCTGGTCCTGCGCGGGGACGACGTAGTCGGCGCGGCGCTCCCAGGTCCCGTTCCCGAGGTCGATGCGGTTGTGCTCGAGCGTGTGCAGCCGGAGCGCCTCGACGAAGGGCGAGAACGCAGCGCGATGGTAGCCCGCGACGAAGCCCACCAGGCCGAACGCGATCTTCGCGGCGTCGCCGTCGTAGGTGCCTTGCTTCCAGCTCGCGAACTCCTCGACCCGCAGGGGCTTGCCTTCGCGCTTCGCGAACGCCCTGCGCAGGTCCTGCTCCCAGGCCGTGTGCTCGGTCGCCCAGACGAACTCGTCGCGGTACGGGAAGCAGTAGATGCCGCCGCGGATCTCGTTCTCCACGTACCAGGCGAACCCCTGCACGAGCCAGTATGGCTGCTGCGACGAGAAGCGGCGCACGAACAGCATCTGCGCGACGCGGTGCACGAGCTCGTTCTCGGGGTCCCACTCCTCCATTCCGCTCGCGTTCTCGATGTACGCCGCCGCGAGCGGCTTCTCGTGCACGAACCCGGTCAGCTTCTTGCCGAGCGGCACCCAGGGCCTGAGGTATTCCTGCATCTCGCCGAGCTGCTCGACGAGCGAGCCGTAGTCACGCTCGTCGCGCACGACGAACATCACGCAGGTCTCCGTGTCGACCGGCCAGGTGCCGGCGCCCCATTCGTAGGACCACGAGTACTCGAGCTGCGGTTGGCCCTCCGGCTGCCAGCCGACCGGGCCGTGCTCGGGGTCCTCGGGGATCTCTCCGTCGGCCCGTTTCTCCCCCGCGTTCGCGGGACCCTCGTCCTCGGGCTTCGGCGCAAGCTCCGCGCGCGGCGGCGCGGGCAGGAGCTCGTCGAAGAGCCCCGTCGTCTCGGCGATCAGCTCGAGCTGGCGCGCGAGCTTGCCGCTCCCCTCGCGGGCGATCAGGAGCACGCGGGCGTCGTGGTCGAGGGTCATCTCGTAGCCGTGCGCGAGCGACCAGGCGCCCCACGACTCGATCGCGGAGCGCGGGCCCGGGCCGAGCTCCGCGGGCAGGTCGGCGACCGGGTAGCTCTCGCCGTTCCAGCGCACTCGCGGCTCGTCGACGGAGAGCGACGGCGGGAGCAGCGCGGTGCAAAGGGCGAGGGAGATGGACTTCTTCATGGTGCGATGGGTTTCCTTGGACGGCGCTCAGTACCGTTCGCCGAGCCAGCGGCGCACGTGCGCCCCGAGCTCCTCGGGCGGCTCGCCGAAGACCGCTTCGAACGCCTCGACCGCGGGCGTCCCCGCGCCGATCCGCGCCAAGAGGTCCGGGAGCCGCGTCGATTCGGCCTCCAGCAGGTAGGCGGCGAGGACGTACGAGTAGAGCAGGTCCTCGGCCGTCAGGCGGTTCACGTCCTTGCCGAGCAGGAAGGCGAGCCGCGGCCGTCCCTTGCCGTTCAAGACCCGGTGCGCCTCGTTCATCCAGTTCGTCCGCGAGTCGAGCAGGCGCGCTTGCAGCGCGAGGTCGTCCTCCTGGTTCAGGTACTCCGAGGGCCTCACGAACCAGGACAGGCGGGTCCCCACGAGCTCGCGCGTCAGGTAGAGCCCGAAGCCCTCGACCGCCCAGCCTTGCCCGGGGAGGATGCCGAAGCCCTCGGCGAAGAGCCACGTGATCGCCTGGCGCACCAGGCCGTCGAGGCGCCGCAGCTCGTCCGGCGCCCAGTGCGCCAGGTCGCCGGAGCCCTGGATCCCCGAGCCGTCGCAGCGCAGCAGGAACTCGCGGTACTCCGGCCCGATCGACGGATGATTCGTCAGGAAGGCCAGCTTGTCGGAGCTGCGCGCGAGGCTGTAGACGGTGAAGTCCTCGGGGAAGTCCGCGCCGGCCCCCAGCGCGGCGTTGAAGTACGAGCGCGTGGCCCACATCGCCTCGGTCAGGCGCCGGACCTCCTCCTCGGAGCCCGTACCGAGCGAGCGCACCAGCGGCGACGTGTAGACCGCGGTCCACTCGATGCCGAAGCCGCGCTCCTTGGCGTCCGGCGTCCGCGCGCGCGCCTTCGGGACCGTCCGGAACGCGGTGCGCACCATCTCCCGCAGCTCGCCGCGCCGCTGCTTCGCGGCCACGGTCTCCACCAGCACCCAGCGGTCCGCGAGCTTCGCCTCCCCGCGCAGATCGTGGGCGCGCGCGTTGTCCGGGTCGACACGGAGGACGTCGTCGAGCAGGGACTCGCGCTCCTCGGCGGAGAGCTCGTCCGCGTGGCCATCGAGCAGCGCGAAGAGCGCGCCCGCGAAGCCGGCCGCGACCTCCGCGCGGCGCAACGCGAACTCGCTCGCGGCCTCCTTGTCGTGGTCGACGGGCGGCACGCGGTGCTCCTTGGGCCTCCACTGGCCGTCCTTGTCCTTGATCCAGCCCAGGCCGCGCCGCGCGTCGGCGTTCTCGGGATCGAGGCGCAGCATCCACTCGTACACCTCCTGGCGCTTCAGGAAGACCTTCTGCTTCGCGCACCAGGCGGCGAGCCCCTCGAGCTGCGCCATCAGCTCCTGGCGCACGGCCGCGCGCTCGCTCTCGACGTCGGCCGCCGCTCCCCCGGCTTCCCCGGCGGCCCGGGCGACGAGGAGCGACGCGCAGAGCAGCATCGTCCCCACCCGAACTCGCCCGGCTCTTCGCTGCATGCCTCGCCTCCCCTGCCGTGCACCTCTGCCCCGCCACCCCCTGGCGGCGGACGCACCGCTCGCGGCGTGGCGGGCGGACAGGATAGCAGACCCGCCGCGGCCCGGGCCTCGCGTCCGCTCGAAGCTCAGCGACCCGTCGGGCTGTCGAGCAAGCCGTCGTCGCGGAACGCGCTCGCGAGAGTCCGGCTCCATGTGCGCGTCAAGGCGTCGTCGTCGAGCCCCTCGTAGCGCTTCCAAAGCGCCTGCATCTCCTCCTCGGACCACGTCTTCCTCGCGCTCCACGCGGCGGGTCCGTAGGCGCTCCCCACCCGGGCGAGGGCGCGGTCCCAGTAGGTCTCTGCGTAGATCTCGAGCGCACCCACCATGGTGCGCCAGAGCCCGGCCCACCAGCGCTGCGCCCGACCGTCACCGAACGGCTCGAGCGGCTCTCGGCCGGCCGCGGCCGGAGCCGCCGCGAAGGCGCGAACGGCCTCCGCGGCGAACTCCGCGAAGAGGAAGTTCAGGTACCCGTTCGGCTCGCAGTTGAACGCGCCGCGCGCCCCCGCCTTCTCCGCCGCCGTCGGCGCGCGGCGCAGGCTGCCGTTCGCGAAGCGCCGGAACGCGCGACCGGCGTTCGGCGGCAGCTCGCGCGGGACCGCGCCGTCGCCCGCGTAGTGCCTGCGGATCAGGGCCAGGAAGATCCAGGCGATCCGCCTGACGACGGTCGCGTCGCTCACGCCGAGCGCGTCGAGCGTCGCCGACGAGCCTCCGCGGATCGCGGAGTGCGCGCGGTGGAAGGGCCTCTGCGCGATGACCCGGAACAGGTGGTTCTCGACGTCGAGCGCCGGGAAGTCGAAGCACCACGCCGGGATCCCGAGGACCTCGACCGCGTACCGCTCGTCCTCTCTCGCGCGCGACCAGTCCCGGACGAGGATCGTCGCGAAGTCGAGCTCGAGGAAGAAGCGCTGGTCGTGCCTGATGTCGGCAGCGCCGCCCCCGAGATGCGCCAGGGCGACCTCGAGGTCCTCGTGCAGAAGCCTCCGCAGCTCCCCGGTCACCGCTGCTCTCGGGGCCCCGGAAGCCTACGCCGGGATGCTGATGTTGAGGTACCGGAACTGCGCGCCGGCCGCGACGGCGATCACGGCGCCCGCTCTCCGTGCGTGCACGTAGATCTTCCCGGAGTCGTACTGCCAGATGTTGCCCACGGGCATCGACTGGTTCACTTCGGGCCACCACTGGTACATCTCGTTCGGATCGGCGAGCAGCAGCTCGATCTCCTGCCGGACCGCGATGCTGAACTGGTTCAGCTTGCTGTTGGTGTTCGACAGGTACGAGAACGTCTTCCCGTTCAGGGCGGCGACGAGGTCGGCGGCGAAAGCCTGCTGCACGGTCGTCGTCGGTGCCGTCGTCAACGGATCCTTGGGATCCAGGAGCGCGGCGGTGATGGTCGCCTGGGGCATGGTGTTCCTCCTTGGTTGCGAAGCTGTCCGATCCTAACCCTTGGTATCAGTCCGCGCTGCTTGCGCACCGGAACCCGACCCGGTGCGAGGCGTGCGCGTCTCCGATGCCCGAGTACGCGTGATCGCCCAGGGTGTCCTCGTCGGTCGTGGCGTCAAAGGCGCAGCCCATGAAGTAGCGGTCGAGCTCGCGCACCTGTGGCCGGCCCGCGATCACCTCGACGACCTTGCTCGCGGTCCACTCCTCGGCGTTGCCGAAGCCGTGGAAGAGGCCGTTCGGCGGCTGGCGATAGCCCTCCTCCGCGACCGGGAGCAGGGCCCCGATCGCCGCGCGGTACGCCTCGCGCCAGGAACGCGCGGCACGCCGCCCCGGGCCGTCGACGTTGGCGCGGACCCCGCCCCGGTCGGCGCCGTCCCCCCACGGCCGCTCCAGGAGCTCAGGGCCGCGCAGGGCCCACTCCAGCTCGAGGTGGGTCGGCAGCCGCTTCCCCATCCACCGCGCGTACGCCTGTGCGTCCTCCCAGCTCGCGCCGACGACCGGCAGGTCGAGCCAGCGGTCTTCCAGCGCGTCGACGGGCAGCGAGCGCCAGTCGTGGCCGTCGTATCCCGCCTCCCTCCACACCGACGGCGCCGCGCGCCCGGTCGACGAGAGGAAGTCGAGGTACTCGCGGTTGGAGACCTCCGTCTCGTCCAGGTAGAAGCTCTCGATGGTCACCACGTCGCGTGCCCGCGTGCAGCCGAGGGGACGCGGGTCCTGCAGGGCGAAGCGCCCGCCCTCGACGCGCACCATCCCGCGCAGGACCCGCGCCGGATCGAGCAGGCGCGCCGCGAGCGCGTAGCGCTCGCGCGGGACGCTGCAGTGCTCGAGCAGCTCCGCGCGCCGGCCGTCGCGCGACTCGACGACGAAGCGGTAGTCGCCCGGAGGGAGGGGCGCGTCCACGATGGGCAGCTCACCCAGTGGGACCGCCGGACCGACGTCGCCCGACACCGGGTCGACCGCGCGGTAGCTCGCGCGCGCCCCGTCGGCCGGAGTGCTCGGGGCGACCTCGAGCGTGACGCGCGGATAGAGCGTCTCCACGCGCGCCGTGTCGCGCAGCCACTCGTCCGCGTCGTGGATCAGCGCGGCCCGACCGGCCGCCGCGACGGCCGCAAACAGCGCCCGCGCTCGCTCCGGCGCGCCGGGCGCTCGATTGGCCTGCTCCATCAGGCTCCGGATGGTCCCCACGCGCTGCGCGTGGTCCTCGTCGTACCGCGCCCGGAAGCGCAGGGCGGCAAGGGCGAGCGCCGGCGATTCCAGGCCGCTGGCCTCGGCGTCCTCGAGCGCCCGGCGCGCGTCGACGACGGCCGGCAGCGCGCCGTCCCAGTCCTCGATCGAGAGGGCCAGATCGACCGCGGTCCTCGAGAGGCGGAGGCGGGTCGAGCGCGCCTGGCGCCCGGCGAGGCCCCACGCCACGAACGCCACGAGCGTCAGCGCGCCCGCCGCGACCAGCTCGCCTCGGCGGCGCCGGGTCCAGCGCCGCAGCTTGGCGCTCGCGGACGGCGGCCGCGCCTCGATCGCCTCGAGGCGCAGGAAACGCCGCAGGTCGTCCGCGTACGCGCTCGCGCTCGCGTAGCGCCCCCGCGGCTCCTTGCTCATCGCCTTCTCGCAGATGGTCGCGAGGTCGCGCGGCACGCGCTCGTTGTGGGCGCGGATGGGGCGCGGCTCGTGGACACCGATCCTGGCGATCACCTCCTGCGAGGTGCTGCCCGGGAACGGCTTCTCGAGGGTCAGCAGCTCGTACAGCACGATCCCCAGGGAGTACACGTCCGAGCGCTGGTCGACCTCCGCCTCGAGCAGGCGCGCCTGCTCGGGGCTGACGTAGGGCAGCGACCCCAGGACCTGGTCCGAGCGCGTCATCGTCCCCGCGGTCTCGTCGCGGGCGATCCCGAAGTCGACCACCTTGACCCGTCCCTCGGGCGTCAGCAGCAGGTTGCTCGGCTTCACGTCGCGGTGGATCACGCCGTGCGCGTGGGCGTGCGCGAGGGCGTCGGCGGCGTCGGCGACGAGCCGCGCCACGGCCGCGACGTGGCGCGCGTCGCCGGGCGGGGGCAGGAGCGCGGTGCCCACGGCGTCGGGCTCGCCGCGCTGCAGGCGGATCTCGTGGTGCAGGTCGTGCCCCGGCACGAGCTCCATCGCGAACCAGTGCGCGTCGCGCTCGACGCCATCGGTGATGACGCGCACGACGTGCTCGTGGTCGAGCTTGGCCGCCGCGCGCGCCTCGCGGTGGAAGCGCTCGATCTGGACCTCCGAGGTCGTGAGCCCCGTCACCAGGACCTTGACCGCCACCTCGCGCCCGAGCGAAGGCTGGCGCACGCGGTAGACCACCCCCATCGATCCGCGGCCGATCTCGTGCACGAGCTCGAACTCGCCCAGCCGTCTTCCGGTCGCGATTCCGCGGCTCGGGGGCGGCGCGACGAAGTCCGCGGGCGCGGCCGCGTCGTGCGCGAGCAGCTCCTCCACCTCCGTTCGCAGGCCCGCGTCGTCGCTGCACTCGCGCTCGAGGAAGGGGGTGCGCTCCTCGACGAGCAGGTCGACGGCCCCCGCGAAGATCTCGCGCGCACGCAGCCAGCGCACCGAATCATCGTTCATCTCTCGACCTCGCGATGGAGGAAGGCGCGAGCGGCCCTCCACCAGCGAAGGACCTGACGCTCGGAGACGCAAAGGATCCGCGCGCAGTCGGCCATGCTCTGCCCTCCGAAGAAATGCAGGTCGACGAGCTGGGCGAGGTCTGCGTCCATCTGCTCGAGCTTCTCGAGAGCCGCGTCGAGCGCGGCCAGGTCGATCGCCCGGGAACGGTACTCCGCGACGAGATCCTCGAGCTCGAGGCTCTCGAGCTCGAGCCGCTCCCCGGGCGGTCTACGCTTCTGCGTCGCTCGACCACGCCCGTGGTCGACCAGGATCTGGCGCATGGCCCGCGCTGCCACGCGCAGCAGGTGGTCGCGGTCGTTGCACTGGCCCAGGTTCCCCGACAGCCGCAGGAACGCCTCGTTCACCAGGGCCGTCGGCTGCAGCGTGTGTCCCGGGTTCTGGCCTCGCATGCTCTGCCGCGCGAGCCCGTGCAGCTCGGCGTAGACGAGGCGGAACAGCTCCTCGCGCGCCGCGTCCTCCCCGTCGCGGATCCGATCGAGCAGCCTGCGCAGGGTGTGGTCGCCGCCCCCGGGGGCGCTCAAGGGCCGACCTCGGGCGCGAGGCCTCCGCGGAGCGGGTCTGGGGAATGGGCGGCGGGCTTTCGGGAGCTCGAGATCCGGTGCGAGACCATGGGCAGGGCGGTCCCGGAGCGAGGCGGCGCTCATGATGGAGCAAACGCGAACCCTCCGTCGAGCCTGACGCCTTTTTTTGGCCTTTCTCGGGGTCGCTCGCCCGGAGCTCGCCCGGGAGGCCCCCCTGTCAGCGCTCCCGCTGGGCCGCCTCCTCCAGGAGCCGCAGGTAGCGCGCGACGTCCGGGTGGTCGTTGGCAGAGACCTGGTCCACCAGCTCGCCCGCGGAGGTCAGCACCTGGCTGTCCACGGGGTACAGGTAGCTCTCGTGAGCCGCCCGCGCCACGTCGCGCACGAGCTCGTCGCCGGTCGCGGCCGCGATCGCCGGCAGGTGCTTCGCCAGGACCCAGGCGCTCACGAAGTCCGCGCGCAGCTTCTCGATCACCTCGGGCGACGAGAGCGGACCCGCTCTCAGGTTCTTCCCGCTCAGTCAGCAGGACTCGTCGTCGAGCGAGCCGAACAGCAGCACGAGGTGCAGCGGCTTGTGCTCCTGGTGCGCGCGCCGCACCGCGACCTCGAACGGCAGCCAGTCGATCGCGGCGAAGCGGTAGAACTCGCCGCGCAGGAGCACCCGCGCGTCCTCGTCGGCGATCGCCTCGGTCCAATCGGCCGCCGCGGGCGGGCCGCTCGAGACCTCCATGCACGGGATCCATCCGATGTCCGCGCTGAAGCCCTCGACCTTGCGTCCGTCGCCGGCGTCGTACTCGATCGGCACGTTGCAGTCGGCGTTCGTGTTCCGACTGGGCAGCTCGACGTGGAAGGAGCGCAGCTCGCCGCGCTCCCTGCCGAGCACGAGGCGCCCCTCGAACTGCGCCGGCGTGAGGTACACGCCGCCCTCGAGCTCGAACTCGGCGTGCGCCCGGAAGAGGATCTCGAGCGCGTCGGGAGCGACGGCGCGCAGCGTCGCGAAGGTTCCGGGGACGCACGCGTGGCCGTGGTGGAAGGTCGCCTTCGCGCCGGGCGAGAGCTGGCGCAGGAACGGCAGGACGGCCTGCGAGTCGACCTCCCACGGCTCGCCGACCGAGACCGGCTCGGCGGGCAGGAAGGGCCGGAACGAATCCGCACCGTAGGCCTCCTTCAGCCGGTCCGGCCGCGCGTCGCGCAGCACCGGGGTCTCGGCGAAGAGTCCGTACATCGACTCGACGCACGGCTCCCACGCGGCGCTGAGCTCGATCGAGGCGTCGTCGGCCACGCGCGGGAGCACGTCGGGCGACGACGTCTCCTGCGGAGCGGCCAGCAGAGCGGCGAGCAGGGCGGTCTTTCGCATCGGGTGTTCTCCTGACTACGGGTCCTCGTCCAGACTCAGGTTGCGGGCCACGGCGCCGAGCCTAGCGGCGCAGCGAGGCCGGCTCGCGCGGCGAACGGCCCGAGCCTTCCAGGGCGAGGGCGTCCTGGGTTCGTAGGGGGCGGGACGGGACATGGCTCCCTTGCGCTTCATTGTTGTCACCGGGCCCGGGTCCATCCCAGGCTTCTCGGGAAAAGCGCGCACGGGTGCTACGGTAAGCGCTCGTGGGGCTGCTCTCCCGCTTCTCGAAGGCGTCCTCCGGAGCCGCCGATCCGCTCGCCGACCCCGCGCAGCGAAAGCGCGTGGTGTACGCGTACCACGAGCAGACCAAGCACCACCCCTACCGCTTCGCCGCCGGGCCCTACGAGCTCGACTGGGCGAGCCAGCCCGACCCGTTCCGGCGCTGGATCGGCGCGGACCTCGTGCGCCTCGACCGCGCGCCCCCGGGTTCGGAGCCGCTCGCCTCGCGGCCGCTCGACTCGGACCCGCTCTACCCGCCGGCGCTGGCCGAGGGCGGCGTGCCGCCCGCGGCGCTCGAGCCGCGCGCGATCTCCCAGCTCCTTTTCGACAGCCTCGCGCTCTCGGCCTGGAAGCAGGCCGGCGCGTCCAAGTGGGCGCTGCGCGTCAACCCCTCGAGCGGCAACCTGCACCCGACCGAGGGCTACCTCCTGCTCCCGGCGATCGCCGGCATCAGCGCCGGTCCAGCGGTCTTCCACTACGCGCCGGCCGAGCACGGGCTCGAGCTGCGCGCGGAGATCCCCGCGCCGACGTGGCGCGAGCTGACGGCGGGCCTGCCGCCGGGCTCCTTGCTCGCGGGCCTCACCTCGATCCACTGGCGCGAGGCCTGGAAGTACGGCGAGCGCGCGTTCCGCTACTGCCAGCACGACGCGGGCCACGCCGTCGCGGCGCTCTCGATCGCGGCCGCGGCCCTGGGATGGAAGGTCGAGCTGCTCGACGGCGCGGGGACGCTCGAGCTCGGCGCGCTCCTGGGCGTGTTCGCCGAGGCCGGGCCGGAGGCGGAGAGCCCCGAGTGCCTCCTGCTCGTTCGACCTTGCGCGCCCGTTGAGCCCGCGGCGGCGCGCCCGATCGTCACCGGGCTCGCGAGCCGCGTCGCCGCGCTCGCGCCGGCTTTCCGCGCCCTCGACTGGCGCGGAAGGGCGAACGATCTCTCGCCCGAGCACGTCGAATGGGAAGCGATCGAGCTCGCGGCGCGCGCGTGCGTCGAGCCGCCGAGCGAGGAGCCCTACGCCGTCTGGCCGCGGCCACCGCGGGCCACGGCGCCCGAGCCCGCCACGACCTCGCTGCGCCGCATCGTGCGCCAGCGGCGCAGCTGCCTGGCCCTCGACGGCAAGACGGCGATGAGCGCCTCCGCGTTCTTCCGCGTCCTCGAGAGCACGCTGCCGCGCGCGGGGCGCTTCCCGTTCAACGCCTTGCCCTGGAGCCCGCGACTCCACCTGGCGGTCTTCGCGCACCGCATCGACGGACTGCAGCCGGGGCTCTACTGGCTGCAGCGCGACCCCGATCGGCTCGCGGCCGTGCGCGCCGCGTGCCGCGCGGAGTTCCTCTGGGAGCGGGCCGCTGGCGCTCCGGAAGACCTCCCGCTCCGGCTCCTGCTGCCGCTGGACCTGCGCCGGGTGGCGGCGCAGGTCTCGTGCAACCAGGACATCGCCGGCGACGGCGCCTTCAGCCTCGGGATGATCGCGGACTTCGAGCGCTCGATCGAGGAGCACGGCGCGTGGTTCTACCCGCGCCTCTTCTGGGAGGCGGGCACGATCGGCCAGGTGCTCTACCTCGAGGCCGAGGCCCTGGGCCTGCGCGCGACCGGCATCGGGTGCTTCTTCGACGACCCGGTGCACTCGATCCTCGGCCTCTCCGGGCGCGCCTTCCAGAGCCTCTACCACTTCACCATGGGCGGCGCGGTCGAGGATCCACGGCTCTCGACCCTGCCCGCGTATCCGGAGCGGGAGGGCGCCGGGTGAGGGGCGAGCGGCTCGACGATCGGCGGCGGCGCGGCTTGCCTTCGCGTCGATCCTGGCCTACACCGTCGGGCGGGTCGATCCGACGCCGACCGCGAGCCGATGAAGACACGCCCCGCTCCGACCGAGCCCAGGGTGCTGCGCCTGCCGGGCGCGCTGCGCGAGCGCCTCGAGGGCTTCGTGCTCGCGGGCTACCCGCGCGAGACCTGCGGCACGTTGCTCGGCCGGCCGATCGACCCGGGGCGGTCGGGAGCGGCGGGCGCCGTCGTGACCCACGTCGAAGAGGGCCGCAACCTCGACGTCGAGCGCGCGCGCGATCGCTACCAGCTCGATCCCGAGCACCTGTTCCGGGCCGAGGAGCGCGCGCGACGCGAGGGGCTCGAGGTCGTCGGCGTCTGGCACTCGCATCCCGAGCACCCCGCCCGGCCCTCCGAGACCGACCGCGCCGCGGCCTGGGAGGGCTGGTCGTACCTGATCGCCTCGGTCGACGCCGAGGCCGTGCGCGAGCTGCGCTCGTGGCGGCTCGCGGACGGCTGGTTCATAGAGGAAGAGGTCCGGCCATGACCCGGGTCCTCGTTCGCATCCCCGCCCCCCTGCGCTCGCACGCCGCGGGCGCGAGCGAGGTCGCCGTCGCGGGCGCGACCGTGCGCGAGGCCCTTTGGAACCTGGGCCAGCAGCACGCGGGGCTGCTCGACAAGGTGCTCGACGAGCGCGGCGAGGTGCGCCAGTTCGTGAACGTGTTCCTCGGAGAGAGCGACCTGCGACAGCTCGACGGGCTCGACACCCGGCTGTCGCAGGGCGACGTGCTCTCCATCATCCCGGCGGTCGCCGGGGGAGGCGCCAGATGAGCGCGAAGGACGAGAGGCTGGCCGAGCTGCGCGCGACGATCCGCGAGGTGACGCCGGCGGAGGCGCTCGCGAGCGCGCGCGACGGCGGCGTCGTGATCGACGTGCGCGAGCCCGACGAGGTTGCCCAGGGCAGCCCGCCGGGGGCCGAGCGCATCGTGCGCGGCTTCCTCGAGCTGCGCATCGAGGACGCCGTGCCCGCGAAGGACCGGCCGCTGAACGTGATGTGCGCCGGAGGCGTGCGCTCGCTCTTCGCGGCCGAGGGGCTGCGCCAGCTCGGCTACAGCGACGTGCGCTCGGTCGCGGGCGGCTTCAACCGCTGGAAAGCGGAAGGCCTGCCCGTCGAGCGGCCGCGCGGCCTCACGGCCCAGGAGCGCGAGCGCTACGGGCGGCATCTCCTGATGCCGGAGGTCGGCGAGAAGGGCCAGGTGAAGCTGCTCGAGTCGAGCGTGCTCCTGATCGGCGCCGGCGGGCTCGGCTCGCCGGCGGCCTACTACCTCGCGGCCGCCGGCGTTGGGAAGCTCGGCATCGTCGACGACGACGTCGTCGACCGCTCGAACCTCCAGCGCCAGATCCTGCACACCGACGACCGCGTCGGCGAGCTCAAGGTCGCGTCCGCGAGGCGCACGCTGCAGGCCCTCGATCCCGGCGTCGAGATCGCCGAGCACGCGCTGCGCCTCGCGAGCAGCAACGTCGAGGAGGTCTTCGCCGGCTACGACGTCGTGCTCGACGGCTCCGACAACTTCCCGACGCGCTACCTGGTGAACGACGCATGCGTGAAGCTCGGCATCCCCAACGTGCACGGCTCGATCTTCCGCTTCGACGGCCAGGTCTCGGTCTTCTGGCCGCGCTACCCGAAGCGCCGCGGGCCGTGCTACCGCTGCCTCTACCCGCAGCCGCCGCCGCCCGAGATGGCGCCCTCGTGCGCGGAGGCCGGGGTGCTCGGCGTCCTGCCGGGCGTGGTCGGCACGCTCGAGGCGGTCGAGACGATCAAGATCCTGCTCGGGATCGGCGACCCGCTCGTCGGCCGGCTCCTGCACTACGACGCGCTCGGCCCGCGCTTCACGGAGTTCAAGTTGCACCCGGACCCGGACTGCGCGTGGTGCCGCGAGGGCGCCGAGTTCCCCGGATACGTCGACTACGAGCACTTCTGCTCGAGCGTCGCGTGAGGCGCGCGGCGCAGGAAGAGGGCCTCGAGGTCCCGCGGCCGGCGCGCGAGCTGCTGGCCGGGATCGGCGGGACGCCGCTCGTCGAGCTCGGACCGCTGCTCGGCGTCTCCGACAGGGCGGCCGGCGGAGCGCGCCTCTTCGCCAAGCTCGAGTCGCGCAACCCGGGCGGCTCGATCAAGGACCGGCCCGTCGCCCGGATGCTCCTGCGCGCGCTGAACGAGGAGCGCTTCGCGGGCGGCCGCCGCCTGCTCGACTCGTCCTCGGGCAACGCCGGCATCGCGTACGCCATGCTCGGCGCGGCGCTCGGCGTGCCCGTGACGCTGGTCGTGCCCGGCAACGCGAGCCGCGAGCGCCTCGATCGGATCCGCGCCCACGGCGCGGAGCTGGTGCTCACCGACCCCGTCGAGGGCTACGACTTCGCGCTGCGCGAAGCCGCGCGGCTCGCCCGCGAGCACCCGGGCCGCTACTGGCACTGCGATCAGTACTCCAACGCCGAGAACTGGCGCGCGCACTACGAGGGCACCGGAGCCGAGATCCTGCAGCAGCTCGGCGCCCGGACGCCCGACACGCTCGTGTGCGGCGTCGGCACGGGCGGCACGCTGACGGGCGTCGGGCGCAGGCTGCGGCTGCGCAACCCCGACCTCTTCATCGCCGCGGTGGCCCCCGAGCCCTTCCCGGGCATCGAGGGCCTGAAGCCGCTCGGCCACCCGGGCGACCTCGTGCCCGCGATCCTCGACGAGAGCCTGATCGACGAGCGCATCGAGATGGACTCGGAGCGCGCGGCCGAGACGGCGCGCGAGCTCGCCCGCGCGGGCCTCTTCGTCGGGCCCTCGTCGGGGGCCTACGTGAGGGCCGCGCTCGATCTCGCGGCGCGCCGCCCGTGCGGGACGATCGTGACGCTGCTCAACGACACCGGCGAGCGCTACGGCTCCACGGGCCTCTGGGGCCCGGTGCGGGGGGTCTGACGCCGTCGTAACCTGGACGGCACGACAAGAACCTTGCGTACCCCGGCCGATGGCGGTGGACTAGGTGCCACGGGCAGGCGGCCCCGCGCCGACCTCTCCCCTCGTCCAAAAGGCCCGGACCTGGCACCAGGAGGACACGATGACCGAAGAGCGCTTCCTTTCGGCTGGCCTCGCGGCGGCGATCGTCGCGCTGATGGGCGTCCCCGCGGGCGCCTTGCCCGGGTGATGAACGCCCGCAGGGGGAGCCGGTTCGGCTCCCGCACCGGGTGATGCAGCCGGCGGCGGCGGCCGTGCCGGGGGCGCTTCGGGACCGGCATCGGGCGGCGGCGGTGCGCCCGCGCCAGGCGGTTCGTCGGGCCCGGCCACGCCGGCCGCGGGCCTTCCGGCGGCTCCGCCACCCCCCGTGCCGCGCGGCCCGAGCGCTCGCAGCTACCTCGCGATCGAGTGGGACTACCCGGTCTACGCGACCGCCGAGGAGGAGCCCGTCGCCGGCAGCTCCGCGAAGAAGAAGCGCCAGGCGCTGAGCCGCGCCGAGGCCCTCGCGTACATCGCCGGGGAGGACACGCGTCCGCTGCTCGTCCTGCGCGAATGCAAGGTCTGCAACGGGACCGACGACGCGCTGCTCAAGCCCGGCGCCGACAACGAGAAGACCTTCCTCCTGTCGCGCTGGTTCCACTGCGTGAAGCTGCCGGTCGACGTGATGGACGAAGACCATCCGTTCCACGAGCTGTTCACGCTCGAGGCGCCCGAGCACCTCTTCGTCGTCTCGGCGAACGGCGGGAACCACGACCCGCTCGAGTCCCAGACCTCGCGCACCGAGCTCTGGGGGTCGATGCGCGACCTCGTCGCGCTCGAGTACGCGAGCAAGCCCGACTCCGCGCTGAAGAAGATCGCCTCGATCCTCGACAAGCTCGACGCCGCCGACCAGCGCGTCCTTTCCCTCCTCGAGGACCGCGACGACATCCTCGAAGAGGACGGTCCGGACTCGCGCAAGCTGCCGAAGCTGCAGAAGAGGATCGCCGCGGCCGAGGCCGAGCGCGACGAGCTGCACGCGGAGATCGCCGAGGCTTCCAGGCTCGAGCTCAAGCGCCAGAGCGCCGGGGAGGCCGAGGCCGGCAAGTAGCGGCTCGGGAGCTCACGGAGACCCCGGCGGCGATCACGAGGGGCACGAGGGGCGGCGGGCACTCGCGTGCTCGTCGCCCTTCCCGCTCCAGGACCGACCCGATGCGCACCCTCGCCCTCGCGCTGCCCCTCGCGCTGCCCCTCCCTCCCGGCGTCGCGACGCCCGTCACGCGCGCCCAGGAGGGCGGCACGATGGAGGTCTTCGACGAGGTCGACCCGTACACCGGCGGCGAACGCGAGAAGATGCGCCTCCTCGGCTACGTCGCGTTCGGCCCGTTCCCCTGGCACGGACGCGACCGCACGCCCGACGTCGAGGAGACGATGGGCGGCATCCCGATGCTCTGGGTCGAGACCGCGCACTTCCGCATCGGCTCGAGCCTCGCGACCTACAGGATCCCGGCCGACCGCGCCGAGCGGGCGCGGCTGAAGGACGAGCTCGCGCGGCTCGAGGAGCGGCTCGGCCGCCTGGACGCGCCGCGCAAGGAGCTCGACCCCTGGCTGCGGCTCCACCTGTACGCCCAGCGCGCCGAGGACGCCTACGCCGCGTTCGTACGGGACTTCGGCCTCGCGCCGGCGGACTTCGAGCAGATCGGCCCGCACCTCGGCAATCGCGAGAAGTTCCTCTTGCTCCTGTGCGAGCGCAAGAGCGAGTTCGGCCGCTACGCCCGCACGTACCTCGGGGTCGAGAACGACCACTCCTACCGCTGGGGGTGGCAGGAGGACTGCATGCTCTTCGGGGCGAACGTCGAGGCGCTGCGCGACGGCTGGGCCGAGACGGAGGTCCGCGTGCTGCCCTTCGACTCGATGCTGCACTGCGCCGTCGTCGCGGGTCTCGCCGCCAACTTCGCGGGCGGCTACCGCGGCAAGCTGACGGCCCCGCAGTGGTTCTCCGCGGGCCTGGGCCACGCGTACGCGCGGCGCATCGATCCGCGCTGGCTGAACAGCGCCGGCCGCCGCGCCGGACAGCGGCCCGACGAGGACAGCGAGTGGGAGCCGCGCGTCCGCAACCTCGTCAAGAACCGCTTCTTCGCGAGCACGGCCGACATGTTCGGGTGGCAGGCCTACGAGGACATGGACGAGCGCGACCACCTGGTCGCGTGGTCGAAGCTCGACTACGTCCTGCGTGGAGCCGAGGGCGACCTGCCGGCGTTCCTCGCGGCCCTCTGCGCCACGACGGCTCCGGCCGAGCCCGGCGCGGACCGGGCCGTGATCGCCTCCGAGCAGACCGCGGCCCTGCGCGCGGGCTTCCAGGTGACGCCGGCCGAGCTCGACGAAGCCTGGGCCGCCTGGGTCCTGGAGCGCTACGCGAAGAAGTGACGGGGCGCCTCCGGGGAGCATGGGGACGCAGGGCGGATTCCGCGGATTCGTGGCAGCCGCGCGGCTTGCGTTGCGCCGAGGGGGGCGGTCTGCCGTGCCCCCTGTCGGAGAACCCCCGTCATGAAGCGAACGCTCTACTTCGTCTACGGCTCGCTCTGCCACGCGATGTTCCTGGCCGTGTTCCTCTACATGGTCGGGTTCCTGGCCAACTCCTTCGTGCCGAAGTCCATCGACGGGCCGGCGAGCCCGGGCGGGCCGGGCGTGCCGGCGGCGCTGATCGACCTCGGACTGCTGGTGCTCTTCGGGATCCAGCACAGCGTGATGGCCCGCCCGACCTTCAAGCGCTGGTGGACCCGGATCGTGCCCGCGCCGATCGAGCGCAGCACCTACGTGCTGGCGTCGAACCTGGTCCTCGTGCTGCTGCTCTGGCAGTGGCGGCCGCTGCCGGGAGTCCTCTGGGACGTCCGGGGCACCGTCGCCGAGCCGGTCCTGTGGAGCCTCTTCGGCTTCGGCTGGCTGCTGATCGTCTTCGCGAGCCTCCTGATCGACCACTTCGACCTCTTCGGCACGCGCCAGGTCTGGATGCACCTCTGCGGCAAGGCCTACACGCCGCCCGCCTTCCGCGCCCCCGCGCTGTACAAGGCCGTCCGCCACCCGCTCTACGTCGGCTGGCTCCTCGCCTTCTGGGTGACGCCCGTGATGACGCTCGGGCACCTGCTCTTCAGCCTCGGGAACACGGCCTATATCCTGATCGCGATCCGGCTCGAGGAGCGCAACCTCGCCCAGGTCCACCCCGAGTACGCGGCCTACCGCCGGCGCGTCCCGATGCTCGTCCCGTTCGGCAAGGCCGGGAGCTCGGCGCGAGCGCCGGAGCGGGTCGAGGGCACGGCGAGCTGAGCGCCGCGCGGCGCCCGATCGATCATCCCCCGCCGCGGGACGCCGGTCCCGCGGCGGAGTCGTCGTTCGAGCTCCGCGGCTGCTATCATCCCCGGCCCGAGAACGAGCGAGGAGCCCAGCCCATGTCCAGCCATCTTCCGAGAGCCGTCGGGATCGCCGCGGTCGCCTTCGGCGCCGCCTGCCAGACGCCGTCGAGCGACCCGTCTCGAGAGCCTTCCAAGGAGCCTCCCACGACCAAGGTGTCCTCCACCCCCGCCGCCGAAGCGTCCGGCAACGTCCTCCTCGCGCCGTGGAGCGGCCCGTACGGTGGGGTTCCGGCCTTCGACCGCATGGACCTCGCCGCGCTGAAGCCGGCGCTCGAGATCGGGATGGAGAAGCAGCTCGAGGAGATCGACGCGATCGCCGCCGACCCGGCGGCGCCGACGTTCGAGAACACGATCCTCGCCATGGAGCGCTCCGGCCGCGACCTCGAGCGCGTGTTCGCGTACTGGGGGATCTGGAGCTCGAACATGTCGACTCCCGAGTTCCGCGAGGTGCAGACCGAGATGGCCCCCAAGCTCGCGGAGTTCGAGTCCAAGATCGTCCAGAACGAGCCCCTCTTCGCGCGCATCGCGGCCGTCTACGAGGGCGGCGAGATGGAGTCCCTGCGCGCCGATCAGAAGCGCCTCGTCTGGCTCGTGTACAACGACTTCGCGCACAACGGCGCGACGCTGAAGGGCGCGGCGAAGGAGCGCTACGCCGCGATCGAGAAGCGCCTGGCCGAGCTCCACACGCAGTTCGCCAACAACATGCTCGCGGACGAGGAGGACTACGTCCTCTACCTCGGGAAGGACCAGCTGGGGGGCCTCTCCGAGTCGTTCGTCCAGGCCGCGGCGAGCGCCGCTGCCGAGCGCGGCCGCGAGGGCGAATTCGCGATCACGAACACGCGCTCGTCGATGGACCCCTTCCTGACGTTCTCCGACGAGCGCGAGCTGCGCGAGAAGGTCTGGCGCACCTACTACTCGCGCGGGGACAACGGCGACGAGCACGACAACAACGCCATCATCGCCGAGATCCTCCAGCTGCGCCACGAGCGCGTGCAGCTGCTCGGCTACGACAGCTACGCCGCGTGGCGGCTCGAGGACCGCATGGCCAAGACCCCCGAGCGCGCGTTGGCGCTCATGGAAGCGGTCTGGCCCGCCGCGCTCGCGCGCGTGCAGGAGGAGGTCGCCGACATGCAGGCGATCGCCGACGCGGAAGGCGCCGGCATCACGATCGCGCCGTGGGACTACCGCTACTACGCCGAGAAGGTCCGGCGGGCGAAGTACGACCTGGACTCCGACGAGGTCAAGGCGTACCTGCAGCTCGACAAGCTGCGCGAGGCCATGTTCTTCGTCGCCGGCGAGCTCTTCCAGTTCCGCTTCGAGCCCGTCCCGGCGGGGTCGGTCCCGGTCTTCCAGGAGGACGTGAGGGTCTGGGAGGTCACCGACAGGACGTCCGGGAAGCACGTGGGCCTGTGGTACCTCGACCCCTACGCGCGAACTGGCAAGCGCTCGGGCGCTTGGGCCACGAGCTATCGCGACCACGAGACCTTCGACGGCAGGCTGACCGTCCTCGGCTCGAACAACTCGAACTTCATCGAGGGGGTGCCCGGCGAGCCGGTGCTCGTCTCCTGGGACGACGCCGAGACGTTCTTCCACGAGTTCGGCCACGCCCTGCACTACCTCTCGTCGCGGGTCCCGTACCCGACGCTCAACGGCGGGGTGCGCGACTACACGGAGTTCCAGTCGCAGCTCCTGGAGCGCTGGCTGCTGACCGACGAGGTGATCGACGGCTACCTCGTCCACTACCAGACCGGCGAGCCGATCCCGGCCGAGCTCGTCGCGAAGATCAAGAATGCGGCGACGTTCAACCAGGGCTTCATGACGACGGAGTACCTCGCGTCCGCCCTCGTCGACATGAAGTACCACACGGTCGACCCGACCGGCATCGACCCCGACGCGTTCGAGCGCGAGACGCTCGCCGAGCTGGGAATGCCGGGCGAGATCGTCATGCGCCACAGGAGCCCGCACTTCGCCCACGCCTTTTCCGGCGAGGGCTACTCTGCGGGCTACTACGGCTACCTGTGGGCGGACGTGCTCACCTCGGACGCGGCGGAGGCCTTCGCGGAGGCGCCCGGCGGCTTCTACGACCCGGCCCTCGCGAAGAAGCTCGTCGACCACCTCTTCGCCCCGCGCAACGCGGTCGACCCGGAGGAGGCGTACCGCGCGTTCCGCGGGCGCGACGCCCGGATCGACGCCCTCATGCGCGATCGCGGCTTCCCCGTGCCGGACGGCGCCGACGCTGGCGCGGCGCGCGAGGCGGGGGCGGGGGACTGACGGCCGCGCGCCCCGGCATGAGCCCGCTCGCCCTGCTCGGCGCCCTGCTCGCCTGCGTCCCCCTGCCGCGAGACGACGCCCAAGAAGGAGGCGCGCCTCTGGCCTTCGTCGGCGCGCGGCTCGTGCCCATCGCCGGCCCCGACATCGAGCGCGGCGTGCTGCTCGTCCGGGGCGGGAAGATCGCCGCGATCGGAGCCGCCGGCGAGGTCGAGCTTCCCGCGGACGCCGAGGTGCGCGACGTGACGGGCAAGACGATCATGCCCGGGCTCGTCTGCACGCACTCCCACATCGGCCAGCCCGCGGGCGCGGACCGCTCCGCGCCGATCCAGCCCGAGGTGCGCGTGCTCGACGCGATCGACGTGCGCGACGCCAGCATCCAGCGCGCCCAGGCCGGCGGGCTCACGTGCGTCAACGTGATGCCGGGCTCGGGGCATCTCCTCTCCGGCCAGACGGTGTACCTCAAGCTGCGCGACGCCGACACGATCGAGGAGCTCCTCATCCGCGACGCCGCGGGGCGCATCGCCGGCGGCATCAAGATGGCGAACGGCACCAACAGCCGGCGCGACCCGCCCTTCCCCGGCACGCGGGCGAAGTCCGCCGCCCTGGTGCGCGCGCAGTTCGTCGCGGCCCAGACGTACCGCGACAAGCTCGCCCGCGCGGCGGGCGACCCCGAGAAAGTGCCGCCGCGCGACCTCGGCCTGGAGGCGCTGGTGGAGGTCCTCGAGGGCCGCCGCGTGGTCCACCACCACACGCACCGCCACGACGACATCCTGACCGTGCTGCGGCTCTCCGAGGAGTTCGGCTTCCGCGTCGTCCTGCACCACGTCAGCGACGGCTGGAAGGTCGCGGGCGAGATCGCCGCGGCGCGCGCGCCGTGCTCGGTGATCGTGATCGACTCGCCGGGCGGGAAGGAGGAGGCGCTCGACGTCGACTTCAAGACCGGCGGCGTGCTCGAGCGGGCCGGCGTCTCCGTCTCCTTCCACACCGACGATTACATCACCGACAGCCGCCTGTTCCTGCGCTCGCCCGCCCTGGCCGTGCGGGCCGGGATGTCGCGCGCGGCGGCCCTCGCCGCGGTGACGCTCGAGGCGGCGCGCCAGCTCGAGCTCGACGCGCGCATCGGCTCGCTCGAGGTCGGCAAGGATGCCGACCTCGCGATCCTCGACGGCGATCCGCTGTCGGTCTACACGCTGGTGCTCGAGACCTGGGTCGAGGGCGTGCGCGTCTTCGACTTCGCGAGCCCGGAGGGTCGCCTGCGCGCGCTGGGCGGAGACGGGGCGGGCGATCCGGTCCTCGCCGACCTGTGCTGCGGGGGCGAGCGATGAAGGGACTCGCTCGGCTGGCCGCCGTCTTCGGGGGCTTCCTGGCTTGCGCGGCCTCGGGGCGCTTTCCCTCCGCCGCGGCGCAGGACGCGGGCGTGCTCGTCGTCCGCGGCCGCACGGTCCACACCGCTGTGGGAGCGCCGATCGAGGACGGGATCGTCGTCTGCCGCGACGGCAAGATCGCGGCCGTCGGGCCCGCGGCGACGGTCGAGGTTCCGGGCGGCGCGATGGTCCTCGAGGCCGCCGTCGTCACCCCGGGCCTGATCGACGCGCACTCGGTGGTGGGCCTCTCCGGTCGCCTGAACCAGCCCCACGATCAGGATCAGCTCGAGCGCTCCGCGCCCGTGCAGCCCGAGCTGCGCGCGGTGGACGCCTACGACCCGCGCGAGGCGCTGGTCGCCTGGGTGCGCAGCTTCGGCGTCACGACGATCCACACCGGCCACGCCCCCGGCGCCGTGATCAGCGGCCAGACCCTCGTCGCCAAGACCACGGGCGAGACCGTCGACGAGGCCGTCTTCGTGCCCTTCGCCATGGTCGCCGCGACGATCGGCGAGGGCGCCACGCAGGACGAGGAGCCGCCGGGGACGCGGGCCAAGGCCGTCGCGCTCCTGCGCCAGGAGCTCGTGCGCGCCAAGGAGTACGCCACCGGCCGGGACGCCGGCGGCGAGAAGCAGCCCGACCGCGACCTGCGGCTCGAGACGCTGGCAGCCGTCCTCGCGGGCGAGCGGCCGCTGCTCGTCACCGCGCACCGCGCGCACGACATCGCCGCGGCGCTGCGCGTGCGCGAGGAGTTCGGCCTGCGCATGGTGCTCGACGGCGGCGCCGAGGCCTACCTGATGCTGGACGAGCTGCGCGCCGCCGGGATCCCGGTCATCGTGCACCCCACCATGGCGCGCGCCGGCGGCGAGACGAAGAACCTCGGCATGGAGACCCCGCACCTCCTGCAGGAGGCCGGCCTGCTCGCCGCGCTGCAGAGCGGCTACGAGAGCTACGTCCCGAAGACGCGCGTCGTCCTCTTCGAGGCCGCCATCGCGGCGCGCTACGGCTGCACGTTCGCGGACGCCCTGCGGCTCGTGACCATCGACGCCGCGCGCATCCTGGGCATCGACGCGCGCGTCGGGTCGCTGGAAGTCGGCAAGGACGCCGACCTGGCGCTCTACGACGGCGACCCCTTCGAGTACACGACGCACTGCACGGGGGTCGTGATCGAGGGTGAGGTGGTCAGCCGGGAGGCTCGGTAGGCGTCTTCGTCTCGACGCTCGTCCCGCGCGGCTCCCGGTTCTCTGGATCCCCCGCTCGCTGCCGGGTCGTGGTAGCCTGACCAGGCCGCTGGAAGGCCGGTGGCGGGGTCCGTCGTTCACCCTTCGGGGGAAGCCGTGAGGCAGGAGGTCACGTGATGGCAACTCGATGCTCGACCCCCCCCCCTCTCGCGGGGGGCCAGCCGCCTCGTTGCGGCACTCTTCGTAGCGCCCGCGGCGCTCGCCGCTGCGCAGCGCGGTGATGTCGACGGCGCTCTCGACGCCTGGCGCTCCGAGCGCGGCGCTGGCTGGCTGCTCGAGCTGGATCGAGCGACGGGCTTTGGGCGCTGCCTGTACGGCGGCAACGCTCCGCCCTCGTTCGCGCCCGGCGAGGACGCGGACTTCCTCGTGCTCGCCCGTCGCTTCGTGATCGACACCCAGGCCATGCACGGCGTCGAGGACGCTCAGCTCGTCGACGACCGGGTCGTCTTCCTGCCCCTGGGCCTGGCGGACAGCACGGACAAGCTCAGCGCCCGCTTCCGCCAGGTGCGCAACGGCGTCCCCGTCGTCGGCGGCTTCGTGAACGTGCTGATGGCGACGGACGGCCGGCTCCTGTCGGTGGACGTCGCGGGGCTGCCCGACCTGGAGTCGGTCGACACGGCCCCGACCGTGTCCGCGGCCTCGGCCAGCGCGAGCGCCGTCGCCTGGTTCGTCGAGGACGTGGGGCTGGCGCCGACCTTCGTGGGCGACCCCGCGCTCGTCGTCGCCCAGGTCACGCGGGACGGCTCGCGAAGGGGCGTCCTCGCGTGGGAGGTCGTGGCCAGCCTCGAGGTGCCCGGCGTCCCGTCCGAGGCGTGGCTCTACCGCGTCGACGCGTGGGACGGGACGCTCGTGCAGCGCGGGAGTCTCACCGCGAACCTGGACGTGACGGGGACGGTGCGCTCCAACGTGACGCCGGGGCTCTTTCCGCACGACGACGGCGATCCGCAGTACGTGGCGCGCCCGATGCCGCACATGCGGATCGACTGGGTCCACTCGACGGGCTCGGGATCCGTGAACGCCGACGCCAGCGGGGACTTCTCGATTCCCGGCGTGACGGCCAGCGCGTCGGATCCGGTGACACTCACCATCGAGTACGAAGGCACGTGGTGTGAGGTGACGAACGGCAAGACGATGGGCGTCGGGACCGGCGACTACTCCCTCGTGCAGGACTTGACTCAAGACGCCGGGAACACGGTCGTCCTCAATCCCGTGGCAAGCGCAACGCAGTTCACGACGGCCCAGGCCAACGCCTACGACTGGGTCAACCAAATGCGCTCGTGGTTCGAGGCCGTCAGCCCGAGCGACACGGTCCCGGACATTAGCGAAGCGAGTGCCGTGGTGAACAGGGACAATCCGCTCAATTGCACCGGCAAGTTCAATCACAACGGCCCCCGGTTGGAGTTCTGGAAGGACAACCCTGGGCTGTGCTTCAACGCATCCTTCTCGACGGTCGTCGCGCACGAGCTCGGTCACTGGTGGCTGTGGCTGTACAACGGCCTCTTGCCGGACGATGCACCGGGCTTTCACGAAGGCGTGGCGGATGTTTTCTCGACGTACTTGACCGATCAGCCCAACGTCGCGGAGAACTACTTCTTGGCGATGCCGGTGCTGCGGACGGGGGACAACGCGCGCCGCTTCTGCGGCCCCCTCAACCCCCTTTGCTACGGGCAGCAGCACTACGAAGGCGAAGTCCTGATGGCCGCGCTGTGGAAGGTGCGAGCGCGGATCCAGCGCAGCTCCGGGACGAGCGCCGGCGCCATCGCGGCCGACTGCCTGCTCAACGGCTGGATGAACGGCTACGACGACTCCCAGATCGGGGCCCTGGTGCGCACGCACTGGCTCACGCTGGACGACACCGACGGGGACCTGCGCACCGGCACGCCGCACTGGGCGGACATCGACCTGGGCTTCGACGAGCAGGGCTTCCCGCGCCACGCGATCATGGAGACCGGGATCGAGTTCGACAACATCATCGTGCCCGGCGGGTCCGACAGCGTCGTCGGGGACGAGACGGGGCCGTACACGGTCTCGGCGGACGTCGTGGCCAACCTGCGGCCGCCGATCTCCGGGGCGGCGCTCCACTACCGGGTGAACGGCGGCAGCTTCGCCACCGTCGCCATGAGCTCGGCCGGTGGCGACACGTACACGGGCGACATCCCTGGCCAGGACTCGCCCGCCGTGGTCGAGCTCTACCTCAGCGCCGACGACACGGGGAACCCGAATCAGACCGTGGAGTACCCGTCGACGATCAGCGTCACGCTGGACGGGACGTACGATGCCGACGAGGGGATCTACGATCCCGCGGAGGCCACGCCGGAGTACCTGCGCTTCTTCGTCGGGGTGAAGCAGGTGAAGTTCTCCGACGACTTCCCGACGGCGACGGTGGGCTCCTGGACGACGAACGCGGGATCGGACTGGGGAATCGGAACGCCGAGTGGGCTGGGAGGCGAGACGGGGCAGGGCATCCAGTGGACCGATCCGCCCAGCGTTGCCACGGGGTCATACGTTTGGGGAAACAACTCCGCGGGTGGTCCCGAGTACGCCGATGGTGAGTTCGAAGACAACTGGCTTCGTAGTCCCGCGGTCGATCTTAGCGGAGTCGGCCGGACCGACAGAGTATACCTGCTCTTCCAGCGCTGGCTGACCGTGGACCGAGAAGACGCGCCGCTCGATGTGTCCGACAGGTCCGAGATCCGCATCCTGGACGACAACTCGGAGTGGCAGCCCATCTGGAAGAATCACCGGCGGATTCCACACGTCGATTCGGAGTGGGTCGATGTCGAGCTCGACATCTCAGGGCTGGCGAACGACAACTCCGTATTGAAGGTGGAGTGGCGCCTGACGCCCGACGGCGTCGCGGCCGGCGACACCCTGGGCGGTTGGAACATCGACGACGTCGAGATCTTCGTCATCGAGGCCCTTCCCTAGAGGAGCACGACCATGAACTCCAGACGAATCCTGCTGCTGGCTCCCGTCGCGACAGCACTGGCGTTCCCAGCCTACTCGCAGTGCGACCGGGGGAAGCTCTTCGCCAGCGATCCGGGCGGCGGAGACCGGTTCGGCGGCGACGTGACCGTCCAGGGGGCGATCCTCATGGTCGGCGCCAGGGGCGCGGACGGGGTCGAGGGAGCCGCGAACGCTGGCGCCGCCTACGTGTTCGAGCTCGTGGGTTCGAGCTGGCAGCAGACGCAGAAGCTCGTCGTGAGCGAGGCGACCCATGGCCAACACTGCTTCGGAGGGCACGTCTTCCTTCACGACGAGATCGCGTTCATCGCCAATCCTTGCGACCGCGATCCGCTCGGTGGAATCGTGCACGGCTCGCTCTACGTCTTCGAGAAGGGTCCGGGAGGGTGGGAGCGAGTCGCCAGGCTCGTGCACTCGACAACCAGCGAAGACGGCTTCGCGAGCGACCTGTGGGCGTTCGGCAGTGTCCTGATCGTGGGCGCTGACCTCGCCGACGGTCCACAAACGGACTCAGGAGCGGCCTACGTTTTCGAGAGCACCGAGTCCGGCTGGGTCGAGCGTCAAGAGCTGCTGGCTTCGGACGGCGAGACGGACGACCGATTCGGAGGTGCGGTGGCGTTGGAAGGGAGCTGGGCGATCGTGGGCGCTCTGGGAGAGGACGGCTTGGACATTGCCATTGGAGCCGCCTACATGTTCGAGTTCGATGGGACCGGGTGGGTCGAGCGACAGAAGCTGCGAGCCTCCGACGCCGGACGAACCAACCGTTTCGGCACCGCGGTGACCATCGACGGAAACCGCGTGTTGATCGGTGCAGACGGCGCGACGGGCGTGGTCACGGACTCGGGTGCCGCCTACGTGTTCCAGTACGACGGCACGGACTGGGTCGAGACGGCCAAGCTCTTCGCCAGCGACGGAATGAGCAGCGATGACTTCGGACACCGGGTCGCCTTGCAAGGGGACCGGGCCTTCGTCAGCGCGCCGCATGCCGCCGGTGCTGCCGGGATCAGGGCGGGTGCCGTGTACGTCTTCGAGTACGACGGCTCGCAGTGGTCCGAGGTCGCGAAGCTGACGGGGATGGATGGCGAGCTGGGCGACGAGTACGGATTCGGGCTCGCCGTCGATGGAACCACGGTCGTCGTGGGCGCCGACGAGGTCAGCGACGCCGCCACGGACGCCGGCGCCGTCTACGTCCTCTCCTACCCCACCGCCGGCACTCCCTACTGCTTCGGCACCGGCTGCCCCTGCGGCAACGACGACCCCGACGCCGGCTGCGCCAGCTCGACGGGCGCGGGCGCCCTGCTCGAGGGCTGCGGCTCCACGAGCGTGACCGACGACGACCTGGTGCTCTCCGTCACCGGCATGCCCCCGAACCAGTCCGGCATCGTCTACATGGGCGCCGGCCAGCTCGCGCTGCCCTTCGGCGACGGCCTGCGCTGCGTCGGCGCGGGCGGCGCGGGCATCTTCCGCTACTTCCCGGTCCAGAGCTCGGGCGCGCGCGGCGCGATCGTCCTGGGGCCGGCGATCGTCGCCCATTCCCTGGCGCGTTTCCCGAGCGCCGGCCAGATCGGCCCGGGCGACACCTGGAACTTCCAGGGCTGGCACCGCGATCCCGGCGGTCCTTGCGGCTTCGCCTTCAACCTGTCCAACGCGGTCGCGGTGACGTTCTCGCCTTGATAGCCGGCACGAGCTGGACGATCTCAGGGCCAGTGGCGACGCCCGAGCGGCAGCCGCAGGTGGAACGCGCGAGTCGGCTCGCTCGAGGTCGGCAAGGACGCCGACCTCGCCCTCTACGACGGCGACCCCTTCGAGTACACGACCTACTGCACGGGGGGGGATGTGCGGTAGTCCGGATGACCGCCTTGCAACGCCAGAAACACCCCTCGGGAAACCAGGAAGCCAGGAAGCCAGGAGAAAGAAGCCGGACCCGGCTGTGGGCTCCAGCTCGCAGCTCCACCGCCACCGCGAGCTACCGGATCAGGTGCCAGCGCGTCTGGCGCCCGCCGATGTAGACGACGCGCTCGCCGTCGAACCAGGCGTCCTGCTCGAGCTTGATCTGCACGGGCTGGCCGCCCCACTCGGAAACCGGCACCGTCACGTTGCCCTCGATGGCGTAGCAGGTGCTCGCGTGCAGCGGCCAGTCGCCGCGCACCGGGGTCGGGCCCTGGTTGTCCCACATGCCGATCGTCGGCCCCGCGGCGTGGCCGTGGAAGCCGAGCGGGTGCGTGTAGACGCTGCACGCGATGCCCTCCGCGGCCGCCTTCTCGCGCGCGGCCGCGAGGATCTCGTTGCCGGTGCGGCCGAGGACGAAGGAGCCGGTGAGCAGATCCTGCCAGCGGTTGCCGACCGCCAAGGCGCGCTTCAGCCCTTCCGGGGCGTCCGACTCGCCCGCGCGCAGGACGTAGGCCATCTCCTGCGTGTCCGTGCAGAGGCGCAGGTAGCGGATGCCGACGTCGGTGTGCACGACGTCCCCGCGCGCGATGACCGCGTCGCTCGCGCCCCAGAACGCGGCGCCGTCCGCGGGCAGCTCGCCGCGGCGCTGGACATTGCAGTAGGGCTGGAACCAGATCGGCAGGCCGAGGTCCGAGAAGCGCTGGCGCAGGTGCCAGGCGAGGTCGCCCGTCGTCGTGACTCCGGGCGTGACGACCGCGTTCGAGAACGCCTCGGCGATCACGCCGCGCGCGAGCTGCACGAGCTGCGGGTAGACCTCCATCTCGAGCGCGGTGCGCGTCTCGAGCCAGCGGATGCAGAGCTCCTGCGCCGACGTCAGGCGCGCGGCCATCTCCGCGCCGAGCTCGCGCTCGAGCCGCTCGCGCAGCCCGGCGCTCAGCCCGTCCGCGAAGGCCCAGTGCTCGCTCGTGTCGACGCCGATGCGCGCCGGATCGCGCTCGGCGACGACCTCGGCCAGGCGCGCCCACTGCTCGTCGTCGCTGCCGCCCTCCTCCCAGGCCGACGCGTAGAAGCCCTCGAGCGCGTAGCGGCTGATGGTCAGCCGCTCGACCCCGCTCTCCGCCCCGCGGTCGAAGAAGACGAGGATCGTCGTCCGGCGCGCCGCGAACACGGGCTCGGGGACCAGCGTCAGGTACACGGGATCCTCGGCGTACTCGCGGTTGATCACGAGCCACATGTCGAGCCCGCACTCGCGCATCAGCTTCGGCAGGAGGTCCTCGAGCCGCTCGCGCAGCATGCGGTTGACGGCGTCCGCGCGCTCGCGGTGCGGCAGAATGGCGAGCGGACCGGCGACCTCCTGGCCCTGGTCCGGTCCGCCCCGACCGGCGAGCGACGGCAGGACGAGGGCGACGCAGAGGGCTGCGATGAGGGTCGGTCGGAGAGTTCGCATGCCCCGGGCGTACCTTCGCCCGGGCTCCCCCGTCAAGACTCGAGCCGGCTACCGAAGCGGGACCTCGATCTCCGCCGGCACCTCGCGCACGACGGCGCGCACGGCGCCCTCGGCGGAGACCATCAACTTGTACCTGGCGTCGGCGACGGTGACCTTGGCGTGGTACTCGACGAGCCGCCGCTCGCCGTCGCGGATCTCCTCCCACTTCGTGACCTCGCCGGCGAGGCGCGCGCGAACGGCGTCCTGCACCGCGCTCGGGACGCCGGCGGCGGCGACCTCGACCTCCTCGGAGTGGAGCGTGCCGTCCGGCAGGAACAGCGCCTCGACCTCGCGACCCTCGATCTCCTTGGTGACCTCCCAGTAGAGCGTCGATCCGACGTACTCCTTCTCGGCGGCGGTCGCCCGCCCACCGGGGTGGAGCGCGTCCATCGCCTCGCGCACGTTCGCCGGCACTCGATCTGGTGCGAGGTGGTACTCCACCTCGACCAGCCGTCCGTCCCGGTCCATCTGCACCTCGACCGACTCCGCGGCGAGGGCCTCGTCGCTGCTCCATCCGACCGGGGCGCGACACGCCGGGAAGAGCAGCGAACAGAGAAAGAGCGTCACCTCAGGGAATGGGCCTCGCATCTCGAACCTCCTCTGGTGCGCCATTCTAGTGGTGTGATTCAGGCTGTTGGGGCATTATCCCGAGTTCGCCTGCGTTCGCCGCAAGGCGCAGCGACGACGCAACTCCGCTGTGAGTTTCGGAGGAGCTGCAACGCAGCGGCGGGCGCAGGCGGGCCGGGATAATGCCCCAACAGCCTGAATCACACCACCAGCCCAGGGCGGCCGCCCGCCGCTCGGAGCACAGGGCGCAGTCCGGGCCGGCGGTGCTCGTAGTCCGACCGCCGCCGGGGCGCGGAGCGGAGCTCCCCAACCCGCCTCGGTGCGCATTCAGTCCGGGCACACGACCGAGCGCGTGGCGAGCACCGTCACGCGCGCGCCCGACGCCTGCGGCACGACCCCCGTGAGCTCCGGGGGCACGGCCGGCGCGGCGACGGCGAGCGCGCTGCTCCACGCCGCGGGCGCGGTCGCGCGCGAGAGGTCGCAGCCGGTGGCGACGCCCCCCGGCGGCACGCGCAGCAGGAACGCGTCGGCGGAGCCGGCGCCGAAGGACCCGCTGTCGCCCGCCAGCAGGCAGTCGCCGCCGCTCGACACACAAAGGGCCGCCCCGTTGTCCAGTCCGGGCCCGCCGAAGGTCTGCTCCCACGCCAGCTCGCCGCGCGAGTCGAGCCCGACGAGCCAGAGGTCGGTGGGACCGGCCGTGCCGGTCGAACCCAGGACGACGAACCCGCCGCCCGGCGCGGGCCGCACGCCGAGCCCCGCGTCGTATCCGGGGATGCCGAAGTGATCCCCGAAGCGCGCGTCCCACACGATCGCGCCGGCGTCGTCCAGCCGCACCACCCAGAGGTCGCCGCGGAAGAAGCCCGTAGCGAGGATCTCTCCGGTCGCGACGAAGCCGCCGCCCTCCAGCGCGACGAGTTGGCTCCAGGAGTCGCCGCCGCTGAAGTCGTAGCTCCTCTGCCACAGCGCTGCGCCGTCGCCGTCGAGGCGCACGAGCCAGGGCCGGAAGAACGGCACTTCCACGCCCCCGAGCGCGGAGTTCGAGTCCGCGCTGAACGCGACCCCGCCGGTGGTCGCGGCGAGCGAGCGCAAGCGGTCGTCGCCGCCGCCGCCGAAGCTCTCCTGCCACAGGACGTCGCCGGTGGAGTCGATCTCGAGGATCCAGGCGTCGTGGAGCAGGCCCGCGTCCTCGAGCGCTCCGCCGACGAAGTAGCCGCGCGGCGACGCGGCGATCGCCGCGAAGGCGTCCTGGCCCGCGCTGCCGTAGGTCCGCTGCCATTCGATCGCGCCGCTCGCGCCCAGCTTGAGGATCCACCCGTCCTCGCCGCCGGCGCCGAACGAGCTCGTGACGCCGGCCACGATGCAGCCGCCGTCGGGCGTCGCCGCGAGCGACAGCGCGAGGTCCTCGCCCGTCCCGCCGATCGCACGCTCCCAGCGCACCCGCCCTTCCGGGCCGAGGCGCGCCACCCAGGCGTCGGCGCCGCCGGCGCCGGACGAGCGCGTGTGGCCGGCGGCGAAGAGGTCCCCGCCCGCGGCCTCGGCGAGCGCCGCCGCCGCGTCGAAGTCCGTCCCACCGAACGCGAGGGCCCACGGGCGCAGCCCCGGCCCGCCCGCGGGTTGGAGCACGGGCAGCCGCTGCCGGGTGCGCGTCCCCTGCGCCTGGCCGGCCGCGGCGAGGAGCGCCAGGGAGGGGAGGAGGAACGCAACCATCGAGAGGCGGGCACGCATCGTCGGGCTCCTTCGAGACTCGCACTATCGCGCCCCGGGCTCGAGGCAACGACGCCCGGTATCGGTTTGCGCGGACCCGACGCAACCCTTTCCGACGCTCGCCCCGGCTTCTGTCTCGGAACCCGATCTGGTAGAAGGCGCGCTCGCATGCCGCCTGCCATCCGGAGAGGTCCCTACCCCGAGCTGACCTGGCCGGCCGTCGTCGTCGGATGGCTGCTCGGAGCGATCATCGCCGTCTCGATCGGGTACGCCGCGCTGATCCTCGGGTTCTCGATCGAGGGCTCCGAGCTCGCGGCGATCCTCGGCTGGGGAATCCTGCGCGGCGCGCTGCGGCGCTCGAGCATCGTCGAGAACAACATCAACCAGACCCTCGCGTCGGCGGTCAACGCCGCGTCGGCGGGGATGATGTTCTCGGTCCCGGCGTTGTTCATCCTGTCGGACCGCTACGCCGGCGTGACGGAGTTCAGCCGCGTGCTCATGGTCCTGTGCTGCGTCACCGGCGCGGTGATCGGGCTGTCGTTCGTCATCCCGCTGCGCAAGCAGATGATCGACTTCAACCGCCTGGCCTACCCGGGCGGGATCGCGACCGCGGCGATCCTGAAGTCGCCGGGCGCGGGGCTGCGCAAGGCGCTGCTCATGCTCGCGGCCGCGGCCGTCTCGGGTCTCGTGCACTTCTGGGTGCTGAAGTTCTCCTCCGACGCTTCGCGGTACATCCACGGCGAGGAGCTGCATCTCGGCGACGCCCTCGGCCTGCCCCCGTACCTGAACGTGACGTTCTACCTTTCGATCATGACGATCGGCGTCGGGTTCCTGTCGGGCCGCGGCGGGCTGTGGTTCGGCGCCGGTGGGTTCCTGTGCTACTTCTTCCTCGCGCCGCTCCTCGCGCGCTTCGGCGGAGCGGACGTCCTCGCGCTCGTCGACGGCGGCCCCGGCCCCCTGCGCGGGACGCTCTTCCGTCCGGCGGGCATCGGCATGCTGATCGGCGCCGCCATCGGCTCCATCGTCTTCGCGGCGCCGATGATCAAGAGCGCCGTCACCTCGATGCAGAAGGCGGCCCGCGACCGCTCGGGCAGCGGGGGCGACGAGATGCCCATCGGCCAGCTCTACCGCGGCGTCCTGGGCGGCGGGCTCGTCTTGATCGTCCTCGCCCAGTTCACGGTGCCCGACATGACGCTAGGCAGGGGGGTCCTGATGGCGCTGCTCGGCATCCTCTGGGTCTGGATCGCCGGCGTCATCGTGTCCGAGTGCGTCGGGCGCACCAACTGGTCGCCGCTCTCGGGGATGACGCTGATCGCCGTGACGATCCTGACGTTCATCGCCGGCGGGCTCGGCGACACGCAGCAGATCATCGCGTCGGTCGTCATGGGCGCGGCGATCTGCGTGGCGATCTCCCAGGCGAGCGACATGATGCTCGACCTCAAGGCCGGGTACCTGGTCGGGGCGAGGCCGAAGATGCAGGCCTACGCACAGTACCTGGGAACCTGGCTCGGGCCGATCATCATCATGGCGCTCATCCTGGTCCTGCACCGCGCGCACGGGCTGGGGAGCGAGAAGCTCCCGGCCCCCCAAGGACAGGCGCTCGCCTCGATGATCGAGGGCATCGTCGGGGGCGACGTCCCGACCTTCCGCTACGCGGCGGGGGCGGGGCTGGGGCTCCTGTTCGCGCTCTCCGGGCTCGGGGGGATCGGCGTGCTCGTCGGCCTCGGCTTCTACATGCCGTTCCCGATCGTGCTCACGTACACGATCGGGAACTTCGTGCGCATCGGCTCCGACCGCTGGCTCGGCCGGAGCTGGGTGGAGAACACGGGCGTGCCCATCGCCGCGGGCCTGATCGTCGGCGAGGCGCTGGTCGGGGTCGGTAACGCGATCGCGGTCGTCGTCCGATCGACTCTCGGAGGAACGGGGTGAACGCGGGCACGATCGGCCGGCTGCTCCTGTTCGCCGGCTTCCTGGCCGGCGCGTACGTCACGGTGGCGCAGGTCGAAGCCGTGAGCTGGCTGCACTACGGGGTCTGCGCGGGGCTCATGCTCGTGGGGCTCGCGCTGGTGCGCACGGGGCGGGGCGCGGAAGCCGGCGAGACCGAGAAGCACGAGGGCAACCTCGACGTCCTCGAGGAAAGCGTGGGCCGGCTGATCGAGAGGGTCGGCGCCTACACCGCGATCGAGTCCGACGTGGAGCTCGTGGGCCTGCACGCGCGCATCGACGCCGAGCTGATGGCCCACCTCGACCAGTTCGTCGAGGCGCGCGAGAGCATGATCCCGCGCCTGGGCATGCAGGCGTACGCCGACATCATGTCGCCCTTCGCGACCGGCGAGCGGATCCTGAACCGCGCCTGGTCGGCGTCGGTCGACGGGTACGTCGACGAGGTCCGCTCGTGCGTGCGCCAGGCGCTCGCGCAGCTCGAGGACGCGCGCGCGCGCCTGCGCGAGGCACGCGGCGCACGAGAGTAGCCTTCACCCCTTCCCCCGAGAGAACATGGTCGAGATCGTCCACGCGAGTGACCTGTCGGATCGCGAGAAGCGACTGCTCTTCTGGGCGAGCTTCCTCTCCCTCACGGCGGCCGGGTTCGGCTTCGCCTTCCGGGTCGCGATGGGTGGAGCGTACGGCGACGAGCTGAACCTCACGGAGCAGCAGGTCGGGGAGGTGTTCGGCGCGTCGCTGTGGCCGATCGCGATCACGATGATCGGCTTCAGCCTGATCGTCGACCGCACCGGGTACAAGGCGCCGATGTACGCGGCCTTCGCCCTGCAGGCGGCGTCGGGCATCGGGACCTACTTCGCGCAGAGCTACGGCGCCCTGTATTCCTTCGCTCTCTTCGCCGGCCTCGGCCACGGCATCGTCGAGGCGGTCATCAACCCGATCTGCGCCGCGGTGTACCCGAAGGAGAAGACCAAGTGGCTGACGATCCTGCACGCCGCCTGGCCCGCCGGGCTGGTCTTCGGGACGCTCGTGATCCTGGCTGCGGACTCCGCGAAGGAAGGCGGCTTCACCTGGCAGCTCCACGCGCTCTGGATCGTGCTGCCCGCCCTCGCCTACGCCCTGATCTACCTGCCGTGCAAGTTCCCGGTCGACGAGCGCGTCCAGCACGGCATCCCGTACAGGGAGATGCTGCGCCAGGTGGGCTTCCTGACCGCCTTCCTGACCTCGTTCCTGATCGTCTACGAGATCGGCAACCAGCTCGACCAGCTGACGGGCTGGACCAAGCCCGAGCGGTGGCTGGGCATGGGCGACGGGTGGTTCAACATGAGCCTGGGCATCGGCGCCGCCGTCGGGATCGCGTTCGGGCTGGCCGTCAGGAGCCTGGGCCGGCCGCTCTTCTTCCTGATGTGCCTCCTGATGATCCCGGTCGCGACCGCCGAGCTGGGCACCGATGGCTGGATCAAGGGCCTGATGACGCCCGTCCTCGAGGGTCGCGCCGTCAACCCCGCGATGGCGCTCGTCTTCTCCGCCGGCATCATGCTCGTGCTGCGCGTCTTCGCGGGCGGCATCCTGAGGTTCTTCAGCCCGCCGGGCCTCTTGTGCGTGAGCGGGATCTTCTCCGCGATCGGGCTCTACTGGCTGTCGAGCGCTGCGGGCCTTTCGATCTTCTTCGCGTTCGTGCTCTACGCCCTCGGCCAGACCTACTACTGGCCCTGCGTCCTGGGCTTCACCTCCGAGCGCTACCCGCAGGGCGGTGCGCTGACGCTCAACACGGTATCGGCGATCGGCCTGCTCTCCGCCGGCATCATCGGCACGCCGATCCTGGGCGTCGCCTTCGACCGCTCGATCCACGAGGAGGTGGCCGAACGCGCGCCCGGGCTGGCCGCGGCCGCGACCAAGCCGGGCGGTTTCATGTGGATGACGCACGAGAAGATCGACCCGAACGAGGCCGAGGCGTACCTCGCGGGCCTCTCCGATGCCGAGCGCAGCGACGTCGAGAAGGTCTACCGCAAGGCCGCCCCCCAGGGCCAGGCGCAGGTCCGCGCCGGCCGCGACGTCCTCGCCTACGCGGTGCGCTTCCCGGCGATCCTCTTCGTCGTCTTCGGCCTCATCGCGCTCCACTTCCGCCGCCGCGGCGGCTACCGCCCGATCGAGCTCGAAGCCGCCGAGCTCTAGCTTCCCTCGAGCCGCCCGGGGCGCTCCCGCGCCATTCGCTCGAGGCGGGTGGCCCTCCTGCGAGTCTACGAGGTGCACCCCGATGGGCGCGAGCATCTGATCGTCGCCAGGCGCGTGTGGGGGTCGACGCAGAGCGCGGCACGGAAGAGGCTTTCACGTGGTCTCCGCCCCGGGCCGGTCGCTACACGCTCGCAGCCGAGTACGAGGAGTCGATCCACGACCCGCGCGTGGGCAACGCGATCGACGAGCTCGAGGTGGTCGTCACCGACTGACGCCGTCGCAGACGCCCCCTCAGCGCTCGAGCACCACCGAGTTGTCCACTCCCGGCGCCAGGAAGAAGCGCGCGATCCGCGCCTCGAAGCGCTCGCCGCCGGGGCGCTCGAAGGTGTAGGTGCCCTCCATCGTCCCCCACTCGGTGCGCAGCGGACAGTAGCTCGTGTACTCGAACGAGTCGCCGGGGGCTAGGTCGGGGCGCTTGCCCACGACGCCCGGACCCTCGACGTCCTTGCGCCGGTGGTGCGCGTCGAGGATCACCCAGTGGCGCGAGCGCAGGCGCGCGCGCGCCGCGCCCTCGTTCGTGATGCGGATGCGGTAGGCGTACACGAAGCGCCGCAGCTCGGGGTCGGACTCGTGCTCGAGGTACTGGGCCGCGGCCTCGATGCGGATGCCGTCGGTGACGCAGGCCGAGTTGGGGTCGCGGACGTCGGGGTCGCTCGAAACCACCCCTAGAGGATAGCAGGCCGGTACGAAACCCCCATGCACTTGCACGGCGGCGTGCGCCGCGCGGGCCGTCGCTCGAGCGCCGGCGCGCCGGCCCGGGCCTCGCCGGGTTCCGCGGGGGCACGAGCCGCTCCCGGACCCTAGACTCGATCGGAATGAGAGCCGCCCTCTGCGCCGCCCTGGCCCTCGCCTCGCTCCTGTTTCCGGCCCTCCACCCTGCGCGCCGCCCGGCGGGCGCCGAGGGTCGGGCCACGCCGGCGGACGCCCCCGCGCAGGGCGCGAGCCGCGCGGCGCGCGCGCCCGACGTCATGGAGAGCGCGTTCTGCGCCGGCTGCCACCCGGCGATCTACGCCGAGCACGAGCAGTCGACCCACGGGCGCGCCTTCACCGACGCGGAGGTGCGCCTGGCGACGGCGCGCTTCGACCTCGCGGACTGCATCATCTGCCACACGCCGCGCCCGATCTTCGAGACCGGCGTGGGCCAGAACCCCACGCGCCGCTACCACGGCCTCGAGGAGGGCAACACGTGCATGACGTGCCACTGGAAGCCCGACCACGACTACGCGAGCTTCCAGGGCGGCGCCGAGTGCCGCCGGGCGTTCCACCCCGACGTCGGCACGGTCGAGGCGTGCGCCTCGTGCCACCGCAACCACGGGACGCCCTTCCAGTGGGAGAAGAGCCCGACCGGCAAGGCCACCCTGCGGGTGTGCATGGACTGCCACATGGCGGAGGTCGAGCGCCCGGTCGCCGTCGGCGGGCCGGTGCGCGCGGTGCGCAGCCACGTGTTCCCCGGCGGGCGCAGCGAGGCCCACGTGCGGCGCGCCTACGCCTACAGCGCGCGCATCGACGGCGACGCCGCGGTGGTCTCGATCAAGAACCGCGGCGCCGGCCACAACTTCCCCACCGAGCTCAAGCAGCGCTCGGTCGAGTCGCTCGTGATCGTCAGGAACCTCGCGGGCGAGGAGCTGGAGCGCTCGCGCATGGTGTTCCGCGACCCGTACAAGCGCCCCTACGGGCTCGAGCTGCCGGTCAACACGCAGATCCCGGGGGGCCAGACGCGCGTGCACCGCGTCCCGCTCCAGATCGCGGCGGGCACCGTCGAGACGACGCTCTTCTACAAGCTCTACTTCCCGATCGACGACTACCACCCCGACCTCGCGCGCGTGCTCGAGTCGCGCACGATCCCCTTCTCGGGCGTCACGCCGTCCGGTGAAGCGGTCTCGACCGAGGGCGAGGTGCAGGTCGTGACGCCCGAGGGCATCACGCCCGAGGTCTCGAGCCCGGCGAACCTCGTCGACTACGCGCGGCCGCCGATCGGGACGGTGGAGGTCGACATCCCCGCCGGGGACTCGCCGGCGGAGATCGGAAGGCTGATCGAGCTCTTCCAGTTCCCCGTGCCGCAGGCGAACGGCGCCGCGCGCGCGCGCCTCGTCGAGATCGGGCTGCCGGCGGTCCCGGCGCTGATCGAGGCCCTGGGGTCGTGGGACAACAAGACCTACAACCAGGCGCTGGCCGTGCTCGAGAAGATCGGCGCGCCGGCGCGGCCCGCGGTCGCCGCAGCGCTCGAGAGCGAGGAGCTCTACGTCCGCCTGCACGCGCGCGAGCTCGTCGCGCGGCTCGTGTGGCGCGGGCCGGACGTCGAAGAGCCCCTCGCGCGCGGGCTCGAGGCGCCCGCGCCGCTCGACCGCGCGAGCGCCGCCCGCGCCGCCGGCGAGCTGCGCCTCGCCGGGCAGGCCGAGCGCCTGCGCGCCCTCCTCTCGGACTCCGACCCCGACGTCGTGCGCGAGGCCGCGCTCGCCCTGGTGGAGGTCGGAGCGCGCGCGGCGAGCGGCGAGCTCGAGGCGGCGCTCGCGCGCGCCTACTACCCCGAGACGCGGCGCGACCTCGCCTTCGCCCTCGCGCGCCTGGGCTCCCCGGCGGGGATCGCGACGCTGCTCGCCGGCCTCGACCACCGCGACGACCTCGTCCGCGAGAGCTTCTTCGAGGCGTTCTTCGCCGTGACCGCAGTCCACGGCGGCTACGAGCCCCTCGCCCCGCGCCCCGAGCGGCTCGAGGCGATCGCGGCCCTGGAGAGCTGGTGGGCCGAGGAAGGCGGGGCCGACGTCCTCGTCCCGCCCGAGCCCGAGCGCGACCCCTTCGCCGAGGCCCACGCCCGCGATCTCGTCGGCGACCTCGGCGGCAACGACCTCGGCCCGTCGGGCTCGGACGAGGACCGCGCGCTGCAGGAAGAGCTCGTCGCGATGGGCGAGTACGCCGTGCCGGCCCTGGTGCGCGGGCTCAAGTTCCCGCCGGGCTTCGGGTCCAAGCGCGCGCTGATCTGCAGCTGCCTCGGCCGCATCGCCGACCCGCGCTCGGCGCCCGCCCTCGCCGCGACGCTGCGCGACCCGGTGGTCGCCGTCGCCGCCTGGGCCGCCTGGGCCCTCGAGGGCCTGCGCGACCCGGCGACGCTGCCGGCCCTCGCCCGCTACGAGCAGCGCCTGCGCACCCTGATCGCCGAGGAGCGCGTCCCGCCCGAAGCCGGCCCGGGCCCGCGCCTGCTCGCGCAGGCGGCGCGCACGCGCCTCGCCGCCGGCGACGAGGACGCGCGCCACACCTTGGTGTCGCTGCTCCTCTCGGACGACAGCTTCGCGCGCGTGCTCGCCTTCGAAGCCCTGCAGCGCCACTTCGGCGAGGACCGCGGCTACGACCCCGAGGCCAGCGAGGCCGAGCGGCGCGAGGCCGCCGCGCGCTGGATGGAGTAGCGATACGGCCAGGGTCGCGCAGTGCGGCCCTTCGCGCCGACGCGGCTGAGGCCGAGGATCGGCATGTCGCTCTCGGCCGCCGCGGCAACGGCTCGCTCGGCGAAGGCGGACGGGCCGCCGGAGTGCGGGAACGCCGGCGACAGCTCGGCGAAGCTCAGCGCGGTCACGCCCGCGATCACGCCGTTGAGCGTGAACGCGAGGCACCGCCCGGGCGACTTCCGCGGCCGGCGGCGATTCCACGCGGCTACGCGAGAGCCGGCAGCGCCACCTCGAGGAGCTCCAGGTCGTCCGAGCAGTCGGCGAGCGAGTGCGCGAGCCCCGCCGGGACGACGAAGGCGTCGCCCGCCGCGAGCCGCTGCGGGTGGCGTCCCTCGCACTCCAGCGTGGTCGCGCCCATGAGGACGAACACGAAGAGCAGCTCCGCGTCGTGTCGCCAGAAGTGCGGCGCGCGTGCGCCACGGACCCGCGCCACGCGCACCGACGCGAGTCCGCGCGTCGCCTCCGAGATCCCGGTGTCGCGGGCCTCGAAGCCCGCGAGCCGCCACGGCCGCCACTCCGCCGCGGCCGCCTCGTGCCGCACGAAGCGCTGCCCGCCGAACTCGCGCTCGCGCCGCAGCGCCGGGGTCGGCAGCGCGAGGTCGTGGTCGGCGAGCGTCTCGTGCTCCGCCGGCGAGCCGACCTCGAGCACCTCGAGGCCGGGCGAGCTCTCGAGCACGCGGTGGCGGATCTCCGGCGGCTGCAGCACGCAGTCCCCCGCGCGCAGCACGAAGGGCGGACCCTGGTCCTCGTAGACCAGCCTCACCCAGCCCTTGTAGCAGTAGATGACCTGGAACCGGACGCGGTGGAAGTGGACGTAGTCGGGCACGGGGCCGCCGCCGGGAATCCGCACGTGCGAGGCGACAAAGCGGCCGCCCTGGCGGTCCGGGACGAGGTCGCGGTAGCGCATCCCCGCGCGCCCGAGCGCCCACTCGGCGTCGTCGCTCATGCGGCTGACGACCAGGCTCGGCACGAGCGCCGGCATCGCGAGCGGCGCGTCCGCCAGGGCGAGCAGGATGCGCGTTCCATTGGGCGCGACGAGCTCGCGCGCGCCGCCGCCTACGACGTCGGGGCGGCGGCAGGCGACGCGCACAACGCCGGGGTCCAGGACCGCCTCGCGCTCCAGGCGCAGGCGCAGGCCGTGGCCGGCGATCACGGCCACCGCGGGGTCGTCGGCGGGGAAGATGGCGGCGACGCGGAACCCGAGCCGCGCGGTGAAGAACTCGAGCGTCGCGTCCAGCTCCGCGCACGGCAGGACGACCTCCGCCGATTCGATGCCGTGCCCGCCCTCGACCGCGTCCTCGACCCTGTCTTCGACCATCGGCCTGCGAGGCTAGAATCGTCGCGATGAGCGCGGAAGAGGTCGATTCCGGGTTCGGGACCCCAGCGCGCTGGAGGAGGCTGCGCGAGGTCCTCGAGGAGGCGCTCGAGCGCGAGGGCGACGCGCGCAGCTCTTTCGTGCGCGAGGCCTCTGCGGGCGACGCCGAGCCTCGAGCGCGAGGTGCGCCGGCTGCTCGCGGTCGAGGCGCGCCCGGGGCCGGCGCTGGAGCCGCCCGTGCAGAGCCCGGTAGCGCCCCGGAGCTCGCCGCCTCCGACTTTTCCGTGTCAGGGCCCGGGCGCGCTTCTCGTCCTACCGCGCGAGCGCAGCCGCGGTCGCGCCCCGAGCCGCCCCTGCGCAACCTCGTGAACGAGAAGCTCGATCGTTTCCTGTCGCGGACGCGCCCGAAGACCCCCGTCCTGGCGGTCGACCTGGAGCGCGTCGAGGCCAACCTCGGCGCGCTCCAGGCCGCTTTCCCAGAGGCGCGGATCTACTACGCCGTCAAGGCCAACCCCGCGCCCGAGACCCTGCGGCGCCTGGTCCCGCTGGGCTGCCGCTCCGACGTCGCGAGCCTGGCCGAGGTCCGCGCGGCCCTCGCCGCCGGCGCCGACCCCGGGCGGATCTCGTTCGGCAACACGATCAAGAAGGAGCACGACATCGGCGAGGCGTTCCGGGCCGGGGTCCGGCTGTTCGTGGCGAGCTCCCGCAGCACTTCCAGGGCGTGTCGAGCACGAAGGACGTCACCGTCCTCGTGACCCCGCTGTCCGCCCAGTCGAAGGGCCTCGCTGTGGTCGAGAAGAGCCGCGAGCGCTTCGTCGTGCGCGAGCTGCTCTCCGGCACCGGCACGTACGAGTTCGACTGGGAGGTGAAGGCCGTGCGCCGCAGGTACGAACGCTACGAGGTCGTGCGCCCGGCCGACTACGGGGCCGAAGCGGGCGCGGCGCCCTCGCAGCGGTAGCCCTGCTCGGTTCCTGTCTCTCGAGTTCCTGCGTTCTCTGGCGGACTGGTGCGCGCGAGCCCCCGCGAACACCGCCAGGGAACCAGGAACCGGGAGCCCACCCCGGGCGCCCGTCAGCGATCGCCGGTGTGCTGGATCCCGCCGGTGGAGGGCCGGTGCGAATCGGAGGGGCGCACCTTGCTGCCGCCGCCGGACCCCTTCTCGCGCTGGCGGTCCTCGCCCACGACCTCGAGCTCGCCCGCCTCGACGAGCTTCGCCACAGGCTCGAACTCGAGGGCCTTCGGCGTGATCTGCCCGGTCTTGCCGGGACCGAGGTGCAGCCTCTTCCCGCCCGGGAGCGGAACCGCGAGCGGGCGGCGGGTCTTGTTGGTGATGCTCGGCATGAGGCGCCCGGGAAGTCTAGCCCGGTGTGGCCGCGGACGGAACTGCCAGGCTCTTCGCAGGGTCCGCGAGGCGCTCCCGCCCATGAACCGCCGGCAGGCGCTAGAGCTCGGAACGTCCCTCGGCGCGCTCGCCGCGGCGGGCGCCTGCGGCGGTACGTCCTGATCCCGAGGGCGCGCAGCCGGAGCGAGCGCCTCGGCACCGCGGTGGACATCTACGCGGGCGAGCCCGTGCCGGACCAGCCCGTTCCTCTTCTTCTTCGGCCCGAACCGGATCGAGGTCCCCCTCGGCGACGGCTTCCTGTGCGCCGGCGGCGGCCTCACCCGCCTCCTGCCGCCCGGCCTCGCGAGCGCGGGCGTCGTCATGCGCGCGGTGGACCTCGCATCGCGCTGCCCGGGACGCAGAAGGCGCGGGCCGGGCGCGCGCCCCGGCCCGCGCCGGCCGCGGCTCGAAGCGGGATCGGCTACGATTCGCGCATGAGACGAGAGTCCTGGCCCGAGCTCCCCTTCTCCGCCTGGAGCGACACCTGCGCGACGCTGCGCCTCTGGACGCAGATCGTCGGGAAGATCCGGCTGGCGAAGACGCCCTGGCTGAACCACTCCTGGCACGTCGTGCTCTACCCGACGGTGCGCGGCCTCTCGACCTCGCCCATCCACGACGGCGCGCGCGCGCTCCAGATCGACTTCGACTTCGTCGCACACGACCTCGTGCTGCGCAGTGACGACGGAGGCGAGCGACGCGTCGCGCTGAAGCCGCGCTCCGTCTCCGACTTCCGCGCGGCGACCCTCGCGGCCCTCGGCGAGATGGACTTCGAGGTTCGGATCCACGACGTGCCGAGCGAGATCCCCGATGCGGTCCCTTTCTCGCGGGACGAGACGAACCGCTCGTACGACGCGGAGTTCGCCGGCCGCTTCTGGCGCGTGCTGCTCTCGTCGCAGCGCGTCTTCGAGCGCTTCCGTACCAGCTTCCTCGGCAAGTGCAGCCCGACGCACTTCTTCTGGGGCAGCTTCGACCTGGCGCTGACGCGCTTCTCGGGGCGGCGCGCGCCGATCCACCCCGGCGGCTTCCCCAACCTGCCCGACTCCGTCACGCGCGAGGCCTACTCGCACGAGGTCAGCAGCGCGGGCTTCTGGCCGGGAGGCGGGCCGCTGGACGACGCCGCCTTCTACTCCTACGCCTACCCCACGCCGGAGGGTTTCGATGCGCGGCGCGTGCAGCCGCCCGAGGCCTACTTCGACGAGCAGGCGGGCCAGTTCTTCCTGCCCTACGGCGCGCTGCGCGCGAGCGCGGACCCGGACGCCGCGCTGCTCGCGTTCCTGCAGTCGACTTACGCGGCCGCGGCCGAGGCGGGCGGGTGGGACCGGGAAGCGCTGGAGTGCGAGCTGGGCTCGCCCCGGGTTCCACGATCGGTCGGCTGAGCCCGTGCGGAATCGAGGATCGTCGGCTTCCGCGAGCCGGCGCTCCGCGGGCGGGGCCCGCCCGCACACGTCGGCCCGCCGACCCAGCCGTCGTGCAGGTCGAAGAAGTAGGCGCACTCGAACGAGTAGAGCCAGCCGGGCTCGACCACGTCGCGGGTCCACGTCGCGCCGCCGTCGGTCGTGTACGCCGAGTAGCCCTGCCCGCCCGTGATTCGGGCCGTGTTCGCGTCGATCGCGCGCACCTCGAGCAGCGCGTTGCCGTAGCCCGGGGGCACGGTCTGGGGAATCCAGGTCTGCCCCGCCGTCCGTCGTCCGCAGGACGGTCCCGAACCAGCCGACCGACCAGCCGTGGTCCGCATCGGCGAAGTCGATCGACTCCAGGTACTCGTCCGAGCCGCTCGTCCCGTGCTGCGTCGTCCAGGTGTCGCCGCCGATCTTCATGGTCGAGGGACCTCCGCCCGCCATGTACGGCGGTTGGCTGGGCCCTCACGGGGCTGCGAGGACGACGTACCCGCTCCGCCCAAGCTCGCATCGGCTGCGGCTCGAGCACGACGGCTTCCAGGCATCCACCGTCCAGGCCGAGATCGAGTCGGGTTAGGAGACGACGATCACGGTGATCCTCGAGCGGGGCTGACACTCGCAGGCGTCGGAGCCAGCGTGCGGCGCCCCGCCGACGCCGGCGTCCCGAGCCCGACGAGGTGCTTCGAGCGCCCATCTTCGCGTACCCTCGAAAGCCTCGCGGTGTAGAGCCGCCGGAGGTGAAGACCATGCTCGTCGAGCTCGCGCTGGCGCTGCCGCTCGCCGTTTCCACGCAAGCCGCGGCCGGGGATCCGCAGGCCGCCGGCGCGGACCGGGACGAGCGCGCCCTGGAGGGCTTCCGCGCCTACCTGGCGCGGCGGCCGCACGACGAGCACGCCTTCGAGCGCCTCTACGCGCTCGCGGTCGAGCGCGGGAGCCTGCCCGAGCTCCTCGCGGACGCCCGCGCCCGGGCCGAGGCGGGCACGGACCTCGCCGCGCGCGTGCTCCTCGCGCGGCTCCTCGTGCGCGTCGGCGATCGCGACGGCGCCGCGCGCGCCCTCGACGGCATCGCGCACGAGGATGCGGCGACCTGGCGCCTCGCGGGAGAGATCGCGCTCGCGCGCGGTCATGCCGGCGAAGCGCTCGTGGCGCTCGAGCGGGCGCTCGAGCGCGCCAGCGCACGGCGCGACCTCGAGGCGATCCACGCGCAGCGCGCAGACGCCCTCTGCGCGCTCGGCCGCGACGCGGAAGCCGCGCAGGCCTTCGGCGAGCTCGCCGCGCTCGACGGGGCGAGCTACACGCTGCGCCTGCGCGTCGCGCGCGGTCTTTCCGCGCACGGCCTCTTCGAACCGGCGCGCGCCCACCTCGAGCGCGCCGCGGAGCTCGCGCGCGACGACCCGGCGCGCGAGGCCCGTGCGCTCCTCGAGCTCGGCGAGCTCGAGGAGCGCACGGGCGAGCTCGAACGCGCGCTCGAGGCGTACGCCCGCGCGCGGGCGCTCGTCGCGCGCGGGCACTGGATGGCGGGCGAGCTCGACGCGCGGGCGCTCGCGATCCAGCGCCGCAGCGGCCGGCTCGCCGAGCTGCGCGAGCACGCGCGAGCGGCGCACGAGCGCGCGCCGCGCGACCTCGCCGCGGGCGAGGCCTACGCCGAGGTGCTCTGCGAGACCGGCGAGGCGGCCGAGGCCGCCGCCGTGCTGCGCGCGCTCTGCGACGCGCATCCGGCCGACCCGCGCCTCGCGGCGCGGCTGCGCGAGCTCTACTCGACCCTCGGCGACACCGCGGCCCTGATCGCCGAGCTCGAGCGCGCGCGAGCCCTGCACCCGCGCGACGTCGAGCTGCACTTCGCCCACGGGGACGCGCTCGCGGACGCCGGGCAGCAGGAGCTCGCGCTCTGCGCGTGGGACCGCGCGGCGCGCGCCGCGGGCGGCGCCGAGCTCCGGGGCGATCCGGCCACCCTGCGGCGCGCCGCCGACGCGTGCGCCGCGCGCGGCTGGACCGCCGAAGCCGTCGAGCGCCTGCGCGAGATCCTGGCGACGGATGCCCGCGACCTCGACTCGCGCGCGGCGTTGATGCGCATGCTCGTCGCGGCCGATCGGCGCGACGAGGCCGCCGCGGAGCTGCGCGCGGCCCGCGCCCTCGCGCGCGACGACTGGCGCGACCTCGAGGTCCTCGCGGGCCTCTGGCGCGAGCTCGCGGACCTCGAGCGCGAGCGCGAGATCCTGCTCGCGGCGCTCGCGCTCGAGCCCGACCACCCGCGCCTGCTCGAGAGCGTCGCGCGGGCCCACCTGGCGGCGGGCGACGCCGACGCCTCGATCGACGCCAGCCTGCGGCTGCTCGGCGCGCTGGGCGACCCCGGACAGCTCCTGCACGCCTGCGAGCGGGCGGTCGCCGAGCATCGCGAAGCCGATACCCTCTCCGAGCTCGAGGCTCGCGTGTCGCGCGCGGCGGAGCGCCCCGGCGCCGATCCGAGCGCGCGCCTTCTCCTGGCGCAGGTGCGCTCGCGGCGCAACACCCTGGTCGCCGCCGCCCTCCTCGAGGGGCTCGCGGACGACACGCTCGCCGGCACGGCCGCGCGCATCGCCCTGGCCGAGCTGTACGGGCGCAGCGACGAGCGTCCGAAGGCGCGCGAGCTCCTCGAGCGCCTCTGCGAGGACGACCCGCCGCGGCGCCGCGAGCACCTCCGCGCGCTCGCGGCCCTGCTGGCCTCGATGGGCCAGAACGAGCGCGCAGCGGAGCGCTACGAGGAGCTGCTCGCCCTCGCGCCGGACGACGCCGAGGCCGTGGCCGAGGTGGCCTTGGCGCTGCACCGCCTGGGCGCGGTCGGGCGCGCGCTCGGCTGTCTCGAGCGGGCCGCGCAGCTCGCGCCGGAGGAGCTCGACCACCCGCTGCGCATCGCCGAGTGGGAGTGGAAGGCGCAGGACATCGACGCGGCGCTCGAGCGCCTGCTCGCGACCCTCGCGCGCTTTCCGGGGCGCGAGGCCGAGGTGGCGGAGCGCTACTGGAGCTGGCTGCCGCGGAAGGCGGGCTCCTTCGCCCCGCCGCTCCGCGCGGCGTCCGGTGGTCCCGTCTACGGCACGCCCCCGGTCGCGGGCACCACCACCTGGACCGTCGGCTCGAACCAGGCGAACCTCGGGCGCGTCACCGTCATCCGGGCCAACCCCGGGACGCCCGTGGCTTTCGCGCCCATCGCGGAGCAGCGATCCTGGCTCGAGCAGCGTCTCGCGCGGACGCCCCACGACCCCGCGCCCGCCTACCTGCTCGCGTACCTCGCGTTCGGCGAGCTCGACTACGACGCCGCCGCGACGCTGCTGGAAGGGGCGCGGGCCGACCACCCGCGCCACGCCGGGCTGGCGGAGCTCGCCGAGCGCGTGCACGCGCGGCGCGGCGCGCTGGAAGACGCTTTCGCCGTGCGCCGCGAGCGCCTGCGCGCGAGCGGCGGCGGCGAGGCGCAGCGCGACCTCGCGGCGGCGGCCGTCGCGCTCGGGCGCGGCGATCGCGAGACGGCGGAGAGGCTGCTCGAGCGCATCCCCGACGCGCTCACGCGCGCTTGCCTCTTCGCGGCGCACGGCGAGACGCGGCGCGCGCTCGAGCTCCTCGAGGCAGAAGTGCGCGAGGGCCAGGCGGACCTCGACCTGCTCGAGGCCGCGGCCGCCGCGCACGAGGCCTTCGAGCGCTTCGACGTCGCGGTCCTCGCGCGCCGGCGAGCGCGGCAGCTCGCGCCGGGCGCGTGGCGCGCGGCGTGGCGCCTCGACCACGCCGCGACCCACGCGGGGCTCGACGCCGAGTCCCGGGACGCGCGCCAGCAGGTCCTGTGGACGCTGGCGGCCGCCCCGGACGAGCACGACGAGATCGCGCGGGTCTACGCCGGTCTGCTCGAGTGCGCGTCCGATCAGAGCGACGGCGTGCGCCTGTTCCTCGCCGACTGCCACCTCGTCTGCGGGCGCGTGGACGAGGCCGCGGGCGAGCTCGACGCGCTGGCCGCCGCGGACCCCGAAGCGGCCTTGCGGCACGCCGAGGCGGCGCTCAAGTGGAGCCAGTACGGGCACCACGATGCCGCCCTCGCGGCCGTGGACCGCGCGATCGCCCTGGACGATCGCCAGGCGCGGCACCACCACCTGCGCGCGACGACCCTGAGCGCGCTGGGTCGCGGCGAGGACGCCGCCCTGGCGTACGTCGACGCGCTGCGCTTCGCGCCCGGTCTCGAGGGGTCCGAGCGGGACGAGTGGGCGCGCGAGGTGCGCGAGCTGGTGCTCGCCTCGGAGCGCCCGAGCCAGGCGATCGAGGGCGTTCTCGGCGCGTTGACGGACGAGCCCGACGAGGGTCTGGCGGCGCTCGCGGTGGAGCTCCTGACGAGCGACCTGCAGCTCGAGCGCGCCCTGGCGCTCGCCGCCGAGCTGGACGCGCGCCACCCGCACTCGGCGCCAATCCTGGAGCAGTGGGCGCGCGCCCTCGTGCTGTCGGGCGAGTTCGACGCCGCGGCGCGGCGCTACCTCGCCTTCACGAGCGAGGAGACCGACCGCTTCGCCGCCGACTGGGGGCGGCCCGCGCCCGGGGAGGACTGGGAGCCCGAGTCCCAGGACCCGTACCGGCGCGTGTGCCTGGCGGCCCTCCACCGCGACCCGCAGCTCGCGAGCGCCGTCCTCGGCGCGGCGGAGCAGGGCCAGGACTACGTGGTCCTGACCGCGGGAGGGGGCCTGCAGATCCAGAGCTCGGGCGTCGTCTCCGTCACGACCTCGGGCAGCGGGACGGGCCAGACGATCACGGTGAAGCGGCAGGGGGGTGTCCAGACGTACGTCGTCACGACGAGCCATGGAGTCCAGACGCTGACCGTGCAGAGCGAGGAATCGACTCCCGTCATCCCGCCCGCCGAGCGCGCGCTCTTGCGCGCGCGGCTCGCGCTCGGCCGCGGCGGCGATCCCGCGCGCGCCGCGGCGCCGCTCGACGAGCTCTGGCGCGAGACGCGCGGCCGCTGGTGGCTGCTCTTCGAGGTCCTGCGCGCGGGCGAGCGGCTCTTCGACGACGCGCGCTTCGAGGAGATGGCCGCGACGCTGTTCCTCCTGCTCGACGGCGGCGCGTGGCGGGTCGAGCCCTTCAGCCCCGAGGCGCTCGAGCCGGGACCCGCCGAGCGCGCCGTGCGCGAGCGGCGCCTCGCCGCCCTCTCCGCGCTCTACCGCGCGCGCGGCCGCGGCGTGGCGTTCCTGCGCGAGGGGCTCGCGGTCCTCGCCTCGCACGCCTGGCCGCGCGAGCTCGCGCGCGAGCTCGCCGCGAACGCCGGGCCGGCGAGCGACCCGTTCGTGCGCGCCGAGCTCTCCCGCCGGCTCGAAGCCCTGCGCGCCGACCCGCGGCTCCCGCGGACCTTGCAGCGGGAGCTCGGGGAGCTGGCGCGGGCCGTCGCCGCCGGCGAGTGAGCGTCCACGCGGACACCCGCGGTTTCGCGTGGCTCGGGCGAGCTCACGCGGGCCAGAACAGCGGGATCAGGGCCGTCGCCGTGACCCACATCAGCAGGTTGAGCGGCCCGCCGAGCCGGAGGTAGTCGCTGAAGACGTACCCGCCCGGCCCCATCACGAGCGTGTTGGTCTGGTAGCCGATCGGGGTGGCGAAGCTCGCGCTCGCCCCGAAGGCGATCGCCGCGAGGAGCGGCTTGGGGTCGACGCCGACCTGCTGCGCGACGCTCAGCGCGATCGGCACGAGCAAGACGGCGGCGGCGTTGTTCGAGAGCACCTCGGTGAGCAGGCTCGTCACGAGGTAGACCGCGCCGACGAGCACGAAGATCCCGGCTCCGCCACCGATCCGGGCGATGAAGCCCGCCGCCTCGCCGGCGAGCCCGACCTGCTCCATCGCGACGCCCAGGGGGATCGAAGCGGCGATCAGGAGCAGGACGGACGCGTCCATCGCGCGCGTGGCCTCGCGCGTCTCGAGGCAGCCCGTCACGATCATCAGCGCGGCCCCGGCCACGCCGAGCACCGCCACCGGGGCGACGCCGGCCGTGGCGAGGGCGATGACCGCGGCGAGGATGGCGACCGCCACCGGCGCCTTCCTCGGCTTCGTCAGGGTGCGCTCGGCCCCCTCGACCAGCAGCAGGTCTCCGTCCTCCTGCAGGGCCCGCAGCGAGGAGGGCTCGCCCTGGATGAGGAGCACGTCGCCCGCGTGGATGCGCAGCGAGCGCAGGTTGTACTGGTGCAGGCGGCCGAGGCGGCGCAGAGCCAGCACCTGCACCCCGAACCTCCGGCTCAGCCCCAGGTCCCGCACGCGGCGATGGCGGAAGGCGGACGCGGGGGTGACGACGGACTCCGCGATCCGCAGGTCGACCCGGCTGATCCGGACGCGGCGGTCGTCCTCCAGGGCGGTCCCCGCCTCGACTCCCTTGCGCTCGATGAGGCCGTGGATCGCCCGGGCGCTGCCCTCCAGCAGGACGACGTCGCCCGCGGCGAGGGTGAAGTCGGCGCCGGGCCGCATGTGCGGAACCTCGTCGCGCACGACCTCGAGCACCTTGACCTCGTCCGCTCCCCGCAAGGCCGTCGCCAGGTCCTTGCCGGCGAGGGCGCTGCCCGGTGGCACGCTGACGATCGTCACGAAGTCCCCCTCGCCCATGGCGGGCAGCAGCTCGGACAGCGCCGCGCGCTTGGGGAGGACCCGCGGGCCCATGAACAGCACGTACGCCCCGCCGACGAGGAGGTAGAGCAGGCCCAGGCCCGTGAACTCGAACATCCCGAAGCCCTCGCCGCCCTGCTGGCGGTGGAGCGAGTCCACCAGGATGTTCGTGCTCGTCCCGATCAGCGTGCAGGTCCCACCCAGGATCGAGACGTAGCTCACCGGGATCAGCATCCGCGAGGGGTGCACGCCGGTCTTGCGCGCGAGGGCGAGGGTGACCGGGATCATGAGCGCGACCACCGGCGTGTTGTTCAGGAACGCCGACATGAGCGCGATCGGGAGGAGCAGCACGAAGAGCAAGCTGCGCTCGCCGCGCGCTCCGAGCCTTGCGAACGACGAGGCCAGGACGTCCATGGCGCCCGAGCGCTCGACGCCCGCGCTCAGCACCAGCATCGCGGCCACCGTGATCGTGGCCGGGCTCGAGAATCCCGAGAACGCCTCGGCCGGTTCCAGCAGCCCGGTGAGGGCCAGGGCGGCGATGGCCGCGAGCGCGGTGATCTCGATCCGGACGGCCTGCGAGACCAGGAGGGTCAGGAACAGCCCGAGGATGAGGACCAGCGTCGCGGTGGCGCTCATGGGCCGCGTTCGAAGGGCCGCAGCAGAAAGGAGGTACCGCTCCGGGCGCCGGGCGGCAGCGGCTCCCCTACCGCGCCCCGCGGCCCTTCAGGCTGCGCTCGTTCGGCCCGACGTACACCTGGCGCGGCCGCCCGATGCGGAAGTCGGGGTCGCGGCGCATCTCGAGCCAGTGGGCGATCCAGCCCGGCAGACGACCGAGGGCGAACATCACCGTGAACATGTTGATCGGCACGCCGATCGCCTGGTAGATGACGCCCGAGTAGAAGTCGACGTTCGGGTAGAGCTTGCGCTGCACGAAGTAGTCGTCGGCGAGCGTGATCTCCTCGAGGTCCATCGCGATCTCGAGCAGACGGCTGACGCCGTCGCTCTTGGCGACGACCTCCTGGCAGGCGCGCTTGAGGATCGCCGCGCGCGGGTCGTAGCTCTTGTACACGCGGTGGCCGAAGCCCATCAGGCGCGTCGTGTCGCCCTTGTCCTTCGCGCGCGCGAGGAAGCGCTCGGCGCTCTCGCCCTCGGCCTCGATCTGCTGCAGCATCTCGATGACCTTCTGGTTCGCGCCGCCGTGCAGCGGCCCCCACAGGGCGGCGATGCCGGCCGAGATGCTCGCGAAGAGGTGCGCGTGCGAGCTGCCCACGAGGCGCACCGTGCTCGTCGAGCAGTTCTGCTCGTGGTCGGCGTGCAGGATCAGCAGGAGGTCGAGCGCCCGGGCGACGACCGGGTCGACGCGGTACTCCTCGCACGGCGTGGCGAACATCATGTGCAGGAAGTTCTCGGCGTAGTCGAGGTCGTTGCGCGGGAACGCGTACGGCTGGCCGATCGAGCGCTTGTACGAGTACGACGCCAGCGTCGGCAGCTTCGCGATGAGCCGCACGACCGCGTCGTGGATCTCCTCGTCGGTGGTCGGCTCCTTGTAGAAGGTCGCCAGCGCCCCGACGGCCGCCGCCAGGGTGGGCATCGGGTGCGCGTCGCCGGGCAGCGCGCCGAGGAAGCGCTTGAAGTCCTCGTGCGGCATCGTGTGGTGCGTGACCTCGTCCTCGAACTCGCCGAGCTCGCGCGGCGACGGGAGCTCGCCGTGGATCAAGAGGTGCGCGACCTCGAGGAAGGAGCTCTCCTCGGCCAGCTCCTCGATCGGGTACCCGCGGTAGCGCAGGATCCCGCGCTCGCCGTCGACGAACGTGATCGCGCTGCGGCACGAGCCCGTGTTGGCGAAGCCGGGGTCCAGGGCGATCCACCCGGTGGCCGCGCGCAGGTTGCGCACGTCCAGCGCCTCCTCGCCCTCGGTCCCGCGGATCAGCGGCAGCGTGATCGTGCGGTCGCCGCGGCGGATCTCCACGGTCTCGGTCGCTTCTTCCTTCGTCCTCGCGGTCATCCTTCTGGCTCCGGTGGTTCGCGGCGGGCGGGATCGGCGCAGATGTTACGACACCGGAGGCCGAGAGTGGCGGGCGGCGCGCACCTCGCGCTACGCTCGCGCCCCCGTGCTCCTCCAGCGTCGCTCCCCCGCTCCCGCCGCGGCCCTGGCCCGCGCCCTGGCCGCCTGCGGCGCCGGCCCCGAGGCCATGACGCTCGAGCGCGTCCAGCGCGACCTCCTGGCCGAGGGCACGGGGGCGGTCGAGGTCGTGAGCCACGCGCCGGGCGCGCCCCCGGTCGTCGACGTCCTCGGTCCTCACCGGGCGCCTCCCCGAGGGGCACGACCTCGTCGACTTCCGCTCCTGCTACCTGGAGGAAGAGCTCGTGACCCTGGCCGAGGCCTTGCAGGAGGCCGGCTACACGACGGCCGGCTTCTCGGCGAACCCGCTCGTGTCGGCGCAGCGCAACCTCGACCAGGGGTTCGAGCACTTCCATGCGACCGCGGCGCCCGCGATGGGCGACGCCCTCGTCCCGGCCGCGCTGGAGTGGCTCGAGCAGCACCGCCGGGAGCGCTTCTGCCTGTACGTGCACCTGCACGACCCGCACCTGCCGCACACGCCGCGCGCGGCCGATCGGGAGCGGTTCTGCGGCGCGGACGCGGCGCGCTACGACCCGCTGCTGATGCAGAGGCGGACGAGCCCGAGCGCGTCGCGCGGCTCAAGGAGCTGATCCTGCGCTCGCGCGCGCACGCGGGGCGCGAGCGGCCGGCCCGCAAGTGGCGCGCGGGGGCGGCGACGCTGCGCCTGCTCGAGGCCGCCGGCTACGCCGGCGGGGTCACGGACGACGGCCGCTGATCGCGGCCTTCAAAGGTCGCCCGAGAGCCAGTGCAGCCCGTTGAGCGCGAGCTGCCGGTTGTCGACGCCGGGCACGTTCATGCCGAACGGGATGCGCTCGGGCCCGATGCGCTGCGCGGAGAGCATCGCCGCCTCGCCGAGCACGACGACGCGGCCCGACCCGAGCTCGAGGGCGAGCCCGTGCGCGCGCCCGCCGACCGGCACGCGCTCGCGCTCGGGCGGGACGACGTCGACCGCCCGCGGGCCGAGCTCGAGCAGCGTGGCGCTCCCGGCGGGCCCCTCGAGCGCCTGGCCCGTGAACGTCATGACGCGCTCGATGCGCTCGCGCGCGCCGCGGCCGCGCGTGATCGCGTGGTCGCCGAGCAGCCCGTTCTCGCGATCGAAGACGAGCCAGGCGCGGCTCGTCGCGGCGTGCTCGCGGTCGAGCGTGACGCCCTTGCACATCCCCACGCCGAAGCGCTGCGCCAGCTCCTGGGCCGCCGCGCCCATCGGGAAGTGGTCGGCGACGAGGAGCAGCCCGCCGCCCGAGCGCACCCACGCCGCGACGTGCGCACACTCCTCTTTGGAGAAGGCCGGCCGGCGCGCCTCGCGGCTCTCCATGTCCGCGGCGCCGAGGGCGTTCACGACCACGAGCACGTCGCAGCCCTCGAGGGCGTCCCCGACGAGCTCGCGCCGGCCGATCCTCAGGCGGTTCATGGTCGTCGGACGTCGCGTCGGGCGAGCCGTCGCTCTCGAGGAGCTGCGCGAACGGGCGGTAGTTGCCGCCGGCCGTGTGCACGTTGAAGTGCGCCTCGTCGAAGAGGACGGTCGGCCCGTCCGCGCCGAAGGTCGGCTCGGCAACGCGCGCGACGAAGTCCGTGTCCAGCACCTGCGGGCCCGAGAGGTCGGGCTCGCGCAGCTCGCCGTCGGGGTCCTGGGCCGCCTTCGCGGCCGGCTCCGCGCCCGGCGCGCAGGCGCAAAGCGCGCCGAGGCCCCAGAGCAAGCAAGCCCGGGCCGCGTCGATCCCGAACGTCATCGATGCCGGCCCCGGCGCCGGCGGGTCAGGACCCGGTGGCCTCGCTCTCCTCGTCCTCGTCCTTCTTCTCGACGTGCTCCTCGTAGTCCACTTCGAAGGCCGGAGGATCGCCGCCGGGTCCGACGACGTAGTGGTCGAACCAGCGCAGCATGCGCAGGTTGTAGTCGAACTGCGCCGCCGCCTTGCGGTTCCCGTGGCCCTCGCCCGGGTAGTGCACGAGGCGCACGGGGGCCGCCCCGCGCAGCTTGAGGTGGCGGTACAGCTCGCGCGACTGGCCGGGGTCGACGCGCGGGTCGTCCTTGCCGTGCAGGATCAAGAGCGGGGTCTTGCCGCGGTCGGCATGGTAGATCGGGCTGCGCTTCAGAAAGAAGTCCCAGTCGTCCCAGGGGCGCTTCAGGGCGTGCACGTAGAACTCCTCGTCGGCGATGTCGGTCGTCCCGACCTTGGAGATCTTGTCGCTGATGCCCACGAACATCACGCCGGCGGCGAAGCGCTCGGAGTAGTACGTCGAGCACCACGCGGTCGCGTAGCCGCCGTAGGACCCGCCGGTGACGCCGACGCGCGCGCGGTCGGCGATGCCGGCCGCGACGAGGTGGTCGACCCCGTCGACGACGTCGTCGAACTCCTTGCCGGCCGGGTCGCCCTGGCTGCGCTCGAGGTAAGCGAGGCCGCGCCCCGTGCTGCCGCGGTAGTTGGGGTGGAAGACGGCGTAGCCGCGCGCGGCGGCGAGCTGGCCGGGGTAGGCGTAGCGCGTGAGCCAGCCGTTCGAGAGGTGCGCCTCGGGCCCGCCGTGCACGCAGACGAGCAGCGGCGCCGGCGCCGCCCCGTCGCGCGGGTGGATCAGGACGCCCTCGACCTCGAGGCCGTCGCGCGCGGCGAAGCGCACGACCTCCTGGCGCGCGAGGCGCAGCGCGCCCAGCCACGGGTTCGAGTCGCTGCGGCGCGCCAGCTCTCCGCTCGCGACCTCGAGGGTGAACAGCTCGGGGGGGTGCTCGGGAGTCGAGCCGACGAGCGCCATCCGGGAGCCGTCGCGCGAGGCCGAGACGCTGGTCCAGACCGGCCCCTCGCGCGGGACCAGCGGCGTGCGCCCGACCGCCCGACCGCCGTCGAAGCTGTAGGCGTCCAGCGCCGACCAGGCGCCCTCGCTGCCGAGCACGAGCAGCCGCCCGTCGGCGAGCCAGCGCACGTCGTCCTCGTCGCGCTCGCGCTCGCCGAGCATGGGCGTCGGCTCGACGCCGGCGTCGCCCGCGGGCGCGCTCGCCCAGAGCAGCCGCGCGGCCGCACCGTCGTGCACGTGGCGCGCGGCGACGAGCGCGAGGCCGCTGCCGTCGGGCTTCCAGGCGAAGCTCCCGAGCTTGCCCGGATTCTCGATCCTGCCGGCGACGCTCGCGCTCGCGACGTCGACGATCCAGACGCGCCGCCGCATGTAGCTGTCGTCGACCAGCGCCGTCGGCGCCGCCGCCAGCGCGAGGTGCGCGCCGTCCGGCGCCCACTCGAGGTCGCTCACGTGCGCGTCCAGCGCGATCGCTCGCGGCTCGGCGTCCTCGTCGAAGGGGACGGCGATCCACACCTCGCCCGGCCGCCAGTCCTCCTCGTAGATCTCCTGCTTGAAGCCCTTCTTTTCCTGCTTCTCGCGCGCCTCGGGCGCCGGAGCCTGCGCGATGAGGGCGACGCGCGTCCCGTCCGGCGCGAACTGGTAGTCACCGACGTCGCGGTCGTCGAAGGACACCGCGCGGCGCGCCTCGCCGCCATCGACGGCGATCAGGTACAGCGCCGTGTGCTCGTCGCCGTCGCGCTTGGCGAGGAAGCCGATGCTCTTGCCGTCGGGCGTCCATTGCACGCTGCTCACTCCGCTGTCGGCGGTGACGAACGGGCGCGCGGCGCCGCTCTCCCAGTCCAGGACGTGCAGCTGCGAGCGCGCGGGGCCGTCGTCGTCCCCCCACGGCTCGCGCGGCACCGCGAGGACGTACGCGACGTGGCGGCCGTCGGGCGAGATCTCCGCGGAACGGACGGACGTCATGGTCGCCACGTGCCACGGAGTGAGCGTGTCGTCCGCGGCGCCCGCCTGGAGCGCGGCTCCTGCAGGGGCGAGCGCGACCGCCGCCGTCACGAGGAGCTCGAGGGGGAGTCTCATGGTTCTCTTCCTTGTCGGTGCTTCCATGTCGAATGCTGACGGCGCATCATAGCGAAGCGATGGATTCGCGAGCCCGACCGGCGTCGCCGCATGACTGAGGACAGGCTCCCCCAGGAGGCCTACGAGGTCGCGCCCGGCCAGGAGTACGTCCCGCCCACGGCCGGCCGCTCGGTCACCGAGCTGACGCTCAAGGCCGTCCTGACCGGCATCGTCCTGGGCATCGTGTTCGGCTCGGCGAACACCTACCTGGGGCTCAAGGCGGGGCTCACGATCAGCACCTCGATCCCCGTCGCCGTCCTGACCGTCGTCGTGTTCCGCATGCTCGGCTGGTTCGGGCGCTCGCACGACATCCTCGAGGCCAACATGTCGCAGACCATCGGGTCGGCGAGCTCGTCGGTGGCCTCGGGCGTGCTGTTCACGGTGCCGGCGCTCTTCATGTGGGGTATGTCGCCCGCGTGGCGCCAGCTCACGCTGCTCGCGATGTCGGGCGGTCTCCTCGGCGTGCTGGCGATGATCCCGCTGCGGCGCTACCTGATCCGGCGCGAGCACGGGAACCTGCCCTACCCCGAGGGCCTGGCTTGCGCGGAGGTCCTGGTCGCCTCGCGCGCCGGCGCGCGCCAGGCGGCGCCGGTCTTCTGGGGCCTCGGCGTCGGGATCCTCTTCAAGGTGCTGACCGACGGGCTCAAGGTCGTCGCCGGCACGTTCAAGCTCGCGCTGCCCTTCCGGGCCGAGCTCGCCGCGAGCGTGTCGCCGGCGCTGATCGGCGTCGGCTACATCCTCGGCATGCGCGTCGCGACCGTCATGGTGGCCGGCGGCCTGATCTCGGCTCTCGTGCTGATCCCGGGGATCGGCTTCTGGGGCGCCGAGCGCGGCGCGCCGGTGTTCCCCGAGCAGGAGCTGCTGATCCGCGACATGTCGGCGGGCGCCATCTGGAACCGCTACGTGCGCTACATCGGCGCGGGCGCCGTGGCGATGGCCGGGATCCTGACGCTGATCCGCTCGATCCCGACGATGGTCGAGTCCTTCCGGCTCGGCGTCGGCCAGCTCAAGGCGGCGGCCGCGGCGGCCGCCGAGCGCACCGACCGCGACCTCTCGATGCGCACGGTCCTGCTCGGGATGGCGGCGGTCGTCGCCGTTCTCACCCTCGTCCCGGGGATCCTGGGGTTCATCGACTCGATCGCCGTGCGCGCCGTGGCCGCGATCCTCGTCGCCGTGTTCGCGTTCTTCTTCGTCACGGTCAGCTCGCGCATCGTCGGGCTCGTCGGCGTCACGTCGAACCCGACGTCGGGCATGACGATCGCGACCCTGCTCGGGACCAGCACGATCTTCCTGCTCATGGGCTGGACGGACGACCTGGGCAAGGCGACCGCCCTCATGGTGGGCACCGTCGTGTGCATCGCCGCCTCGATCGCGGGCGACACGTCGCAGGACCTCAAGACGGGTTTCCTGCTCGGCGCGACGCCGCGCCTGCAGCAGATCGGCGAGCTCGTCGGCGTCGTCACGTCGGCGGGCTTCGTGTGCCTGGTCGTCATGCTGCTGAACGACAGCGTCGAGGGCGGCCTGGGCGGCAAGGATCTGCCGGCGCCGCAGTCGGTCCTCATGAAGCTCGTGATCGACGGCGTCCTCGACCAGAGCCTCCCGTGGTTCCTGATCCTGATCGGCGCCGGCATCGTGCTCGTCGCGGCGCTCTTCCGCCTGCCCGTGCTGGCGTTCGCGGTCGGCATCTACCTGCCGCTCGAGACGATGGGCGCCGTCTTCCTCGGCGGCCTCGTGCGCCATCTCGTGACGCGCGGCGAGGAGCGCGAGGAGTCGAGCCGCCGGCGCGAGCAGGGCGTGCTCTTCGGCTCCGGGCTCGTCGGCGGCGGCGGGCTCGCGGGAGTGCTGCTCGCCCTGTGGGTGGTCGCGCGCGGCGGCCGGCGGATCGAGGGCGTCGCGCTGGACCTCTCCGAGCCGGTGCAGATGTTCGTGGCGTTCGCCGCGATCGCCGTCCTGCTCGCGCTCGTGCGCGGCGTCGCGGTGCGCCGCGTCGCGTGACGCGCGACGCGCGGCGAGATCACTTGCGCCAGAGGACCTCGTCGATGCTCGCCCCGCGCTTGCTGGTCCCCAGGTACCCGACGTACTCCCAGCCCTCCTTCGCGAGCCGTCCGATGTCCTCGGCCTCGGCGTCGGTGACGATCTTGTACTCGGTCTTGGCCGTCCCGCCCTGCGGCGGCGACACGGAGGCGACGAGCAGGGCCCCGGCGGCCAGGCCGGCGCCGGCGAGGAACGAGGGGAGATGGAGCTTGAGGCGCATGGCGGGTTCCTTTCCGGGTGCCGGCCGACGGCAGGGGTGCCCGGAGTGTAGCGGGAGCGCGCCCCTCGAGCCGCGCGCCGATCCGGGTCCGATCGGCTCCGGCCAGCGCGCCCGATTCCGGGTATCCTTAGCTCGGCGTTTTTCGAATCCCTTCCAGTCCCTCGGGACCCCGTCCCGCCCCTATCTCACCGATGAGCACACTCCTTGGCGTTTCCCCTCGCGCCTGCGCGCTTCTCTCCCTTCTGGCACTCCCCGGCGTGGCCGCCGCGGACGGCACCGAGACCCTCGGGCCGCCCAGCATCGGCATCGGAGCCGGAACCGGCATCGCCGCTGCCGGCGTGGGGCTCCATCCGAGTGGCGGACCCGGGGTGATCCTCCTCGACGTCCCCGCCGGTGCGGGCATCGTGCAGGTGCTCCTCTACTGGTCGGGGGCCGTGCCGATGGACGATCCGGGCGACCCGACCCTGATCGTCGAGGGCACCGAGGTCCTCGGGACCCAGATCTCCGATCCCGCGTACTTCTTCACCTTCGGCGGGGACTTCCACTACACCGCCTACCGCGCGGACATCACGGCCCTCGGCGTCGTCGCCCCGGGACCGAACGCGATCACCGTCGAAGGCCTGGACTTCCGCATCGGGGATCTCGGCGAGAACTCGGGCGCGGGCATCCTCGTCATCTACGACGACGGGTCGGCGCTCGCGGAGATCGGCGTCCGTGACGGCATGGACCTCGCGTTCGCAGGGTTCCCCGACCCGCGGCGCAGCACCGTGCCGCAGACGTTCACCTTCCCGCCCGCCGACGTTCAGCGCACGGCGGACCTAGCGATCTTCGCCGGCAGCGTCGGCGGAGGGGGCCGGACCTCCATCGTGCGCGTCTCCAACGAGGGGATGGTCCTCGCCGACTTCGTCGACATGCTCGCCAGCGTGGACGGCGACCTGTGGGACACGCTCACGGTGACGGTCGACGTCCCGGCGTTCGCGTCCAGCCTGACGGTCGAGATCATCTCCGGCGACGAGGGGGCGGGCGCCGGAAGCCCCGCCTCGCTCAGCTGGGTCGGCGCCGGCCTCTCGGTCCCGGGCCTCGAGAACGGCGGCGGCGGCGAGGGCTGCACGCCCGGCTTCTGGAGGCAGGAGCACCACTTCGAGTTCTGGACGGCGCCCTACGCTCCTTCCACGCCGTTCGGCGACGTCTTCGAGAACGCCTTCCCCGGCCGCACGCTGCTCGACATCGTCGACCCGCCGCCGGGCCGCCGCACGCGGCTCGAGCAGCTCGGGTTCCACACGGTGGCGGCGTTGCTCAACGCGGCGTCCCCCGACGTCGACTACGACCTCACGGTCGACGAGGTGATCGACCTCTTCAACGCGGTGTTCCCGGGAACGAACGACGACTACAACGACCTCAAGGACTACTTCGAGGGCTTCAACCAGCAGGGCTCGCCGATCTGCGATTGATCGGCCCGCGCCTCAATCACCCCTGCAAGTCGCCCAGCACGGCCGCGTCGAGCCTCGGTGCGGCTGTGCTGGCCGTCAGACGCCACGCGACGAGGGCCGCCCCGGCCGACGCGACGGCCGCGCACAGCACGAAGTGCCCGCCGTACCCCAGGCGGGCGGCGGAGACCCCGCTCAGCGTCGAGCCGAGAAGCGGCCCGACCGCGCACAGCGACTGCTGCAGCGAGAAGTCGGTGGCCGCCGTGTCCGGGTCGCTGCGGTCCATCATGTTGGTGTAGAGCGCCGCGGTCGCCATGCCGCCGGCGAAGGCCGCCGCGCTGACGACGGGGTAGAGCACCAGCGGCTCGACCCGGCCCGCGGCGAGCAGCAGGTAGCCGCAAGTGGAGGCGGCTTGCAGGAGACCGAACAGCGCCAGCGACGTCTTGCGCCCGAGGGACGCGACGAGCGCGCCGCCCGCGATCGAGCCGGCGAGCGCGGCGAGCGAGACGACGAGCCCCATCAGGAAGCCGATCTGCGCCAGCGTCAGCCCACGGTCGACGAGCAGCGGGTTGACCATCGTCAGCGCCATGGCGTCGCCCGCGCGGTACAGCACGAGCGTGAGCACCCAGACCCCCGCGCCCGGGCGGGCGAAGAAGCGCCGCATCGCCCCGAAGTCGACCTTCTGCGCCCGCGCCGGGTCGCGCCGCCGGTGCGCGGGCTCGCGGAAGCGCCACGCCGGCGCGAGCGGCAGCGCGAGCAGGCCGGCCATGACCAGCAGCGCGGCGCCCCAGCCGAAGCGCTCGAAGAGCACGAGCATCAGCCCGCCGCCGAGGATCTGGCCCACATAGTAGCCGCCGACCTGGATGCCGTTGCCCGGGCCGCGCTCGGCGTAGTCGAGCGAGCGCACGGCGAGACCGTCGGTGGCGACGTCCTGCGTGGCCGACAGCAGCATGAACAGCGCTCCCGCGATCAGGAGCCAGGGCAGGCCGCTCGACGGGTCCAGCCCGGAGAGCGCGAGGACCGTGAGCACGGAGAGCGACTGCAGCGGCAGGATCCACGAGCGGTAGTGGCCGCGCCGGCGCGAGCCAAAGCGGTCGACGAGCGGCGCCCACAGGAACTTCACGAGCCACGGCAGCGCGAGCGCTCCGAGCAGCCCTACACGCTCGAGGCCCAGGCCCTGGGCGCGCAGGATCGCCGGGAGGGCGACCACGAAGAAGCCCAGCGGGATCGCCTGCGAGACGTAGAGCGCCGCGATCAAGGTCAGGCGCTGGCGGGTCGTGCTCATCGCGACGCGCGATCGTAAGGCCCGCGGCCCGCGGCCCGAATTCGGGTTGGGTCAAAGTTCGGTCCCCGGCACGGCCGATGAGACCCGCTCGTCCACCCCTCGTCCGCCCGAAGAGCCGCCACCGTGAGCCTCGCAGCGACCCCCCGCACGACTCTGGGAACGAGCCCCGCCGACCCCTGCGACGATCTGCGGCAGGCGATCGGGCGCGTCGTCGCGCTCCCCGGCGAGGTCCTCGAGCCGATCCTCGTGTCGCTCCTCGCTGGCGGGCATGTCCTGATCGAGGGCATCCCGGGCACCGGCAAGACGCTGCTCGCGCGCACGCTCGCGCGCTGCGTCGACTGCGAGTTCAAGCGCATCCAGTTCACGAACGACCTGATGCCCTCGGACATCGTGGGCTCGCCCGTCTGGCGCCCGGGCGAGGGGCGCTTCGAGTTCGTGCGCGGGCCGCTCTTCGCGAACATCGTGCTGGCCGACGAGGTCAATCGCACGAGCTCGCGCACGATGTCGTGCCTGCTCGAGGCGATGGAGGAAGGCCGCGTCTCGATCGACGGAAGCCCGGTGCCCCTGGGCGAGCCGTTCCTCGTCCTGGCGACGCGCAACCCGATCGAGTTCCACGGGACCTTCCCCATCCCCGAGGCGGCGCTCGACCGCTTCCTCGCGCGCGTCCAGCTCGGCTACCCCGACGCCGAGAGCGAGCGCGAGCTCTACCGCGGCAGGGCGCCCGAAGCGGCGCTCGCCGAGCTCGAGCCGGTCCTCGCGCGCGCCGAGCTGCTCGCGCTCATGGCGGCCGTCCCCGAGATCGTCGTCAGCGAGCCGCTCGTGCAGTACGCGCACCGCGTGGTCGCGGCCACGCGCGATCACGACGCCGTGGCGCTCGGCGTCAGCCCGCGCGCCGCGATGTCCTGGATCCGGGCGGCGAAGGCGCGCGCGCTGCTCCAGGCGCGCGCGTACGTCCTGCCCGACGACCTCAAGGCGCTCGCCCGCCCGGTCCTCGCGCACCGCGTCTTCGCGAGGGGCGGCGGCGACGCGGGCGCGCTGGTCGACGAGATCCTGAAGGCCGTCCCGGTCGAGCTCTGAAGTGCGGCCGACGCGCTTCGGATTCAAGGGACTCCTGTTCTACCTGGCGATGTCGGGGGCGTTCCTCGCCTCGCCCTACTCGAACCTGTTCTTCCTCCTGATCGCGTTCCTGACCCTGCACTGGGCGCTGGGCCTCTTCTGGACGCTGCGCAACCTCTCCGGCGTGTCCGCCGAGCTCGCGCCGATCGAGCCGGCTCCCGCCGGCGCGGGTCAGCTCGTCCGCGCCCGCCTCCACGCCCCGCGCCGGGCGCGCTTCGAGCTCGCGGTCGAGCTCGAGCTGGAGCCGGCACTCGACGGCCGGCGCCGGTTGCGCGCCCGGGCCGACGTCGCGCACGGCGACGTCGAGGTCGCGATCGGCGTGCCGCCGCTCCCGCGCGGCATCCACCGCCTGAGCCGCGCGTGCGTCGCCTCGAGCTACCCCTTCGGGCTCTTCGTCGCACGCCGGCCGATCGCGGCCGACGGGGCGAACGGCGAGCTCGTCGTCTTCCCCGCGCCGGTCGAGACCGCTGCCGCGCGGAGCGGCGCCGACGCGCTGTCCGAGATCCTCGGGCAGGGCGGCGGCGCTGCGGGCGCCGTGCAGCCCGCCGGCCTGCGCGACCACCGGGACGGCGACGAGCCGCGCGCGGTGCACTGGCGCGCCAGCGCGCGGCGCGGCGCGCTGGTCGTCAAGGAATGGGAGGGCGGCGTGGGCCAGGGGCTCGAGCTCGTCCTCGACCGGCGCTGCGACTCCGAGGCGCTCGAGCAGGCGCTCTCGATCGTCAGCGCCGTCGCGCTCCTCGCGCGCGAGAGCAAGGAAGTGCTCGCGGTCCACAGCCAGGGCCTCGACGCCACGTTCGGCGCGGAGCAGCGCCCCTGGCGCGAGCTGCTGCGGTTCCTCGCGGGCGCCGAGGTCCTGGACACGTTAGGTCCCGCGCCGCCGCCGGTCTCGCCGGCGGTGACGCGCCTGCCGGCGGTGTCCCGTGCAGGGTAGCCGCGCCCTGCGCGCGTGCCTCCTCGGCCTCGTCCTCGTCGACCTCGTCTTCGTCCAGCTGACCGAGGCCGCTGCGCTCGAGTGGCTGGTTCCCCTCTACGCGCTGACGCTCTGCTCCCCGCTCCTCGCGCCCCTGCGCGGCAAGCTCGCGTACCGCGTGCTCTGGAACGCGGCCGTCCTCTCCTTCTTCGCCCTCCTGGTCCGCCACGCATCGGGCTACGACCTGCGCTTCGTGCTCCAGGACGGCCTCGTCCTCGCCGCGCTGTGCCAGGTGCACCTGCTCAACAACTTGCGCGACGAGCAGCGCCCCGACCTCCTGTTCTTCAACTCCTTCCTGATCGCGATCGTGACGGGCTACCTCTGCCACGACGTCGCCTATCCGATCGCCTTCCTCGCGTACGCCCCGCTCTTCGTCTGCGGCCTGCAGCTCTACTGCGTGATCGGAGAGGGGGCCGACGTCGAGCCGCGCGCGACGCGCCGGATCCTCGTGGACGGCCTCGCTCGGTCGGGCGTGCTGCTCGCGGCGACCATGCTCGTCTTCCTCTTCTGGCCGCGCGACTTCCAGCGCCGCGGTCTCCTCGCCGGCAGGCTCGACTTCAGCTCGCGCGCGGCCGGCTTCGAGGTCGGGTTCAGCGAGTCGCTCGAGCTCGAGCGCCGGCAGAACGTGCGCATCTCGGACCGCGTCGTGATGACCGTCGCCTTGCTCGAAGGCGCGCGCGACGACGTGCCCGCGCTGTGGCGCGGAGCCACCCTCGGCGCGACGAACGGAAAGGACTGGTGGCCCGCGGACGCGCGCGAGCTCGTGAGCGCCGGGGGCGCCGACGAGCCCTGGAGCTGGCGCGGCGACGACCTCGTGCGGGGCCGCGCCGGACACGAGCGATCGGCGCTCGTGTCCGTCGAGCACGTCGACCCCGAGGCGAACCGCCTCTTCATGCCGCTGGGCACCGAGCGCCTGCGGCGCGGCGCGGGCCTCGTGCCCGAGCGCGTGTTCGCGGAGCAAGGCGGCACGCTGCGCTACGGCATCCCGCTGCGGGTGCGGCCTGCGCTCTCCTACGAGCTGGCCATCGGCCGCGATGTGCCCGCGGCGGGCGGCGAGCCGCGCGCGGCGCTGCCCCGCGCGCTCGCGCCCTACGCCGTCGCGCCGCGCTCGCGGCACGTCGCCGAGGCGCGCGACCTCGCGGCGAAGCTGGCGGCCGCCGCTCCGCCCGGCGAGAGCCAGCACGCGCTCGTGGCGCGCCTCTGCGCCTATCTCGGCTCGCGCTACGCCTACCTCCGCCCGGGTGCCCGAGGCGCGGCGGCGAGCCTCGACGAGTTCCTCGCCGGCGACGCCGGCGGCCACTGCGAGTTCTTCGCCTCCGCGCTCGGCACGCTCCTGCGCCTCTCCGGCATCCCGTGCCGGCTCGCGACGGGCTTCCGCAGCTCCGAGTGGGACACCGAGGGCCGCGTCCTCACGATCCGCCGTGCCCACGCGCACGCCTGGGTCGAGGTGTTCGACCCGCGCGCGGGCTGGTACGCCGTGGATCCGAGCCCCGCCGTTTCCGCGCTCGACGGGCCCGGTCTCTGGACCCGGCTGCGCATGGCGGCGAGCAAGGCCTGGGCGCGCCTGGCGAGCTTCAACGCCGGGAGCCGCGACGCGCTGCTCGCCTGGCTCGTGCGGCTGCCGCAGCGTTCGGAAGCCTGGCTGCGCGCCCACCCGCTGCCCTCGGGGCTCGGCGGCGCCGCGCTCGTGCTGGGTCTTCTCGCGTGGCGCCGCCGCCGGAACGCTGGCGTCGCGCCCGTCGTCCGCCGCTACCGCCGCACGCTGCGCCGCGCCCGGATCGAGCGCCTGCCCGGCGAGACCCCGCGCGAGCTTCTCGCACGGGCGCGCGCCTCGCGCGTGAAGCCCGAGCGGCTGGCGGCGCTGCAGGCGGCCACGTTCGATCACGAGCGCTCGCGCTACGCGGCGTGAACTCCTCGCCCGCGATCGCATCGATCCCCCCCGTTCTCGCTCTCGGCCTCGCTCTCGGTTCCGCCCAGGACGCGCCGCGCCAGAAGAACTTCGCGCACGACACGCTCCAGGTCGGCGTCGTGGTCAGCGACCTCGAGGTCGCCGTGAAGCCGATGGAGCTGCCCGACGTCGAACCGAAGCCGTCGGACAACGCGTTCATCCACTCGCAGCTCGGCTTCCGCTACCTGACGATCGGCGTGCGCGACATCGATGCTGCGCTGGAACGCCTGCGCGCGGCGGGCGGCAAGCCCCTGGCGAAGGGGCCGGTGCGCCTTGGGGAGCGTCCGGAGAGCGAGTACTTGGTCCTGGTTCGCGATCCCGACGGCAATCTGATCGAGCTGATCGGGGCGAAGCGGTAGGGGTTGGGGGTGGCGGGCTTCCCGGGCCCGCTCGGCGCGCGGGGGTGGGGCCGGTCCAGGCCGCTGGACGACCCTACCCTTCAATCCCCCCTCCGAAACCGCAGCACGTAGTTCTCCTCGAACGCCTCCAGGTCGTGCTCGTTGACCAGCTCGAACCCCGCAGCCTCGATCTCGGCCTGGAACACCTCGCGCCCGGCGCGCACGTGGCCGAGGATGAACTCGCGCGAGACGCCGGGGATGCGCTCGAACTCGACGAGGACGAGCTGGCCGCCCGGGCGCAGCGCGGCGTGGATCGAGCGCAGCGAGTTGCGCGGGTACTCGAAGTGGTGGTAGGTGTCGCACACGAAGACGAGGTCGACCGAGCCCGCCGGGAGCTCCACGCTCTTCTCGGTGCAGAGCACCGTCTCGACGTTCCCGAGGCCCTTCTCGGCCGCGCCGTCTTCGATGTGCTCGAGCAGCTTCTGGTTGATGTCGACCGCGAGGACCTTCCCGGTCTCGCCAACCAGGCGCGAGAAGAGGTGGGTCATGAAGCCCGACCCGGCCCCGACGTCGGCCACGACGTCCCCCGGGCGCGGTCCGACGATCGTCGCGAGCAGGCCACGATGCGTGTAGATCTCGCGGCTCTCGGTCTCGAGCCGGCCGATCAGCGGGCCGATGTCCTCGCTCTTCCACGAGTCGTTGATCCCGGGCTTGACGCTCTCCTCGTCCGCGAGCGGCTGCTCGGCGGCGAGGAGCGCGCGCAGCTCGCGTACGCGCGCCTGCAGCGCCGCGATCTCCTGCTCGAGGGCCTCGATGCGCTCCCGCGTCGACTGCTGCGCCTGCACGCGCGGGAGCGGCAGGGCCAGGAGGGCGACGAGCGAGAGAAGGGCGGGGACGAGCGTCCTCCAGGGTCGCGGGCGGTTCATTCGGGCCTCCTCGGTGCTTGGGGCGGAGCGAGCCGGGCCATTCTGGCAGGCGCGACCGCGAGCGCTATCCTCGGCGCCCATGACCGGCTTCCGCACCGCGCTCATCGCGGGCTGCCTCCTCGGAGCGACCCCGGCCCTCGCGGCCGCGGACGTGACCGTGACCCCCTGCCCCCACGACGGGTGCTTCTGGCGTCTCGCCGTGGGGGCGAACGGTTCCCTGCACCTGGTCTTCCGCCGCGACGAGGAGCTCGACCTCTACGGTTCCGTGACGCGCAAGATCCCGGCGCCCGGCGCACGCTCGGTCCGAGAGCGCCCGGCGCTCGCGAGCAACGCGCGCGGCGAGGTGCTCCTGGTCTGGTCGGACGCCGACGGGCGCGTCGCCTGGCAGGTGTACGACGCCGCGGGGACGCCGACCCCCGACGCCGAGGGCACGGCCGTCCCCGAGGGCCGGCGCTGGCCGGCGCCCGCCGCCTACGCCACGCCCGCCGGCGACTTCGTCGTCGTCTGCTGACCCGATGCCCTCGTCGCCGGCCACCTTCGACGCAGAGGTCCTGCGACCGATCGCGGACGACCTCGACCTGGAGCGCCTGCTCCCGCTCGGGACGCCGGGCCGCTCCAGCCGCTTCCACGCCGTCGCCGCCGGTTCCGCGCCGGCGCCCGAGACGGGGCGCTGCGTCGAGGCGCTGGAGGAGGGGCTCGGCGAGCGCGACACGCTGCTCGTCGTCGTCGAAGGACGGCCGGCGGACAGCGAGCTCGCGGCGTGGCGCAACGCCCTCTGGCCGCTCTTGCACGTCGGCCGCGTGTACCGCTCCGACGGCGCGGCGATCCGCTGCCAGACGCTCCAGGGGACGGCAGCCGTGGCCGGCGCGCTGCCGGCCTGCGCCGTTCTCGTGGCTGCGCGCCGCACCCGGGTCCTGTCGCCCGAGGCGACGGTCGAGAAGTTCGACTCCAACGCGCCGGGCTGGAACGGAGCGCCGGGCGGCGCCGGGTATCCGCACTTCCGCTGGATGCGCCGCTTCGTCGCCGACTTCGCCGGGGACTCTCGCCCGCGGCGCATCCTCGACTTCGGCTGCGGCGCCGGCTGGGTGGGGATCGAGGCGGCCCTGCGCGCGCCGGGCGCGGAGCTGTGCGCGTTCGACCCGAGCCCCGAGATGGTCCGGATAGCGACGGAGAACGCGCGCGAGGCGGGCGTCGCGCGCTTCGCGGGGCGCACCGGCTTCGGCGAGGAGCCGCCCTTCCCGCGCGACGGCGAGCCGCCGTTCGACCTCGTGCTCTCCTCGGGCGTGCTCAGCTTCGCGCCGGACCTGGAGCGCTGGCTCGACGGCCTGGCGTCGACGGTGGCGCCGGGCGGGACGCTGGTCGTCGGCGACGTCCACCGCGGCTCGCGCGGCATGCGCGCGCGGCGCGCCGCCAGGCCGCTCCTACCCGTGCGCGAGCTCAACGCGCGCTCGCCGGAGGAGGTCCGCCCGGCCCTCGAGCGCCGCGGGTTCGTGGCGCGCGCGACCGCGGGCTACCAGCTCACCTGGCCGATCCCCGAGGCGATGCACCTGAGCGAGACGCGCCTCGGCGGGCTCCTCGCCCGCCCGCTCCTGCTCTTGAACAGGGGCGGCGCGGCGCTCGACCGGCTCCTCGGGCACGCGGCGGCGAGCCAGTTCGACAGCTGGGTGATGCGCCTTCAGCGCTCGATCCCGGACGCATCCTCGCGCGTTTGAACCGGGGCGCGCCGGCCCGACTCGGGCTCGCCCCCCTCCGCGTGCCCGGCCGCGCCCGCGCCGGGCGCCGCGTGCGGCTCCTCGTCCGCGCCCGCGTCCGGCGCTGCGGCGCGCTCCGCGGGCGCTTCCTCCGCCTCCTCGGCCGCCCCCTCGGGACGCTCCTCCCCGGCCGCGCCGGCGGGCGCGGCCGCCCCGCGCGCGGGCAGCTCTTCCTCCTCCTCGCGCGCTCCGGGGTACCCGGGCTGGTTCGCCGTGCCGTAGTCGATCAGCCGCGCCAGGGTCGCGCGCATCTCCTTGCGGTTGACGATGGCGTCGAGCTGCCCCTTCTCGAGCAGGAACTCGGCGCGCTGGAAGCCGGGCGGCAGCTCTTGCTTGATCGTGCTGGAGATGACCCGCGGCCCGGCGAAGCCGATCAGCGCCCCGGGCTCGGCGAGGGTCAGGTCGCAGACCGAGGCGAAAGAAGCCGTGACCCCGCCCGTGGTCGGGTTGGTCATCACGCAGACCGAGAAGCCGCCCGCGTCGCGGAAGCTGGCGAGGGCCGCGCAGGTCTTCGCCATCTGCATGAGCGACAGCATGCCCTCGTGCATGCGCGCGCCGCCCGAGCTCGTGAACATGACGACCGGCAGGCCCTCGGCGGCGGCCAGGTCGCAGCCGAGCGCGATCTTCTCGCCGACCACCTCGCCCATCGAGCCGCCCATGAACTTGAAGTCGAGCACGACCAGGATGATCGGGCGGCCCTCGAGGCGGCCCCGGCCGCACAGGAGCGCCTCGTTCTGGCCGGTCTTCGCGACGGCCTTCGCGACCTTCTCGCTGTAGGGGATGGAGTCGGTGAACTCGAGGCGGTCCTCCGTCTCGAGCTCGCCCCAGAGCTCCGCCCAGGTGCCCTCATCGAGGACGAGCCGGATGCGCTCGCGCCCGGGAAGCGTGAAGTGGAAGTCGCACGCCGGGCAGACGAAGCCCTTCTCCTCGAGCTCCTTGCGGTAGATCATCTGGCCGCAGCTCTCGCACTTGAGCCACAGCCCGCCGGGCATGTCCTTCTTCTTGAAGCGCAGCCGCGAGAGCCGGCCCTGCGGCCGGCCCGGCTCGCGCGGCCCCGGGACGTCCGGCGCCGGTCGGTGTTCGGGCTTCTCGTCGTCGGCCAAGCTGTTCCTTCCCCTAGGCGAGCCCCCGGGTCGACCCGGGGGCCCGGACGCCCCGGCCGTAGCTCGCGCTGGCGAGCTCGCGGAACCGGCCGATCGTCGCGGCGAGATCGGGGGCGCCGAAGATCGCGGAGCCCGATACGAGCGCGTCCGCCCCGGCGTGAGCGCAGCGCGGCAGCGTCTTCTCGTCGAGGCCGCCGTCCATCTCGACGTGCCCGTCGTAGCCGTGCTCGCGCAGCCAGCGGGTCTTCAGGAGGACCTCCTCCATGAACTGCTGGCCGCCGAAGCCGGGGAAGACGCTCATGACGAGCACGAGGTCGACCTCGTCGAGCAGGTCGGCGACGCGCTCGACCGGCGTGTCGGGGTTGAGCGAGACGCCCACCTTCTGGATGCCCTGGTCGCGGAACGCGCGCACCACCGCGCGCGCGGCCGGCACGCTCGCCGCGGTCTCGATGTGGAACGTCAGCACGTGCGCGCCGGCCCGCGCGAAGGCGCCCGCGTACTGCAGCGGGTCGCTGATCATGAGGTGCACGTCGAGCGGCACGCGCGCGACCTCGTGGATCGCCGCGACCACCGGGGGGCCGATGGTGAGGTTCGGGACGAAGTGTCCGTCCATCACGTCGACGTGCAGCCAGTCCGCGCCCGCCGCCTCGACGCGCCCGATCTCCTCCGCCAGCCGCGCGAAATCGCACGCGAGGAGCGAGGGGGAGATCGTGATCGACCGAGCCATGGCGCGACCAGGATTGTAGGGCTACGAAGCCACGCTGCCCAACGCCGCGATGCCCGGCAGCTCCTTGCCCTCGAGCAGCTCGAGCGCCGCCCCGCCGCCCGTCGAGACGTGGCCCACGGAGGCCTCGAGGCCGAGCAGCTTGATCGCGGCGACCGAGTCGCCGCCGCCGACGACGGTGTAGCCCGGGCACTCGGCCAGGGCGCGTCCGACCGCCTCCGTCCCGGCCCGGAACGGCTGCATCTCGAACACGCCCATCGGACCGTTCCACACGACGGTCCGCGCGGCGCGGACCGCTCCGGCGTAGAGCTCGCGCGTGCGCGGCCCGATGTCGAGGCCCATCGTGCCGGCCGGGATGTCGCCCTCGACGACGCGCGCCCGGGCGTCGGCCGCGAAGCGCTCCGCGACGACGTGGTCGACGGGCAACAGCAGCTCTACCCCGCGCTCGCGCGCCTTCTCGAGGGCGGCGCGGCACAGCTCGAGCTGCTCGCGCTCCACGAGCGAGTTGCCGATCGCCGCTCCGCGCGCCTCGAGGAACGTGTAGGCCATGCCGCCGCCGATCAAGAGCGCGTCCACGCGCTCGATCAGGCTCTGGACGACCTGCAGCTTGTCGGACACCTTCGCGCCCCCGAGGATCGCGACGAGCGGCCGCTCCGGCGCGTTCAGGACGCGGTCGAAGGCCTCGAGCTCGCGCTGAAGCAGGAGCCCGGCGGCCGACGGCAGTACGCGCGCGATCCCCGACACGGAAGCGTGGTCGCGGTGCGAGGCGCCGAAGGCGTCGTTGACGAACGCCTCGCCGAGCTCGGCGTACCGCCGGGCGAGCTCCAGGTCGCCCTTCGTCTCGCCCGGATGGAAGCGCACGTTCTCGAGGAGCACCACCGTGCCCGGCGGCGCCTCGGCCACCGCCGCACGCACCGCGGGCCCGATGCTCTCGTCAAGCTTGCGCACCGGGACGTCGAGCAGCTCGCGCAGCCGGCGGCCGATCGGGTCGACGCGCAGCGCCTCGACCACCTGGCCCTTGGGCCGCCCGAAGTGGCAGAGCAGGACCGGCAGCGCGCCGCGCCCGAGCAGCGCGAGCACCGTCGGAAGCGATGCGCGGATGCGCGTGTCGTCGGCGATCCAGCCCTCGTCGTCGATCGGAACGTTGAAGTCGACGCGCACCAGGACGCGGCAGCCGTCCACCTCGAGCGTGTCGAGGCCGGGCGTCTCGAGCGTCACGGCGCGAGCGCGCGCGAGCCACGCGCGGCCGACTTGGGGCGCAGCTTGTGCGCGTACTGCATGAGCTCGACGACGCGGTTCGAGTAGCCCCACTCGTTGTCGTACCACGCGACGACCTTGACCATGTTCTCGCCCAGCACCATCGTCGCCTGCGCGTCGACCACGGAGCTGGCCGGGTTGTGGACCACGTCGCTCGAGACGATCGGGTCCTCGGTGTACTCGAGGATTCCCTTCAGCTCCTTCCGGGCCGCCTCCTTGAAGGCCGCGTTCACGGACTCGACCGTGAGCTTCTTCTGCGTGGTCGCCACGAGGTCGACGACCGATCCGTCGGGGACCGGGACGCGCAGCGCGAAGCCGTCGAGCTTGCCCTTCAGCTTCGGCAGCACCTTGCCGACCGCGCGTGCCGCGCCGGTCGAGGTCGGGATGATGTTCAGCGCGGCCGCGCGCGCCCGGCGCAGGTCCTTGTGCGGGAGGTCGAGTATGCACTGGTCGTTGGTGTAAGCGTGCACGGTCGTCATCAGGCCCTGCACGATCCCGAAGCTCTCGTCGAGCACCTTCGCCACGGGCGCGAGGCAGTTGGTCGTGCAGGAGGCGTTCGAGATGATCCGGTCGCCCGGCCGGAGCGTGCTCTCGTTGACGCCGAGCACGACCATCGCGTCGATCTCGTCCTTGGGCGGAACGGTCAGGAGGACCTTCTCGGCGCCCGCCTCCAGGTGCTTCTCGCACGCGGCGCGGGTCGCGAAGATGCCCGTCGCCTCGACGACGAAGTCGACGCGGTTCGCGCGGTGCGGCAGCGCGGCCGGGTCGCGCTCGGCGGTCACCTGGATCCGCGCGCCGTCGACCGTGAGGAGACCCTTCCCCGCGCGGACCTTGCCCGCGAAGCGGCCGTGGACGGAGTCGTACTTCAGCAGGTGCGCCAGCGTTTCCGGGTCGGTGACGTCGTTGATGCCGACGACCTCGACGCCGCGGGTCTCGTGCAGGATGCGGAAGACGTTGCGGCCGATTCGACCAAAGCCGTTGATGGCGATGCGCAGGGCCATGGGGAGGCTCGATAGGGTACTGGGGGAGTTCCGGGCGGCGGAGACGGGCGAACGGGCGCCGGCTCGCAAACGAGAACTCCCCGGAAGGACCCCCGAAACGGCGTTCCGGCAGGTTTCCGGGGAATTGGGCGAGAGAGACTAACCAGCGCCGCCGATGGGTTCAACGTGCGGGCCGGGAGCCGGGTAGACTCCTCCTCGGGCCCGCCGGCCGCCCCCGAGGAAACGCGTGAGCCGCGCCCCCCTGACGCACGACTTCCCCTGGCCGTCCCGCTGGGCCGACCTCGCCCACGCCGTCGGGCTGCGGCCCGCCGAGCCCGTCGTCCTGGCCCTCTCCGGGGGCGCCGACAGCGTGTTCCTGCTGCACCTCCTGGCACGCGCGCAGCTCCGGCCGCGCACCCTGGCGGTGCACGTCGACCACGGCTTGCGCGGCGCCGAGAGCCTCGAGGACACGGCGTTCTGCGCGCGCCTCTGCGCGCGGCTCCAGGTGCCCTTCGCGCGGCGCTTCCTCGAGCTCGACCCCGGATCCCCGAGCCTCGAGGCGCTGGCGCGCCAGGAGCGCTACGCGGTCCTCGCCGACGAGGCCCGAGCCGCCGGCATCCGGACCGTGGTGACCGGCCACCACGACGACGACGCGCTCGAGACGCTGCTCATGCGCTGGATGCGCGGCACGGACCTCGCGGGCCTCTCCGGCCCCAGGGCGCGCGGCGTGCTCGCGCCGGCCTCCGCCGCGCCGGTCCAGGTCGTCCGCCCGCTGCTCTCCATGCGCCGCGAGGAGGTCCGCCACCTGCTGCGCGAGAATGGCCTCGTGTGGCGCGAGGACTCCTCGAACCGCGACCCGCGCTTCACGCGCAACCGCGTGCGCCACCGCCTCCTGCCCGAGATCGAGCACGTCTGCGGCCGAGGCGGCGTCGAGGGCCTGCGCGCCTTCGCGCGGGCCGTCGAGGGCCTCGAGGACGAGCTCGCAGCGCGCACGGCGCACCTGCACTGGAGCGCCCCCGGGCGCAACGACGCTCGGCCCGCGCCGCGCGGGGCGGGCGGCCGCCTCCCCCGGCCCGCGCTCTCGGAGCTCGCGCCCCCGCTGCAACGCCGCGCCCTGTGGCGGCTCCTGAGCGAGGGGACCGGGCGCGCCCCGTCGCAGCTCGTCCTCGGGGCGATCCTCGCCGACCTGCGCTCGACGCAGGCGGGGCGGCACGGCCTCTCCGGCGGCTGGTCGCTCTGGCTGCGCGCGGACGAGCTGCGGCTGGTCCCGCCGCGCAGACCGCTCGCCACCGCAGAGGGCTTCGAGCTCGCCTGCCCCGGCTCGGTCGCGCTGCCCGACGGGCGCCTGCTCGAGGCGCGGTGGGGTCCCGCCCAGGG
>Ga0302046_10000122_pt1 | contig 81061 bp, 81 predicted proteins | sample RVTome_11_FD_200261 | JGI IMG/M metagenome (GOLD analysis project Ga0302046, IMG submission 200261) | Soil microbial communities from uranium-contaminated site in the Upper Colorado River Basin, Wyoming, United States - RVT147D111 (version 2) ... | reverse complement strand
GGTCCGCGGCGAGGTCTACTACCCGGTCGCCGCCTTCGAAGCGATGAACGAGGCGCGGATCGCCGCCGGTGAGGCGGCGTTCATGAACCCGCGCAACGCCGTGTCCGGAGCCCTTCGCCAGAAGGATCCCGCCGTCACGGCGACCCGGCCGCTGTCGGTCTGGATTCACGGCGCCGGGACCTGGACCGGCGACCCGCCGCCCTCGCACACGGCCTTTCTCGACTGGGCGTCGGGCGCCGGGCTGCCGACGGCGCCCGAGACCAGGGCGGTCCACTTGATCGACGAGGTGGCCGAATTCATCGAGTACTGGACCGAGCACCGCTACGACCCCGTCTACGAGATCGACGGCGTCGTCGTCAAGGTCGACCATCTCGCTCAGCGAGGGGTTCTCGGCTTCACGGCCCGGGCTCCCCGCTGGGCGATCGCGTACAAGATGCCGCCGGTCGAGAAGGAAACGACGCTGGTGGGCATCGAGGTCAACACCGGCCGGACCGGCAAGATCACCCCGTTCGCGGTCCTCGAGCCGGTCATGGTCGGCGGCGTGCAGATCACCCACGCGACGCTGCACAACGAGATCCAGCTCCAGGCCAAGGACGTGCGCATCGGCGACACGGTCATGGTTCGCCGTGCGGGCGACGTCATCCCCGAGGTGGTGGGCCCGGTGCTCTCGAAGCGCCCGAAGGGTGCGACGGTCTGGCACATGCCGCCCAACTGCCCGTCGTGCAGCACACCGCTGGTACGACCTGATGGCGAAGCACACCACTTCTGCGAAAACGTCGACTGCCCCAACCGGCTGCTCGAGTCGCTGGTGCACCTGGCGGGCCGAGGGGCGATGGACATCGAGGGGCTCGGCCACGAGAGCGTCAAGCTGTTCTGTGACGCGGGCCTGGTCGCCGACATGGCCGACGTCTACCGGCTGCACGAGCGGCGGGACGAGTTGGTGGAGCTGGAACGCTTCGGCACCAGGAAGGTCGACAACCTGCTGGCCGGCATCGAGGCCTCTCGGACCCAACCGTTGGAGCGGCTCCTGGTCGGCCTCAACATCCGTCATCTCGGACCGTCGGTCGCCAAGCTGCTCGCTCGTCATTTCCAGACGATGGACGCGCTGGTGACCGCGACCCCCGACGACATCGCCGCCATCGACGGGGTCGGGCCGACGATCGCAGCCGCGATCCGCTCGTGGCTCGACGTTGAGCGGAACCGCCAGCTGGTCGGCGACCTGGCGTCGCTCGGCGTTCGCATGGACACCGACCTGGAGCCGTCGGGGCCGGGTGATCACCCGCTCGACGGCTGGACGGTCGTCGTGACGGGCACGCTTGACGGCTTCACGCGCGACGAGGCCAAGGAGGCACTCGAACAGCGCGGCGCCAAGGTCGCCGGCAGCGTTTCGAACAAGACGTCCCTCGTGGTCGTCGGTGAAAACCCGGGCGCGAAGCGTGACAGGGCCGAACAGCTCGGTGTCCCGATCGCCGACGAGGCCGCGTTCGTCAGGCTGCTGGACGCCGGCACGCTCGACTGACGGGTGACGAAGGCTGGGTCGCGCTGGTGATCCGCAGCCGTCTACGGACGGAGCATGGCGGGATGGAGGCGTTCGGCGGTGCCGCGGCGGTACAGCTGGGCCGGACGGCCGCCCCCGGGGCGCTTGCGGAACTCGCCGTCGACCGGCAGCACGAAGTCGGTGGTCGAGACGACCTTGCGCCGGAAATTGGCGCCGTCGAGGCTCTCGCCCCAGACGGCCTCGTACACGCGACGCAGGTCGCCCAGCGTGAACGGCTCCTCGACGAACTGGGTCGCCAGCGCCGTGTACTCCAGCTTCGAGCGGGCACGCTCCACGGCGTCCGGAAGGATCCGGTCGTGGTCGTAGGCCAGCGGCTGGTGGTCGGCCAGGTCCTCGAACGCCACGAACGCCGCTGATCGCCCATCGCCCGGTGCCGGGTCCTCGGGGTCGGGGACCAGGGCGAGGTAGGCCACGGAAACCACGCGGCCGTGCGGGTCACGTTGTGGCTCCCCGTAGGTCGCGAGCTGCTCGAGCCAGGCGTGCGGGATGGCCAGCCCGGCGAGCTCGCGGACGGCGCGGCGGGCGCCGTCGATCAGGCTCTCGTCGTCACGGACTCGCCGCCCGGGCAGCGCCCATGCCGCGTCCAGGTCGGGGGTGTCCGGCTCGACCAGCAGGATCGACAAGCGCTCGTCACGGACGGTCAACAGGGCCACGTCGACCGCGACGGCGCACGTCGAGACGTCGGCGATCCCGGCTGTCACGCCGGCGTCCCGACCAGCGTCACCTCGGCTTCGTCCATCTCGAGGATCGCTCGATTGGTCGTGTCGGGTGCGACCCCAGCGGTCAGGTGCAGGAGGACGGTGGTCGCGAATCCCTCCTTGGCGGCGTCGAGCGCGGTGGCCCGCACGCAGTGGTCGGTGGCCAGGCCGCAGATGTCGACGCTCGTGATGCCGCGATCCCGCAGCCACTGTGCGAGCGACGTGCCGTCGGACGACGTGCCTTCGAAGCCCGAGTAGGCCGCGGCGTGCGTGCCCTTGGAGAAGACCTCCTCGATCGGGCCGACATCGAGGTTGGGGTGGAAGGACGCGCCCTGCGTGTCCGCGACGCAGTGGGCTGGCCACGAGTCGACGAAATCGGGGTCCTGCGCGAAGTGGTCGCCGGGGTCGACGTGGTGGTCGCGGGTCGCGACCACGGCATCCCAGCGCCCCGCCCGCAGGGCCTTCGAGATTGCCGCGGCGACGGCCGCGCCACCTTCGACGGGCAGCGAGCCGCCCTCGCAGAAGTCGTTTTGGACATCGACGATGATCAGTGCCTTGGACATCAACGTCTCCCTTCGATGATCGTCGGTATGACGGGGTCGCCCGGCTCCAGCAGGAGGGCCTCCGGCGGCAGCTCGGCCATGGCCTCGCGGTGGTGGTCGCGTGCGGCGGCCAGGCTCGGCTGGGGCAGGATCTCCCCGTCCGTGACGTACGGCACCTGGAGCTTGCGACCGCGAGGCTGCTGCCGCACCGACAGCCGCTCGGCCCGCGCGACGCCCCGCCGACTGTGGCGTGCCGCGTGCTTGCGGCCGCCGACGGTGCTCTTTTCGTGGGCCGATTTGGCCACCGGGACGAGCTGCCCGTTGCGCCCCTCGCGCGCCACCAGCTTGTAGACGAGGCTGGCCGTGGGGGCACCCGAGCCCGTCGCGAGCCGCGTGCCAAGGCCGTAGGCGTCGATCGGGGCATCAGCCAGCTCTGCCAGGACATACTCGTCGAGGTCCGAGCTCGCGAAGATCTTCGTCCCGGTCGCGCCGAGGCGATCGAGCTGGGCGCGGACCCCGCGCGCGACGGTCGCCAGGTCCCCCGAGTCGATCCGGACGGCGCCCAGCTCGGTGCCGGCGGCCGTGATGCCCTGCTCGACGGCCGCGCGTTCGTCGAACGTGTCGATCAGCAACGTCGTGGCCTTGCCAAGCGTCGCGACCTGCGCCTCGAAGGCCGCCGGTTCGTCGTCGTGGACAAGGGTGAAGGCGTGGGCTGACGTGCCAGCGGTCGGCAGGCCGTGGATCCGGCCGGCCGCGAGGTTCGACGTGGCCTCGAACCCCGCGATCCAGGCGGCGCGTGCGGCGGCGACGGCGGCCTGCTCGTGCGTACGGCGGGAACCGAACTCCATGAGGGGCCGGCCGCGGGCGGCGGAAACCATCCTGGCGGCTGCTGACGCGATGGCGCTGTCATGGTTGAGGATCGACAGCACGAGCGTCTCGAGGATCACCGTGTCGGCGAACGTCCCTTCGATCGTCACGACGGGGGAGCCGGGGAAGTAGGGCTCGCCCTCGCGGTAACCCCAGACGTCGCCACCGAAACGCCAGGTCTCGAGCCAGGAGGCGGTGGCCGCGTCGACGATCTCCTTCTGGAGGAGCCAGCGCAGGTCCTCGTCGTGGAATCGAAACGCCTCGAGGGCATCGAGCAGCCGACCGTGACCGGCCACGACGCCGTAGCGCCGTCCCGGCGGCAGGCTCCGTGCGAAGACCTCGAACACGCACCGGCGACTGGCGGCGCCGGACGACCGGGCCGCCGTGAGCATCGTCAGCTCGTAGTGGTCCGTCATCAACGCGGTCGGGATCGGGTGCACGGCCTCGTCCTGCGAGTTCAGGTCATTCTGACCTTAAGTGGTGCTGGCAGGGCCCGCAACAACGAGATGAGCCACACCAGCCGCGCTCGGGCGGCCAGTAGCCTTCGGGGTTCTCGCCTTGCCGAAGGCCCGCCGCAGTGTCGCTGTCCGCTGACGACGTCCGCCACGTCGCGATGCTTGCACAGCTGGCGGTGACCGACGACGAGGTTGCCGGCTGGACTGACGAGCTCAACAAGATCCTTGCCTATGCAGAGCAGGTCGGCGAGGTCGCTGCCGAGGACGTCTCGCCGACCACCCACCCCTACCCGCTCGACAACGTGTTCCGGCCGGACGAGCCAGGTCCCGTCCTCGACCGTGACGTGCTGCTGGCAGGCGGGCCCGAGACGACGGACGACCGGTTCGTCGTCCCGCGAATCGTGGCCGAGGAATGAGGAGCCTCGTCACCGCGACGGCCACCGAGCTGGCGAGGCGGCTCGACGCGGGCGAGGTCGCGGCCCGAGAGGTCATCGACGCGCACCTCGATCGCATCGCGGCCGTGGACGATTCCGTCGGTGCGTTCCTCGAGGTCACCGCCGACCACGCCCGAGCGCGGGCGGACGAGATCGACTCGAGGCGCGCCGCCGGCGACGACGTCCCTGCCACGGCTGGTGTCCCGATCGCGATCAAGGACCTGTTCTGCACGACCGGCATCCCCACGACCGCCGCTTCGAGGATCCTCGCGGGATGGCGGCCGCCCTACGACGCCACGGTGGTGCGCAAGATCGCCGACGCCGGCCTGGTCATGGTCGGCAAGGCCAACATGGACGAGTTCGCGATGGGCTCGTCCACCGAGAACTCCGCCTACCAGCCCACCCGCAACCCGTGGAACCTCGACCGTGTCCCGGGCGGATCGTCGGGCGGGTCGGTCGCGGCGGTCGCGGGACTCATGGCGCCACTTGCGGTCGGCACCGACACGGGCGGCTCGATCCGGCAGCCAGCCGCGCTGACCGGCACCGTTGGCCTCAAGCCGACCTACGGGCGGGTGTCGCGCTACGGCATCGTCGCGTTCGCGTCGTCGCTCGACCAGGCCGGCCCGATCGCCCGGACGGTCGAGGACACCGCGCTGCTGCACCAGGTCATCAGCGGCCACGACCCGCTCGACAGCACCTCGATCCCCGAGCCTGTCGGTGACGTCATGGCCAGGTTGCGGGACGGTGTCGACGGCATGCGCATCGGCGTCGTGAACGAGCTGTCGGGCGAGGGCTACGAGGTCGGTGTGTCGGCCCGGTTCGACGAATCCCTGCGCAGGTTCGAGTCCCTCGGCGCCACCATCGTCGAAGCCTCGCTGCCGCACGCGCCATACGGGCTGCCCGCCTACTACCTGGTCGCACCGTCCGAGGCCTCATCGAACCTGGCCCGCTACGACGGGACGTTGTTCGGCATCCGTGTCGACGGCGAGACCTCCGCGGAGATGTCGGCCAACACCCGTGCTGCGGGCTTCGGCGTCGAGGTCAAGCGCCGGATCATGATCGGAACGTACGCCCTGTCGGCCGGCTACTTCGACGCCTACTACCAGCAGGCGTCACGCGTCCGCACGCTGATCCTCCGTGACTTCGAGCGGGCGTTCGCCGACGTCGACGTGCTGGTCAGCCCGACGTCGCCAACCGTCGCCTTCCCGCTTGGGGACAAGACCGCTGACCCTCTGGCGATGTACCTCAACGACGTGGCAACCGTGCCCGCCTCGCTCGCCGGCATCCCGGCACTGAGCCTGCCCAATGGCGTGGACGAGGCCGGCCTGCCCACGGGCCTGCAGATCATGGCCCCGACGCTCCGCGAGGACCTGGCCCTGCGCGTCGCCTGGGCATTCGAGCAGGACCTTGGTTTTTCGCCGATCCCGGTCGGTCACAACACGGTGGCGGTCCCGTGAGCACGCCGTGGAGTTTGGACGGCTTCGAGCTGGTGTGCGGCCTGGAGGTGCACGTCGAGCTGACCGCGCTGCGCACCAAGATGTTCTCGGCCGAGCCGATCGACTTCGGCGGCGCGCCCAACACCCGCGTCGGGCCGGTCTCGGCCGGGCTGCCCGGCTCGCTGCCGGTCGTCAACGGCGCTGCCGTCGAGGCCGCTGCACGGCTTGGTCTTGCCCTCAACTGCGACGTCGCCGAGCGCTGCCAGTTCCACCGCAAGAACTACTTCTACCCAGACCTTCCCAAGAACTATCAGATCAGCCAGTACGACGTGCCGCTGTGCCACGACGGGTGGCTGGAGATCGAGGTCGACGGCGACGACCTGCGCATCGGCATCGAACGGGTCCACATGGAGGAGGACACCGCGAAGTCCTCCCACGAGGGTGACACTGGCCGCCTCCACGGCGCCGACCGGTCCCTGATCGACCTCAACCGGGCGGGCATCCCGCTGCTGGAGTGCGTCTCGCACCCCGACATCCGCCGCCTCGAGGAGGCCCAGGCATACCTGCGCGAGCTGGTCGCCATCGCCCGGGCGCTGGGCATCTCGAACGCCCGGATGGAGGAAGGGTCGATCCGCTGCGACGCGAACGTGTCGGTGCGCCGGCCGGGGGAGGAGTACGGCACACGCACCGAGATCAAGAACCTCAATTCGGTCCGCTCCGTTGGCCGCGCCATCGCCCACGAGGCAGAGCGCCAGGTCCGCCTGCTCCAGGACGGCGGAAACGTCGTGCAGGAGACCCGCCACTGGGACGAGGACCGGGGCGTGACCGAGACGCTGCGCCGCAAGGAGACCCTGGCCGACTACCGCTACTTCCCCGACCCGGACCTGGTCGCCATCGTGCACCCGGCAGGGCGGGTCGAACAGCTGCGCGCTTCGCTGCCCGAGCTCCCCGCGGCCACGCGTTCGCGGCTGGTCGAGGTCGGAGTCGCGGCCTCCCAGGCCGCCACGATCGTCGCGGGTGATCTGGTCCGCTGGTTCGACGAGGCTGCGAGCATGGGTGCCGCCCCCGACGCGATCGGGAACTGGCTGGCCGGTGAGGTGACCGGGCAGCTGGGCGCGGCCGGGCTCGAGCCAGCCGACTCCGGCATGACCGGCGCCCACGTCGGCGAGCTGCTCGGCCTGATCGCCGACGGGTCACTGTCGAACGCGCTCGCCAAGCAGGTGCTGGAGGGCGTCATCGAGGCCCGCGGCGCCAAGAGCCCGGCGCAGGTGGCCCAGGAACGCGGCCTCGAGCAGGTCTCGGACGAAGGCGAGCTGCGCGCCATCGTCGAGCAGGTGATCGCCGACAACAGCGACACCGTCGAATCGATCCGGGGCGGCAACGACAAGGCCATCGGCGCGCTGGTCGGCCAGGTCATGAAGGCCACCCGCGGCCAGGCCGACCCCACGCTCACCAACCAGCTCCTGCGCGAGCTGATCGGCTGATCCACGGCCCGACGGCCGGTGTGCGCCGGGCCGATCGACCGTCCGCGCCGGCCGTCGGCTCGAATACGCTTGCAGGCCGCCGCCCCCACCCCCAACGGAGTCGTGGTGCCGCTGGACAAGGTCACGTCCCCCGACGCGCTCAAGGCGCTGCCGGCGGCGGACATCCCAGCCCTCGCGCAGGAGATCCGCGAGTTCATCGTCGCCGCCGTGGCCGAGACCGGCGGACACCTGGGCTCCAACCTCGGTGCCGTCGAGCTGACCCTCGCCCTGCACCGCGTCTTCGACTCGCCCGAGGACATCCTGCTGTGGGACACCGGCCATCAGGCGTACGTCCACAAGATCATCACCGGGCGTGCCGACCGCTTCGGCCAGCTGCGCCAGGCCGGCGGCCTGTCCGGCTACCCGAGCCGCAGCGAATCGTCCCACGACTGGATCGAGAACAGCCACGCTTCGACCGCCCTGTCGTACGCCTTCGGGCTTGCCCGCGGGCTCGCTGACGAGGCGGGACCTCGCCGCCATGTCGTCCCCATCGTCGGCGATGGCGCCCTGACCGGCGGGATGGCCTACGAGGCGCTCAACAACATCGGCCACGCCGAGCTGCCGTGCATCATCGTCCTCAACGACAACGGCCGCTCGTATGCCGAGACGGTCAGCCGCCTGTCCGAGCGGGTCTCGGACTTCCGCGTCGACCCGCGCTACCGCAGCGCCCGCCGCCAGTTCGACCAGCTCGTCGATCGCTTCCCACTGGTCGAACGGGTGCGCGACGCCGGCCTCGATGCCCTCAAGCAGGTGTTGTCGGACGCTCCCGCTCTCCAGTCGTTCGTCGAGTCCCTGGGGATCCGGTATGCCGGCCCCTACGACGGGCACGACGTCGAGCGGCTCGAGCACGCCTTCGAGGCCGCGAAGCAGATCACCGGCCCGATCCTCGTTCACGTCCTGACCCACAAGGGCAAGGGCTATGCCCCCGCGGAACAGGACCCCGAGAAGAACCTGCACGACACGTCCGCCTTCGAAATCGCGACCGGTCGGCCGCCGGGGTCCAAGCCGCGCTCGTGGACCCAGGTGTTCAGCGAGCAGATGGTCGCCCTGGCCGACCAGCGCCCCGAGCTGATTGCGCTCACGGCCGCAATGCCGGGGTCGACAGGCCTGTTGCCACTCGCCGCCGCGCACCCGGACAAGGTGCTCGATGTGGGGATCGCCGAGCAGCACGCGGTCACCGCTGCCGCCGGACTGGCCATGGCGGGTCGGCTGCCGGTCGTGGCCGTCTACTCGACGTTCTTCGCCCGGGCTTTCGACCAGGCCAACTTCGACGTCGGCCTCCACGACGAGCACGTCGTGTTCGTCTTCGACCGGTCCGGGATCACGGGCGATGACGGGCCCAGCCACCACGGCATCCTCGACCTGTCGTTGTGCCTGCGCATCCCGACGATGACCATCCTCGCCCCGAGTTGCGAGCAGGAGCTGGTTGCGATGCTCGGGCTGGCGATGCACCTGGACGGCCCAGTCGCCATCCGGTTCCCGAAAGGTGCCGTCGACCAGCGCCGACACATCGGCACGGGCCTGGAGGCAAACCGGCTGCGGGGAGGCACCGACCTGGCCATCGTGGCGGTCGGTGACCGCGTCCAGCCGGCGCTGGAGGCAGCCGACCTGTTGGTGGACGACGGGATCGATGCAGCCGTCTGGGACCCCCGCGCGATCCGTCCCGTCGACCCGGCGATGCTCGACTCCCTGGCCTCGGTGCCGATGGTCGTGACCGTCGAAAACGGCGTCGTCAATGGCGGGGCAGGATCGTTCCTCGCCGACGCGCTCGTCGAGCGGGCCGGCGTTCGACACGCCCCACCGGTGCTTCGGCTCGGGGTGCCCGCCGCCTACCTGCCGCAGGCCAAGCCCGCCCGAATCCTCGCCGAGCTCGGCCTGGACGCCGCCGGCATCACCGCCTCCGTCAAGAAGGCCCTCAACGGGACGTGAATCCCGCTCCGTTTGACGTTCCCGCTGTTGTGGGCGACCATTCGACTCGTCGTTGGCGCCCGAGCGCGCTGACGAGGCCGTGGATGCCCGCAGTGGGCAGCGTGCGGATCGCCCGGATCGGGTGATCAGGCCCGGTCCGCGGCACAACCCAGCCCCACCGGCGATCCCGGAGGAGGATGATCATGCAGGTCACCGGCGCCCAAGCCGTCATGAAGAGCCTCGAGGAGCTCGGGGTCGACACGGTCTTCGGTTATCCCGGCGGCGCGATTCTGCCGGCATACGACCCGCTGATCGAGGCGAAGCTCCGCCACATCCTGGTCCGGCACGAGCAGGGCGCCATCCACATGGCAGAGGGCTTTGCCCATGCCACCGGTCGCGTCGGCGTCTGCATCGTGACCTCGGGTCCGGCCGCGACGAACCTGATCACGGGCCTGTGCGACGCGATGATGGACTCGATCCCGGTCCTCGCGATCACCGGGCAGGTGGCCTCCCAGGCCATCGGCTCTGACGCCTTCCAGGAAGCCGACGTGACCGGCATCTCGATGCCCGTCACCAAGCACAACGAGCTGGTGACATCGGGCGAGCGGATCGCGGGTGCGATCAAGGAGGCCTACCACATCGCCTCCACGGGCCGGCCGGGACCAGTGCTGGTCGACATCCCCAAGGACATCCTCAACCAGCAGGTCGAGTGGCACTGGCCCGATCACATGGACCTGCCGGGCTACCGGCCCACCGTTCGCGGTCACGGCAAGATGGTCCGCGAGGCGCTCGACCTGATCTCGTCGTCGTCACGGCCGGTCATCTACGCCGGGGGCGGCATCGTGCGCGCCGACGCGGCCGAGGAGCTGCGGACGCTGGCGACCCAGCTGGAGATCCCCGTCGTCACGACGCTGATGGCACGCGGGGTGTTCCCCGAGACCCACGAGCTGTGCGTCGGGATGCCGGGCATGCACGGCCACTACACGGCCGTGCAGGCGCTCCAGCAGGCGGACCTGCTCGTGGCGCTCGGCACGCGTTTCGACGACCGTGTCACCGGCCACCTTCCCAGCTTCGCCCCGTCCGCAAAGGTCATCCACGTCGACGTCGACCCGGCAGAGATCGGCAAGAACCGGGTCGCGGACGTCCCGATCGTGGGGGACGCCAAGGTGGTCATCGGCCAGCTGATCAAGGCCGCCGGCGAGCGCGGGGCGGCGGCCAGGCCGAGCGCGTCCGAGTGGCGTACCCACCTCGCGGCGATGAAGCAGGCGCACCCGCTCCGTGTCGACCAGCCAACCAGTGGCGTGATCAAGCCGCAGACGGCGATCCGGCGCATCCACGAGACGTGGGGCGACGACGCGATCTACGTCGCGGGGGTCGGCCAGCACCAGATGTGGGCATCCCAGATCATCCCGTGGAGCCGTCCGCGGCAATGGATCAACTCCGGCGGGCTCGGGACCATGGGCTTCGCCGTGCCAGCGGCCATCGGCGCCCAGGTCGGCGACCCGAGCCGCCAGGTCGTCGCCATCGACGGGGACGGCTGCTTCCAGATGACATTCCAGGAGCTGGCCTGCGCCGTCCAGTTCGAGATCCCGGTCGTGTTCACCGTGATCAACAACGGCTACCTGGGCATGGTCCGCCAGTGGCAGCACCTGTTCTACAACGACCGGTTGTCCGAGGTCGCGATCCCGCAGGACTCGCCTGACCTCGTCAAGCTGGCCGACGCCTACGGCATCCCGGGTTTTCGTGCTGCCGCCATCGAGGAGCTGGATGCCGTCCTCGAGAAGGCCGCCGCGGTCACCGGCGAGCCGGTCATCGTCGACATCCGCGTCCACCCCGACGAGATGGTGTTCCCGATGATCCCCGCAGGCCAGTCCAACGACTCGATCGTCGAGTCGGCCGAGGAGTGGCACGCGCGGCAGGCGGCCGCAGCTCGTGACGAGGAGGTCGAGCAGCGGCCGGAGGTCGCCGAGCAACGTGAGCTCGACGATGCGGGGCGGCCGAAGACCGACCTCGCAGGTGGAGGTGTTGCGTGAGCCGGCTGCGCATGGTTGCCGATGACACGACGCTTCTGCCGGTCGACCGGCACACGCTGGCCGTCCTCGTCGAGAACAAGCCGGGCGTGCTGACCCGGATCGCCGGGTTGTTCGCCCGTCGTGGCTACAACATCCACTCGCTGGCGGTCGGCCCGACCGAGAACCCGCGCGTGTCCCGACTCACGATCGTCGTTGGCGCCGAGGCCCACCTCGAACAGGTTGTCAAGCAGCTCAACAAGCTCATTCCGGTCCTCAAGATCGTCGAGCTGGATGCGACCGAATCCGTCCAGCGCGAGCTGCAGCTCGTGAAGGTCGCGGCCACGCCGGAGACTCGGTCGCAGATCATCGAGCTGGCCGATGTCTTCCGAGCCAAGATCGTCGATGTTGACCACGACTCGTTGACGATCGAAGCGGCCGGCAACCCCGGGAAGCTCCAGGCGATGGTCGAGCTGCTCGAGCCGTTCGGGATCCGTGAGCTGGTGCGCTCGGGGACGATCGCACTGTCGCGCGGGTCGAAGTCCATCCTGGACGGCTCGAAGGTCCGCATCCAGTCCGTCAGTTGATGCCGCCCCCGGAGCGGCTGCTGCTGGGGCCGGGGCCATCGCCGGTTTCCTCGCGCGTCCTGGAGGCAATGGCCCAGCCGGTTGTCGGCCACCTCGACCCGTGGTTCCTGGGGCTCATGGACCAGATTGCCGACGATCTCCGTGCCGTCTTCCAGACCACCAACCGGCTGACGTTTGCGGTCTCGGGCACCGGCTCGGCCGGCATGGAGGCCTCGATCGTCAACGTCGTCGAGCCCGGCGACACGGTCATCGTCGGGGTCAACGGCGTCTTTGGCGGACGCCTCGCCGACACGGCCCGGCGCTGCGGAGCAAACGTGGTCCGGCTCGAGCAGCCGTGGGGCCGGGTCATCGAGGCCGACCAGGTGGCCGCAGGGCTGGCGTCCCATCCCGATGCCAAGGCCGTCGTGATCGTCCATGCCGAGACATCGACCGGCGCACGCCAGCCGCTGGCGGCGATCGGCAGGCTGGTGGCCGACACGCCCGCCCTGCTCATTGTCGATGCCGTCACCTCGCTGGGCGGCATCGAGCTCGACGTGGACGCCTGGCAGCTCGACGTGGTCTACAGCGGCACCCAGAAGTGCCTGTCGGTCTCGCCCGGCCTGTCCCCGATCACGTTCAGTCCCAAGGCCCAGGCCGTCCTCGACGCCCGGACCACAGCCGTCCAGAGCTGGTACCTCGACGTGACGGCGATCCGCCGGTACTGGGGCGGCGATCGCGCCTACCACCACACGGCGCCGATCAGTGGCCTGTACGGCCTCGCGGAAGGGCTGAAGATCGTCCTCGAGGAGGGGCTGGCCAAGCGCTGGGCCCGCCACGAGGAGGTCGGCGCGCTGTTCGGTGAGCACATCGTGGACCGGGGCGCAAAGCTGCTGGCTGCCGCTGGTCACCGGTTGCCGCAGCTGACCTCCTTCGCCTGGCCCGACGGCACGGACGAGGGCGGGTTGCGACGGAGCCTGCTCGACCGTCATGGCATCGAGGTTGGTGGTGGCCTCGGCGACTTCGCCGGCACCGCGTGGCGTGTCGGCCTGATGGGGGAGGGCGCCACCCACGCCAACGTCGACCGCCTCCTCTACGCGATCGACGACCTGCTGGACAGGTGACACGGTTCGCGCGAGCGGGCTGCGCGAGCGGGCTGCGCGAGCGGGCTGTTCGACGGCGGCCGACGCTACGACGGGGCTCGTTCCTACACTCCCGGCATGGCACGCGGCATCCCCGAGATCCGGCCCCAGACCCTCAATTGGTTCTGGTGGGCCATCCGGTGGGTGGCCGAGTTCATCGCCATCGTCCTCCAGCACTGGCGCGTCGATGTCCAGGGGCTCCAACACGTCCCGCGCACCGGCGGTGCCATCCTCGCCTTCAACCATCACAGCTACTTCGACTTCGTGATGGTCGCCTGGGACGTCGTGCGAAAGCACCACCGTCCGGTCCGATTCCTCGCGAAGCGGGAGATCTGGGAATCGAAGGCCGGTCCCATCGTCCGGTTCGCCAAGGCCGTCCCGGTTGACCGCACGAACCCGGACAGCCGTCACGGCGCCTACGACGCTGCGATCGAGTCACTGGCCGCCGGTGACCTGCTTGCGGTGGCCCCGGAGCAGACGATCTCGCCATCGTTTCGGCTGCTGCCGTTCCGGACCGGGGCGGCCAGGATGGCCCGGGAGGCCGGTGTCCCCATCATCCCGGTGGTTGGCTGGGGCACCCAGCGCTTCGCGGCCAAGGGGCATGGGCTGTCGTTCAAGTGGCGCCTGCCGGTGACGGTCCGCTACGGGGCTGCGATCAGCGTTGGGCCCGACGACGATCCCCGGGTGGTCACCGAGCGGCTCCAGCACGTCATGGAGGCCATGCTCGACGACGTCCAGCGCTCGTATCCCGATCCGTCCATGCCGGGGGACGACTGGTGGCAGCCCGCGGTGCTGGGCGGTTCGGCGCCCGCACACGAGGATGTCCTTGCTGCGCACCAACAACGATTCGAGGAGCGCGCCAAACCGCCTGCGGGTTCCGACGAGACCTCGGACGACGCCGCCTGATCCACCGGGGGTGGCCGTGACGAGGCCGACGCTGCTGTATCGGATCTTCGCCCGGGGCGCGTTCACGATCTTCGATGTCCAGCAGTTCCGGCTGCACGTGGCCGGGCTCGAGCATGTGCCGGCGAGCGGCGGCGTCGTCGTGGCCGTCAACCACACGTCGTTCTGGGACTTCCTTGCGGCCGGCAGACCCGTCTACGACGCACACGGTCGGCCGCCGCGGATTCTCGCCAAGGAGTCCCTGTTTCGCGTCCCGGCCTTCGGCACGGTCATGCGGTCCGCCGGGCACATCCCGGTCGTGCGTGGGGCCGGAGGTGACGCGTACAGGATCGCGATCGAGCGTCTCCACGAAGGTGAGCTCATCCTCGTCCTGCCGGAGCAGACCCATTCGCCGACCTTCGACCTGCTCCCGTTCAAGACGGGCGCCGTCCGGATGGCGATCGAGGCCGGTGTCCCGGTCGTCCCGTGTGTCGTCTGGGGCATCCATCGCTTCCACACCACCGGGCGTGCACCACGCTGGTCATGGCGGCTGCCAGTCTCGGTCCACTACGGGTCGGCGTTGTGGTTTGAACCCGAGACCGATCCCGTCGAGGCAACCCAGCAGCTGCGCCAGTCCATGCAGGCCCTGCTCGACACAGCGGTCGGCGACTACCCGGACGGGGCCCCTGCCGATGGCTGGTGGGTACCGGCGCGGCTGGGCGGATCCGCCCCCAACGGCCCGGAGCCGCCTGCCTCGTGACATGAGTTGTCACCGGAGCCACGGTTCTGGTGCGATGCGCGCTCCCGATCCCCGAAGACATTGGGGACCGAAGAAACAAAGGCACTTCCATGGCTCTCACACCCCCCGCATTGCGCATCAAGGATCGGCCACTGCGCGCCCGCCGGTCCTGCCTGGCCGTCCCCGGCTCCTCCCCGAAGATGCTCGTCAAGGCCCAGACGCTCGACGCCGACCAGGTCTTCCTGGACCTTGAGGACTCGGTGGCCCCCTCGGCCAAGCCCGAGGCGCGCGACAACGTCATCAGCGCCCTCCGTGACGGCGACTGGGGCAACAAGACGCGGGTCGTGCGCGTCAACGACTGCACCACCCAGTGGACGCTCAAGGACCTGACGACCGTCGTCGAGGCGGCGGGCGACATGCTCGACTGCATCATGGTCCCCAAGACCCAGTACGCCGGGCAGGTCGAGTTCGTCGACCACGTGATCACCCAGATCGAGATGGAGAAGGGCTGGCCGGTGGGCCGCATCGGGCTCGAGATCCAGATCGAAAACGCCCAGGGTCTCGTGAATGCCAAGGAGATCCTGGCCGCCTCCGAACGCGCGGAAGCATTCATCTTCGGCCCCGGCGACATGGCGGCCGCGCTCGGCATGCCGAGCCTGACCGTCGGCGACATCCAGCCCGACTATCCGGGCGACCACTGGCACTGGGTGCTCTACACCGTGCTCGTGCACGCCCGCAACAACGGCATCCAGGCCATCGACGGGCCGTACGCCAGGGTTCGTGACGTCGCAGGGTTCCGCGTCGTCGCGTCTCGGTCGCGCACGCTGGGCCTCGACGGCAAGTGGGTCCTGCACCCCGACCAGATCGCGGCCGCCAACGAGATCTTCGGGGTCAGCCAGGTTGACTACGAACGCGCCGTCGACATCCTCGAGGCCTACCGAGTCGCCACCGAGGACGAGGCCAGGGGCGCGGTGATGTTCGGCGACGAGATGATCGACGAGGCCTCCCGCAAGATGGCCGAGATGAACGCCTCGAAGGGCCAGAACGAAGGCCTCGAGTATCGCAAGGTTCCCGACGACATCCCGTTCCACGAGCGTGCCACCTGGCGCATGGAGCAGGCGTCGAACGACACACCCGTCAGCGAAGAGAAGGGCGCCTGATGCCCACCGCGGACTTCGGCAGGTTTCTCGACGACTTCGAGGTCGGGGACGTCTACAGGCACTGGCCCGGCAAGACGATCACGCAGGCCGAGGACATCCTGTTCTGCTCGATCACGATGAACCAGCACCCGCTGCACTCCGACGACAACTACGCCGCGGCGGCCACGCCGGACGGCAAGGCCATGGTCGTCGGCAACCTCGTCTACTCGATCGTGCTCGGACAGTCGGTCCCGGACGTGTCGGGTCGCGCGATCGCGAACCTCGAGATCGAGTCGCTCAAGCACGCCAATCCAACGTTCCATGGGGACACGATCTACTCGCAGACCGAGGTGCTCGAGAAGCGCGAGTCCAAGTCCAAGCCGGACCGCGGCATCGTGAAGGTGCGCACCATCGGCTACAAGCAGGACGGGACGATCGTCTGCGAGTTCACCCGCAAGGTGCTGGTTCCCAAGCGCGGCCACGGCTTCGACGGGCACGTCGGCCGGCCCGAACCGAACGGGTAGCGCCTCGGTCAGCCCGCGGCGCGGGCACGGGCGAGTGCCGTGCCCACCTCCCCCAGGTCGTCCGGGACGGCAACCGTGCGTTCGGCATCGGCCTCGAGCCGGTCGAGCTGCTGGGCGACGGCCTGCCGGTACTCGTCGCGTGCCGCGAGCCGGCCGACGTCCTCGAGCATCCGGACCAGCGCGACGTAGACGCGGGGTCGGCCGTCTGCGCTCTGCCGCAGCTGCGAGCATACGACCTCGAGGTGGGTCGCGAGCGTCGGCGTGGGGGCGACCACGCGCACGGTCTGGGTGCCGTCACGCAGGACGACGTCGGGCAGCTCGCGCCTGGACAGCTCGGACAGCAGCACCGACAGGTGGTCGATGGCCTGGACGGCCGTGTAGGGGTCGTTCAGCCCCGGGGCCAGCGAGCGGCTGGCGATGTCGACCAGCTGCCTCAGGTCGAACCCCAGGTCGATCTCCGTCTTGCGCTCGGCCGCCAGCTCGACGCGGTCGTGCAACAGGCGCCCGACGGCTTCGACATCCAGCGGCTCGCCCGAGGTCGACCACGCCAGCGCCAGCGGCCGGCCCTCCGTGACGTGGTAGCCGACGAGCAACACCAGCTCGACGGCCGCGCCCAGGTCCTGGAGGCGGGTGGCCAGCGTGCGCAGGTGCAGACGCTGGAGGTACCCCGACCGTGCCGCGGGGATCACGACGGCGTCGTTGGGCGGCGCGGGAGCCTCAACGGCGGGGGCTGACCCACCGTCCAGCAACGGTGACCGCCGGCGGATCAGTCGCACGGTCGACCGCTCGATGCGCTGCATGACCGAGTCGATGCGGATCGAGTCCGTCAGGTGGTGGATGTAGTAGACGAGCATCCCGACGCTGATCAGCGCCAGCACGAGGGCGCCACTGACAGCCAGCCGCGGCAGGAAGACGTCGCCGTGGGCGTCGACGCCGCCGACGGTGTGCAGCCCGGCCATCGCATAGGCGACCGTCGCCACGAAGGTGGACAGCACGACCTGCGCGCCACGATCGCGGAGGAACGACCGCAGCAGGCGTGGCGAGAACTGCGTCGACGCGATCTGGAGCGCCACCACCGTCAGGGCGAACACGAGGCTCGTCACGGTGATCATGGTTCCCGTCACGACGATCAGCAGCTGCCGGGCATGCTCGGCGTCGCCGCTGAACGCCACTCGGCCCACGATCGTGTCGGGCTCGACCTCGACGCTCGACAGGATCGCGCCCGCGGCCAGAGCCAGCGCAATGAAGGTCGTCGGCAGGAACCACAGGGACCCGGCCAGGTCCGCGAGCAGGTCACGGCGGTTGCGGAGGTCCTCCATCGTGCTCCCCGGCCCGACCGGCGCACACTACGTGTCGAGGCGCGGCCCGCGCGCGAGAAATCCCGGGTTCCCTGCGGTCGTTAGCCTCCGCGGGCCGACGGGCCTCCGTCGAGTGTCCCCATGTCACGGGAGCGGCCATGTCTGACGCGCTCATTCGCGCGCGCGGCCTCGCGAAGCGCTTCGGCGATCTTGTCGCGGTCGATGAAATCGACTTCGACGTTCACGAGGGCGAGTCGTTCGGCTTCCTCGGTCCCAACGGGGCCGGCAAGACGTCGACGATGAAGATGATCGGTGCCACGTCTCCGCGCACTTCTGGAACCCTCAGCGTCTTCGGATGGGACCCCGACGCCAACGGGCCCGACATCCGGGCACGACTCGGGGTCGTTCCCCAGCTCGACAACCTCGAAAACGAGCTGACGTGCGCCGACAACCTGCTCATCTATGGCCGGTACTTCAACCTCAAGCGCTCAGTGATCCGCGAGCGCACCGAGGAGCTGCTGCGGTTCGTGCAGCTGGAGGAGCGTCGCGACAGTCGCGTCGAGCCGTTGTCCGGCGGCATGAAGCGACGGCTGACCATCGCCAGGGCACTGATCAACGAGCCGGACCTGCTCATCCTCGACGAGCCGACGACCGGTCTGGACCCGCAGGCACGGCACGTGGTCTGGGACCGCCTTCGCGGCCTCAAGCGGCAGGGCACCACGCTGATCATCACCACCCACTACATGGACGAGGCCGAGCAGCTGTGCGACCGACTTGTGGTCATGGACCGGGGCCGGATCGTCGCGGAGGGTGCACCGGCTGACCTCATCAGGACGCACGTGGGCCGCGAGGTGCTCGAGGTCAGCTTCGACGACCGAACTGACCCCGCCGAGGCCCTGACCCGCCTCGATGGGCTCGAAGCGCGAGGTGAGGTCCTGGCGGACCGGCTGCTGCTGGCCGTCGACGACGCCGACGAAGCCTTGCACCTGGTCGCCGAGGCCGGCCTGGAACCCATCAGCCACCTCGTCCGTCGGGCGACGCTCGAGGACGTCTTCCTGCGCCTGACAGGGCGCACGCTGAACGACTGAGAGCCGGAACGTGAGCGCGTTGCGCGTCTTCGAGCACGAGATGATCGCCTACCGCCGCGAATGGCGCGGGACGCTGTTCAGCTCGTTCGTGTCGCCGTTGCTCTACCTGGCGGCGATGGGCATCGGGCTCGGCTCGCTGGTCGACGACGGCTCCGTCGGCACGACTGAACACGGGTACCTGGCCTGGCTTGCCCCCGGGCTCATGGCCGCCACCGCGATGCAAACCGGAGCGTTCGAGGCCTCGTGGCCCGTCGTGGCCGGCTTCAAGTGGACACGCGTCTTCGAAGCGGCTGTGACCACGCCCACCCGGCCGCGCGACCTCGTCCAGGGGCGTGCGCTGTGGGCCGCACTGCGCCTGTCGGTCGCGGTCGCGATCTTCGCCATGGTCGCCGTGCTGCTGGGCGCGATCGGCCCGGCCGGCGCGATCGCGACGGTGCCCGTCGCCGTGCTCACCGGCGTGGTGACGACGCTGCTGGTGGGAGTTGTCTCGTCGCGGCTGGAGGCGAGTGACCAGGTTGCGGGGATATTCCGGTACGGCATCGTCCCGATGTTCCTGTTCAGCGGAACGTTCTTCCCGATCAGCCAGCTGCCCGCCGGGCTGCAGCCGCTCGCGTGGTTGACCCCGTTGTGGCACGGCGTCGAGCTGGGACGGTGGACCGCGCTTGGCCTGGCGCCGGCTGCGCCCGTGCTGGTGCACGTGGGGTGCCTCGTGGCGATGGGCACGGGCGGCTACGTGGCGACCGCCCGGCAGTTCGACCGGCGGTTGATTGCATGAGCGCGGCAGCCCTGGCCTGGCGCCGGCTGGCCCCGACCCGCGCCGGCCTCGTCTACGAGCGCAACGCGATCTTCTACCGGCGGGTCTGGAGGGTCATCTTCAGCGGCTTCTTCGAGCCGGTCTTCTACCTGTTCGCCGTCGGCATCGGCATCGGCAAGCTCGTGGGGGCTCTCGACGTCGACGGTCGACAGGTCGAGTACGCCTCGTTCGTCGCGCCCGCCCTGCTGGCCGCCTCGTCGATGAACGGTGCCGTCGCGGACTCGACCTTCAACGTGTTCGAAAAGCTTCGCTGGTCGGGCGCGTACGAGACCATGCTCGCCACGCCGATCGCCCCCCGCGACATCGCGTTCGGGGAGATCGCCTGGTCCCAGACGCGCGGCCTGATCTACAGCGTCGGGTTTCTCGTCGTGGCAACCGTGTTCGGGCTCGTCGAGTCCTGGACCGCCATCCTTGCGCTGCCGGCGGCCATGCTTCTGGGCTTTGCCTTCGCTGGCATGGGAATGGCGGCCACCACGTTCATGCGGACCTGGCAGGACTTCGACTACGTCAACCTCGTGACGCTGCCGCTGTTCCTGTTCTCGGCCACGTTCTACCCGATCGACGTCTACCCGGATTGGCTGCAACAGGCCGCCCTCGTGTCGCCGCTCTACCACGGCGTGGTGCTCATCCGGGGCGCCATGCTCGGGACGTGGGACGTCGCGATGATCGGCCATGCCGTGGTCCTGGTCGCCCTCGCCGCTGCCGGGTTGGCCGTGGCCGCTCGGCGGATCGAGCGGCTGCTGGTCATCTGACCTGCTCCGTACCCTCCGCCCCGTGTCCTCGAGCCTGCCATGACCGTCGTCGTCCGAGACGCGATCGCCGCCGACCTGCCGGCGGTCGCGGCCATCTACACGCACTTCGTCCTCGAGACGACGATCACGTTCAACACGTCGGTGGTCACGCCGCGCGCCTGGACCGACCGGTTCCACCTCGAGATCGTGGACGGGATCCACGAGCTGCTGGTGGCCGAGGTCGATGGCCACGTTGCCGGCTACGCGGTTACGGGCGCCTTTCGTCCGAAACCTGCGTACCGGCACTCCGTCGAGGTGACGATCTACATCGCGCCGGACCAGGTCGACAACGGCCTCGGCACGCTCCTCTACGACGAGCTGATGCGCCGACTCGACGCGAACCCGGAGATCCACCGCGCGTACGCGCTGATCGCCCTGCCCAACGACCGGTCGATCGTCTTCCACGAAAAGTTCGGCTTCGTGCACCGGGGAACCCTCACGGAGTGCGGGTTCAAGTTCGATCGGTGGCTCGACGTCGCGTTCCACGAACGGGGATGCGATGGCTGACGAGCTCAACGTTTTCGAGGCGGTCGGGGGTCTGGACGCATTCGTGACGCTTGTCGGCAGCTTCTATGTGCGGGTCGAGGCCGACGAGATCCTCCGGCCGATCTACCCCGCTGACCTCGAGCCGGGCAAGCGGCACCTGGCGATGTTCCTCGCCCAGTACTTCGGCGGCGGGCCGATCTTTTCGTCCGAGCGCGGACACCCACGGTTGCGGATGCGCCATGCCCCGTTCGCGATCACGTTGGAGGCGGCCGACCGTTGGGCGGGCCACATGTCCGCGGCGATCCGCGACCAGGGGTTTCCGCCAGGGGCCGAAGCCGCCATGCTCGATTACGTCACGTGGGCCACACCCCAGATGATCAACCAGTTTCCAACCGAGCCCCTGCTGCCCACGCACGACCAGCGTCGTTCGTGATCCACTGCGTGGGGGAGGACCCGGAGGCACCTCTACCCTCCCGGCTCCCGGGCGGCTGCCCGCTGACGAACTTCATCGAGGACCGACGTGAGAGTGCTCGTCGCTGATCCGCTGGCCGATGCCGGCGTTGCCACGCTGTCCGAACAGCACGAAGTGGACGTCAAGACCGGGCTGTCCAAGGACGAGCTGATCGCGGTCATCGGCGACTACGACGGAGTCGTCGTCCGTTCCCAGACCACCATCGACGCCGACGTCGTCGAGGCCGGCACCAACCTCAAGGTCATTGCGCGAGCCGGCGTCGGGCTGGACAACGTCGACGTCGACGCCGCGACGCGCGCGGGCGTGATCGTGTGCAACGCGCCACAGTCCAACATCATCTCGGCGGCCGAGCACACGATGGCGCTCATCCTGGCGCTCGCCCGCAACGTCCCCCAAGCCCACGACGCGCTGCGCCAGGGTCGCTGGGAGCGCGGCAAGTGGAATGGCACCGAGCTGCACGACAAGGTGCTCGGGATCCTCGGGCTCGGCCGGATCGGCACCCTCGTGGCCCAGCGGGCCAGCGCCTTCGGGATGCGACTGGTCGCCTACGACCCGTTCGTGGCACCGGATCGGGCCGGACGCATGGGCGTTCGGCTGGTCGACTCGGTCGAGGAGGTCCTGCGCACCGCGGACGTGATCACGATCCACCTCCCGCGCACTCCCGAGACGGCGTGGCTGCTGAACGCCGAACGCCTGGCGCTGTGCAAGCCGACCGCGCGGATCGTCAACGTCGCGCGCGGCGGGATCGTCGACGAACAGGCCCTGGCTGACGCGTGCCGCGACGGGGTCATCGCCGGAGCGGCCATTGACGTCTTCGCGGCCGAGCCCACGACCAGCTCACCCCTGTTCGGCCTGCCCAACGTCGTCGTCACCCCGCACCTGGGCGCGTCGACCGAAGAGGCCCAGGACAAGGCTGGCGTCCAGGTCGCCGAGGCACTCAACCTGGCCCTCGCCGGCGAGTTCGTGCCGACCGCCGTCAACGTCCAGGGCGGGCCGGTGGACGACGCCGTCAGGCCCTACCTGGGCCTGGGGGAGCGGCTTGGCCGCCTGTTCGTGGCGCTTGCCGAGGGCGCCACCGGCGAGGTCACGGTCGAGTTCCTGGGCGACCTCGCCGAGCACGACTGCCGGGTCGTGGGCCTCTCCGTCCTGCGCGGGCTGCTCGCGGGTGTCGTCCACGAACCGGTGACGTTCGTCAACGCGCCGCTGCTCGCCACCGACCGTGGCCTGTCACTTCGCGAGGTGACCGAGACCGCGCGCGGCAACTTCGCCTCGCTCGTCCGCGTCAGCGGGACCGATCGGGCCGGGACGGTCGTTGCTGTGGCCGGAACGGTCGTCCAGCCCGGCAACCGTGAGCGCCTCACGGAGGTGTGGGGAACCCCCATCGACGTCGAGCCCCAGCAGCACATGGCGTTCTTCCGGTACGACGACCGGCCCGGCGTGATCGGCACTGTCGGCCAGACGCTTGGGGACGCCGGTGTGAACATCGCATCGGCCCAAGTGGGTCGCTCCGAGGTCGGTGGCGAAGCCCTCATGGCACTCGGGCTCGACGACGAGGTCCCTCGCGAGGTCATGGAGCGTTTGGTCGGCGTGATCGGGGCGCACGACGGCCGGGCCGTTTCCCTTCACTAGCGTGTCTCGGGGCCGCGGCATGCCGCGGCCCCGAGACACAGAACGGCTGACGCCCGCCAGTTGGCGGGCGTCAGGTCATGACGGCGTGGTTCAGAGCCCGGTCCCGGTCTCCAGGAGCTCGAGGCGGACCAGCAGCAGGTACGCCTGGGTGTGCGTGGCCGCTTCGAGTGCCGCCGGGGAGGGCTCCGGGTCCGGTTCGGGTTCAGGCGCTGGTGCGGGCGCTGGCTTTGGTGCCGGCGCGGGGGCCGGTTCTGGTTCGGGCTCGAGGGCTGGCTTGGGCTTGGGTGCCGGCTCCGGTTCCGGTTCGGGCTCGGGGGCGGGGCTGCTGCTCTTGGCCTTCCGGAAGTTGACGGTGACCCAGAGCGTGTTCTTGCGGATCTCGACCCCCACGCCGACCTGGTTGTAGTCCCCGTTGAGGATGTTGGCCCGGTGCCCGGGCGAGTCCATGAACAGGTCGTGCAGGCGATCGACCGTCGTCGAGATCGAGTTGAACACGGTGTGGTAGCCGACGTTTTCGGCGATGGCCTGCCAGCAGCAGATCAGGTCGGTGAACAGCGGGTTGTGTGCCATGGTGTCGGTCGTGGCCATGACGACGGACCAGTCATACGCAACCGAGGACATGTCCTTGGCGACGGAGAGAGGTGCCAGCCCTTGCTGCTTGCGCGACTGGTTGATCAGCTGGACGAACTCAGACTCGGCGGATGTGTCGCGGGCTGCCTGCGCGTCCGGGACCCGGACGAACAGGACGGCCACGGCCACCAGCAGCGTGGTCGCAACACGCCGGTGGGCGGGCAGGCGCAGGGTCTTCATTTGGCCACTTCGAGGCGTCGTCTGCCCGTGAATCGACGCATGCCAGGGTGTGCTGGATGGCACCGGAGGGCCATTTCGGACCATCCAACCGGGCCAGTCACGGGGAGGGCCATCCGGCCGTATCGGGCTCATCCGCCCAGCAACGGGCGGCCTGCGGGCTTGGGCGGCCGGCCAACCGGCCATCGGTTATGGTGGACTCACGCACCCTCGACGACGGCGATCCCGCCGTCGAGGACCCACGGCGGGCGCCGGTGATCCCCGGAGCCCCGACGCGCAGGAGTTGCCGTGGCCACCCAACCGGCCAACAATCCCCGGGACCTGCTGCCACCGGACGAGCCGATCCATCTGCTCGACCCCGACGGCACCCATCACGCCAGTGACGACTGGCCCGTCGACCTTGCCGACGAACAGCTCCGCACCCTCTACCGCCACATGGTGGTCACCCGGCGTGTTGACCGCGAGGCGATCAACCTCCAGCGTCAAGGCCAGCTCGGGCTGTTCGCGTCCTGTCTCGGCCAGGAGGGTGCCCAGGTCGGCAGCGCCACCGCCCTCGGCCCCAATGACTGGGTGTTTCCCTCGTACCGGGAGCTTGGCGCCGGCGTCGTCCGTGGCCTGGACCCGATTTCGACGATGCACATGTTCCGCGGGACCTGGCTGAGCGACCACGATCCCTACGAGGCCAACTTCGGCTTCGCCGCGATCCCGATCGGCACCCAGGTGCTGCACGGGGCCGGCTTCGCGATCGGTGCGCTGCTCGACGACAATCCGATCGTCGTCATGACCTACTTCGGTGATGGCGCCACGTCGGAGGGCGACCCGCACGAGGGGATGAACTTCGCGGCGGTCTTCGGCGCGCCGTGCATCTTCTTCATCCAGAACAACCACTGGGCGATCTCGGTGCCCATCGAACGCCAGACGCATGCGCCCACGCTGGCGCACAAGGCCATCGGGTACGGCATGCCCGGCTACCGGGTCGACGGCAACGACGTTCTTGCGACCTACGCCGTCACCCGCAAGGCAGTCGATGCCGCCCGCCGCGGCGAAGGGCCAGCGCTCATCGAGGCGCTCACCTACCGGATGGGGGCCCACACCACCTCGGACGACCCATCGCGCTACCGGACCTCCGACGAGCTCGAGTATGCCGCCACGTTCGACCCGATCGTGCGCTACCAGCGGTTTCTCGAGCGGACCGACCGCTGGGACGACACGTTCGAGAAGGAGGTCCGGGAAGAGGCCGAAACGCGCGCCAACGCGATCCGCGAGGCGATCTGGGACGCCCCGCACGGCGACCCGATGGAGGTCTTCGACCACGTGTACGTCGACTCGACGGGCCACTTCGAACGCCAACGTCCCCAGCTTCGCGCGGAGCTGGCCGCCCGCGAGGACCGAACGTGACCGTCACGATGGCCCAGGCGCTCAACCAGGCGCTCCGTGACGAGATGGAGGCCAACGACCGCGTGCTCGTCTTCGGCGAGGACGTCGGAATGCTGGGTGGCGTGTTTCGCGTGACCGATGGCATCCAGAAGGCGTTCGGGGACAAGCGCTGCTTCGACACACCGTTGGCCGAATCGGGGATCATCGGGACCGCGATCGGCCTGGCCATGTACGGCTGGCGGCCGGTCGCCGAGATCCAGTTCGACGGGTTCGCCTACCCGGCGTTCGAGCAGATCGTCAGCCACCTCGCCAAGCTCCGGAACCGGTCCCGCGGCACGGTGCGCATGCCCGTCACGATCCGCCTGCCCTATGCGGGCGGGATCGGCGCGGTCGAGCACCACTCGGAGTCGCCGGAGACCTACTGGGTCCACACGGCCGGTCTCAAGGTCATGACGCCGGGCACGCCCGGTGACGCCTACTCGATGCTTCGGGAAGCCATCTCCTCGGACGACCCGGTCATGTTCCTGGAGCCCAAGCGGCGCTACTGGATGAAGGACGAGGTCGAGCTCCCCGTCGTGACCGAACCCGCGCGCAAGGCCGTCGTGCGCCGGACCGGGACCGACGTGACCTTGCTGTGCTACGGGCCCATGGTTCGCACGGCCCTCGACGCCGCCGACGCCGCGGCCGACGACGGCCAGTCGATCGAGGTCGTGGACCTGCGGTCGCTGTCGCCGATCGACGACGAGACGATCATGGCCAGCGTCGAGCGCACGGGCCGCGCGATCGTCGTCCACGAGGCCGGCCAGACCCTCGGGATGGGCGCCGAGTTGGCCGCCCGCATCCAGGAGCAGGCGTTCTGGTCGCTCGAGGCGCCCGTCCTGCGGGTCACGGGCTTCGACACCCCGTACCCCCCTGCGATGCTCGAGGAGTACTGGCTGCCCGACGTCGACCGAATCCTCGACGCCGTCGACCATTCGCTGGCGTTTGACCGATGAGCGTCGTCGACTTCCGGCTGCCCGACCTCGGCGAAGGGCTCGAGGACGGCGAGATCGTCTCGTGGCTCGTCGAGGTCGGCGAGACGGTCGAGCTCAACCAGGCCCTGTGCGAGATCGAGACGGCCAAGGCCGTCGTCGAGGTCCCCTCGCCGTTTGCCGGCACGATCATCGAACGCAACGGCGAGGTGGGCGAGACGCTCGCGGTTGGCGCGCTGCTCGTCCGGATCGACCGTGACGGCGGCAGCGCCCCGCCGGCAATTCAGCCAGCCGACGATCGTGCCGTCGAGCCCACGCCGTCGACATCGACCGGCCTGGATGCAGATGACGAGCCACCAAACCTCGTGGGCTACGGCCAGCGCGAGGGCAGCGGCCGTCGTCGCCGACGCGGAGCGTCATCGACATCCGGCAACGGCGAGGTCCGCCGCGACGCGACGGTCCGGACCAAGCCGCCGGTCCGAAAGCTGGCCCGCGAGCTCGGAGTCGACCTGGCGGCGATCGCGCCCGGCAGCGGCCCCGGTGGCATCATCACGCGAGCCGACGTCCAGGCGGCCGCCTCGTCGACAACCGCCACGATGCCAGCCGCGACCGCCCCGGCAACGCGCGCGCCCGCCCCCCTGACCGCACCCGCGGCACCGACGGTGGCCGGCGCGGGCTTTCGCGGTCGGATGCCCGGCGAGGTCGAGCAGGTCCAGGGCATCCGTCGGCGCATCATCGAGAAGATGGAGCAGTCCCGCCGCGAGATCCCCGAGGCCACCTGCTCCCGCACGGCGGACCTGACGACGTTGTGGGAGGTGCGTGCCAGCCTCAACAGCCAGGCAGAGGAAGCCGGGCTGCCGCTGCGCGTCACGCCCTTTGCCTTCATCCTGCGCGCCACTGTCATCGCCCTGCGGCGCTTCCCGACGTTGAATGCGTCGATTGATCGCGAGGCAGGACAGATCACCCTGCACGAGCACATCAACCTGGGGTTCGCCGTCGACACCGACCGCGGCCTCATCGTTCCCAACATCAAGAACGCCGAGCGCCTCGGCGTCCGCGAGTTCGCCGACCAGGTCGCACGGCTGTCCGCGGCTGCCCGGGACGGCTCGATCGGGCCGGCCGACCTGACTGGCGGAACCTTCACGATCAGCAACTACGGCGCGTTCGGCAACGACGACGGCAACCCGATCATCAACCATCCGGAGGGCGGCATCCTCGGCGTCGGGGCCATCCGGGAGCGGCCGTGGGTCGTCGACGGTGCCATCCTGGCGCGACGCACCTGCACGTTCACGCTCGCGTTCGACCACCGGGTTTCCGACGGCGGCGAGGCCGGACGGTTCGTGACGCACGTGGCCGACCTGTGCGAGCAGCCGGGCCTTGTGCTGCTGGACCCGTCAGGCTGACCCGGTCAGGTCGATGGTGCCTTCGTGGGCGGCGTCCGTGCTGACGCCGGACGCCATCAGGCCCCGCGTGATCAGGTCGATCATGGTCCCGACGAGGTCGCCGTAGTCGTCGCCCTCGATCAGCGCGGCGTCGGCCAGCCCGTCCAGCGCGGCGATGATGATCCGGGCGATCGCCAAGGGGTTGGCGTCCTCGCGCCCGATGTCGGCGAGGTGCGCCTGGACGAGCTTGGAGACCTGCTGGCGGGTGCGCTGGTGCTGCTGGTCGACCAGTTCACGCATGGACTCGTTGCGGGCCGCGTACAGCAGGAACTCGGTTTCGAGCAGGTGCCAGTCGCGTTCCCACAGGCCCATCTCCTGGCGGTGCGCTGCCAACGCGGCGCCTCGGTCCTCGGGCTGGGCCTCGAGGAGGACCTGGGCGCCGATCTCGATCGCCCGCTCGATGTGCTGGCGGTACAGCGCGAGGAAGAGCGCTTCCTTGGATTCGAAGTTGGAGTAGACGGCGCCCTTGGTGAACCCGGCGGCCTCGGCGACGTCGTCGACCGATGCGGCGTGGTAGCCCTTGCGGGCGAACACCTCGGCGGCGGCTTGCAGCAGCTGGGCAATGGTCTGCTCTCGCTGCTCGTCGCGGGTCAACCGCGCTCTCGCCGCCTGTGTGTCCGGGCTCGTCGTCATGCGAAGGGCTTGACGACCATGGCGATGATGACCAGGAGGAGGACGAGCATGTCGATCGATGACAGCATGCCCATCCGTTGGCCAAGCGCCTGTGCCTCGTCGGTGTTGCCGGCCTCGAGCGCGGCGGTGAGCTTCCTGGACGTGGGCGTGATTGCTCCATGTCCGAGTCCGAGCGTGATGATGACGCCGGCGAAGCCGATCGACACGAACGGGTCGCTGAACTCCCAGGCGTCCACCGAGATCACGAGCGCCACGCCAGCGACGAGTGTCGTGATCGCCGAGATGTCGAAGAAGCGGCTGATGAACGACGTGTTGGCGCTGACTCCCGCGACGGTGTCGAGCTGGTCCTTGGCCAGCAGGCGCCCCATGAGCGCATTCATGAAGACGCCGCCGCCAAACCATGCCGCGGCGGCAAGGATGTGCAGCGTCTTCCAGAACTCTTCCACGGGGACGACCCTTCCAGTCGCCATGAGTCTAGAGGGTTGGCTCGAACGGATACCCAAGGGAATCCACGTTCAGGCGCCGAACACCTCGACCAGCTCGGACGGCGGCGGGACCTCCAGCTGCTCGTACGTGCACGAAGCCGCGTCACGGTCCGGCCGCCACGACTTGAACCGTGCCCCGTGACGAAGCCGGTCGCCCTGGAGCTGCTCGTAGCGGACCTCGATCACCAGCTCGGGCACCAGCGGGGTCCAGCTCATGTCCTTGTCGGCGTTCCAGCGGTTGCCGCCCCGCGGCGTGCTGGTGTCGTCGTGACCCTCCCAGAACCAGGGGTGGTCGGTGCCCTCGGGCAGCAGGTGGTCCACGAGCTTTTCCAGCAGTTGCGTTCGGAACTCGGCCGTGAAGCTGGACGCGACCCCGATGTGGCGCAGGAACCCATTGGCGTCGTACAGCCCGAGCATCAGCGAGCCGACCCCCTGGCCGTCCTTGTGCATCCGGAAACCGCCGACGACCACGTCGGCGGTGCGCTCGTGCTTGACCTTGTGGAGGACACGCTTGCCCTGCTGGTAACGGTCGCCGAGCGGCTTGGCCATCACCCCGTCGAGGCCGGCACCCTCGAACCGCGCGAACCAGTCGGCCGCCACCTTCGGGTCGGTGGTGGCCGGCGTCACGTGCACGGGGGATCGGACGCCCGCCAGTTCCTTCTCCAGGCGCTGGCGTCGCTCGAGGAAGGGCGCACCCGTCAGGTCGTCGTCGCCGATCGCCAGCAGGTCGAACGCGACGTAGTGAGACGGCGTCTTTTCGGCGAGCATGTTGATGCGAGATTCGGCCGGATGGATCCGCTCCGACAGGGCGTCAAAGTCGAGGACGCCGTCGATTGGCACGGCCAGCTCGCCGTCGAGGACGCAGCGGTCCGGTAGCGACGAGCGGAGCGGATCGAGGATCTCGGGGAAGTAGCGCTCGAGTGGCTTGCGGTTGCGCGACTGGAGGTGGATCTCGTCGCGGTCGCGGAACACCAGGCAACGAAACCCGTCCCACTTGGGTTCGTAGAGCAGCTCACCGACCGGCAGCTCACGAGCGAGCTTGGCCAACATCGGCTCCACCGGCGGCGTCACGGGCAAGGGCATGACCTCGGTTCCCGTTCTGGCGTGTCGTGGACTCGACAGACGAACCCAGCTACGCACTCGCGTGCCGCGACAGGTGGCCTTGCATGGCCGCTACGACGGAACCGTACTGCTTCCTACGGCGGGGCCGGCTGAGCGGCTTGCGCGCCAGAGGCTCGGCGGTTCCCCATGCGCTCGTTTGAACGCCCTGCTGAACGCCTCCTCCGATTCGTATCCGACGCGTCGTGCTATGGATGCGACCGTGACCTCGGTGGTGGCGAGCAGATCTTGGGCGACGCGCATGCGCCACTCATTGAGGTAGCGGATCGGCGACAGGCCGAGGACGCGGCGAAAGTGTTCATCGAGAGTGGACCGAGAGACGGATGCTTCTCTGGCGAGATCGTCGACCGTCCACTTGCGTTCGGGCGCCGTGTGAATGGCCTTCATCGCTGGTGCGAGCAGGGGATCCCGCAGCCCCGCGAGCCACCCGTGATCGGAGGCGGGAGCATTGGCCAGGTACAGGCGGAAGACCTCGACAAGCAACAGCTCCGGAAGTCTCGTCGAGCGGATCCCTCCGCCCTTTCTCGAGGATTCCTCGATGGCGTAGTCGATGGTGGCTTCGAACCAATTCCGGGCGGGACCCTGGGGAGGCCGGACGACAATCGCGGTTGGGAAGACTTTCAGCGCCGGATCGAACAGCGGGTCCTCGGAATACAGGCAGCCGCAGACGATGTCTGTTCGGGACCCGCCCTCGCCGTAGCGATAGGTGGGCACGTGGGTCCAGGGAGGCGTCGGAACGACGTTCATGATGGATTCCGGCTCTGCAGATTCGACGCCGCCTATCAGGAACTCATCGCCGTACGGAAGAACGATCACGTCGCCGGCGTCGGCCCAATAGCGCTCGCCGTCGGCGCCCGAGACCCAGCAGCGTCCGGACGCGACGAGGTGGAACAGGACGAGGCGGTCAGCGCCGGGATGCATCATCGCTGCGAACATCGGCCCGCCCAGATCCTTGAGAGCCCAGCCCTCGGTGTGCTCGGCGCACATGAAGATGGCGCCTTCGAGGCGCATACGCTCCAACGCTTCGTCGAGCGGCTCGAGCGGCTCGACCTGCATGCCGTTCATCGGTCGCCGCCTCGCGGTGTCTCGATCAGCATCGTCGGTTTCCCTGTCATGGCCAGATCCTCTCGTCTCGCGCATTATGGAACCACTCGGTCGGAAGGTCCACCGAGGCAGGAGGTGCGAGATGCATGTAGTCGTCCAGCATCGATTCACGAACACGCCGCTGGCGTTCTCCAGGGGCGAGAAGCTCATGAACAACGAGGGAGCGCCCGCCGGGGCGCACGTTCTGCAGTTCTACCCGGCGCGCGACGGTTCCGGCGCCACGTGCCTGTACGAGGCCACGTCGGTGGAGGCCATCCAGCAGTACATGGACACCACGCTCGGAGACGCCAGCGTGAACACCTGCTACGAGGTGGAAACAGCGCAGGCATTCGCGCAGCAACCGTCGGGGATCCGCCAGTCCGCCGGCGTCGGGGCGTAGCAGCGGGATTCAACCTTGAGCGGATCCACGCGGCAGAGATCGCCGCGGTGTGGGGAGGAAGGCACATGACCACGAGAGGGTTCCAGATCGCAGGACGCGAGGAAGAACGCATCACGCTGACGTCGCAACAGTTGGACCGTCTCGCCTCGCGGATCGAGGGACTGCTCCTGCGCTCCGGCGACGACGGATGGGACGAGTCGATCCTCGTCTGGAACGCCATGGTGGCAAAGGTGCCCGCTCTCGTCGTCCAGCCGGCCTCGGCCCGCGACGTCGCGACGATCGTCTCCTTCGCGCGCGACCACGGGCTGCTCCTCAGCGTGAAGGGCGGTGGCCACAACATCGCCGGAACCTCCATCGCCGAGGGCGGCCTAACGCTCGAGATGTCCCGCATGCGTGACGTCACCGTCGACCCCGTCGCCAGGCTCGCGCACGTCGGGGCCGGGTGTCTGCTCAAAGACGTCGACGGGGCGACGCAGGAGCACGGCCTGGCGACCGTGCTCGGCTTCGTGTCCGAGACCGGGGTGGCCGGCCTGACCCTGGGCGGCGGCTTCGGCTACCTGGCGCGCCGCTTTGGCTGGGCGGTCGACAACCTCGAGGAGGTCGAGATCGTCACCGCCGACGGCGAGATCCGCACCGCCAATCGCGAGGAGAACCCCGACCTGTTCTGGGCGCTCAGGGGCGGCGGCGGCAACTTCGGCGTGGTCACCCGGTTCACGTTCCGCCTGCACGAGGTTGGACCGACCGTCACCGGCGGCCTCATCATCTGGAGCGCGGAGCGGGCCGACGAGGTGCTCGCGACCTACCGCGCCCTTACCGAGTCCGCCCCGCGTGAGCTGACGGCCGCCGCTATGATCCGCTTGGCACCGCCGGCGCCGTTCGTCCCCGAGGAGTGGCACTTCAAGCCCGTCGTCGGGATGCTCGTGTGCCACAGCGGCGTGAACGCCGAGGCCGATCTCGCCGCGATTCGCGCCCTGGAGGACCCGCTCGTCGACCTGATCACCGAGAAGCCCTACGCGGCCCAGCAGTCGATGCTCGACGCGATGGAGCCCAAGGGGCTGCACCAGTACTGGAAGGCCGAGTTTCTGCCCGGCCTGTCGAGCGAGTACCTCGACACCTTTCGCGACGCGGCCTTGAAGGTTGCCTCGCCCCTGTCGTTCTCGGTCATCTTCCATCTCGCCGGTGCGCTGAACGAGCGCAACGAAGACGACGGTGCGGTCGGCAACCGTGACGCGCGGTTCATCAGCGGGTTCTCCGGCATGTGGCCGCCCGACGCGAGCGGGGACGAGATCGTGGCCGCGGTACGGGAGGGGTGGGAGAGGATCCGGCCCTTCTCGACAGGCGGGAACTACGTCAACTTCCAGCTGGCCGAGGACGGTACCGACCGGACCGCCGACGCCTACGGGAAGAACTACGAGCGCCTCCGGCGCGTCAAGGCCGAGCACGACCAGGACAACCTGTTCCGCGTCAACCGAAACATCTCCCCCGCGACATAACGGGCGCCATGTCTACCGGTTGCTGGCGCAACTCGAGCCGCCGCAGTTTGCGGGACGCAGGGCGTAACAGCCGTCGTCGATCCATCATCGGGAACAACTCACACACGGGAGGAAGCCAGTGAGCACATCATCGTCGGTCTCGTTCGAGCAGTACGGAGGCAACGCGGCTGAGAACTACGAGAGATTTTTCGTCCCCACGATCGGCACGGCGTTCGCGGAAGCCTTGCTCGACGAGGCCGGGTTGCTCCTGGGTGAGCGCGTCGTCGACATCGCGTGTGGCACCGGGATCGTGACGCGGCTGGCAGCGGAGCGAGTTGGCCCGAAGGGGTCTCTGGCCGGAGTGGACATCAATCCGGCGATGCTGGCGGTTGCCCGGTCCCTTCGGTCACCTGGTGTCGCGATCGAGTGGCACGAAGCGAACGCCGAGTCACTGCCGCTCGACACCGGCTCCATCGACGTCGTGGTCAGTTCGCTCGGACTGCAGTTCGTCGAGGACAAGCCGGCCGCGCTCGGTGAGATGCGGCGCGTGCTCGCGCCGGGTGGGCGCCTGGCGATCGCAACGGTCGGGCCGAGGCCGCCGCTGTTCGCGATACTCGAACAGGCGCTCGCGCGCCACGTGAAGCCCGAAGCGGCCGGCTTCATGCGCACCACGTTCTCACTGTACGAACCCAAGGAGATCCAGACGCTGACGACCGGCGCCGGGTTCCGCGGCACCGAAGTGCGGTCGAAGGACTTGACGATCCCGCTTGGTGTGCCCGGGGATTTCCTCTGGCGATACGTGCACAGCACGCCGTTGGCGGCGGCCGTCGCAGAGATCGACGAGGAAGCTCGCGCCGCAATGGAGCGCGACGTCGTGGCCGGATGGCGCTCGTTCGTGAACGACGGAACACTCGTGTGGGAGGCGAGCGTCGTCCTGACCACTGCGCGGATGTGATCAACCTCGATTTTCGGGGCGTAGTCGGGAACACGCTTGGCTTCACACAACTGGCGATGGAGGAGATCGCTGGCGACCAGCAACTCCCGAGTTGTCTTGATGGACACGCCCAGTTCGAGGCCGACGCCCGGAAGGGGCATGGACACGTTGATCGTTGGACGTGCGGGCCCAGCGGCCCGCGAAGCGCCGGACATGTCGTGCGACGCCAGCCAGCGGTCGGCGCCGCTGGTCCCGTGACTCTGTGGGAGATTGACGAACAAGCGGACCGGACGCGCTACACATTCGACTGCGATGACCTGACGCTGATCGTCGGCCCACCGCCTCCCTCCCCATACACGGACATGGTGAGCTTCGTTGCAGAACTCGCCACTGCACTCGGCTGCGACTCCGCGTGAGACTCATCGCTGGGTGAAGTCAGTGCGCAGACTTGCGCTCGGGGCTCGTCCCCGTCACACTGCCGCGCCATGAGCACGAGGAAACTCCGCGACGCCCGGCAGACTGCCGGCTCGCTCACCCTGCTCATCTCTGCCCTTCTGGGCCTCCTGCTTCTGTGACGCCGCGGCGCCGTCCTCTCCCATCCTGACGGCGACCGCGGAGGGCACCACCCGGGATTCCACCGCGGGCCGTCACGACACAGGAGAACATCATGGGCACCCCAGTTGACGTCGCAGCAGCCAAGTTCGGCAGCGACGTCGTCATCTTCGACACCACCCTCCGCGACGGTGAGCAGTCGCCAGGCATCTCGCTCGACGCACGCGAGAAGGTCGAGATCGCCGAGCAGCTCGCTCGTCTCAACGTCGATGTCATCGAGGCGGGCTTCCCGGCCGCGTCGCCAGGCGACTTCGACGCGGTCAAGGCCGTGGCCGAACAGGTCGGCAACACCCGCCGTGGCGACGGCAAGCCGCCGGTGATTGCCGGCCTCGCCCGTGCCATGGACGCCGACATCGAGGCGGCCGCCAAGTCACTCAGCCAGGCCGAGAACTTCCGGATCCACACGTTCCTGAGCACGTCGGACATCCATCGCCGCTACATGCTCCAGGCATCGGAGGACGAGATCCTCCAACAGTCCATCCGGGCGGTCGAGTTCGCCCGGTCGTTCACGGACGACGTCGAGTTCAGCCCTCAGGACGCCACCCGGACCGACTTCGAGTTCCTCGTGGACATCGTCGCGGCGGCCGTCGAGGCCGGCGCCACCACGGTCAACATCCCCGACACCGTCGGCTACGCGCTGCCACACGACTTCGGCGCCTGGATCAGGCAGCTGCACGAGCGGGTGCCCGACATCGCCGCCAAGGGCGTGGTGATCTCGGTCCACTGCCACAACGACCTCGGGCTCGCTGTCGCGAACTCGCTGGAGGCCGTGCGAAACGGCGCACGTCAGGTCGAGGTCGCCGTCAACGGCATCGGCGAACGAGCCGGCAACTGCTCGCTCGAGGAGGTCGTGATGGCGATCCGGACCCGGCAGGACCTGCTCGGTGTCGACCATGCCCTCGACACCCGCGAGCTCACCAAGACGTCCCGTCTCGTGACGGGCCTGACCGGCTACAGCGTCCAGAAGAACAAGGCGGTCGTTGGCAGCAACGCGTTTGCGCACGAGTCCGGCATCCACCAGCACGGTGTGCTCCAGGACCGGCTCACCTACGAGATCATGAAGTCCGAGGACGTCGGTGCCGACGGCTCCCAGATCATCCTCGGCAAGCACTCGGGCCGCCACGCCTTCAAGCAGGCAGTCGATGAGCTCGGCTTCGAGCTGAGCGACGACGAGTTCCAGGCCGCGTTCGCGCGGTTCAAGGACCTCGCCGATCGAAAGGGCCTGGTCAGCCACGAGGACGTGCGCGCCATCGTCATCGACGAGACGCACGTGCACACCGACGACGAGTTCCAGCTCGTCTCGATCGCGGCCAGCAGCGCGACCGGCGCGACGCCGAAGGCACACGTCGAGATCCGTCGTGCATCCGCCGACGAGATCGTCAGTGCTGAGGCCACCGGTGACGGGATGGTCGACGCGGCCTGCAAGGCGATCCGCGACTCCCTCGGCTTCGAGGACGTGACCCTCGTCAGCTACCAGGTGGCCGCCATCACCGAGGGCATCGACGCCCAGGGTCACGTCACCGTGACCCTCCAGATGGGCGACAGTGGTCCCTTCACGGGGCGCGGCGTGTCGACTGACATCGTCGAGGCCAGCGCGCGGGCGTACCTTGATGCCCTCAACCGGTCACGCCGGATCAGCCACCGGACCAAGGAGTTCCGGCCATGACCAGGAAGCAGTCGAGATGACCACGATTCGGGTCAGCGTTCCGCCGGACAAGACGCCCGAGGAGGAGGCGGCGCTCGTTGCCATGGTCGCGAGCGCGTACGAGGAGATGCACGGGCCCGGCGGGGAGGTCACCGTCGAGATCGACCGTCCCGAGGAGGTCGAGATGAAGGGGGTCGCGGACCGTGCCCATGTCTCCAAGCGCTGGAGCAGCTAGGTGACGGCGACCCCCCGGACGATCGTCGAGAAGATCTGGGACGACCATGTCGTGCACGCCGGCGTGGCTGGCGAGCCGGACCTGCTGTACGTCGACCTGCACCTGGTTCACGAGGTCACCTCGCCGCAGGCCTTCGATGGCCTGCGCCTGTCGGGTCGAACCGTCCGTCGACCAGACCTGACGTTGGCGACCGAGGACCACAACGTCCCCACCGACCCCGACCAGGTGTCAGGACGCCTACCGCTCGCCGACGAGATGTCGAAGCGGCAGATGGATGTCCTGCGCGACAACTGCGAGCAGTACGGGATCCGCCTGTTTCCGATGGGGTCGGCGAACCAGGGGATCGTCCACATCATCGGTCCCGAGCTGGGCGTGACCCAGCCGGGCATGGTCATCGTCTGCGGCGACTCGCACACGGCCACCCATGGTGCCTTCGGGGCGCTGGCGTTCGGCATCGGCACCTCCGAGGTCGAGCACGTCCTCGCGACCCAGACACTGCCGCAGGCACGCCCGAAGACGTTGGCGGTAGAGGTCGCTGGTGACCAGCCGACCGGCACGACGGCGAAGGACCTGATCCTGTTCATCCTCAATCACCTCGGGACGGCGGGTGGCACCGGCCACGTCATCGAGTACCGGGGCCAGGCCATCCGCGACCTGTCGATGGAGGAGCGGATGACCGTCTGCAACATGTCCATCGAGGGCGGCGCCAGGGCCGGGCTCATCGCTCCCGACGAGACCACGTTCGCGTGGCTCAAGGACCGGCCGCACGCGCCTGCCGGCGCTGACTGGGACGGGGCGCTCGAGCAGTGGCGGACGCTCGCAACCGACGACGGTGCCTCGTTCGACACGGTCCTCGAGATCGACGCGACCCAGATTGTGCCGTGGGTGACCTGGGGCACGACGCCGGCCCAGAGCGTGCCGGTCACCGGCACGGTGCCCACGCCCGCTGACGCCCCCGACGAGGCCACCGCCAGGCAGTACGAGCGGGCGCTGGCCTACATGGGTCTGTCGGGGGGAGAGGCGATCACCGACATCGCGATCGACCGCGTCTTCATCGGCTCGTGCACCAACGGCCGGCTCGCCGACCTGCGGGCCGCCGCCGAGATCCTCGACGGCAGGCAGATCGCCCCGGGGGTCAACGCCATGGTGGTTCCCGGCTCCCGGCTCGTGAAGGATGCCGCGGAGGCCGAAGGCCTCGACCAGGTGTTCCGCGCGGCCGGGTTCGACTGGCGCGAGCCTGGCTGCTCGATGTGCCTGGGCATGAACCCCGACCAGCTGGGCCCCGAGGAACGTTGCGCGTCCACGTCGAACCGCAACTTCGAGGGGCGCCAGGGATTCAAGGGGCGCACCCACCTCGTGTCGCCCGCAATGGCGGCCGCAGCGGCCATCGCCGGCCGGTTCGTCGACGTGCGGGAGCTGTGATGGAGGCCGTGGAGTCCGTCACCGGAACCGCCTGCCCGATCGACGCCAACGACGTCGACACCGACCAGATCGTGCCCAAGCAGTTCCTCAAGCGCGTCGAGCGGATGGGCTACGGGCCGGTCGCCTTCCATGAGTGGCGCTACGACGAGGACGGGTCGCCCAAGCCCGACTTCCCGATGAACAGGCCCGAGCACCAGGGTGCGTCGATCCTGCTCACCGGCAGCAACTTCGGGTGCGGCTCGTCACGGGAGCACGCGCCGTGGGCGCTGGAGGACGCCGGGTTCAAGGCGATCCTCGCGCCGAGCTTCGCCGACATCTTCCGCAACAACTGCGGCAACATCGGTGTGATCGCGGGCGTGCTCCCCGCCGACGTCGTCCGGTCCATGTTCGACGTCGTCGCGGCCGACCCGGCCACCGAGTTCACGGTCGACCTGGTGTCGCGGACGGTTTCCGGTGGCGGGATCGAGGCGACCTTCGAACTGGACGACCACACGCGCTACCGTCTGATGAACGGCCTCGACCCGATCGGCCTGTCCCTCCAGCACGCCGACCAGATCGAGTCCTTCGAGACGTCACGGCCGCCCTGGCGCCCCCGCCTGGCCGGCTGACCCGGAGAGGCGCCGGCGTCGCCCGGCGGCTGCTCAGTCGTCGGAGCGGTCCTGTCGGATCGTGAGGACCTCGCTGGCGATGGCCCGGAGTGCACTCGCCGGGACGAGCAGCTTCAGGCGCCTGGAGCCCCCGCCGACGATCACCCGGTCTCGGGACACCACGGCGTCGTCGACCCACAGCGGCAGGTCGTCGGGCAGTGCGAACGGGGTGACGCCACCGATCTCCATCCCCGTGAGCTGTTGTGTCTGCTCGGCGGACGCGAAGGACAGCCGCCGCACGCCCAGCTGCTTGCGGACGCGCTTGTTGACGTCGAGGCGGTCGATCGCCAGGACCAGGCAGGCCGCCGCGACGACCGGCTCGGAGCGGGAGGCGACCAGGATGCAGTTCGCCGAATCTTCGAGCGCGTACCCGTAGTGCTCGCAGAAGTCGGCCGTGTCCGCCAGCGCCGGGTCGATCTCGATGACCTGGTGGTCGTCGGTGACGGCGGCGACGGCCGCCAGGACCTGATGCTCGAGCTCGTCAGCCACGTTTCAACGTCTCGATCGGTGATCGGCGGACCGTAGCGGTGCCGCCCTGACGGCCGCGGCCGTCGGTAGTGTCAGGACGCTCCTGAGCCTCGAGGACCGCACGTGGACGGGCGCCCGATCGGCGTGTTCGACAGTGGCCTTGGCGGGCTGACGGTCCTCCAGGCGATCGTCGACCTGCTGCCCCACGAGCACACGGTCTACTTCGGGGACACGGCCCGCTACCCCTACGGCCCGCGGCGTGCGGGCGAGCTGATCGCCTTCTCCCGCCAGATCGGTGACCTGCTCCTCGGACACGACGTCAAGATCGTGGTGGTCGCCTGCAACAGCGCGTCCGCCGCCGCCCTCGACGACCTCCGCGAGTACCTGCCCGTCCCGGTCATCGGGGTGGTCGAGCCGGGCGTCCGGGCGGTGGCAACCGTCTGCACGTCCGGCCGCGCGGCCGTTCTCGGCACCCAGATGACCGCCGACAGCCACATCTACGAGCGGACCGCCGAGCGACTCGGCGTTGACGTCCGGCTCGAGACGCTGGCCTGCCCGGGCTTTGTCGAGCTCGTCGAGTCCGGCCAGGCAGACAGCGACGAGGCCCGCCTTCACGTCCGCGACCACCTGGCCCAGCTCGGCGAGGACGTCGACACCGTCGTGCTCGGGTGCACGCACTACCCGCTGCTCGGGCGTGTGCTTTCCGAGCATTTCGGGCCATCGGTGGCGCTGGTCTCCAGCGCCGACGAGACGGCGTTCGAGGTGCGTGACCTGCTCGAACGCATGGGTTGGAACCGGGAGGCGACCGGCCACGGGCGACGTCGCTTCATCACGTCCGGCGACGCGTCACGGTTCGCCGGCCTTGGGGAACGGTTCCTCGGCTGGCCGCTCGGCCCGGTCGACACGCACGCCTGGCCCAGTTCCTCACAGGAGGCCGGATGAGCCGGCCCGTCGTCGTCCTCGACATGATGGACACGATCCTGAGCGACCCCTACCGCGAGGCCATCGAGCAAGGGACCGGCCGCAGCATCACCGACCTCCGCGACCTGCTCCTCGGGACCCGGTGGCCCGACTTCGAGTGCAACCGGATCACCGAACGGGAGTACCTGGCGACCTTCCGGCAGGCCGGTGTCGACGTGGACGTGGAGGCCTTCCACCGGGCGCGCCGCGACGGCTACGCCTGGATCGACGGGATGGACGCACTGATCGACGACCTGCGCCCGGACGCGGAGGTCGTCGTGGCCTCCAACTACCCGGACTGGCTCGACGAGGTCGCCGACGAGTGGTTCCGGCACCGCGTCGACGGTGTCATCGGCTCGTGCCACCTCGGCGAGCGAAAGCCGGACCCCGCCTTCTTCGAGAGCCTGTTGGGGTGGCTGGACGTGACGGCCGAGTCCACGTGGTTCGTCGACGACCGGCTCCACAACGTGGAGGCCGCCGCGGCACTGGGCATGCACGCCCACCACTTCACGTCCGCTGACGCGGCGCGAACGTGGCTCGCCCAAGAAGGCGTGCTCGCCGCCTGAAAGGGCGGCCAGGATCAGGCGGTCACGACCTGCGTGCCACCGGCCCAGCCATCGTGCGGACCGCGCTTGTCGGCGGCGCTGTTGATCGCCACGGCGATCCAGATCACGATCCCGAGCTCGGCCAGGCTGCCGAGGACCGGGATGATCGGCAGTGCGAGCCAGGAATTGCGGATGGCGACCTGCTGGAACGTGGGGTTGCCGCCATCCGGGCCAACGACCTTGAGCTTCATGGCCATCTTGCCGAGCGTCTGGCCCCGCGTCGACTCGAGGTAGGCGAAGTACGCGATGCTGATCGCTGTCGTGATGATGGCAATGACGAAGCCGGCAGCGGAGGTCGCGCTGAAGCTGAACGCGCCGACGTCACTGTCCGAAAAGGCGATCGGAAGGATGATCGCCGCGGCGATGATGCCGTTGACGACGGCCAGCAGGATGTGGTCGATCAGGCGAGCCAGGAACCGCTGCCCGAGCTCGCCGGGCGCACCCGAGGAACCGGCTGCCGGCGGGATCGGTGGCCGGTCTGGGTCCGGCATCGGCGGCGGCGGTGGTGACGCTGCTGCGTCGTCGGGCTGCGAGGGCTCCGGCCACTCGGGGGACTGGTCATCGGACATGGGTGCTCCGCAGGTCGTCAGGGAGGCGCTGGGGCACTCTAGCCGGCACTGCAGCCGTACCCTGCGAGGATTCTCGGAGGGAACTGCGTGGCGACGCATCGGCTGGCCGTTCTCGGTGGCGACGGCATTGGCCCCGACGTTGTCGCCGAGGGGCTCAAGGTGCTCGACATCGTCGAGAAGCTCGAGGACTTCACGACCGAGCGCGTGGAGTTCGACCTTGGTGGTCGCCGCTGGCTCGACACGGGCGAGGTCCTGTCCGATGAGACCCTCGAGGAGCTGCGAACCTTCGACGCCATCTACCTCGGTGCCGTCGGGACGCCGGAGGTCCCACCCGGCGTCCTGGAGCGCGGCCTGCTGTTGAGGATCCGCTTCGCCTTCGACCAGTACGTGAACTGGCGGCCGGTGCGGCTCTACGAGGGCGTCACGAGCCCGGTCGCCGGCCTCACGCCCGACCGGTGCGACTTCGTCGTCATCCGCGAGAACACCGAGGGGATGTATGCCGGTGCCGGCGGCTCCCTGTACGAGGGCACGCCGGCAGAGATCGCCACGCAGGAATCGATCAACACCCGCCGCGGCATCGAGCGGGTCGTTCGCCACGCGTTCGACGTCGCCCGGCGGCGTGATCGCAAGCACCTCACCCTGGTTCACAAGACCAATGTCCTCACCCATGCGGGCGGGTTGTGGTCACGGACCTTCGAAGATGTCGGCGACGACGACTACCCGGACGTCGAGCGCGCCTACACCCACGTTGACGCCGCCTGCCTGTACTTCGTGACCCAACCTGAACGGTTCTCGGTCATCGTCACGGACAACCTGTTCGGCGACATCATCACCGACCTCGGTGCCGCCATCCAGGGCGGCCTGGGCCTGGCGGCATCGGGCAACCTCGACCCGACACGGACCTCGCCCTCGATGTTCGAGCCCGTGCACGGATCGGCTCCCGACATCGCCGGCCGGGGCCAGGCCGACCCGACGGCGACCGTCATGTCGCTGGCGATGATGCTCGAGTTCCTCGGCGAGGAGGCTGCCGCGGCGCGGGTCGACCGTGCTGTCGCCGCCCACCTGGCGGAGGCAGGCGGCGATGGCGCCGCCGACGTGGGATACTCGTCATCGACGCGAGGTTTGCCATCCGGCAGCTACTCGACGTCCCAGATCGGCGATCGCCTGGCCGACTTCGCGGGCGAATAGCACACCACAGGAGGGAAGACGTGCCGTTTCCCAAGTCAGACAAGATCTGGATGGACGGAGAGCTCGTCGACTGGGACGACGCGACGGTGCACGTCCTGACCCCGACCCTCCATTACGGCTACGGCGTCTTCGAGGGGATCCGGGCCTATCCGACCGACCGCGGTCCCGCGGTGTTCCGCCTGCGTGAGCACATGCAGCGGCTGCTGAACTCGGCCAAGATCTACCCGCCGCTCGATGACGTCCCGTACGACCTCGACCAGCTTTGCGATGCGGTCGTCGAGACCATCCGGGCCAACGGTCACACGGAGGGCTGTTACATCAGGCCGACCATCATCCTCGGCTACGGCGAGATGGGCCTCAACCCGATCCCGTCCAGCCCGCAGACCATCATCGCCACGTGGGAGTGGGGCAGCTACCTGGGCGAGGACGCGCTGGTCAACGGGGTCCGCGTCATGATGTCGAGCTTCCGCCGCATCGGCCTCAACACGATCCCGCCGGCCAGCAAGGCCAACGGCCAGTACCTCAACTCGTCGCTGGCGAAGGTGGAAGCCCTTCGTGCCGGCTACGACGAGGCAATCATGCTCAACGACGCCGGTTACGTCTCGGAGGGCACCGGCGAAAACATCTTCGTCATCAACGGCGAGACGATCACGACCCCGCCACTCTCCGACGGTCCGCTTGGCGGCATCACGCGCTCGAGCGTCATGGAGATCGCCCGCGACCTCGGCTTCGAGGTTCTCGAGTCGTCCGTGGTCCGCTCCGACCTGTACCTGGCCGACGAGATCTTCCTGACCGGGACGGCCGCCGAACTGACCCCCGTCCGCGAGGTCGACGGGCGGGTCGTGGGTCCGCGTGGGCCAGTCACCGAGAAGGTCCAGTCGACGTTCATGGACGTCGTGCGCGGCAAGGTCGACCAGTACAAGGACTGGCTGACCTTCGTCCACGACTGACGGCCCGACCTTGTCGCTGCGCGCGGCCCTGGTCCAGCGCGTCCTGGCCAGCACTTCGCCGCTCCATCGCGCCATGTCGATCGGTGGGATCTCCCCTGGCCGGTCGCAGGCCGAGCTCGAGCGCGTCGGTGTCGGCCTTCGCAACCAGCTCAACCGTGCAGCCCACGGGGCGCGCATTCCGCCGCACATCAAGGTGACCGTGGAGCGTGACGGCCCGGTCCCGGGGGAGTGGGTCGTCCACCCTCGGGCGGAGGAGTCTCGCCACCTGCTGTACCTGCACGGAGGCGGCTACTTCTTCGGCTCGCCGCGGACACACCGGCTCGTCGCGGCTTCGCTGTCGGCGCGAGCTCGGGCTCGGGTGTTCCTCCCGGACTACCGGCTGGCGCCCGAGCACCGGTTCCCCGCCGCGCTCGACGACGCCGTCGCGGCGTTCGAGTGGCTCGTCAAGGAGCGGGACGTCGACCCCGCGGACGTCGCGACCGGCGGGGATTCGGCCGGCGGCGGCCTGTCGCTGGCGATGCTGATGTGGTTGCGCGACAACGACCGTCCGTTGCCCGCCTGCTGGATCGGCCTGTCGCCGTGGACCGACCTCACGTCGTCGGGCGACTCGATCATCCACAACGAGGAGAGCGACTGGATGATCCCGCCGGCGCTCCTGCCCGCGGTGGGGCGCGCCTACGCCGGGGACGAACCCCTGGACCACCCGTACATCAGCCCCCTGTTCGGCAGCTTCGAGGACCTGCCGCCGATGCTGGTGCACGTCGGCACCACCGAGGTGTTCCTCGACGACGGGCGACGCGTGGTGAACAAGGCCAGGGACGCCGGGGTCGATGCCTCGATCGCGACGTTCCCGCACATGTGGCACGCCTTCCAGGCGCTTCCCGTCACGCCCGAGGCGCGCCTGTCCACGATCGAGCTCGGGGGCTTCATCCAGCGCCACACGCGCGGCGAGTGGCACCAGCCGTCACGGACCTGACCGCCCGCCGGGGTTACGGTGCGGGCAGCACCCACGGAGTGATGCGATGTCCAACGTCTACAAGAAGATCGAGATCGTCGGCTCCAGCCGTGAGGGCGTGGACGACGCCATCCGGCAGGCGATCAAGAAGGCCGGCGAGACCACCCGCAACCTCGAGTGGTTCGAGGTCCACGAGATCCGTGGCTGGATCGCCAACAACGAGGCGCAGCACTTCCAGGTGTCGCTCAAGGTCGGCTTCAAGGTCGACTAGGCCCACGGCATGGGTCTTGGGTCCCGGTTTCTGGCAGCGGGTGCCGGGCGTTCGGTACGGTCCCGGGCATGGAGCGCACGATGATCGCCACCGAGCCCGCTGGTCGGGCCATTTCCGCGATCATCATTTTCCTGCTCCCGTAGCCGGTGACGCCGGGCTGCGGGAGCGGCCCGGGTACCCGGCCTCGCTCGCGCCCCTGCGTCCCAGACAGGACGAACAGTGAGTGCTTCCTCGGACGCGAAGCTCGGCGACGTCGTCGCACCCGGCGTCGCGTTGTATGACACGACGCTGCGTGACGGCACACAGCGGCCGGGCGTCTCGCTGTCCGTCGACGACAAGCTTCGGGTTGCCCGCGCGATGGACGGGCTGGGTGTCGCCTACATCGAGGGCGGCTGGCCCGGCGCCAACCCCAAGGACACCGAGTTCTTCCAACGGGCGGCCGCCGGCGAACTCGAGCTGACCAGCGCAACGCTGACCGCCTTCGGCATGACGCGGCTGGCCGCCAACGCCGTCGAGGACGACCCGCTGTTGGCGGGATTGGTCGCCGCAAGCACCGACGTGATCTGCCTGGTCGGCAAGTCCTGGGGCTACCACGTCGACGAGGCACTGGGCGTTCCACGCGAGGAAAACCTCGCCATGGTCCGCGAGTCGATCGAGTACCTGCGCTCGCTGGGCAAGCGCGTGTTCTTCGACGCCGAGCACTTCTTCGACGGATGGCTCCGCGACGCCGAGTACGCCGCCGACGTTGTCCGCGTCGCGTCCGACGCCGGGGCCGAGTGCGTCGTCCTGTGCGACACCAACGGCGGCGCCATGCCCTGGGACGTCTCCGTGATCGTGCAGAAGCTGGTGGCCGAGCTGCCCTGCGAGGTCGGGCTGCACTTCCACGACGACGGCGGCTGCGCGGTCGCGAACTCCATGCTGGGGATCGAGGCCGGGGCCGTCCACGTCCAGGGCACGGCGAACGGGCTGGGGGAGCGGTGCGGCAACGCCAACCTGTTCACGGTCATGGCCGACCTCCAGCTCAAGCGCGGGCTGCCGCTGGTGGCGCCCGAGCGGCTCGAGCGGCTGACCGAAACCTCCCACCTGATCGCCGAGGTCTGCAACCAGGCGACGCCGTCGGTCGCCCCCTACGTGGGTCACACGGCGTTCGCGCACAAGGCCGGGCTGCACGCATCGGCAATGGCCAAGGCGCCCGACATGTACAACCACGTCATGCCCGACGTGATCGGCAACCTGGGCCGAACGGTCGTTTCGGAGCTGGCGGGTCGCTCGAACGTCGTCCTCAAGGCCAAGGAGTTCGGGCTCGACGTCGACACCGAGCAGGCGACCCGAGTTCTCGAGACGGTCAAGGAACGCGAGGCAGCCGGCTGGACCTACGAGGCCGCCGACGCATCGTTCGAGCTCCTGCTGCGTCGGGTGCTCGGATTGCTCGCGCCCGACGACGAGCCCTTCCAGACCCAGCACTACCGCGTGAGCGTTGGTGGCGGATCCGAGGGCAACGGCGGGGGCGGCCGGCCGGCAGAGGCCATCCTGTCCGTCCTCGTGCAGGGTGAGCGCAAGCTGGGGGCGGGCGAGGGCAACGGTCCCGTCGACGCCCTCGACCACGCGTTTCGCAACGCGGTCAACGGGACGTGGCCCGAGCTCGACGACGTGCACCTGTCGGACTTCAAGGTGCGGATCCTCGAGACCACCCAGGGCACTGACGCGGTGACGCGGGTGCTCGTCACGGCGACCGACGGTCATGACGCGTGGGACACGGTCGGCGTCGACCCCAACATCGTCGAGGCGTCCTGGCGGGCGCTGTCGGACGCCTACACGTTCGCACTGATGCGAGAAGTCTGGCGGTCCGCCTGATCCTGAGTCAGGGGCCCAGGCTCCGCAGGGCAACACCGGTGCCCGCAACCAGCGCCATGACCACCAGAGCGGCGCCCATCCCAGCCACGAAACGATGCCGGAACAACTTCCGGCCCGCATCGCCGCTGAGAGCGGCCACCACGGCCAACATCACGATGCCCGCTTGTGCCCACAGAACGTGGGCGTGATCCCACGCCGGAGCTCCCGGGACGGGGGTGATCATCCAGCGGCTCGGCGTGAAGTTCAGCAGGACCAGCGTGAACACCACTGCGGCTCCTCCGATCCCGCCGCTGGCTGTCGGTGTCATCCACCGATTCCCGACTGCTGCCGCCAGCCAGCCGAGCGACAGCAGCGTCAGCAGCTCGATCGTCGGGGCGGCAACCGGCAGCCCTGTCTCCGCGAACAGGTCCTCGCCGGCTCGAAGGGTTGGAAGCCACCGCGCTGCCGCCAGCAGCCCCGCCCAGCACGCCGCCACAAGTCCCAATGCGAGCAGCTGGCGAAGGAGAGTGCGCAGCGCGGCGCTGGTGGGTGACGGTTCGAGCGTCTCCCGGGATCCGTCTTCAAGGGCCCACGCGGCACCGATCGCGAGCAACGCGGTGGCGACCTGGACGGCCGTCAGGATCCGGTCGACGCGCTGCTCGCCGAGCAGCGCCGCACCGGTCGTGCCGAGGACCCCGACGCACAGGCCAGCGAGCGTGGGGAGCAGTGGCATCGCCGCCAGGGTTGGGCGCGCGGCTGCGGCGAGCACTCGTGGCCGAGGCATCCCGGGCCGTCGCGAGGGGGGCATGGACGCGGGTGGAGGAGCGACCTCGGTCAAGGTGACGATGATCGCTCCTCCGTCCTCGCGCTTGTCGGTCAGGCCAGGTCGGCGCACGCCACCTTTGCCCCGCCAGCGTCGACGTCGTGGACCACGACGGACATCGCCGAGGGTCCAGCGATCCAGGGTGCGGTCGCGTGGACGTTCGCCGTGCCGCCGCCGGTGGCCGTGAACGGACCGTTGCCGGGCCACAGCTCGTTCGGCGGGGTGGCGTCGCCGGCCGGGTCGTGCTTGTAGTGGCCCCCGGCCTTGTTGTCGTCACAGGCCTGGAGGTGGACATGCGAGGCGTACGTGCCGCCGGGCGTCAGCCCGTCGACGTGAACCGTCACGAAGGTGGTGCCGTCGGCTCGGCGAACGAGGGTGGCGTGGCCGCCGATGTCCTGGTTCACGTCGGCGAACTCGCTCACCTGGCCGCTGACGACGTCGGATGGCGAGGTCGCGGTGGCCTCGGCTGCAAAGGCCGCCAGCAGAACGATGGCCATGGCAGTGACGAGATGGATTGTTGATCGGAGTGTCACGGGTTTCTCCCGGTGTTGGTTGACGAACGACTGTCGCGGCCGGGCCAGCGATCGGTTCAGGCGCCCGCCGGTTTGGGCCATGAGTCCGCTTCCGTGCGCCACGTGCGCGGATCGAGGCCGCAGATGTGCAAACCGCGCGCGCGTGAACCGTCGCGACGGTCCACTGCGACAGAACCAGCGTCCCTGCTCGAGGGTCCTGACCTGGCTGGCATCCGTCCCGACGAAGGCGAACGCTCCGACGTCGCCTTGCTCGGGGCCGTGCGTGACCAGGACGAGGCGTCACTGCGGGAGCTGTATGACCGGCACGCGCCGTGGCTGCGGTTGCGGCTCGCCCGCCGATGCGCCGACCGCGACATCGTCGAGGAGGTCCTCCAGGACACGTTCGTTGTCGTCTGGCGCAAGGCCGCGAGGTTCCGCGGCGAGGGTGACGTGGGCGCCTGGATCTGGGGCATCGCCATCCGTCGGCTCCTTGACCGATTCCGCCGGCAGCGTCCGGTCCTGTCGCTTTTGGGCGATCACGCCGGGGCCGCGTCCGCCGAGGAGCAGGTGCTCGAGGGCGTCGAGTTCGGTGACCTCGGCGGTGCCCTCAACCGGCTCTCGCCCGAGCTGCGAGCAGTCGTCCGGGCCACGGTCCTCGACGGCCTGACGACCCGCGAGGCCGCGCGGTTGCTGGGCGTGCCCCAGGGGACCGTGAAGACGAGGATGATGCGCGCCCGCGCGCAGTTGCGAGAGGAGCTGGCATGACCTGGCACGTTGACCAGGGTCTGTTGAGTCGGTACGAAGCCGGGACGTTGGATGATGCTTCGGCGTACTCCATCGAGGCTCACCTTCCGGCGTGCCCCGCCTGCCAGCGACTGGCGGCGCTCGCGTCGGATACCGAGCAGCACGAGGCGGCCTGGTTGGAGATCATCGACCGCGTTGACCGTCCCCGACCGGCGCCGGCCGAGCGACTGCTGGGTGCGCTGGGGCTCCGGCAGGACACGGCCCGGCTGCTGGCCGCGACGCCGGCGCTGACATCGTCGTGGCTGCTGGCCGTGGGTGCCGTGCTTGGCTTCGCCGCCTGGAGCGCGCAACTGCGTCCGACCGCCGGGCTCGCGTGGTTCCTGACCCTGGCGCCGATCATTCCGCTCGCCGGAATCGCGACTGCCTTTGGCCCCGGTGTCGACCCCACGCACGAGATCGGCGTCGCGGCCCCGATGCACGGGCTGCGGCTGCTGCTGTTGCGGTCGGCCACGGTCCTGGTGAGCTCGGTCCTCCTGGCAGCGTTGGCAGCCACGACCCTTCCGCACATCGAGTGGTACCCGGTGGCGTGGATCCTTCCGGCCCTGGCCCTCAGCGTGGCCGCGCTGGCGCTCGGTGCGTGGTTGGCGCCCCCCGTGGCGGCGGTCGTCGTCGGCGCTGCCTGGGCGGTCGGCGTCGCGACGGCCTCGGAGTTGTCGGGCTCCCGACTTGCCGCGTTCGGCACAACCGGTCAGCTGGTTGCCCTGGTCGTGATCGTGGTGGCCACGGCGATCGTGATCACGCGGCGCCGTCGCCTCGAGGTGCTCGGCCGACGCCCGCCCTTTGCGTGAACCCCTTTGCATGAACCAAGGAGTCCGACTCGTGCGACAGACTGCACACCGATCCATTGGAACCACCAGATGACCACGACGATCCGGGTCGCCGGCCTGACCCACGACTTCGGGCGCACGCGCGCCCTCGACGATGTGACCTTCGACGCGTCGCCGGGGATCCTCGGGCTGCTCGGGCCCAATGGCGCTGGCAAGACCACCCTGCTGCGCATCCTCGCCACCGTCCTCGAGCCCGATGTGGGGTCGGTCCAGCTGATCGGCCGCGATCCGGACGACGCGGACGAGCGGACCGACATCCGACGACGCCTGGGCTATCTGCCGCAGGAGCCCGGCTTCTACCGCCACTTTCGGACCTTCGATTTCGTTGACTACGTGGCCATTCTCAAGGAGATGACCGACCGCCGGGTCCGACACGACGAAGTGCGACGGGTCCTGGCGATGGTCGGTCTGGCGGACCAGTCCCGCAAGCGGATCCGGCAGCTTTCCGGCGGGATGCGTCGGCGTGTGGGGTTGGCCCAGGCGCTCCTGGGGGACCCGGACCTGCTCATCCTCGACGAACCGACTGCCGGCCTGGATCCCGAGCAGCGACTTCGCTTCCGCGAGATCGTCTCCCGGGTGGGGGAGGACCGCACGGTGGTGCTGTCGACCCACCAGACCGAGGACGTCGCGGCACTGTGCAACCGGATCATCGTGCTGCACGAGGGACGCATCCACTTCGATGGCACCGCGCCCGAGCTGGCCCGCCAGGCGCAGGGCCACGTCTGGGTCGACGACGTGCGCGATCCGCGAGCGCGCCTGTCGTGGCGGACGGGCGATGGCCTGCACCGCCAGATCGGCGACCCCCCGGTGGGGGCGGAGCTGGTGGCGCCAACGATCGAGGATGCCTACCTGCTGCTGGTCGGCGAAGGAGCCAACGAGTCGCTGGCGGTGACGCCATGACCGCCGTGACGCGGTCGCTCGCGACCGTCGAGGTTGGCAGGCTGCTCCGCAACCCATTCGTGTGGCTTGGGCTCGGTGGCACGACTGCCCTGACCCTCGACGTGTCGAACGCGACTGACGCCGCGCGGGGCGCGATGATCTACGGGCTGGCCATCAGCTTCGTGCTCCTGCCGGTCCTCTGCGTCATCGCGGGAGTTGCGGCCACCCGCGACCGGCCTTCAGGGACCGATGAGTTCCTCGGTTCCCTGCCACGCGGCGCCAGGTGGGATCGTGCCCGGGGGCAGCTGCTGGCCATCGTGGGCTTCGCGGTGTTCGTCGGCCTGGTCCACGCGATTCTCGCCACCGTCATCTATCCCGACAGCGGCTCGATTGCCCTCTCGTCGGGTCGGTCGGTTGACCTCGACCCGATCCACGTCGTCCAGGGCCCGTACGTCCTGGCTGCCGTCACCATCTTCTGCGCGGCTCTCGGATGGCGCTATCGGCACCCGATTCCTGCCATCCTCGTGCCCGTCCTCCTCGTGTTCACGCCGGTCGCGTGGTTCGTCCCCCTCGGGCTCGCGCCAGCCTGGGACTGGGGCGATGGCACCAGCGTCGACGCCGGCGCGTTCACGTCGATGAACTTCCTGGTCAACTATCTCCACCTGCTCTCGTACGTGCTGATCGGCCTCGCTCTGCTGGGCCGCATGCGGGATCGGCCGCGCATCGAATCCGCGCTGCTGTTGCTGCTCGGGCTGGGACTGTTCGCGGTCGGACTCGTCAGTATTGGATTCACGGGCGCCGCGTGAAGCGCGGGCGGACGAGGCCTGGAGGGAAGCGCAGGTAGCGTCTCGGTTGACGGCGCGAGGTGCCCGTGACCGAGACCATCCCCAACGTGCTGGCGGCGCGGTACGCGTCGGACGCCATGCGCGCCATCTGGTCGCCGACGGGCAAGGTCATCGAGGAACGCCGCTTCTGGATCGCGGTGCTGCGGGCCCAGCAGGAACTCGGCGTTGACGTCCCCGACGAGGCCATCGCCGCCTACGAGGCCGTCGTCGAAAACGTTGACCTGTCCTCGATCGCCGCCCGGGAGCGGGTCACCCGTCACGACGTGAAGGCTCGCATCGAGGAGTTCAGCGCCCTGGCGGGCCACGAGCACATCCACAAGGGCATGACCTCCCGCGACCTGACCGAGAACGTCGAGCTGCTCCAGCTGCGCCGGTCGCTCGAGCTCGTCCGGGACCGGTGCGTCGCTGCGCTCGTTCGGCTGGCCGACCTCGCCGCCCAGCACGCCGACACCGTGATCGTCGGCCGCTCGCACAACGTTCCCGCGCAGGCCACCACGCTTGGCAAGCGGTTTGCCAACGCCGGCCAGGAGCTGCTGCTCGCGTTGGACCGGCTGGAGAACCTCGTGGAACGGTTGCCGCTGCGCGGCCTCAAGGGCCCGGTCGGCACCCAGCAGGACCAGCTCGACCTGCTCGGCGGCGGGGTCGAGACGTTGGGCGCCCTCGAGGCGCGCGTCGCCGGGCACCTGGGGTTCGACCGCGTCCTCGGATCCGTCGGGCAGGTCTACCCCCGCTCGATCGACCTCGACGTCGTCAGCGCCCTGGCCCAGGTCGCGGCCGGGCCCTCGTCGCTGGCGGTCACGCTCCGGCTCATGGCTGGCAACGACCTGGTCACCGAGGGCTTCAAGGACGGGCAGGTCGGCTCCTCGGCCATGCCCCACAAGATGAACTCACGGTCGTGCGAGCGGATCAACGGCTTCCAGCAGATCCTGCGCGGGCACGTGACCATGGTCGCCGGCCTGGCGGGGGACCAGTGGAACGAGGGCGACGTCTCGTGCTCGGTCGTCCGGCGCGTGGCGCTTCCCGACGCCTTCTTCACGATCGACGGGCTGTTCGAGACGTTCCTGACCGTCCTGGACGAATTCGGGGCCTTCCCGGCGGTCATCGAGCAGGAGCTGGAGCGCTACCTGCCCTTTCTCGCCAGCACGCGGATCCTGGTGGCGGCCATCGGCAAGGGCGCGGGTCGCGAAGCGGCCCATGAGGTCATTCGTGAGCACGCGGTCGCGGTCGCGCTCGCGATGCGTGCGGGCACGGCGACCGGCGCGGAGCTCGTGGAGCGGCTCGCACAGGATGACCGGCTGCCGCTCGATCGCGGCGAGCTCGGGACGCTCCTTGCCGATCGTTCTGCCTTCGTCGGTGCGGCCGCTCAACAGGTCAAGGCCTATGCCGACGAGGTGGCCAAGATCGCTGCGGCCCACCCGGACGCCGCGTCCTACGTCCCGGCGGGCATCCTCTGAGACCCCGGCTGGTCGCGTTGGCGTTGGCGCTGCTGCTCGTCGCGGCGCCGGCGGCCGCCTACCAGGATCCGCTGACGGCGTTCTCGTTCGTCGACGAGCGCATCGTCGAGTCGTCGGGCCTGGCACGCTCCCCTCGCAATCTCACGGTGGTCTGGACGCACAACGACTCCGGCTCGCCGCTGCTTTTCGCCGTGGACTTCGACGGCGAGACGCACACGACCGTCGAGCTCGAAGACGTGGAGGTCTTCGACTGGGAGGACATCGCGTCCGGGCCGTCACCGATCGACGGTTCACCGTCGTTGTTCATCGGCGACGTCGGCGACAACGTCGAGGACGACGTGACGCGAGCGTCGCTGTTCGTCCACGTGGTCACCGAACCGGACCTCGCGGCGCTCGTCTCCGGCGGAACCGTTGGCCTGAAACCCACGACCTGGGAGCTGGTCTGGCCCGACGCCCCCCACGACGTCGAGACACTGCTCGTCCAGCCCGACGGGTCTGGCGTCATCCTCGTGACCAAGAGCATCTCGGGCGAGTCGATCGTCGCGACGGCGGACCTCAGCGGTGACCCCGCGGAGATCGTGACGCTGGTCGAGGTCGGACAGGTCTCCCTCGTGGAGCCGGATCCGCCCAACGCCGCAGCGGGCGGGCCGCTCGGCCCGGTTGGCTTCCGGACAGCCACGGGTGGCGACGTCGACCCGGACGGGAGGAAGGTGGCCATCCGGACCTACGAGGACCTGCTCGAGTGGGACGTCGCCGACGGCGACGTCGTCGCAGCCCTCTCGACGCCACCGCGACGCATTGACCTGCCCGACAGCACGCAGGGTGAGGGCCTTGCGTACGGCACGGCCGGGTCGATCCTGGCGTCCTCGGAGGGTGTTGGCGCCCCTGTCCACGTCCTGCTCCCCGATGTTGGGGTCGACGAGGTCATCACGACACCCCCGCGCCCGGACGAAGACGACGACGGGGGGACGTCCCCAGCATGGCTGATCGTGATCGCGGCAGGCCTCGTGATCGTCGTCGCGCTCGGCGCACGTCGTCGCCCCGAGGACCGGGGGTAGCCGAATGACCGGGTTCGTCCGCGTCCGCTTCGCACCGGCGCCGTCCGGCCACCTTCATGTCGGCAGCGTCCGGACCGCGCTGTTCAACTGGCTGCATGCCCGCGGAAACGACGGCGTGTTCGTCTTCCGAATCGAGGACACGGACGCCGACCGCGCCACCGACGAGTCCATGAATGCAATGCTCGACGCGATGGAGTGGCTCGGGCTCGACTGGGACGAGGGCGTGCGGGTTGGCGGTCCGTACGGTCCGTACCGACAGTCCGAACGTCACGACCTTCATCGCGCGGTGGCGCGACGCCTCCAGGCCGCCGACTGCCTGTACACCGATGACCGGACCGCCGAGGAGCTGAACGCCTGGCGCCAGGAGCGCCGGAGTGCGGGAGGTGCGCCAGCCATCAAGCGATCCTCGACACCATCGCCGACCGACGACCGGCCACACACGCTGCGCCTGGCCCTTCCCGAGGAGGGCGCGGTCACGCTGACCGACCTGGTTCGTGGCGAGATCATCTGGGACTGGGCACTCGAGGCCGACCCAGTCGTCGTCCGGTCCGACGGATCGGCGACCTATCCGCTGGCCAACACGGTGGACGACATCGCCCAGGGCATCACGCTGGTGTGTCGGGGCGAGGACCTGCTGTCCGTCACGCCCCGGCAGCTGCACCTCTACGACCTGCTGTTGGCCGACGGCCTGATCGACGACGCGTTGGAGGAATGCGGCCTGCCGGCGCGGGACCCCTCGTGGACCAGGCCGTCCGCGTTCGCCCACCTGTCGATCATCGTCGGCATGGACCGCAAGAAGCTGTCGAAGCGTCACGGGTCGGTCGCCATCCAGCAGCTCGCCTCCGAGGGCTACCTGCCCGAGCCGCTGCTCAACTACATCTCGTTGCTCGGATGGGGCTCGCCCGACGGCCGGGAACGGCTCGAGCTGGACGAGATCGTCGAGCTCTTCTCGTTCGAGAACGTCGGCAAGGCACCGGCAGCCTTCGACATCGACAAGCTCACGGCCTTCAACGGCGAACGGATCCGCGAGCTGCCCGTCGACGAGCTGGCCGACCGGCTCGTCCCGTTCCTCGACGGCACGTACGGCGAGGCGTTCGTCGCATCTCCGCCGACCGACGGTGAGCAGGCCATGATCGCTGGCCTCGTGCCGATCATTCAGGAGCGCATGCAGCGCCTCGACGAGGTCCAGGGGTTCGCGCCCGCGTTCTTCGCCGACGAGGTCCGCTGGGACGATGAGAGCGTCACGAAGGTGTTGGCGAAGGAAGGCGCCCGCGAGGTCCTGGAGGCTGCCGAAGAGGCGCTGGGGGACTGCGAGTGGACGATCGAGGGCATCGAGGCGACCCTCCGCGGCATTGCCGAGTCGCTCGACCGTGGCTTCGGGAAGGTCGCACAGCCCATCCGCGTTGCCGTGACCGGCTCCAGCGTCAGCCCGCCCCTGTTCGAAAGCCTCGCCCTGCTCGACCGTGACAAGGTCGTCGCCCGGGTTCGCGACGGGATCGCCAGAGCTGCCTGACCGGCGCACGCGGGTCGGACGGGCCAACTGGGGGCATCGGGATGGTCGGTTACCATTCCCATCCGCCCTTCGGGGGTGGTGTAATTGGCAACACGGCTGGTTCTGGTCCAGTTATTGAGGGTTCAAGTCCTTCCCCCCGAGCTGCGTCACTAGCCTGACGCTTCCGGCTCCCCGAGCCATGCAATTTCATACACGGCCCGGTCGTCTAGCTGGCCAAGGACACCGCCCTCTCAAGGCGGCGACGGGGGTTCAAATCCCCTCCGGGCTACGATATTCTAATGATTCAGGCCGATTCGCCGGTCGGATGATCGCCTCTCAGGACAACTGGTGCGGTGAATATATTTGCAGTATTGCAACTGCCCACTCGACTTTGTCCTTGATGCGCTGTCCCTTGGGCTGGGTCGTGTTCCACAGCTCGAGGTTCTCGATGCGGTTGTCGAGTTTGTCACCCGAGAGATGGTGGACCACCTCGCCCTCGCGCAACGGCCTCCCAAGATGCCTCGCCATGACCCACCGGTGCTCGAGCCACGGTGTCCGGCCATCTGTCAGGTGTCGATCCTCCAGGGGGATTGGCACATATCGATAGCCGTGCTGGATGTATCCGTCCCCTGCCACCTCTCGTATCGGCTCGGCGGCTCGAACGGTTCCGTACACCAAGAGCCGTCGATAGTGGGCGACGCAGTACCCGCGGGCTTGATGTGGCCGATCACATCCGGTCACGTCGCAGGTTCCTCGCGTGCGTGGTCCCAACGGCCGATCGGCCTTGACGTCCCCGGTTCGGATCAGCCGCAGGTAGTGGCCGTGGCAGAGGCCCTTGGCGTCGACGCCTCGATCACAACCGTCGACCGTGCAGACGGGCGGGCCGGTGAGATGCCCCTCGGGTGAACCCGTCCGCATCAGCCGCCGGTAGTGCTTCTCGCACAGGTCGCGCGCGTAGCGCTGTCGGTCACAGTCTTCGAATGAACAGCGGGGCTTGTCGGTTGGCACGGCGAGATCCTGTCGTGATCCCGCCCCGGGTTCGCCGCACGTCACCGACCGTACGGGAAACCTGGGACATCACCCCCCCAGGAATCCCCGGATCCTGGCGGCACCCTCGTGAAGCGCCGTGACCGGGATGTACTCGCCGCGCTGGTGGGCCTGGCTTGTCAGGCCCGGTCCGTAATTGAGGGCCGGCACGTTGACGGCTGCGAATCTCGCGACGTCGGTCCATGCCTGCTTGGCCGTGACGTCGGCGCCGACGGACGCGATGAACGCCTCGACGAGCTCGGCGTCGCGACGCGGCGGTGCCGGCGCGGCTCGGTCAATGATCTCGACCGTGGCCCGGTCGCCGACCATCGCTCGCAGTTCCTGCTCGGCCTCCTCCAGCCCGCGAGTCGGCGCGAACCGGAGATTCAGGTTGACCGTGAACTCACCAGGAATCACGTTGCGGGCGTTGTGGGTCCACGCCTGGGTCGCCGACCACACGTCCCGGAACACGACCCCGTCGACGGTGACGTCCACGGCCTCGCGCCCGCCAACCTCAGCGAGGAACGGCGCCGCCTTGGTCAGCGCGTTGTCGCCCTGCCACGGACGCGCGGAATGGGCCTGCTTGCCGACGAACGTGACGGTTGCGTGCAGCGCCCCCAGGCACCCGAGCTGGATGTCGCCGTCGGTGGGCTCGAGGACGATCGCGAGCGACGCCTCCCGCAGCCACGTGACCCGGTCGAGCACGTCAGCAAGCTCGTTCTCGGCTGCCGGGCCCTCCTCCCTCGCGTAGAGCACCACGGCCAGCTCGTACGGCGAGGCCGTTCGCAACGGCTCGTCCTCCATGATGTCCAACGCGATGACGTTGCCGGCCTTCATGTCGGACGCGCCACGCGCCACGACGACTTCCTCACCGTCACGCCGCTCGACCCGGGGGTGCAGGTCGTCGTCGGTCGGCGGCACGACGTCCAGGTGTCCCACCAGCACCACCAGCGGCCGGTCGCTGGTGCGCTCTCCGATCACGACCGAGTCCCCGATGCGCGTCATCGGCAGCCCGCGCTCGATCGCGCGCGCGGCGACGGCGTCGGCGATCGGTCGCTCCTCGCCCGTGACGCTGACGTGGGCACAGTGGTCCAGGAGCCGCTCGACGAGATCCATCAGCCGGGACCCATCAGACCTGGACGTCGAAGTCTCGGAGGGCCTCGTTCAGCGAGGTCTTCTCGTCGGTCGAGGCCGAGCGCTTCCCGATGATCAGCGCGCACGGCAGCTGCCAGGTACCGGCCGGAAACTGTTTGGGACGTGTCCCGGGGATGACCACGGAACGGGCCGGGATGTGACCGCGATGCTCGACCGGCTCGTCGCCGGTGACGTCGATGATCGGGGTGCTCATCGTGATGACCGTGTTGGCGCCCACGACCACGCCCTCCTCGAGCCACGCGCCCTCGACGATGATGGCCCGCGACCCGACGAAGCAGTCGTCCTCGATGATGACCGGCCGTGCTCCCGGCGGCTCCAGGACGCCGCCGATGCCCACGCCGCCTGCCAGGTGGACGTTGCGGCCGATCTGCGCGCACGAGCCGACCGTGGCCCACGTGTCCACCATCGTGCCGGAGCCGACGTACGCGCCGATGTTGACGTAGCCCGGCATGAGCACGACGCCGGGTTCCAGGTGGGCGCCCCAACGCGCCGTACCCGGTGGAACGACTCGGACTCCGGCTGCCTCGAAGCCCGATTTCAAGGGCACCTTGTCGTGATACTCGAACGGACCGACCTCGACGGTCTTCATCCGGGCCTGGCGAAAGAAGCCGAGCACGGCCTGCTTGGCCCAGGTGTTGACCACCCACTCGCCCGAGGACTCGTCCTTCTCGGCGATGCGCAGCGTCCCGGCGTCAAGCAGCTCCAGCGTGGCCTGGACGGCCTCCCGCGCGTCGTCCGTGTCCCAGGCGTCGTTGTCCGCGGCGGCCTCGATGGTCGCCCGCAGCTGGTCGGTCATCGTCTGTCCCATGTCGGCAGCGAGCGTAGGTCCGAGGTGGCCTCGTTCCCGCTGTCCGTCGGGCCAGCACAGACCCCACTCGCAGCGCCACTAGCGTCCCGCCAGATGACCACCCTTCCGGCTGACCTCGACGACAAGCAGGCGGTGCTCCCGATTCCCCTGGTCGGCGCCATTGGTTTCGTGATGGGCGCGGCCGACCTGGTCCCCGGCGTGTCGGGCGGGACCGTGGCACTCGTGGCGGGCATCTACGAGCGGCTGATCACATCGATCCGGACAGGGGCCGGCGCATTGGCCCACGCCATCCGACTCGACGTCAAGGGCGCCATCGACCGGCTCCGGGCGGTCGAGTGGCGGTTCCTGCTTCCGTTGCTCGTCGGGATCCTCGTCGCCGTCTTTGCGCTGGCTGGCCTGCTGCGTGTCGCCCTCGACGAACAGCCCGAGCTGCTTTCGGCGGGGTTTCTGGGGCTGGTGTTGGCCTCAACGGTGGTCGCGGTGGACGAGCTGAAGGCGCCATCGTCGCGGCACGTGCTCATCGGACTGGGGGCCGCAGTGACCACCTTCGTCATGTTGGGCCTGCGGGAGGGCAGCATCGCCGACCTCACCGTCCCCCTCGCTTTCGTGGGCGGGGCGTTGGCCGTCTGCGCCATGATCCTGCCCGGCGTCAGCGGCTCGTTCCTGCTGCTGCTCATGGGCATGTATGACGGCGTCATCACGGCTGTTGACGAGCGCGACCTGGCGGTCGTCGCAGCGGTGGCGCTGGGGGCGACGGTTGGCCTGGGCGCCTTCTCGACCGGCCTGAATTGGCTGCTGCGTCGTCACCACGACGTGGTCCTTGCGACCATGCTCGGGCTGATGCTCGGGTCCCTGCGGGTGCTGTGGCCGTGGCCCGCCGGCGAGGACGGCGTCGGCGACGTGGCGCTCGGCGCCCCGACCGGGGACTGGGGCTGGGCCGTGCCAGTCGCCGTCGGCGCCTTCGTCGCAGTCATGGCCTTGGCCCGCACGGCCCGACGGCACACCGTCAGCTGAATCACGCCGGCACGCGACCGGCTTCGATCGCCGTTCGCCACGCCTCCACGGCGTGTTTGCAGGCCTCGATCGTCGGGACCAGCGCGAGCCGGAACCAGCCCGTCCCGTTTGGGCCGAACGAGCGGCCCGGCGACACGATGATGCCCTCGTCGAGCAGCGCCTCGGCATGCGCTGCGTCGTCCCCGCCGGGCGCCCGGACCCAGAGGTAGAAGGTCGCTTGCGAGCCCGAGACGTGGTGGCCGGTCTCTGCGAGGAAGGCCAGCAGCACGTCTCGCTTGGTCGCAAAGACCGCCCGCCGTTCGTCGACGTGCGCCTGGTCCGCCCACGCGGCCGTCGCCGCCGCCTGCACGAAGTCCTGGGAGGCCGTTCCGATGTTGGGTCGCAGCAGGCGCAGCCGCCGGATCAACTCCTCGTCGCCGACGATCGCACCCGACCGGTACCCGGTCATGCCGGATCGCTTCGAGAGCGACACGAACGCCAGCACGCCGGACAGTTCCCCGTCGGTTGCCTCGAGAATCGAGGGGGCGGGCTCGTCGAACCAGACCTCCTGGTAGCACTCGTCGGAACACAGCAGGACGCCGTGCCGGCGGGCGGTCTCGACCTGCAACCGCAGGTGGTCGCGGTCCGTGGTGGCGCCCGTGGGGTTGTGCGGGTGGTTGATCCAGGCGATCGCGAGCTGATCAAGCAGGCCCGCGGAGAGGATGGACAGGTCCAGCTGCCAGCCGCCCCGCTCGGTGAGCGGGACCGGGTGGCTGATCCCTCCGGCGAACTGGGCACCGCGCCCGTACACCGGGTAGCCGGGCTCACCCCACGCAACGCTGCGGCGAGTGCTCGCCGGGTCGATGACGGCAAACGGCAAGTGGAAGATGGCCTCCTTCGATCCTGCCGTCGGCAGCACGTGACGGTCGGGATCGACGGTGACGCCGTGACGGCGCTGCATCCAGTCGGCGATCGCCCCTCGCAGCTCGGCGTGGCCTGCGCCGCTCGGGTAGCTGCTGACAGGTTCGACGGCCTTGATCAGCGCCTCCCGGATGAACGACGGGGTCGGCTCGTCCGGGTCGCCGATCGAAAAGTCGTGGACGGGCCGGCCCGACGCTCGCAGCTCGGCCGCCAGGTCCTGCAAGCGCGCCAGCGGGTAGCCACCCAGCCGTTCCAAGGCCGGGTTGCTGGTCACCATCGCCTGCCCCTCGTCATCGAATCCCGTAGAAGTAGCCGTCGCGGGACCCGACGAAGATCTGTCCGTCCCACACGGCGGGAGTGGACTCGACGCACCCCCCCGAGGGCAAGGCCAGCTCCCACGCCTGCACGGGAGCCGCAGGGTCGGCCAGCGTGTAGGCGCGCAGGCCGCCCCGCTGGCACAGCGCGACGAGCAGCTCCGGTCCCCGTTCGGTCGAGTCGACGACCACCGGCGACGACCACTCGTGGAAGCCGATCTGCTCGCGGTGCGTGACCTCGCCGGTGTGCTTGTCGACGACGATCAGCTCGCCGCGGTGCGTGGTCACGTAGAGGTGGTCGCCGTAGAGGGCCGGTGTCGCCCACACGCCGCCGTCGCCGGTCCCGCCGGAGTGGAGGTCAACGCCCCACAGCCACGGGTCGTCCGGCCTGGCCGTGTCGAGGGCGATGAGCTGGCCGACCTCGCGGCCACGCGGCAGCTTGCGGTCCCACTCGACCGCGACGTACAGCACGCCGTCGTCGTGGACCAGCGAGGCATCGGTGTCGTCACCGGCCCACCAGTCGAAGACCACCTCGGCCTCGCCTCGCAGCAACGCCGCCCGGTCCCAGCCGACGATCCGGCCGGCCGAGTTGGCCACGTAGACGGCATCGTCGGTCACGACCGGTGACGACTCGATCGAGGTCTGCCGGTCGCCCGTCAGCCGTTGGTACTCGTCGTTGAACACCGGCGTCGACACCAGGACTTCGGGGCTGACCGATGGCGCTCCCGTCGGCCCAGACGACCGGTTGAGCCGGATCACGTAGAAGAAGCTGTCCTCGCCGCCGAGGTAGAGGACATCGCCGAGAATCGAGCCGTTGCCGTCCCAGTCGTCGTTCCACTGGCCCTGTGGATGTGCAGCAAGGCGCCACAGCTCGGTTGGCGTCTCCGAGCTCAGCGAAACGATCCGGTAGAAGTTGTCGCGCGACCCGCCGTACAGCAGCGGATGGCCGTCCGGGTCGAGCGTCCACGTGCCCTTGACCATCTGGCCGGTCTGGAACGGCGGCCGCGTGGGCTGGCCGGTCGCGGCATCGAGGAAGTGGACGCGGCCGTCGTAGCTGTTGAAGATCACCTCGGTGTGGCCGTCCAGCTCGTGCACGAGTGGCTGCCCGGTCCAGCCGGTTCCGCACCAGGTCTTCTGCGAGCCGTCGAGGTTCCCGGTGGTCGAGCACATGGGACGATCGGGGAACCGCCAGGCCACCTGCGGCGCCGACGGCAGCGGCCCCAGGCCATACCACGTGTGCTCGGGGTTGCCGCGGAACTGCCGGAGCCCGTTGGCGAGTCCGTGTGGGTCACCCAGCGGCGAGGCCACGTCCGGCGGCGTCGGAGACGGTGAGGGCGACGGCGAGCTGTCCGGTGCGGGCGACGAGTTCGGTGTCGGAGCGGCGGGGATCGTCCCATCGGGCCGGGTGAGCGCGACGGCGCCGATGACGACGGCCAAGGCCGCGGCCACGAGAGCTGCGGCGGCCAGCGGGCGTGTCAACACAACAGGAAGCGTAGGACCGGGCTGTCACGCTCCTACGCTTGTGCTGTTGCCTGTACCCGGGGGCGTCGTGGCCGACCTTCGAACGGTCCTGATGCGGGTGTCCGGCCGTGACCGTCCGGGCATCACGACGACGCTGCTCGGCGTCGTCGCCCGTGCGGGTGCCGAGATCTTCGACATGGAGCAGGTCGTCGTCCGCGAGCGGTTGACGCTCGACATCCTGCTCGGCGTCGCGGATGACAACGACGTCCTCAAGGAGCTGCTGTACGCCGCCTGGGAGCTGGGTGTCGAGGCGGAGTTCGAGGACGTGGAGCCCGAGTCGGCTCGTGCCGGGCTCCCGCGGTACGCCGTGACGGTCCTTGGCGTGCCGTTGCATGCCGCCGGGCTGGAGGCGGTCACTCGCACGATCGCGACCGCCGGCGGCAACATCGATCGCATCGAGCGGCTCTCGCGCTACCCGGTCGTCTCGTTCGAGTTCGTCGTCGTCGATGGAGACATCGATGCCATGCGGCGCGAGCTGTTGGTCGTCGCGGCCGCCCACCGCCTCGACGTTGCCGTCCAACCCGAACGCCTCGAGCGGCGCGCCAAGCGGCTGGTCATGCTCGATGTCGACTCGACGCTGATCCAGGGCGAGGTCATCAACCTGCTCGCGGAGGTGGCTGGGGCCGGCGACGAGGTCAGCGCGATCACCGAGCGGGCGATGGCCGGCGAGCTGGACTTTCGCGAGGCCCTCGAGCAACGTGTCGCGCTGCTGGCGGGCACGCCGGTCAGCGCGTACGACGAAGTCTGGGAGCGCCTGACCCTCACACCCGGCGCCCGCACGTTCGTCCGGACCCTCAAGCGCCTCGGCTATCGCGTCGGGATCGTGTCCGGTGGCTTCCAGGCCATCACGGACCGGCTGGCCGCCGAGCTCGACCTGGACCATGCGTTCGCGAACGTCCTGGAGCAACAGGACGGGGTCCTCACCGGCCGGCTTGGAGGCCCGGTGGTGGACCGTGCCCGCAAGGCCGAGCTTCTCCGCGAGGTTGCTGAGGCGGCGGGTATCCCGATCGAGCAGACCGTCGCCGTCGGTGACGGGGCCAACGACCTGGACATGCTGACCGCGGCCGGTCTCGGCATCGCCTTCAATGCCCGTCCCGTTGTCAACGACGTGGCGGACGCCGCCCTGTCCGTTCCCTACCTCGACGCGATCCTGTTCCTGCTGGGGATTCGACGCGAAGAGGTCGAGCGCGCCGACGCTGCCGATCCCAATGCGCCGACCGAGCCGCCCCCGCCCGTGCCGGGCAGCACGCCGCCCGTTTGACCCGCTGCGCGGCCGGCCTGCTCGCCGGGTTCGCCTGGGGCATACTGGCGGTCCACCCGGGGGAGAATCGGTGGCTGAGCCGACAGAGGGCGACAAGCGTCCGCCATCGCTCCACAACATGGTCAACGTCGACGACCTGTTGGAGCTGACCGAGCGACTCCGGTCCGCCCACGGTCGGATCATCGGGGCCACCAGGGATCGCAACCACCGCAGCCGCTGGGAGCGCCGACTTGCCACGATCAGCGAGGTTGGCGCGACCAACATCGAAAGGGCGCTGGGGATGATGGACGGGCTCGAGGCCGACATCAAGCGGCTCGAGGCCGCCAACTCCTGACGCCGGGCGGCCCAAGTACCGTCGCGGCCTCGCTTCCCCGAGGATCGTGATGTCCCGCGTGACCGTCTTCCACCTCACGGACGTCTCCCGGCTGCCCACGATCGAACGAGAAGGCCTTCGGACGCGGGCCGACATGGGGGCTGCCGAGGGGCCGCTGAAAGGCATCGACCTGTCGGCGACGGGGCGCTTCGCCCACGGCAAGCGCGTCTCGGCCTGGATCGACGAGGACCATGCACGCTCGACCACCGCCGAGCTCGGAGCCGGCCTGGTTTCGTTCACCGTCGATCCCGCCAAGGTCGTTGCGGGACGTGCCGGCGATCGCGCCAAGGACGTCGACAGGTACTGGGAGACCACCCGGCCCTTGACGTGGTGGCAGGCGGACGGTGACCTGCCGGCCGACCTGGAGGTTCACCAGCCGGTCCCGGTTCGGGCCAAGCACGTCCGACTGCACGCGCCGCTGCTCTCCGACGAGGACCTTGGGGACTGGGCGCCGCTGGTCGCCGCGGTTGCCGACGAGGATCGGCTCTCCGCGAAGGCGCTGATGCACCTGGCGATCATCGTCTCGGACGGTGAGGTCGACAGCGACGCCTTCCGGGCGGCGTGTGCGTTCGCGTGGCGTGACACCGAAGATCCGGACAGCATCCTCAGCGAGCTGGTCGAGACCGATCCCGACAAGGTCGCGTCGGCCGCACTCGCCGAGTACGGCACGATCGCTCCGGATGTTGCGGCGGCGTTGCGGACGGCTCTCGACGAGACGCGGGAGTGGGCCGACGAGAATGGCATCGGGCATGGGCCCGGCCTGTTCGCTCGAGCGGGCGTGATTCTCGACGAGCTGGGCTGATCGGCGCCAATGCCCGCCCAACGACGGGAGCGCCGCCGGTCAGAGGCTGATGATGTTCAGGTTCGTGACACGCGTTCCGCCCGCCGGGTCGCTCTCGACCTCGTATCGGACCCGCTGGCCGATCCTCAGCTCCAGCAGCCCGGATGCGGCAAACGCCTCCTTGTCGACCGGATGCTCGACCAGGTTGTCATCGAGCAGCACCGCCGAACCGGTCGTGGCGTTGAACGTCTTGATCGTCCCCTGCGGCATCGCCACCTCGGTCACGACTGTGACACCAGCGTAGTTGGGGCGCGCATCGACCCTGCGTGCGACACTTGCTCGCCGTGTCGAGGGAGCCAGCATGGTGGACGAACCGGGCAGCCAATCGTCTCGAGAGCCGATCGAGCGGCAGGTCATCGAGGTTCGGCCCCCACTGCGCCAGCGCCTCCTTCGCGGCGCGCTGCTCGTGTGGCTGGTCCTGGTCGTCGTCTTCTCGATTGCGAACCTCCACGCGGTCGAGTTCAACTGGATCGTCGGCAGTACCAACGTCGTTGAGGACGCCGCCGGCGGCGCGTCTGGCGGTGTCCCGTTGGTGCTGTTGCTGGCGGGCGCATTCGCGTCCGGGCTGCTGACCGGCATGACCGTCGTCGGGCTGCGCGTCCGCCGCGCTCGCAGGGCGGCCCGAAAGTCGATCGACGACACGTCGCGCGACTAGCCCAGAACGTGCGAGGTCGCGGTCCCGATGGGCTTGCGCGGGGCGCGCTCGAGGTCCCCGGGGTGGTCGATCTCGAACAGGAATCCCGGGAGCTGGACCCGCGTGCAGGCGACTCCCGATCGTGACGCCAAGGTCTCGTGGCGGATCGCCGACCCCGGTCCATACGAGGTCTCGATCACGTGGGAGGGACGGCGCAGCAACGCCCCGGTGCCGCCATCGGCCGTCTCGGCGACGACGACAGCGGCGTCAAGGGCCATGACCTCCCACACGTCCTCCGGCCGGAGGGCCGGGAGGTCGGCCATCACAACCAGCAGTCCGTCCGGATGTCCGGCGGCGTGTGCCGCCACGGAGGCGTCCAGATCCCTGCCGGGCAGGTCGACAATGCAGGCCACGTCCGGCAAGGCGCGCCTGACGGAGTCGCCGGTCTGCGCGTCGGCAGCGGCGACGATCGGCTCGATGCCGGCACCTCGCACCGCCGCGATGACGTCGGACAGCATCGCGCCGGCCAGTCGCTGCCGATCTTCCGTCGAGAGCACCGGGGCCAGCCTCGTCAGCCCACCGAGCCGAAACGGCACGACCGTCGCAATCTCACCCATGGGAGGACTCTATGGCCGACGCCATGCGGGCCCGCGCGCCACTACCGTCCGCCGTTCCCGATGCTCGGAGTCCTTCTGACGCGCGTCGCCGTGATGGGTGCTGGCTCGTGGGGCACGGCGTACGGCGTCATGTCGCACGACGCCGGCAGCAGCACGATCATGTGGGCCCGTCGCGACGCGCTCGCGACCGAGATCCGCGAGAGGCACGCCAACCCGGACTACCTGCCCGACGTGCACCTGCCGGAGCAGCTCGACGCGACCAGCGACCCCGATCAGGCCCTCGCCGGGGCCGAGATCGTCGTCCTGGCCGTGCCCTCGGTCGGCATCGCCGCCCAGTTGGCTGCCTGGGGAGATCGCATTCCCGCCGAGGCCACCTTGGTGTCCCTCATCAAGGGTGTCGACGTGGAAACGCTCCGATTCGGGTCCGAGGTCATCACCGAGTGCCTCGACTGCGACCCCGAGCGGGTCGTGGTCGTCAGCGGCCCCAACCTTGCCAAGGAATGCGCGCAGCGGCTGCCGGCGGCGACCGTGGCCGCCTCCCCGGACCTGGATCGGGCCGAGCAGGTCCAGGCCGCCGTCAGCGCGCCCTACTTCCGCGTGTACACGAACCCTGACAAGGTCGGCGTCGAGATCGGCGGGGCCGTCAAGAACGTCGTGGCCCTCGCCGCCGGCATGGCCGAGGGCATGGGGCTGGGTGACAACGCGAACGCGGCCGTGATCACCCGCGGGCTTGCCGAGATGACTCGCCTCGGGGTTGCCCTGGGCGGCCAGCCGCTGACCTTCTCGGGGCTCGCTGGCGTCGGCGACCTGGTCGCCACCTGCACCTCGCCGAAGTCGCGCAACCGCACGGTTGGCACCAAGCTCGGCCAGGGGATGGCGCTGGACGACATCATCTCGGCCATGAACATGGTCGCCGAAGGGGTCAAGTCCTCACGGGCGATCGTGTCGCTGGCCGACAAGGCCGACGTCGAGATGCCGATCGCGGAGGGCGTCGTCCAGGTCGTCCACGAGGGCAAGCACCCCAAGCAGATGGTCGCCGAGCTGCTGGCCCGACCGGCCAAGCCCGAGATCTACGGCATCGACGACTGAGTCAGCTCATCGCCTGGAGGATCTTGCCGGTCTGCTCCATGACGCCGTTGGTGAACTCGACGCTGCCCGGCCCGAGCTGCATGGCGCCGTCCCAGTTGGCGGCGACGTCCTCGATGCTGTGACCCTGGCCGAGGAACACGCCCTCGCCCTCGAGGATTCCCACCCGGGCGATGTAGCCGCCGCCGACCGAGAAGCACCGCCCGGTCTCGGTGCATTCGTCCGAGGCCAGGTATGCCACCAACGGGGACACCTCCTCAGGCTGGAGCTTGTCGCCCAGCTCGGGCGGGAAGACGTCCTCGGTCATCCGTGACAGCGCCGCCGGCGCGATGACGTTCGCCGTGATGTTGTACTTGGCGCCCTCGATCGCCAGCGTGCGCGTCAGCCCGTAGACCCCGAGCTTGGCGGCCGAGTAGTTGGCCTGGCCGAAGTTGCCGTACAGCCCCGACCCCGACGACGTGTTGATGACCCGGCCGTGGTTGTTCTCGCGAAGATGCGGCCATGCCGCGCGGGTCACGTGGAACGCGCCGTACAGGTGGACCTTGAGGACGAGGTCGAGCTGGGGTTCCTCCATCTTTGCGAAGGACACGTCGCGGAGGATGCCGGCGTTGTTGACGACGATGTCGACCTTGCCGAACGCATCGAGGGCGGTCTGCACGATCGAGCTGCCACCCTCCCAGGTGTGCACGCCGTCGTAGTTGGCGACGGCCTCACCGCCGGCATCGACGATCTCCTGGACGACCTGGTCAGCCATCTCGGAGCCCGCGCCCGTGCCGTCGCGGGACCCCCCCAGGTCGTTGACGACGATCTTGGCGCCGCGCGACGCGAGCAGGACGGCGTGGCTGCGGCCGAGGCCGCCGCCTGCGCCGGTGACGATGGCGACGCGACCTTCGTGGTGGATCTCGGTCATGGCGGATTCCGGGGCGGGGTGCGGGAGCGTGGGCGAGCGTAGTTCGAGCGGCAGCGCGGACGATCGGCCACCGCGGCGTCGCGACAGGTCTCCGTAGGCTCCCCGCACCCGATTTCCGGAGCCGGCGTGATCACCGTCCTCGTCCTGTATGGCGGTCGCTCCAGCGAGCACGAGGTCTCGTGCCTGTCCGCGCGCTCCGTGCTCCGGGCCGTGGACCGTGACATGTGGAATGTCGTTCCCGTCGGCATCACGCGCGAGGGCCGCTGGGTCCGCACCGGCGGCGACATCGTCGCACCTGCCGGGCGGGCGCTGCCGGAGGTCGCCGACGAAGGGCCGACCGTGTCGCTCGTCCGTGGGCGCGGCGGACCGATCCTCGTGGAGTTCGCAGACGGCGGCTTCCGCGAGATCGGGACCATCGACGTGGCCTTTCCGGTCCTCCACGGCCCCTACGGCGAGGACGGCACCGTGCAGGGGCTGCTCGCGACCGTGGGCGTGCCGTACGTGGGCGCGGACGTGACGGCCAGCTCGGTCGGCATCGACAAGCGCGCGATGAAGAACGCCTTCAAGGCCCGTGGGCTGCCGCAGGTCGCCTACCTGCCGGTCCGCCGCGATCGCTTCGAAAATGAGCGCGGCGGCGTCCTGGACGAGATCGAGGGTGCGCTGGGCTACCCGCTGTTCGTCAAGCCCGCCCGGCAGGGTTCCTCGATCGGCATCACCCAGGCGCACGACCGCGACGAGCTGGTCGAGGGCCTGCTGGAGGCCTTCCAGTACGACCGGGTCGCGATCGTCGAGGAGGCCCTCGATCGGCCCCGGGAGCTGGAGGTCGGCGCGCTGGGCAACGACGAGCCCGAGATCACCGCTCCGGGCGAGATCCGCCCCAGCCACGAGTTCTACGACTTCGAGGCCAAGTACCTCGACGAGTCCGAGCTCGTCGTCCCGGCCGACATCCCAGCCGAGCTGGCCGAGCGCATCGACGCGATTGCCCGCCAGGCGTGGCAGGCAATCGGCACGCGCGGCATGGCGCGCATCGACTTCTTCCTGTCACGCGACGACGAGCTGTTCCTCAACGAGATCAACACGATCCCCGGTTTCACGCCCAACTCGATGTTCCCCCGCCTGTGGGAGGCCGAGGGCGTCGGCTATCCGGAGCTGGTGGACCGCCTGCTGCGCCTGGCGCTCGAGGCCGCCGACGCCGAGGCCCGCTACGCCCCGTGAGGCTCGCCACGCCACGTGAGCTCGGCGACTCCCCGTGACGTGTTTGCTCGAAGTCGCTTGCGCAGCGACACTGCGGCATCGGGATCGGGAGGGGAGCCGGTGCGCATCGCAACCATCGGGACGTCGCTTGCTGCCGCACTGCTCGTCGCCCTTCCCGCCTCGGCCGAGCCGACACGAACCGACGTGTCGTTCGAGGTCAACAACCTGCTGACCGGCACCGAGACGCTTCACGGGTTCCGGATGGCCCCCGTGTGCGAGGCAACGTCGGTCGTGCTGCTCCAGCACGGCCTGTCGTACACCTCGGAGGCCTGGGACGTCCCCGGCTACTCGACCGCGCGGATTCTTGCCGACGCCGGGTACGCCGTGGTCGCCATCGACCGGCTGGGCTACGGCCGGAGCGTGTTGGACAACGGCTACAACGTCTCGACCGTCGCCTATCCCGACATGGCGCACCAGGTCGTGCTCGAGCTGCGCGAGGAGTTCGACCAGGTTGCCATCGGTGGCCACTCGGCAGGCGGTGAGGCCTCGGAGACCGAGGCCGCCCTGTTCGGCGACGTCGATGCGCTGATGGTGCTCGGCTACCACCACTACCCGTCGTCGCGGATCGTGCAGGACTTCTTCACCGGCGACTACCCGCGTGCGGCCCTTTCGGACTACGAGTACTTCCTCGGCACGCCGGAGCATCGGGCCGAGATGTTCTTCACCGAACACGCCGACCCGGCAGTTGTGGCCGCCGACGCCGAGGCGGCCGTGCTGACGCCGAGCGGCGAGATCCTGTCCATTGGGCCCCAGCCGTCACGGTACGTCCACTTCCTGACGCCCGTGCCCGTGTTCCTCCAGATGGCCTCGCATGACCGGCTGTTCCCGCTGGACTACCCGGTCGACGAGGCGCTGCCGGACGTCACGATCGACCTTCGCCCGGTCCTGCCGTCCACGTTCGTCGGGGCCGAGAGCGTCACGCTCGACGAGGTGCCCGATGCCGGCCACACGTTCATGCTCCATCCCACCGGCCCGGCTGCGGCCGAGCGGATGATCGCCTGGCTCCAGGACGTCGCGGGCGTGGCCCCCTGCGACGTCTCCGCCGCCGGGGGCGGTGACGTGCTGCCGCAGGCCGACGAGGGTGACGACGGCAACGAGCTTCCCGCCAGCGGTGGCGGCCTGGCGGTTGCCGCCCTCATGGTCCTGGGCGTGGTGGCGGGGGCACGGCGCCGCTGACGATCCCGGCGGCCGGTGGTGGCCGTCAGGGCAGGTCGACGACCGTGTTCGTCAGCGTTCGCTTGACGCCGTCGATCTGCTGGATCTCGGACACCAGCTTGCCGAGCTGGACGATGGTGGGCGCGCTCGCCTTGACGATCACGTCGTAGTGGCCCGTCACGGTGTCGGCCGAGATCGTGCCGTCGATGTCGAGGACCTTGCGGGCCACCTCGCCAGCCACGCCCATGCCGGTCTGGATGAGGATGTAGACGGTCACGGACTCCACGGCGACCTCCCGGGTGCGCAGACTCTACGACGTGGCTGGTCCGTGTGCGGTGGTTCACTCGACGGGGAGGAACTTCACGGAGGCCGGGCGGTGCGCGAGCGGGACGTGCTGCGCCTGGTGGACGACCGATTCGGACCTCCGCCGGCCGGCGTCGCGCTGGGGCCCGGGGACGACGCCGCGGTCCTCGAGGACGGGACGGTGATCACGACCGACACGGTCGTCGACGGCGTCCACGTCGACCGGCGATGGTCGAGCCTCGAGGACGTCGGCTGGAAGGCCGTCCACGCGGCCGTGTCCGATGTCCCGGCGATGGGCGCACGTCCCACGGCGGCCGTCGTTGCCGCCCTGCTGCCCACCGACTTCACGATCGACCGGGTGGCTGCGCTGCTCGACGGCCTCGCGGAAGCCGCCAACGCGGCCGGCGTCCCGATCGTCGGCGGCGACGTCACCACCAGCCCCACGCTGGCCGTCACGGTCACCGTCATGGGTCGGCTCATCGGGGAGCGCCCCTGCACCCGGGCGGGCGCGACGGAAGGCGACGTGGTTGCCGTGATCGGCGACATCGGCCGCTCGGCGGCTGGTCTCGCGCTGCACCGCGCCGCGGCCGACGGCGACGCGGTCGCGTCGGGAGTGTTGGGCGACCACCCCGAGCTGTCGGACGCGCACCGGCGGCCGCGTGCGCTGGTCGCGGCCGCCGGTGTCCTGGCCTCGGATCTCGTGAGCGCGGGCATCGACGTCAGCGATGGGCTCGGCCGCGACCTGGGTCACGTCGCCGCGGCCAGCGGCGTCGGCATCGAGCTCGGCGCGCTGCCGTTCGATCCGTCGGTCGACGAGGCCGCGGCCGTCCTTGGCCTGTCTGCCCGCCGGCTGCGGCTGGGTGGCGGGGATGATCACGCCCTGGCCGTGACGATGGCGGCGACCGGTGCGGAGCGCGTGGCACATGCGGTGGCGGGCGTTGGCCTCCCGTTCGCGGTCATCGGGAACGTGGTTGCCGGATCGGGCGTGACGCATGATGGGGAGGACGTGACCGAGCTCGGGTGGGAGCATCGATGATCCGACCCCGGGTGCTCGTGATCGGAGGCACGGACAGCAGCGGCGGCGCCGGCATCCAGGCGGACCTCCGTGCGCTTGCCGCCATCGGTGCCGACGCTGCCGTGGCGGTCACGGCCGTGACGGCCCAGACCATGACCGAGGTGCGCTCGGTCACCCCCGTTGCCGTCGAGCTGGTCCGAGACCAGGTGGGGGCAGCCCTGGACGAGCCCGTCGGTGCGGTCAAGGTCGGCCTGCTCCCGACCGTCGAGACCGTGGAGGCGGTCGGCGCAATCCTCGAGGACCTGGACGTGCCGATCGTGGTCGACCCCGTCCGTCGTGCGTCGACCGGCGACGCCCTTGGCGAGGAGACCGACGACGCCATGCGGCAATTTGTGCTCCCGCACGCGACCGTCGCGACGCCCAACCGTGCCGAGCTGGCATCCCTCGGCGACCGGACGATCACGGATCTCGTCGGCCTTCGCTCGGCGGCCGTGGCCCTGGCGCACGCCGGCCCCGCCTGGGTGCTGGCCACCGGCGGCCACCTCGCCGGACCCGAGGCCGTCGACGTGCTCACCGACGGCGACCGGATCGTCGAGCTGTTCGGGCCCCGGATCGACTGCGATGTCCGCGGCACCGGCTGCACGCTTGCCTCTCTGCTCGCCGGCTGCCTCTGCGACGATGGGGACGTCGTGTCCGCCGCGCGTGCGGCAAAGCGCCACCTCAACCGCATGCTCGACACCCTGGTCGTGACGCCCAGCGGCCGTGCCCGCTTCGGCCCCGGCTGACACTTCGTTGGTGGCCGGTGTCGACCGGGGGCTGGTAGACTTCGTGCCTCGCCGCCCACTCACCGGGCGGCATTCCCACGTCTCGACCCACTGGATACGACGATGTCTGCGTCCACATGCGACTACTGCGGCAAGAGCCCGTGGTTCGGCAAGCAGGTGAGCCACTCACACCGTCGTTCCAGTCGCCGCTGGAACCCCAATGTTCAGCGCATCCGCGCCGTCAAGGACGGGCGGGTCCAGCGCGTCAACGTCTGCGCCGCCTGCCTCAAGGCAGGCAAGGTCACCAAGCCGACCGTCAAGGGCTGACGTCGGCGGTGTCGCGGTCGTCGTCGTGGCGGGGCATGCCCGGGGCGCGCATTCGCAGGATGCCGGTCTCCGTGCGCACCTCCATCACGTCACGCAGGGCCTGCCACGCCCGTGAGGGCCGGATGGGCCCCAACCATCCGCGACGCCGGAACCAGATCAGGAACGAGGCGACGATCACGACGAACACGATCCAGATCGCCGGGTAGGCCCAGCGCCAGGCCAGCTCCGGCATGTGCTCGAAGTTCATCCCGTAGATCGACCCGATGACCGTGATCGGCAACAGCAGCGCCGAGATCAGGGTCAGCACCCGCAACATGTCGTTGAGCTGGTCGTCCAGCGACGACCGGTAGGCGGTCATGGCCGTGTCGGCCAGCTGGAGGTAGGAGCCCGTCAGCTCGTTGATCCGGTACAGGTGGTCGTAGAGGTCCCGGAACAGCTTCTGGTCGTCCAACGTGATCAGGCCGATTCGGTCACGTCCGAGCCGCCTGACGGCCTCCGCCTGCGGCACGACGGCCCGCCGGAGCTGGATGACGTCGCGCTGGAGTCGGTAGATCTCGCGCCGAGTGTGCTCGCTGGGTCGAGTGAGGATGTCCTCCTCGATCACGTCGAGGCGCCGCTCGAAGGTGTCCAGCAGCGGCACGAAGATGTCGTTCATGGTGTCGAGGACCAGGTGGGCCAGCTCGACCGAGGAGGAGATCGTTCCCGGGCCGTTGCGGTCGAGACGGTCACCGACAGTCGTGATCGACGCCAGCGCCCCGACGTGGAAGGTCACGAGCAGGCGCTGCTTGATGGCCAGGTCGAGCTCCATGGTGGTGACCTCGTCCATCTCCTCGAGGGCCAGGCCGTGCACCACCAGCCCGACCTGGTCGGCGTACGCCTCCACCTTTGGCAGATGCTGGTCGTCCAGCATGTCCTCGACGATCAGGGGGTCGAGCCCCAGCCGCTCGTCGACCAGGATCAACGCCTCCTCGTCGGTGCTGGCCGCGAGGTCGATCCACAGGAAGCCGTCGGGCCGGGCCAGGTACTCGTCGAGGTCGTCGAGGGTCACGTGATGGACCTGGCCATCGACGATGTGGCGGATCGTGCGCACGCTCGGCTCCGCTCGGCCGCTTGTGGGTGAGGCCAGCGTAGAAACGTCGGCAGGCCTGCCCGTGGACCCAGCGTCGAGGCTTCTACGCTTGACCACGGACGCCGCAGCGCGGGAGTCGAGGTGACGGAGTCGGGCCCGCGGTCACGGCTGGACTCGTCCGACCTGGCCGACGTGCTGGCGGCGCTCGAGGCCGCGTTTCGCATGCATGCCGCCGAGCTCGACGCCCTGAACGTCTTCCCTGTTCCCGACGGCGACACGGGTGCCAACATGCTGGGGACCATCGTCGCCGCACGTGAGGACACGACCGACGTCGACAGCGCCGTGCGCGGTGCCGTGATCGGGGCGCGAGGCAACTCCGGCGTGATTCTCAGCCAGGTGCTCCGGGCGTTGCTGGAAGCCCTCGACGAGGGGCTGACCGGAAGCTCGCTGCCGGACGTCCTGGCTCATGCCGACCAGCTCGCCCGTGCGGCGGTTGCCGAACCCGTCGAGGGCACGATGCTGACCGTGCTGTCGACGGCAGCCACGGCCGCGGCGGGCCACGGGGGTGAGCTGCCCGATCGCCTTGCCGCGCTCCTCGGCGATGTCGGCGACGCCGTGGCCGACACCGAGTTCGTGCTCGAAGCCAACCGCACCGCGGGTGTGGTCGACGCGGGCGCCCGAGGCGTGGAGGTGTGGCTGCGGGCCGTGCACGACCACGTCCATGGAGTGGCCATCACGCCACCCCCGCTCGACGAGGACGAAGGCGACCCGGGCCACGTCGTGTCTCGCGCCCAGGACGAACCCGCGGAGCGCGAGCAGGGCTCCGAGGAGTTTCGCTGGGAGGTCCAGTACCTGCTGGACGATCTTCGCGAACCGGACACCCTGGCAGTCGCGACGCTCAAGGATTCGCTGACGGGCCTGGGCGACTCCGTGGTGGTGGTCTCGACTGGCGATCTGCTCAACGTGCATGTCCACACCAACCAGATCGGTGCGGCCGTCGAGGCCGGGCTCGCGCTCGGCCACCCCCGGCGGGTCGCCGTCACGGACTTCGAGGCAGACAGCCAGCAGCCCGAGGAAGCCGCTGCCGTCGGGCTGGTCGTCGTGCTCCCCGGCGCGGTCCTGGCCGAGCTGGCCGCCGGGGACGGCGTGCAGGTCGTTGACGGACGTGCCGGTGCCCTGCCGACCGTCGGCGCGCTCCTGGACGCCGCACGCCGAACGCACGCCTCGGAGGTGCTGGTGGTCCCCGGCCACCGCAACGCCGTGCCCACGGCGCTCCAGGCCGCGGCGACCGGAGACCTGACGATGCATGTCGTGGCCAACGCCGACGCGCTCCCCAAGGCCGTGGCGACGCTGGCAGCCTGGGACCCCGCGGGTTCCGCGCCCGACCTGGCTGCGGCCATGGACGACGCGGCTGGTCACTGTCGCGACGGCGAGGTGGTGGCCGCCGTCCGTGCTGCCAACACGAGCCTCGGATCGGTCGAGATCGGCGACTTCCTGGGCCTCGTCGACGACCAGGTCATCACCAAGGGACGCGACGCCCGCGACGTGGCTGCCGACGTCGTCGCTGCGCTCATGGAGGACGGGGGCGAGATCATCATGGTCGTGGCCGGGGCCAGCGCCCCCCGCCGGGAGCGCAAGCGGATCATCGCCACCGCCGAGAGGAGTGGGCTCGAGGTCGAGGCCTTCGTGACCGACGCTGAGCCCGCGCGCTACTGGTTCGGCGTGGAGTGACGGCCGTGGATCTCGACGATCCGGTCACGACCCTGCCCGGGGTCGGCCGGAAGGCCGCCGGCACGCTCGATGAGGCGTTCGGCATCCAGACGGTCCGCGACGTGCTCACCCACTACCCGTTTCGCCACCACGACCTCGGGGACCTGACCGACGTCCCCGGCCTCACCGCGGGCGAGACGCAGACGGTCATCGGCGAGGTCATCGACTGGACGACCAAGCGGATCCCGGGCCGCAACCGCAAGGCGCGGCGCCCCCTGGAGGTCACCGAGGGAACCATCCAGGGCGAGGGCGGCTTCTTCATCGTGACGTACTTCAACCAGCCGTGGCGGGCCCACCAGCTGCCGACCGGATCGCGAGTGGTCTTCAGCGGCAGGGTCAGGAACTTCCGCGGACAGGTCCAGCTCCAGACCCCCGACGTCCAGCTCATCGGCGACCAGGCTGGCACCACGGGCAGCGGCGACGAGCTGCTGGAGATCCTTGACCGCCACCAGCTCATCCCCGTCTATCGAGGGACCAGCACGTTCGGAACCCGCCGATTCCAGGTGTTGATCGCGCAGCTCCTCGACGCGCTCCCACCGTTCCCGGAGTTCCTGCCGGAAGCGCTGCTCGACGAGCTCGACCTGCTGGCGCTCGACGATGCCGTCCGCGGCATCCACTTCCCCTCCGACCGGGTGACGAGGGACGCGGCCCATCGACGGCTCGTCTTCGACGAGCTGCTGACCCTCCAGGTTGGGCTCCAGGGTCGACGAGCCCGACTGGAGGCCGAGCTGGCCGGCCTCGACAACTCGCTGGTGGAGGGCGGGCGGCGCACCGTGTTCCTCGAGTCGCTGCCGTTCACGCTCACCGGCGGGCAGGTGGCGGCGATGGACGAGATCGCGGCTGACCTGGCCGTCCCACGGCCGATGCACCGGCTGCTCCAGGGCGACGTCGGCGTCGGCAAGACCGTGGTGGCCGTCGAGACGATGCTGGCGGCGGTCGACCGAGGCCGGCAGGCCGCCATGCTCGTCCCGACCAGCGTCCTGGCCGAGCAGCACTGGGGCTCGATGCTGACCTTGCTGGACGCCCTGCATGTCAACATGTTCGACGGCATCCGCGTCGAGGCGCTCACCGGTTCCACGACCCAGGCCGAGCGACGCCGGATCCTGTCGACCCTGATGACGGGCGAGACCGACATCCTCGTGGGGACCCACGCCCTGCTCGAGGAGGACGTCCGGTTCGCCGACCTGGGCGTCGTGATCATCGACGAGCAGCACCGCTTCGGGGTCTCCCAGCGGCTCACGCTTCGCGACAAGACCACCGGCGGCGTGCTTCCGGACGTGCTCGTGATGACCGCGACGCCCATCCCTCGGTCGCTGGCGCTGACCCTCTACGGCGACCTGGACGTGACGGTGATCCGGCAACCGCCCGCCGGGCGCGTCCCCATTCGCACCGAGGTCATCACGCCCGCGGACGCTGGCCGCAGGGAACGGCTCTGGGACTTCATTCGCTCCGAGGCCGGGGCCGGCCGGCAGGCGTACGTCGTCTGCCCGCTCGTGTCCCCGTCCGACGAGATCGGCGCAACCGCCGCCGAGGACCGGTTCGTCCACCTGCGCGACCACGTGTTCGGTGACCTCGCCGTCGACCTCGTCCACGGCCAGATGCGCTCCGACGACAAGGACGCCGCGATGGCCCGCTTCCGTGACGGTGCCACCGACGTCCTCGTGGCCACCACGGTGATCGAGGTCGGCGTCGACGTCCCCAACGCGACGGTGATGGTCGTCGAGGACGCCGAGCGGTTCGGCATCAGCCAGCTGCACCAGCTGCGTGGCCGGGTCGGTCGTGGCAGCGACCAGTCGTGGTGCGTGCTGTTCGCCGGGTGGCAGGACCAGCTCACCGACGACGCCAAGGAGCGATTGTCCGCCATTGCCCGTACGACCGACGGCTTCGAGCTGGCCGAGGTCGACCTGCGGCTGCGCAAGTCCGGCCAGCTGTTCGGGGAGCGCCAGTCGGGCTTGACCGACCTGCACATCGCCGACCTGCACGAGGACATGGAGACGATCGTGCAGACCCGCGACCTCGCCAAGGCCATCGTCGCCGACGACCCGGACCTGGCCGCACCCGCCAACGCGCGGCTGCGGGACGAGGTCTTCCGACGATACGGGGGCTTCGCCGACCTCGAAACCCTCCAGTCCGGCTGACCGCGGCTCCTACGCTTTCAAGCACGGCGAGGAGCGTCGATGGCGGCAGGAGACGTGCTGTGGGCCCCGGCGGCCGATGCCTGGTCCAGGTCGCGCATGGGCAGGTTCCTGGCAGCGGAAGGCGTCGACGAGCCCGACGGCTGGGATGCTGCCTGGCGGTGGTCGGTCACGGACCTGGATCGCTTCTGGGCGGCCGTGTGGCGTGACGCGGGCCTCGGCGAGGTGCCACCGACGGTCCTCGAGCACGACGTGATGCCTGGTGCTCGCTGGTTTCCGGACGCCAGCCTCAACGTCGCCCGTCACCTGCTGCGCTGGACCGGCAGGCAACCCGCGGTCATCGCCCGCTCCGACACGCGCCACGAGATCACGTTGACACGCGACGAGTTGCGCGCGGAGGTCGCCAGGGTCGCGGCCGGCCTGCTCGAGCTCGGCGTGCAAGCGGGGGACCGGGTCGTGGGCTATCTGCCGAATGTCCCCGAGGCCGTCGTGGCCTTCCTCGCCACGGCCAGCCTTGGCGCCACGTGGTCGTCGTGCGCACCCGAGTTCGGTACGGCCTCGGTGATCGACCGGGTCGCCCAGATCGAACCCGCCGCCCTGCTCGTCGCGGACGGCTACCGCTACGGCGACCGCGAGATCTCGCGGGTCGAGGAGGTCGCCCGCATCCGCGATGCCCTGCCATCCCTGCGGGCGACCGTCGTGCTCGGCCACCTCGACGGGCGACCGGACCTGGACCGTTTCCCGGGGGCGATCGACTGGGCCGAGCTGGGCGCCGCGACCCGCGGCGACACCCCTCCGTCCTTCGTGGACGTCCCGTTCGACCACCCGCTGTGGATCCTCTACTCGTCGGGCACGACCGGCCGCCCCAAGGCGATCGTCCACGGGCACGGCGGGATCCTGCTCGAACATCACAAGGCGCTCGCGTTGCACACCGACCTGGGAGAGGGCGACCGGTTCTTCTGGTTCTCGACCACCGGCTGGATGATGTGGAACTACCTCGTCTCCGGCCTGTCGGTCGGCGCCGCGATCGTCCTGTTCGATGGCAACCCGGCCCATCCCGACGTCGACCGGCTCTGGCAGTACGCCGACGACGTCGGAATGACCTACCTGGGGCTCGGGGCACCGTTCATCCATGCGTGCCAGCGTGCCGGCCTTCGTCCCGGCGACGACCACGACCTGTCCGGGCTGCGCGGCGTGGGGTCCACCGGCGCGCCGCTGTCGCCGGTGGGGTTCGAATGGATCGTCGACGCGATCGGTCCGCATGTCCAACCCGGCTCCCTGTCGGGCGGGACCGACCTGTGCACCGGCTTCCTGGGCCCGAGCCCGCTGCTGCCGGTCCGGACCGGCGAGATCAGCTGCCGGATGCTCGGCGCCGCCGTCGAGGCATGGGATCGGTGGGGAACACCCCTGGTGGGCGAGACCGGCGAGCTGGTCATCACGCGCCCGATGCCGTCGATGCCGGTGCGGTTCTGGAGTGACGACGATGGCAGCCGCTACCGGAACGCGTACTTCGAACCCTGGCCCGGGGTCTGGCGACACGGCGACTGGGTCGAGATCACACCCGAGGGGGGCTGCATCGTGACCGGCCGGTCGGACTCGACCCTCAACCGCGGCGGTGTCCGGATGGGCACGGCCGAGTTCTACGCAGTGGTCGAGGCACTGCCGGAGGTCACCGACTCGCTCGTGATCCACCTCGACGAGGGCCAGGACCGCCTGCTCCTGCACGTGGTGCTGGCCGACGGCGTGGCGCTCGACGACCGGGTGGTCGGGACGATCCGTGACGCCATCCGCCGTGACCTGTCACCGCGCCACGTCCCTGACCAGATCATCCAGATCGCGGGGGTGCCGCGGACGATCTCGGGCAAGAAGATGGAGGTCCCAATCAAGCGGATCCTGTCGGGAACGCCGGTGGAGGAGGCCGCCAACCCGGGCGCCATGGCCAATCCCGAGTCGCTCGCCGACTTCACCACCTGACGTGCGCGTCATCGCCGGCACGGCCCGTGGTCGCCGTCTGAACGCCCCCCGCGGCAGTCTGGCACGGCCCACGACCGACCGTGTCAAGGAGGCCCTGTTCTCGATCCTCCAGGGCCGGCTCCGCGGCGCGGTCGTCTGCGACCTGTACGCCGGCTCCGGCGCCCTGGGCATCGAGGCCCTGTCGCGCGGTGCTGCCAGGGTGACGTTCATCGACTCGGACCGGCGTGCCGTCGACGCGATCCGGGCGAACCTGGACGCCACCGGCCTTGACACACACGCCGAGGTCCAGCAGGGCGTCCTGCCGTCGGCGCTGGCCGCCGTCGCCGGACCGGTCGACCTGGTCCTGGCCGATCCGCCCTATGACCTGCCCGACGACGACCTCTCCGACCTGTTGGCCAGGGCCGCCCGCCTGTTGGCGGACGGCGGGATCATCGTTGTCGAACGTGACCGGCGCTCGGCGCCGCCGACGTGGCCCGCCGAGGCCAGCCCGCGCGAGCCCCGTCGCTACGGTGACACCACCCTGCACTTCGCGGAGAGGCTCGTCGCGTGACCGTGTCCGCCGTGGTTCCCGGCTCATTCGACCCCATCACGATGGGTCATCTCGACATCGTCGAACGGGCCGCGGGCACGTTCGACCGTGTCACCGTCGCCGTGTTGTCGAACCCGTCCAAGTCGCCCGTCTTCACCGTCGAGGAGCGTCTCGACCTGATCCGCGACGCCACCAGCCACCTTGGCAACGTCGAGGTCACAAAGTTCCAGGGGCTGCTCGTCGACTTCTGCAAGGCCCACGACATCCAGCTGATCTGCAAGGGCCTGCGTGCCGTCAGCGACTTCGAGTACGAGCTCCAGATGGCCCAGATGAACCAGCGGATGGGCAACGTCGAGACGGTGTTCATGTCGACGAGTCCCGAGTTCTCCTACCTGTCGTCATCCCTGGTCAAGGAGGTGGCCCGGTTCGGCGGCCCCCTCGACGGCGTCGTCCCGTCCAACATCATCGAACGGCTCCGCACCCACTACACCTAGAAGCGTCCGGTCGAGGGCCGAACGGTCCGCGACCGTGCCGCCGCCCAACGGGCGAGGTGTACGCTTTTTCCGCCCCCCCACACGACCGACGTTCATGTCCGAATCACCCGTTCGCGCAGCCGACACGAGGATCGTGCTTGAGCGCAAGCTCGCCGAGCTCGAGAACCTCGTGGCCGACGCGAAGGCGGTGCCGCTGTCCGCGTCGATCATGCTCAACCGCTCCGAGATCGACGCGATCCTCTCCGAGTTCCGTGCGGTCATGCCCGAGGAGCTCAAGCAGGCGCGGTGGCTGCTCAAGGAGCGCGAGGACGTGCTCGCCCAGGCCCACGACGACGCCGAGAAGATCCTCGAGGAGGCCCGGGAGCAGAAGCGCGCCATGGTCTCCAAGACCGAGGTCGTCCAGGCCGCCGCCCGTGAGGCGGACCGGATCGTCGACGACGCCAAGGAGCACGGCCGGCAGATCCGGCTGGAGGCCGAGGACTACGTCGACGCCAAGCTGGCCAACTTCGAGATCGTGCTGGCCAAGACCCTCAAGGCCGTCGAGCGGGGGCGCGAGAAGCTGCGTGGGCGGCTCGACACCGAGGACCTGGCCGATCTGACCGTCGAAGAAGACGACGACTGAGCCATGCGGTGCCACGTCGCGGCGCTCGTCGGAAACCCCGGTGAGACGCAGGAGCTGCTGACCACGATCCCGGCTGAGGACCTGGGCATCGCCGGTGAGATCCGCGTCGGTCCCGTCCAGGTTGACCTCGTGCTCGAGGGAGTCGTCGAGGGCGTCCTCGCCACTGGGGCCATGGACTTCGACTTGCAGCGCCCCTGCGCCCGCTGCCTCACCGAGCTCACCGAGCACCACCACGTCGACGTTGCCGAGATCTTCTTCCACCCCGCACGCCGTCACGCCGACGACGACGCCGACCCCGAGTACGAGCTGGTCGACGATGCCACCGCGATCGACCTGGCGCCCCTGGTGCACGACGGTGTGCTGATCGATCAGCCAGTGCGTATCCTGTGCCGCGAAGACTGTGCCGGCCTGTGCGT